>Ga0180216_1001889_pt1 | contig 18044 bp, 26 predicted proteins | sample eDN3rd37CBELigMG_FD_128879 | JGI IMG/M metagenome (GOLD analysis project Ga0180216, IMG submission 128879) | Enriched Miracle-Growth compost microbial communities from Emeryville, California, USA - eDNA 3rd pass 37_C BE-Lig MG (version 2)... ...
CGCGGCGAGAGCGGCATCATGCGGGTGAGCCCGGACCAGGATCGTCCGCAACTCAAGGGCAATGCGCTGATCTGGCCGAACGGGGTGGAAGGGATGATCCTTGCCGCCAACGATCCGGAGCGGTTCCGCGGGCCGCAATTTGCCGCGGCCTGGTGCGACGAGCTGGCGAAATGGCCGAGGGCCGAGGAGGCCTGGGACATGCTGCAGTTCGGGCTGCGGCTGGGCGAGCGCCCGCGACAGCTCGCAACGACGACACCCAAGCCGACGCGGCTGATCAAGCGGCTGCTCAAGGAGCCGCATACGGTCGTCACGCGGATGACGACTGCCGAAAACCAGGCGCATCTGGCAAGCGTGTTTCTCGACACGGTCGTCGGGCGCTATCGCGGCTCGGTGCTCGGGCGTCAGGAACTGGAAGGTGAACTGATCGAGGACCTGCCCAATGCACTCTGGCAGAGATCGATGTTCCGGCGCTGGGACGCAGGACCACTGGAGCGCGTGGTGGTGGCGGTCGATCCGCCGGTGACGGGCAACCGCACCTCGGATGCCTGCGGGATCGTCGTTGCCGGGCGCAGCGGCGAGGCGGCGGTGGTGCTCGAAGATTGCACGGTCAAGCCCGCGAGCCCTCTGGCCTGGGCGCGCCGGGCGGTGGCGGCTTTCGAGGCACATGAGGCCGACGCGATCGTTGCCGAGGTCAACCAGGGTGGCGACCTCGTGCGTACGGTGATTGCGCAGATCAACCCGAACGTGCCGGTGCGCGAGGTGCGGGCGACGCGCGGCAAATGGCTGCGCGCCGAACCGGTTGCGGCGCTTTACGGCCGTGGGCTGGTGGCGCATGCGGAGGGGCTTACGGCGCTCGAGGACGAGATGTGCGGTTTCGGGCCCGATGGAAAGAGCGAGGGGCACTCGCCGGACCGGGTGGATGCGCTGGTCTGGGCGATCACGGATCTGATGCTGGGGGCGGCAAGGCCGCGGGTGCGAAGGATTTAGGTGTACCGATATTCAGATGAGGACGGCCTGACCTGAATCTCGGTACACCTACGCTGGGTGGTTCCAGGGGTTGAAGAAGGGTACGCCCAGTGGAGAGAAGTGTCTGACGTTGCGGGTTATTACGGTCAGGCCGTTGACGATTGCGATCGCAGCGATGGCAACGTCAGCGTACGGGCGCGGATCGGGTGCTTGCATTCGGCCGAAACGCATTGCTGCCTTTTCGTCGAAGGGGAGAATCCTGCCCGCATAGCTGTGAAGGACGTGTTCATCGATCCATTGCCTGAGGGCTGCGGCATGGGGCTTGCCTCTGAGTTCGGCCCGCGCTGCGCCTTCCTCGAGCTCGGCGATCGTTATCGCCGAGATGAACGTTTCGGTCTGATCGACACTATCGAACCACTTCAGTACGCTGCGGTCCGCCTGACGGGGACGACGGAGTTCTGAAACGACGTTGGTGTCGAGCAGATAACTCATTCGTCATCGTTCTCGAACGGATCTCGAATGGGCTCGATCCTTCGCTCGGGCAACTCGAACTCGAAATCGTATTCCGGCCCGCCTTTCTGCTCGAGCGCCTCCAGCACGCTGACGAAGCGTTTGGGACGGGCGTTCTGCAGGCGTTCGAACTCTGCGTGGCTCATCAACACGAAGCTGGGCTTACCGCGATCGGTGATGATGAGCGGCCCGCTGGCGGCCGCCTGCTTGGCACCGCTGGTGTTCTGATTGAATTCGCGCGCCGACATTGTGCGCGGTTTTACATGCTGGTGATTCATTTTGCGCGCTCCGGCGGCAGAGTGTAGATACGTTACTACATGGACGCGCGGAGCGTCAATTCAAGGAAATGCATATGAACTGGCTCAACCGCCTCACCGGCGGGCGTATCAACGCGCCGCACGAACGCAAGTCCTTTGCAGGGCACACTGTCGTCAGCCTCAGCGAATTGCGTGAGGCGACATGGAGCGGGCGGGGGTTCGCGAGCCTCGTTAATCAGGGGTTCAAACGCAATCCGATCGTCTATCGCTGCGTGCGCCTGATTGCCGAGGCGGCGAACCGGGTGCCGTTGGTTGTGAGCGATGGTGGCAGGCGGGTGGACGAGCATCCGCTGCTGGACCTGCTGGAGCGGCCGAACCCGCACCAATCGGGCGGAGAAATGCTGGAGGCGGTTTATGCCTACCTGCAGACGGCGGGGAACGCCTATCTGCAGGCGGTGATGAGCGATGGCGAGGTGCGCGGGCTTTATTGCCTGCGTCCGGACCGGATGAAGGTGGTCGCGGGCCGCGACGGCTGGCCGGCGGCTTATGATTATACAGCCGGCGGGCGCACGGTGCGGCTTTCGCAGGAGGCAGCGCCAGTGCCGGGCGTTCTGCATCTGGCGCTGTTCGATCCGATCGACGATCACTACGGCATGGCACCGCTCGAGGCGGCGCAGACGAGCCTCGATATTCACAATGCGGCTGGCGCCTGGAACAAGGCGCTGCTCGACAACGCGGCGCGGCCTTCCGGGGCGCTGGTCTACTCGCTGGGGGCGGGGAACCTCACCAATGAGCAGTTCGAGCGGCTGAAGGAGGAGCTGGAGCAGGGGTTTTCGGGCGCGGCCAATGCCGGGCGGCCGATGGTGCTCGAAGGCGGGCTCGACTGGAAAACCATCGCGCTTTCGCCGCGCGACATGGACTTCATCGAGGCCCGGCATGCGGCGGCGCGCGACATCGCGCTCGCCTTCGGTGTGCCGCCAATGCTGCTGGGGATCCCAGGCGACAACACCTATTCCAACCTCGCCGAGGCCAACCGCGCGCTCTGGCGCCAGACCATCGTACCGCTGGTGCGCCGGGTGACGGACGATCTCTCGGGCTGGCTCTCGCCGGCGTTCGGCGATGCGCGGCTGACGGCAGATTTCGACGGTGTCGAGGCGCTGGCCGAGGACCGCACGGCGCTCTGGGCGCGGGTCGGGGCGGCCGATTTCCTCAGCGATGCGGAGAAGCGCGAGATGCTCGGCGTCGAGGCGGTGGGGCGCTCGTGATGGCGGCCGTGCTGCTCGAGCTGCAGGTTCTAATCGCCGATCTGCGGCTCGCCCTGGCGCAGAGGCGGGTGCAGCGGTCGCTCGACGATATGGTGCGCAAGTACCGGCCGGATCAGCCGAGGGCGCCGAGGGCACGCCGGAGGGTGGGCAGTGGGTCGTCGACCCGAGCATGGCACGTTGCTTTCAGAATGGAAGCTGCCAGACAGAACCCGAATGTGTGTTTATGACCTTGGCAGCCAAAGATGGATCATGTCTCAAGGAGCAACACAACACATACGGTGGTATGACATGCTCCATCAGGCTACTATATTTGCCGGCGGTCAGCGCCTCAACGACAACTAGGTTGCTAGATGCAGAACGTTTACTACGCGCCGGAATTTGCCCTGACTCAAGCTGCAGTGGATCAGGTCGGCTTCATTCGCGAAGCTTATGTCAAGCACTTCCCCGATAACCCGCCAGTTCTCGCCGGGATTTCGGTTGCGCGCCCGTTGATTGGCGACCGGCTTGGTCCGAAACACGTTGTGATCGGCTTTTGGAGACGTTCGGAAGTTCCGCACGGAGCCTGGAGCGAGGAAAAGATCGATAGGATTGCCGGATTCGACATCGTCTTTAGCGTCGTTGAGGCGGACCCGTCCGATGTTCCGGAACAAGATGATTGACTATGCGCCGGATAAGGCATTCTTCCTGCGTTCGCCCTACCCGAGTCCGACATGACTCATGATTTCAATCGGTTTGAACACTCGGCAAAGCGGCTCAAAGAACTCGGCCGGTGGCAGGATGCCCTCGAAGTTTACTTTTCCATGGCGGACGGAGATTCTTCGCTCGATGCCGGCTATCTCGGAACACGCATCGCTGAGTGCTACGAGGCCATAGGCCGCGTGCGCGAAGCCAAATATTGGCACGGGCGAGCTGTTGAAGAAAACCCTGGCGTACGAACCTCAAGCGGAGAGGCCTTGCGTCGGATCGGCGAGTTGCCGATCGAGCACCTGCTGATCGCGGACCGAGAAGAATGACCTACGAGCAAAAATTGGACCTGGTCAGGAAAGCGATCCTGAAAAACTGGGATCCGATAGGCGTCAAGGACGAGCCTTCTGCACAGGACGAGTATGACGCCTACCTGCCCGCTATTGTGGGGCTTATCGAGAAGCGCGCGCCGGTGAACGAGTTGGCACGATATCTTACCGATATCACCACGTTGGAGATGGGAATGGTCGAGGCTGAGGCGCGGGATCGAGCAGTAGCCGAGCGTTTGCTGCAACTCCGACTGGAGTAGGCGACGGCCTAGCCGATCGACCACCGGCGCTTGCGTAGCGCCACCTTTCCAAAGCCCCTTCGGGGGCTTTTTTCATATCCGGGGAAAACATCATGGACGACATCACCAAATCCGTCCTCGAGCGCGGGGACCTGGCGCATCTGGCGCTGTTCCTGTGGGCGAGCGGGGCGAGTGGGCTGCTGGTGTGGAGCCTCAAGGAGCTCGCATCGGCCAATCGGCGGTTCAATGATTTCGTCCACGAAATCGCAACGCTCAACAGGTTGTTCGGCAAGGGAGAATGAGATGAGGCGTAAACTGAGCAGCGACACGGCACGGCAGACCTTTCGGCAGTTCGCCTGGAACCTGGCGGGGACGCTGGCCGGGACCAAGGCGGGGCAGGCCGGACCGGCGACCGCGGGCGGCAAGCGTTGAGCGGGGCGATACCGATAGACGCCGAGGGGCGGTTCTGCGGCTATGCCTCGATGTTCAATGTGCCCGATGAGGGCGTCGACGTGGTGATGGCGGGAGCGTTCGCAAGGAGCCTGGCGAAGCGCGGGGCGGGGCGCATCCGCATGCTGTTTCAGCACGATCCCAAGGAGCCGGTGGGGCGCTGGGACGTGGTGCGCGAGGACGGCTTCGGGCTCTGGGTCGAGGGGCGGCTGGTGCCGGGCGTGCCGCGTGCCGATGCGCTCAAGGCCCTGATCGCGCGCCAGGCGCTCGACGGGCTCTCCATCGGCTTTCGCACGGTGAAGGCCTCGCGCGGCGGGCGCAGGGCGGTTCGCCGGCTGCATGAGATCGATCTCTGGGAGATCTCGATCGTGACTTTCCCGATGCTCGAAAGCGCGCGCATCGCCGCGGCGCAGACATCGGCGGCCGCCGCCATCGGGGCGGCGATATCGGCAATCCGAACCTGAAAGAGGACATTATGGAAGATTTCAACGACCGCTTCGAGACCAAGGCGGGCGGCGGCGACGTCGCGGGCATGTTCGGCCAGTTCACCGCCGCCTTCGAGGAGTTCAAGGCGACCAATGACCAGCGCCTGACCGAGCTCGAAAAGCGCGGCAGCGCCGACGGGCTGCTCGAAGACAAGCTCGACCGGCTGAACACGTTTCTCGATGGGCAGAAATCGCAGCTCGAACGCGCGGCGCTGGAGCGGGCGCGCCCGGTGCTCGGTGGCGGCGGGGCAGGGCAGCCGGACGACTACAAGGACGCGTTCTCGGCCTATGTGAAGAGCGGCGAGGAGAAGGCGCTTTCGATCGGCGTTGCAGCGGAGGGCGGCTATGTGGTGCCGGATGAGACCGAAAGCGAAATCACGCGGCTCCTGACCGGGATCTCGCCGATCCGCGCCATTGCGGGTGTGCGGCAGGTTTCGGGCGCGGTCTACAAGCGCCCGATATCGGTGAGCGGGCCGGCGACGGGCTGGGTCGGCGAGACCGCGGCGCGCCCGCAGACGGCGAGCCAGACGCTGGCGGAGCTGAGCTATCCGACGATGGAGCTCTACGCCATGCCTGCGGCGACCTCGGCGTTCCTGGAGGATGCGGCGGTCGATGTCGGGCAATGGATCGCCGACGAGGTCAACGCTGCGTTTGCCGCGCAGGAAACGGCGGCGTTCGTGACCGGTGACGGGGTGAACAAGCCGGCCGGCTTCCTTGCCGGTGCACCTGTTGCCGAGGAGAACTGGAGCTGGGGGCAGCTGGGCTATGTGGCGACGGGTGCGGCCGGGGCGTTGCCGGCGGGCAATGGCTCGGATGTGCTGATCGACCTCGTCTATGCGCTGAAGGCCGGCTATCGCCAGAATGCGAGCTGGGTGATGAACCGCAAGACGCAAGCCTCGCTGCGCAAGCTCAAGGATGCGGACGGCAATTATCTCTGGCAGCCGGCGGCAAACGCCGACGGGCGCGCGACCTTCATGGGCTTCCCGCTGGTCGAAGCCGAGGACATGCCCGATGTTGCGGCCGACAGTTTCTCGGTGGCGTTCGGCGACTTCCGCCGGGGGTATCTGATCGTCGACCGGCGCGGGGTGAGCGTGCTGCGTGATCCGTTCTCGGCCAAGCCCTATGTGCTGTTCTATACGACCAAGCGCGTGGGTGGCGGGATTGCGGATTATGACGCGATCAAGCTGCTGAAGTTCGCGGACAGCTGAGGGTAGGTGGCTGGGGCGGCGTACCCCCCCTCCCAACTTCCCCCGCAAGGGGGAGGTGCCAGGCTGGTGGGTTGGAGATGGTGCCACAGCCTCGATCTGACACCCTCCCCCTTGCGGGGAGGGTTGGGGAGGGGGTGAGAACGGTCCGCTCTGCAGACCTCTGCAGCGCAAGTTCGCACCGGTTGTTCTCACGGAGCCAAAGCGAAACTGGATCGTTGGGGGCGATCTCCAACGATTTTTCCAATGCGGTTTTGACGGAGGTGCGACCCGCCAAATCCGCAGCCCCGGCTGGTTCCCTCCCACTGGCCGGGGCAAACGTTATCCTGGGGGCTTTCAAGGACATTGCCATGACTTCCTACCTTCTCGCGGGACCCGCGCTGGAGCCGGTTTCGCTTGCCGAGGCGAAGGCCTTTCTCAAGATCGACGATGAGGCCGAGGACGGGCTGATAGCGACGTTGATCACGGCGGCGCGGCTGCATGTGGAGGGCGTGACCGGCAAGGCGCTGATGGCGCAGACCTGGCGGGTCATATGCGATCGCTGGCCGGAGGACCGGACGGTCAGGCTGCCGGTGCGGCCGTTTCGCAGCCTTGCGGCGGTGACGGCCTATGATGCCGACGGTGTGCCCCATGACGTGCCGCTGGCCCAGTTCCTGAGCGAGCCGGAGCGGCTGCTGTTGCCGGCCGATGTGGCGGGCATGCCGGCGCTGCGTGAGCGCCAGGGCATCGAGATCGACTATGTCGCCGGGTTCGGCGAGACGGCGGGCGACGTGCCGATGGATATTCGCCAGGCACTGCTGACGCTCGTTGCGCATTGGCATGAGCACCGCGATGCGGTGGTGATCGCCGGGTCGGGTGCGGTGGTGCCGAGCGGGTTCGACCAGCTGGTCGCGCCGCACCGGAGGGTGGCGCTATGAGCGGGAAGATTCCTGCGGTGGGTACGCTGACCGAACGCGTGCAGTTGGCGCGCAAGACCGTGGTGCCGCAGCCCGAAGGCGGGCACGCGACCATCTATGTGCCGATGCAGAAGGCGTGGGCACGGGTGCGCTCGCTTGCCGGGCGCATGGCGGTTTCGAGCGATGCGCGGGCGGCAAATGTCTCGCACTCGGTGGTGCTGCGGTTTCGCGGCGACGTGGCGCCTGGCGACCGCATTGTCTATCGCGGGCGCAATCTGGAGATCGTCAGCGCGGCGGACATCAACGGGCGGCGGGCCTATCTCTCCTGCCAGTGCAGTGAAACGGGCGTTGTCGGATGACGCACGCGATCACGAGTTTGCAGGGGGCGCTGGTGGCGGCGCTGAATGGGGATGCGGCGCTAACGGGGCTGATCGGCACGAACGCCGTGGTTGACGCGCCGCCCAAGGGAATGACGCCGCCCTATGTGGCGATCGCCCGGCACGATGTGGTGTCGCGCGATGCGGATCTGGCGCCGGGGCAGGAGCACCGAATGGTGCTGCAGGTCTGGCACAGCGAGGCCAACCGACGGGCGCTGCTGGAGATCGTCGAGCACGTGGTGGCGGTGGCGACGACGGCAGAGCTTTCGGGCGCGGAGCTGGTGGTGACGCTGGCGCGGCATGTGCGCACGGAGACGCAGATCGACGGCAAGACCGGGCGGGCGCGGGCGGCGGTGATGCTGCGGTTTTTGAGCGAGGCGGGGTAGGTGACCTGCTGAGTGTCATCCTGCAAAGGTGTGCCAGGTGTCGATAGCGCGTTCCGACGCGCCACCTTGCGGCGGTGGTGGCATCTCGGGATGGGTCCCGGCCTTCGCCGGGATGACGACCGGTGGGAGCGGGAGTTCGTCGCCAAATATTCATGAAAAATAAGGACTTGGCTCATGGCGGCCCAGAGTGGCAGAGACATGCTTTTGAAGCTCGACCAGGATGGGGCGGGCGGATTTGTGACGGTGGCGGGATTGCGGACGCGCTCGCTGGCGATTGAATGCGGCGAGTGTCGATAGGACCGACCAGGAGAGCGCCGGGCGCTGGCGCGAACTGCTGGCCGGAGGCGGGATAAAGCGGGCATCCGTTTCGGGCGCGGGAGTGTTCAAGGACGCGGCATCCGATGCGGCGATCCGGGAGATCTTCTTTGGCGGGACCATTGGCAACTGGCAACTGATCCTGCCGGATTTCGGCACAGTGACGGGACCGTTCCAGATCGTGGCGCTGGATTATGCGGCCGATCATGCCGGGGAAGTGACGTTCGACTTGGCGCTCGAGAGCGCAGGAGAACTGGCGTTCGCCGCACTCTAGATTCAGGTGAGGACTCGTCCTGACCTGAATCTCTACGCGCTTAAGGAGAAGAGAATGGCCAATCCGCAACGCGGAGAGATCGCTGCCGTCATCGGCGGCGAGGAGAAGACGCTGTGCCTGACGCTGGGTGCGCTGGCGGAACTGGAGGCGCGGTTGCAGGCCGGGGACCTGGTGGGATTGGCGGAGCGCTTTGCCGGTGGACGGATTTCGGCGGGCGACCTGATTGCGATCCTGGGTGCAGGCCTGCGCGGTGCCGGCAATGCGATCAGCGATGACGATGTGGCGCGGCTGGCGATCGAGGGCGGGCTGAACGGCGCGGCAGGGATTGCGGCGCGGCTGCTGAAGGTGACGTTCGGGGAAGCGGCGTGAAGCGGTTTCCCTGGGAGACGGCGATGGGCCTCGGCCTCGGGGTGCTGAAGCTCTCGCCGCGCGAGTTCTGGGGCATGACGCCGCGCGAGCTGGCGCTGGCCTATGAGGCGCTGAACGGACGCCGCACGGTGCCGCCGGGGCGCGATGAAATGGGTGAATTGATGCGGAGATTTCCCGATGGCTGACCTGTTTTCCGATGGGCTGGGGAGCGAGCTTGGCGATGTGACGGTGGAGCTCGAGCGGATCGAGGACCTCGCCGATGGCGTGGCGCGTTCGCTGAGCACGGCGTTTCGCGGGGCGGTGACCGATGGCAGGAGCCTGCGTTCGGTGCTTGGCGATATCGCGGGGGCGTTTGCCGATATTGCGCTGAAGGCCGCGTTCAAGCCGCTGGGGGATCTGGCCGGGGGCGTGGTCGAAGGGCTGTTTGCGGCGGCGAACCCGGCGCTGCAGGGCGTGACGCCGTTTGCCAAGGGCGGAGTGATCGCGAGCCCGGCCTATTTTCCGTTGTCGGGCGGGCTGGGGCTGGCTGGCGAAGCGGGGCCGGAGGCGATCATGCCGCTGCGGCGTGGGGCCGACGGGCGGCTGGGGGTCGCGAGTGGCGGGGGCGGGACGGTGAACGTGACGTTCAACGTGACGGCGAATGACGCGCGCAGTTTCGTCGCGAGCGAAGCGGAGGTGAGTGCGATGCTGTTGCGGGCGGTGCGGCGGGGCGGAAGGGCTTCCTAGCTTCGTTCGCGTGAAGCTTACCCCCACCCTCGGTCCCTCCCCACAAGGGGGAGGGAGGGGAGCGGGGCTCCCATGGATTGAGGAACATTGATGGCATTTCATGCGGTGCGGTTTCCGCTCGATATTGCGCTGGGCGCAAGGGGTGGGCCGGAGCGGCGGACGGACGTGGTGACGCTGGCGTCCGGGCGCGAGGAGAGGAATTCGCGCTGGGCGCGTTCGCGCCGGCGCTACAATGCCGGGTACGGGGTGAAATCGCTGGCCGATATGCAAGCGGTGCTGGCGTTCTTCGAGGAACGGCGGGGGCGGTTTCATGGATTCCTGTGGCGCGATCGGCTGGATCATGGGTCGGGCGCAGCGGCGCCGACGCCGTTGGATCAGGTGATCGGGACGGGCGATGGAAGCCGGACGAGCTTCCAGCTCGTCAAGCGCTATGGCGCAGAGTTCAATCCCTATGAGCGGGCGATCACCAGGCCGGTGATGGGGACGGTGCGGATCGGCGTTGCCGGGAGCGAGATGGTCGAGGGCTGGAATGTGGACCCGCTGACCGGGGTCGTCGGGTTTGCCGAGCCGCCGGCGGCGGGGGCGCAGGTGACGGCGGGCTTTCTCTTCGATGTGCCGGTGCGGTTCGATACCGACAGGCTCGATATCGAGATGACGAGCTTTGACGCAGCAGAGATACCGAACATTCCGGTGGTGGAGATCCTTGAATGAAGACGCTGGAGGCGGGCTATGCCGCGCATGTGGCGAGCGGGGCGACGACGCTTTCAACCTGCTGGAAGCTGACGCGGCGCGATGGGGTCGTGCTGGGGTTCACCGACCATGATTTGAGCGTGGCGTTCGATGGCGTCGAGTTCCGGCCGGCGCACGGGCTGGAGGGTGGTGAGGCCGTCGGTAAGCTCGGTGGTCAGGTGGACACCAGCGAGGTGCTGGGCGTGCTGCATTCCGATGCGATCAGCGAGGAGGACATCCTCACCGGGCGCTATGACGGGGCGAAGGTCGAGACCTGGCGGGTGAACTGGCGCGATCCCGACGAGCGGGATTTGCTGCGGCGCGACACGATTGGCGAGATCGTGCGCGAGGACGGGGTGTTCCGGGCAGAACTGCGCTCGCCCATGCGGGCGCTCAATGTCAGGAGCGGGCGGGTCTATCACTCGCTTTGCGATGCGCGGCTGGGAGACGGGCGCTGCGGTGTAGTGCTGGAGCAGGCACAGTTTCGCGCCCCGGCCGAGGTGGTGGCGGTGCGCGATGCGTTTCACCTTGAGGTAACGGGGCTCGATGGGTTCGAGGCCGGCTGGTTCGGTTTCGGGCAGGTGGAATGGATGAGCGGCAAGCGGGCAGGGCTGATCGATGCGGTGCTGGCGCATGCACGCGAGGGCGATTTGGATGTGTTGAGTTTCGAGCAGCCGGTAGGCGACTGGGCCGTGGCGGGGGATGCGCTGACGGTGACCGCCGGGTGTGACCGGCGGCTGGCGACCTGCGCTCGCAAGTTCGGCAATGCCGTCAATTTCCGTGGCTTTCCGCATATTCCGGGCAGCGACTATGTGCTGCGGCATCCGCGCAATGGCGATGTGCTCGACGGGCGGCCGGTGGTGAAATGAACGACGATGTGGTTGTCGCGCTGGCGCGCGAGTGGTTGGGCACGCCTTATAGGCATCGCAGTTCGGTGAAGGGCGCGGGGTGCGATTGCCTGGGGCTGCTGCGTGGGGTGTGGCGCGGGCTTTACGGCGATGAGGCGATGGCGGTGCCGGCCTATCGGGCGGATATGCGCGATCCGGCGTTTGCAGGCGCGCTGGAGGCGGCGGCGGAGCGGTTGCTGGCGCCGGTCGAGGGTGGGTTTGCGGCGGGGCAGGTGGTGCTGTTTCGCCTGAACCGGGCCGCAGCGGTTAAGCATTGCGCGATATTGGTATCGGCCGAGCGGTTCATTCATGCGCAGGAGCGGCTAGGCGTGGTGGAGGTGAATCTCACCGAAGCGTGGCGGAGGCGGGTGGTTTCGCGGTGGCTGTTTCCCGGTGTGCCGATATTCAGGTGAGGACGGCCTGCGAGCACCAGTTTGCTGCGCTTCTGGTGCTCACGTACTCCAAAGTACGCTCCGCTCCGGTTCTCGCAAACCGGTACTCTCGGCTCGCCTTGACCTGAATCTCAACACACCTCGTGCGCAACCGCGTCAAAGATTCCAAACAACAGGAGCCGTGATGGCAACTCTGGCATTTTCGCTGGCTGGCCAGGCCGTGGGTGGGCTGGTCGGCGGGCCGATTGGCGCGACCGTGGGGCGGGCGCTGGGGGCGCTGGCGGGGAGTGCGGTCGATGGTTTCCTCTTTGGGGAGGAAGGGCCCACGCGGCCGGCGAGCGATGTGCGGCTGCAGGGATCGAGCGAGGGGCAGGGTGTTCCGCGCATTTATGGGTGGAACCGGCTTTCGGGCAACATCATCTGGGCGACGGAGCTGGAGACGATTTCCGGCGAGAGCGCGGGCGCCAAGGCGATGGGTGGCGCGCGCGAGGAGGACGTTGCGGCGAGCTTTGCCGTGGCGTTCTGCGAGGGCGAGGTGCAGCGGTTGGGACGCATCTGGGCCGATGGGCAACTGCTCGATACCGAAGGGCTGACGCTGCGGTTCTATTCGGGAAGCGAGACGCAGCAGCCGGACGGATTGATAGAGGCGCTGCAGGGGGTGGATGCGGCACCGGCTTATCGCGGGATTTGTTACGTTGTCTTCGAGCGGCTGCCGCTCAAGCGGTTCGGCAATCGGATCCCCAATATTTCGGTGGAACTCTGCCGGGTGGTGGGCGAGCTGGAGCCGCAGATACGAGCGGTAACGGTGATCCCCGGGGCAACGGAATTCGGCTATGACCCGCAGCCGCTTGTGCGGATCGTCGGGCCGGGCGCGACGGTCGGCGAGAATGCGTATGTGGTGGGGAGCCTCAGCGACTGGACGGTTTCGATCGATGAACTGACGGCGCTTTGCCCAAATCTCAAACATGTGGCGTTGGTGGTGGCGTGGTTCGGGGACGATCTGCGCTGCGGGCAGTGCAGGATCGGACCGCGGGTCGAAGCGGCGAGCCGCAGTGTCGAGGGCGCGACGTGGAGCGCGATGGGCCTCGGACGCGGCGACGTGCCGGTGGTTTCGAGCCATGACGGCGGGCCAGCCTATGGCGGGACGCCGTCGGATGCGTCGGTAAGGGCGGCGATCGCCGACCTCAAGGCGCGCGGACTGCAGGTGACGCTCTATCCGTTCATTCTGATGGATGTGCCGCAGGGGAACGGGCTGGCCGATCCCTATACGGGGAGCGGCGGGCAACCGGCTTATCCATGGCGGGGGCGGATTACCTGTGATCCGGCGCCACAGGTCACGGGAACGCCGGACCGCACGAGCGCTGTCGAGGCGCAGGTAGCGGCGTTCGTTGCCAATGGCTATCGGCAGATGCACTTGCACTATGGGCAGATCGCGGCGCAAGCCGGGGCCGATGCGTTGCTGATCGGCTCGGAAATGCGGGGCATGACCACACTGCGGAGCGAGGGCAACAGCTTTCCGTTCGTTTCGGCGCTGGTGGAGTTGGCGGCGGAAGTGCGGGCAATTGCCGGGCCGGGCGTGAAGCTCACCTATGCGGCGGACTGGTCGGAATATTCGGGGTACCAGCCGGCGGGGGAGAAGTTCTTTCATCTCGATCCGCTGTGGGCCTCGCCGGATATCGATGCGGTGGGCATCGACAATTACATGCCGATTGCCGACTGGCGCGACGGATCGGGGCACGAGGATGCGGCGCTGGCCGAGTCGGTGCACGACCTCGACTATCTGAGGGGCAATATCGCAGGGGGTGAAGGGTTCGACTGGTATTATGCCAGCGAGGCGGACCGGCTGGCCGGCATGCGCACGCCGATAACCGATGGCGGCTATGGCGAGCCGTGGGTGTGGCGGTTCAAGGACATTCGCGCCTGGTGGGAGAACGCGCATTACGACCGGCCTGGCGGGGTGCGGGCGGCGACGCCGACGGCCTGGGTGCCGGGAGGCAAGCCGATCTGGTTCACCGAACTCGGCTGCGCGGCAGTGGACAAGGGGGCGAACCAGCCGAACATTTTCGGGGATGCCAAGAGCGCCGAGGGCGGGCGGCCGTATTTTTCGACCGGTGCGCCAGATGCGCTGATGCAGCGGCAGTTTCTGCGCGCGCATGCAGAGTTCTGGAGCGATGCGGCGCATAATCCGCCGGGAATGGTCGATCCGGAACGGATCTATCTCTGGACGTGGGATGCGCGGCCCTATCCGGCATTTCCGGCGCTTGAAGAGGTCTGGACGGATGGGCAAAACCACCACGCCGGGCACTGGCTGACGGGGCGGATGGGGGCGCTGGCGAGCGATGAGCTGGTACGCGCGATCGCAGCCGATCATGGGGTCGAGATTGCCAAGGCGGCAGCGCATCCGCCGCTGATTGCGGGATATCAGGTGACGGGGCCGGGAACGGCGCGTGACGCGCTGCAGCCATTGCTGGACGCGGCGGGCATGCGGCTGGCGGGGCGGGCGCTAGGGATTTCCATCGCCCGGTCGGCGCTGCGGGCGCAATTGTCGCTCGCGCAGGAGGCGTTGGTAGAGACCGAACGCCCGGTGCTGTCGCGGCGGCGGCAGGATGCGGGCGAGGCGACGGGGCGGCTGGTGCTGAGCTTTGTCGATCGGGAACGCGACTATCTCTCCGGTTCCGTTACGGCGCTACGCGGGGAAGGCGGGATCGAGGCGAGAGCCTCTGACCTGGCGCTCGATATCGGCGGCGCGCGGGTAGCGGCCGAGACGGTGCTGGCCGGACGCAGCGGCGCGATAGAGACGATCGACTTCAGTCTGCCCGCTTCCGCGGCGGCGGTGGAGATCGGCGATACGGTGACGATCGAGGGGCTGAAGGAGGGCCGGTTCGAGATCACCGAAATCCGCGATGGAGCGCAGCGTGCGGTGACGGCGCGCAGCGTTCCGGCGCCGGCGCGGATCGTCACGGCTGAAACGCGGCCGCAGGCTGGCGCAGCTGCGCTGGTGAAGGCGATTCCCGTGATGCATGCGGCGCATCTTCCGCCGCTTCCGGAGAGGCCGGACCAGTCACGGCTGGTGCTGGCGGCGTATGCCGAGCCATGGCCGGGTAGAGTGAGCATCGAGGACGAGGCGACCGGTACGGCCATTGCCGAGCTGACGCGCAGAGCGATTGTCGGGCAGACGCTGGCGCCACTGCGACCGGGACCGGAAGGGGTGTGGGACCTTGGTGGGGCGCTCGAGGTCGAGCTTTACGGCGGTCATCTGTCGGATGCGGGTGACGCCGGTGCGCTGGCTGGAACGCACCGCATTGCCGTCGAGACCGATACGGGTGAATGGGAGGTGATCGGCTTTGCCGCGACGGAGCTGACCGGACCTTCGGCATACCGGCTGACGCGGCTGTTGCGCGGGCAGGAGGGCACGGCGCCGGCGATTGGCGCGACAGGTGCGGGGAACAGGGTCATCCTGCTCGACGATCGGGTGGCGGCCGTGCCGGTGCCTGCCGAATGGCTGGGAGGCGCCATCGACCTGCGGGTCTATGGCGGAGCGAGCGACCTGGTCGGGCGCTTGGAAAGGGTGGACCTCGACGTCACCGCTGTGCTGGCGCTGCCGCCCTGCCATTTGCGGGCCTTGCGCAATGGGGCGGGCGATGTCGCGCTGAGCTGGGTGCGGCGCAGCCGGGCCGATGCCGATGGCTGGGCGCAAGCGAACGCACCGCTTGAGCACCAGCCGGAGGCCTATGTCGTCGATATTCTGGATGGCGGAACGCTGGTGCGGCGCTTCGAAATCGGGGCGCCGACGGTGACCTATCCGGCTGCGGCACAGACCGCCGATTTCGGACAAATACCCTCGGCGTTTTCGTTCACGGTGGCGCAAGTCAGCACGGTTCTTGGAAGCGGCATCGCGGCAGGAGGCGCGTTCAATGGCTGAAACCCGGTTCGAAATCTGTCTCGATGAAGTGCTGCGCCGCGAAGGCGGCTATGCCGACCATCCGGCTGATCCCGGGGGTGCGACCAATATGGGGATCACCCGCAGGACGCTGGCACGCTGGCGTGGCGTCTCGCCCTTGCCGGCGCTCGACAAGAGCGAGGTCCGCAACCTGACGCGCGCCGAGGCGGCGCAGATCTATCGCGCGGAGTACTGGGCGCGCAGCAGGGCCGGTGCGTTGCCGGTGGGGCTCGATCTGGCGCTTTTCGATTTCGCGGTGAATTCAGGCCCGACCCGTGCAGTGATGACCTTGCAGCGCCTGCTCGAAGTGCCCGCTGACGGGGTGATCGGACCGGTCACGTTTGCTGCCGTGCGAGAGCGGGCTGCGCTCACCGGCATTGCCAGCATGATCGACGCACTTTGCGACTGGCGGCTCGACTTCCTTGAAGGGCTCACGACCTATGCGGTCTTCGGTCGCGGCTGGCGCAAGCGCGTGGCGGCGATCCGGGAGGCGGCACACGCGATGGCGGGCGAGAGCCTGCCGCAAAATCTTCAACCACACTCATGGAGTTCCTTGATGAACGCACTTTCCGGTTACCGGACCTATATCGTTGCCGCCTTCATGCTGCTTGCCGGGCTGGCACAGATCGCAGGCGTCGAACTGCCGGCTCTCGATGGCCAATCGGCTGGACAGTTGATCATGGAGGCGATTGCCTTCATCTTTCTGCGCAAGGGGATCGCGACGCAGGCACGCGGGGTGTGACGCTATCCCGATGTTGTGATGGCAATGGGCAGAGGAACGCTGGAAACGTCTCCTGCCGTGAAGCTAGAGATGTGGCGGCTGCGAGCCGCCGCGTCTCGCGAAGTGCATGAATTGGGCAGGATTGCCGCATTCATGTCCCATTCAGTAACCTTCCCCTAGATTTCCGGGCATGAACACGAACCCTATCAAAACCACGGTTTCCTTTGTCCTTGCGACTGCGCTGGCGCTCGCCATGACCCTTAGCGGCACGGGCGCTGCCAATGCGCAGAACGGCGCATGCCTCGACAAGCGGCAGATTCAGGAGGCGGTATCCTCGGGAGAAATCCTCTCTCTCGATGCCGTTCTGGCCCAGGCCGGCATCGATTCCTCGCAGTCCATCCTCAGTGTCGAGGTATGTGACCAGGGCGGGCGTCTCGTCTATATTATCGGGGTACTGAGTCCGGCTGGCGAGGCCGAAAACCTGGTTCTCAGCGCACAATAACAACGAGCGGCAAGGGCAGGGGCCGAAAGCATGCGCATTCTGGTTGTCGAGGACGATACAAATCTCAACCGTCAGATCAAGGAAGCGCTGACCGAGGCGGGCTATGCCGTCGATGTCGCCTTCGATGGCGAGGAAGGCCACTTCCTTGGCGACAGCGAGCCCTATGACGCCATCGTCCTCGATATCGGCCTACCACAGATGGACGGGCTCAGCGTGCTCGAGGAGTGGCGGCGCGCCGGCAAGACGACGCCGGTGCTGCTGCTGACCGCACGCGACCGCTGGAGCGACAAGGTGCAGGGCATCGACGCCGGCGCCGATGATTATGTCGCCAAGCCCTTCCATATGGAAGAAGTGCTGGCCCGCATTCGCGCGCTGGTGCGCCGGGCAGCGGGTCACGCGTCCAACGAGATCGTCTGCGGTCCGGTGCGGCTCGATGCGCGCGCCGGCAAGGTGACGGTCGATGGGCAGACGGTGAAACTGACGAGCCACGAATTGCGGCTGTTGTCATATCTGATGCATCACAAGGGCAAGGTGATCTCGCGCACCGAACTGACCGAGCACCTCTATGACCAGGATTTCGATCGCGACAGCAACACCATCGAGGTCTTTGTCGGGCGCCTGCGCAAGAAGCTGCCGGAAGACTGTATCCAGACCGTGCGCGGACTTGGCTACCAGATGGTAGACATCTGAGACCCTCATGCAAAAGGGCTCCATAGCGGTTCGACTGTTCTGGCTCTCAGCCGGTTGGCTCGTGGTCGCCCTGATCGCCACCGGCTTTCTGCTGACCGAGCTCTATTCGCGCGCCCTCGACACCAGTCTTACCGAAACGCTGGAGTTCCACGTCGAAAGCCTCGCCGGGGCGTTGCTCGAAGCGGGGGACCCCTACGCCGAAGGCGTCGGTCTGCCCGACCCGCGTTTCGACCGGCCGCGCTCGGGCTGGTACTGGATGATACGCGGCGAGGACGGTGAGCTCTACAATCTCTCCACCTCGGTCGTGGGCATAGACCTGCCCGAGATCAGCGAGCCTGCCGATGCATTCGGCATGCGCAGCAGCATATTGGAGGACGCGTTCGGCACGCAATTGCGCGCCGTCGAACGCGAGGTAACGGTCGGCGGAGAGAGCTACCGGATCACCGTGAC
>Ga0180216_1001893_pt1 | contig 18027 bp, 17 predicted proteins | sample eDN3rd37CBELigMG_FD_128879 | JGI IMG/M metagenome (GOLD analysis project Ga0180216, IMG submission 128879) | Enriched Miracle-Growth compost microbial communities from Emeryville, California, USA - eDNA 3rd pass 37_C BE-Lig MG (version 2)... ...
CCGCCGCCGTTGCCGCCGCCGCCGCCGCCGTTGCCGAGAATATCGACGTTCGCCTCGACCGCGCCTCCGATCAGACCGACATCGGCGCTAACGGCGCTGTCCCTGCCGAGTACGTCGGCACTGACATCTGCGGTACCGTCGAGCACGTCGACGTCGGCTCCCAATACGCTACCACGGCTCCCGCCGCTGCTGACATTGGCGGTAACACCGCCGCCAACCGAGGGAAGGACATCGGCATCGACGATATTGCCGTCATCCCCTCCCAATCCGAGATTCACGAGTCCGCTGTCGTCCGCATCGCCGCCGGTAATCGTCACCAGCGCACCGCTGTCGCGTCCTCCCACTACTTTGCCGACGAGATCTCCGACCCCGCCCAACTGAGCACTTGCCGGTGCAACAAACAATGTCGTTGCAAGCAAGCCGCCAGCAATCAGAGTAGCTAACCGATAAGTCATGTGTTGGCCTCCACCATTATAGTCAACGACGGTTGTCGTCGCTGTAAACTCGCTGCTCACGATATCTTAGGACTCCTGTAAAGCATGAGTCAAACAGACAGTAGGTGAATATCTTATTGTCAATTTTAACAATACCGACTCTATGTGCATTCTAGGTGCACTGTGTAGTTTCCGGAAGGCACTTCAGGCCCTCCGTCAATTATCAAAAATTACAGGAATTTGCTTGGGAATAGGGCGGGCGCGAAATGCTGCGCTAGCAGGCGACTCGCTCCGGCTCCGGCACTGCCGTACCGTCATGGATCCAGCGGTCGAGAAGGGTAGCCACCACCCCGCACGGATCGTTGATGACCGTAATACAGACCGGTTTTACGCCGCGCGCGGCGATGTGAAGGGCGTAACCTTCGAGAAAATAGGTGGCGCGGTAGAGCTTGCCTTCGGATGCGAGTTCCAGCGAAACTACTTTGTGATCATCCAGCATGGCACCGCCCCCGTCTCGGCCTGCCAGTTGATTCGTAGTCATGGCCGAAAGCGCCTTCAATTGTCAGTTCTGACGAGGCCGTGGCATAACCCATGTTAATCGAAATAGTCGAGATGCATCTGGCTGGCGCAATCGCTCCGCCCGTTCCGGCGGTATTTGAGTATGCCATCTCGCGTTGCGGTCAGGCGCGACGACTCAGCGGTGTCGTTTTGCGTTTTGCTTTAAGGCGTTGATGTATTCCGGCTTGGAGGCCGCACGGTGCAGGTGATCGTCTTCATATCCCGCGACCCAGCCAATCAGCAGGCCCACGCGCCCATGCTGCTGGTTCTGCCCGACCGGGCCGACGCGGCGATCCCGAAACATCTCCAGGGCATGGACTGGCGGTATTTCGCCACCACCTCGACGGACGACCGGCTGCTGGCGAAATCGCGAATCGATGTCGCCCAGGAACTCGAGGCGCAGGGTTACGCACTCCTCGATCCGCGAGAGGACTAGCTGGCCGACGATAGACAACCATTCTGGTGGCGAGGCGTTGGCCAGATATGAGGAGTGCGTTCCATGAGTGACAATCCATGAGTGACGATGTTGCCCTTGGCAACTCCGGGCAAGATGCTGTGCTTGCCGAACGAGGCACCCAGGCGGTCCTCGACGACCATTTGCGCCTGCGCATGGCGCATGACGTCGAGAGCGACATTGCCCGCAATTATGCGCCCGAAGTCGTCATGCTGACCTCAGTCGGCAAGCGCGAAGGGCATGAGGCGGTGCGCGACTACGCCAAGATCCTCAAGGAACACGTCCCGCCCGACTACGAGGTGGTCGTCAAGCATGTAAGCGGGCGCTTTGCCTTCATCGAGTGGCGGGCTCGCGAGCCCGGACGCAGTGTCGAAGACGGTGCCGACAGCTTTGTCGTCGAGAACGGCAAGATCGTCTTCCAGAGCATTCATTATACGCTGATGGAGACAATGCCGCAGTGAAACGTGCCTTCCTCGGCAAGGGGGTGGGCGCTCTCCGCCGCGATGCGGAACATTTCGTCTAACACGGTGTTGGTAAAAGACATTCAGCGTCAACCAGCCCCGGAAGCCCCTTCATGGATACACCCTGGTACACCGACGCCGTCATCTACGGCGTCGACGTCGAGAAGTATGCCGACGGCAATGGCGATGGTGTGGGGGATTTCATCGGTCTTTGCGAGCGCATCTCCTATATCGCCTCGCTCGGTGTCACTTGCATCTGGCTGCTGCCCTTCTACGGCTCGCCGGGGCGCGACAATGGCTATGACGTCTCCGACTATTACGCCATCAATCCGCGGGTCGGCACGCGTGAGGATTTCCTGAATTTCCTGCACAAGGCCGGTGAGCACGGCATCCGCGTCATCATCGATCTCGTGGCCAACCACACCTCGAACGAGCATCCGTGGTTCGAGGCGGCGCGGCGCGACAATGAATCGCGCTATCGCGACTATTATGTGTGGAGCGGCGATCCTCCGCCGGTCGAGCCGGAGACGCACAACATCTTTCCGGGCGAAGAGACCAGCGTGTGGTCCTATGACGAGGTCGCGCGCGCCTATTACTTCCATAAATTCTATTCGTTCCAGCCCGATCTCAACATCGCCAACCCGCAGGTGCGCGCCGAGATCGAGCGGGTGATGGATTACTGGCTTGCCTTCGGCATCAGCGGCTTCCGCATCGATGCAGCCCCGCTGATGATCGCCGACAACGGGCTCGAGCGCGCCAATCCCAGGGACCCGCACGGGGTATTGCGTGAAATGGCAAGCTATGTCCGCAAACGCCGGCCCGAAGGCCTGATGCTGGGCGAAGTCAATATGGGCGCCGACGAGCTGCAGGACTATTTCGGCGAAGGCGACCAGCTGGGCCTGCTCTTCAACTTCACTCTGGCGTGCTACACCTTCGCTGCGCTTGCCGAGGAAAAAGCCCGACCGATCCACGAGGCGGTGAGCCTTTTACCCGAGCCGCCTTTTGGCTGCGCCTTTGCCAATTTCCTGCGCAATCTCGACGAGCTCGATTTTTCGCGCGTGCCAACGCAGCTGCGTGACGAGGTGTTCGAGCGCTTCGCGCCGGATGAGGAGATGCGCCTTTACGGCCGCGGCATCAGGCGGCGACTTGCTCCAATGCTCGATGGCGACCAGCGCCGCGTCGAACTGGCGTTCGCCCTCATCATGTCGCAGCGCGGCGCCCCGCTCTTCGTTTACGGCGACGAGATCGGCATGGGTGAAAACCTCTCGCTGCCAGGGCGCAACTCGGTCCGCACGCCCATGCAGTGGACGAGCGGCAAGAATGCCGGTTTTTCCTCGGCTTCCGCTACCAAGCTCGTGGAAAAGCCTATCGATCAGGGGCCGTTTTCCTACAAATCCGTCAATGTCGAGGACCAGCAGGCAGATCCCGATTCACTGCTCAACCGCATCAAGCGGATGATCACCGTGCGCCGCCAGACCAAGGTGTTTGGCCGCGGCCGGCCGATCCGCATCAAATGCCCGCATGAGGCGGTGTTTGCCCATGGGTTCGAGGACGGAACACAGGCGCTGTTCCTGGTGCACAATCTTTCCGGTAAGGCGATCCGCTCGCAGGTCGAGGTCGCGGCCAAGGACACCGAGAACCTGACCGATCTCTTTACCGAGGAGCAGGTCTTGGCCGAGGAACTCGAGAGCCTGAAGCTCGAACCCTATGGCTATCGCTGGCTCCTGTCGCGGAGGCAGACATGAGCGTCGGGCTCGGTTATCACGCCTCCCACGAGCAGTTCACGCCCGCTGAACTGCTCGACAATGTCAGGGCCGCCGAGGCATCGGGGTTTGATTGCGTGATGTCCTCGGACCATATCGCGCCCTGGAGCGAGCGGCAGGGCCAGTCGGGCTTTGCCTGGAGCTGGCTCGGCGCTGCCATGCAGGCAACGCGCCTGCCCTTTGGGCTCATCACCGTGCCTTGCGGCTGGCGCTACCATCCGGCAATCACCGCGCAGGCGGCCGCGACACTGGCAGAGATGTTTCCCGGGCGCCTCGCTTGGCTGGCGCTCGGAAGCGGGGAAAACCTCAACGAGCACGTTACCGGCGAGCGTTGGCCGACAAAGGACGAACGCAATCAGCGGCTCGATGCCGGCGCCGACATCGTGCGACGCCTGTTAAAGGGTGAGACGGTGACGCAGCGCCAGCCGATCATGACCGATGAAGCCCGGCTCTACACATTGCCCGAAACGCCGCCGCCGCTCATTGCCGCCGCGCTGACGCCGCAGACGGCCGAACGGGTTGCCGCCTGGGCAGACGGGCTGCTGACGGTCAACCAGCCGCGCGAAACCTTGAAGAAGCTCGTCGAAGCCTTCCGGCGGGGCGGCGGCGAGGGCAAGCCGCTCTACCTGCAGGTGCACCTCTCCTTTGCAGCGGACGACGACACGGCCCGCGAAAATGCCTTCGACCAATGGCGCGCCAATGCGGTGTCGGCAGCTATTGCCGAGGCGCTGAAGAGCCCGGCCGAATTCGATGCGGCCGCCCAATATGTGCGCCGCGAGGATATGGACCAGCATGTGCGCATCTCCTGTGACCCCGGTCGGCAGGTCGGCTGGATCGAGGAAGACCTCGCCATGGGGTTCAGCGAAATCTATCTGCACAATGTCGGGCGCAACCAGCGCGAATTCATCGAAGTCTTCGGCGCCAAGGTCCTCGAGCGCCTGCGCTAATGGATCGGTGTGGTTCTCGGAGCCGAAACCTTCAGGCCAGAAGCCAATAGAAGAGCGTGCCGGCAATGACGATGAAGAGCACCACAAAGAGGGCAACGCGCGCCATGGACCCCATCGGGTTCTTGCCCAGTGCCGCCCGTTCCGGTTCACCTTGCGCCCTGTCCGTCAGGGTTTGAGACGTTTCGGAAGCCGGCCTTTGATCGCGCTCCATCTCTTTCATCCTCCTTGCATCTCCCGACAACAAAACAGCGAAAGGAGCGAGAAGGTTCGCCGGGTCTGCCCCATGCGTTAACGCAGGTCATCGTACCGCCTGTGCGAATCCCGCTTCCCCATCTTGAGGGGTGGGTTTCAACGGTCGTTAGCGCGATCCGGTACCCCAAAGTGCCGGCACGCCAAGGATTCGTCCGGCCTCGTATTGCAGCCCGCCTAGCCGGTCATGTTCCAAGAGCAGCGGGCCATCGAGGTCTACCCAATCGGCAAGGCCGGCGAGCAGCAGTGCCGGGGCCATAGAAAGCGATGTGCCCACCATGCAGCCGATCATGATCCTGAAGCCGCGTGCCTTTGCCGCCTTGGCCAGCGCAATGGCGTGGGTCAGGCCGCCGGTCTTGTCCAGCTTGATGTTGATGGCGTCATAACGCCCGATCAGGGCCTCCAGCCCGTCGAGGGCGTGGGCGCTCTCATCGGCGCAGATGGGCACCGTGTGGGGGACGGCTGAAAGCGCGCTATCTTCGCCCGTTGGCAGCGGCTGCTCGACAAGCTCGATGCCGGCGGCATGGCAGGCTTCGAGATTGCCGGGAAGGTCGTCGATCGCCCAGCCTTCGTTGGCATCGACGATGAGGCGCTTGCCTGGTACGGCGGCGCGAATGGCCATCAGGCGTTCGCGGTCGCTCTCGCCGCCGAGCTTGAGCTTGAGCAGGGGATAGGCGCTTGCCTTTGCCGCGGCCGCGGCCATCGCCTGCGGGGTGTCGAGGCTGATCGTATAGGCAGTGGTCACGGCCTGCGCCGGTACGATAGCGGTCAGTTCGGCAACACTGCGTCCGGCGAGCCTGGCTTCGAGGTCCCAGAACGCACAGTCGAGCGCATTGCGCGCGGCACAAGGGGGCAGGGCGGCCTGCAACGCCTTGCGGTCGAGGCCGGAGGCGATTGCGCTTTCGAGGCCGCGGATGGTTTCGAGTACGGTTTGCGGCGTTTCGCCGTAGCGCGCATAGGGCACGCATTCGCCGTGGCCGCTGATGCCGTCGCGTGTGAGCGTCACATGTGCGACGACGGCCTCGCTCTTGCTGCCGCGCGAGATGGTGAAGCTGCCGGCAATCGCGAAGCGCTCAATCGCCGCCGTCAGTTGCGTAGGGCTCATGGCTCGAGCTTCAACTCGGCGATGAAGTCGTAGCGGTCGCCGCGATAGGCGGATTTGGTCACCTCGATGGCGCGGCCATTGGCGAGGAACGAGTGCCGCTCGATGTGGAGGATCGGGCTGCCTTCGACGATGTTGAGGAGTTCGGCCTCGCGCTGGTCGGCAATGGCCGAGCGCAGGCGCTGCAGAGCGCGGGCCGGCATGTGCCCGTTGCGCTTCATGGCGTCATAGAGCGACTCCCCGACTTCATCCTCGCCCACCGCAAAGAGCGGCACCACCGCATGCTCGATGGCGAGTGGATCGCCGTCCTGCACGCGCACGCGCGAGAGCCGCAGCACGCCTTCGTTGGAAGAGAGGCCGAGCTTCATCATTTCTTCCGGGTCCGGCAGGCCGGTGGTCTTGCTGAGCACCACCGAGCTCGCCTGCGCGCCGCGCCGCGCCATATCGGCGGTAAAGCCGATCAGCACCGAGAGCGGCTGGTCGACATGCGGCGAAACATAGGACCCGGCGCCGCGCCGCTTGCTGATCAGCCCGTCGCGAAAGAGGTCGTCTATGGCGCTCCTGACGGTAACGCGCGAAAGGCCGGTGGCCTTCATCAGCGAGCGCTCGGAGGGCAGCGCCTCGCCGCCGCGCAGCTCGCCGCGCTCGATTAGCCCGCGCATGGTGCCGGCGAGTTGCAGGTACAGCGGGTCTTCGCTCGCTCCGCTCGCTGGCATATGGGCGAGGATTCGCGCGAGAATGGCCGAGGTCTGGGCGGTGGGGAGATCGATGGCCCCGCTCATGCGACTGGCTCCGCGTGAGCGGGAGACATCGCACGCCCCCTCCCCAACCCTCCCCGCAAGGGGGAGGGTGTCGCATCGAAGTTGTGGCACCATATTGCCAAACTCGCCGGACCGGCACCTCCCCCCTTGCGGGGGAGGTTGGGAGGGGGGGCAAGCCGGTACAAACCACGAGCCATGTTCTACCCTTCCTTGCGCAGCCGCGGATCGAGCGTGTCGCGCAGCGCGTCCCCCAGCAGGTTGAAGCCGAACGACAGGAAGAGGATGGCGAACCCGGCGAATACCGCAGGCCAGGGCGAGAGCAGCAGGAAGTTGCGGCCTTCCGAAAGCATCAGCCCGAGCGATGGGATTGGCGGTTGCGCCCCGAGGCCGAGGAACGACAGCGAAGCTTCAACGAGTATGGCCGCCGAGAGCAGCAGGCTCGTCTGCACCAGAACCACCGAGGCGAGATTGGGCAGCAGATGCAGGAAGATGATGCGCGCGTCGGAGGCGCCGATGGCGCGCGCGCCCGTCACATATTCACTCTCGCAGATAACGAGGGCCGGCCCGCGCAACAGGCGCGCGAAGATCGGCGTGTAGACGATGGCGATGGCAATCGCCGCGCTCCATGTCGAGGGGCCGAGCACGGCGATGACGCCGATGGCGAGCAGCATGATCGGGAAGGCAAACAGCACGTCCATCATGCGCATGACGATGCGGTCGAACCAGCCGCGATAATAGGCAGCGAGCATGCCGAGCGTGCCGCCGGCAATGAGCGCGAGACCCACCGCCACCGTGCAGGTCGCAAGCGAGGTGCGATAGCCATAGATGATGCGCGCGAGAACGTCGCGCCCGAGCTGATCGGTGCCCAGCAGGTTGAGGGCGTTGGGCCCTTTCATGCGCTGCACCATCACCTGGGCATAGGGGTCCTGCAGGCCGATGAACGGGGCGAGAAGCGCCAGCAGCACCTGCAGCACGACGAAGCCGACCGCAAAGCTGAGGAGCTTGTTTTTGGAGATGAACGCCATCATCGCGACACCCGCGGATCGATGACGGCGTAGAGCAGGTCGACGAGGAAATTAACGACGACGAAGGCGGTGGTCATCACCAGGATCGTTGCCTGCACCAGCGGATAGTTGCGTTCGGCAATGGCGCCGAGCACCAGCCGGCCAAGCCCGGGAATAGCGAAAACCTGCTCGATGACGATAGCGCCGCCCAGAAGATATCCGGCCGAAACGCCGACGCTGGTGATGAAGGGAATGAGCGCATTGCGCAGGGCATGCTTGTAGATGATGCGCCGCCGCCCGGCGCCCTTGGCCTTGGCGGTGCGGATATAGTCCTGGCTCAAGGCATCGAGCATCGCCGAGCGCACCAGGCGCGACAGGTTGGCGAGCATGGGCAGGGAAAGCGCGATCACTGGCAGAACCATGCGCGAAAGATTGCCGAGCGGATCCTGTGCGAACGGCACATAGCCGAGTGCAGACACACCCGGCAGGAGCTTGGCAACGAGGAAGATCGAAACGATCCCGAGCCAGAACGATGGGATGGTAAGCCCGGCGATGGCGCCGATGCGTACCGCAACCTCGGCGCCCTTGCCGCGTGCCTCGGCCATGAACGCGCCGAGCGGTATGGCGAGGCCGGCACCGAACAACACCGAAAGCAGCGTCAATTCGACCGTTGGCCAGATGTTTGCGGCGATCTCGTCCGTCACCGGGCGCCCGGTCCAGATCGAGGTGCCGAGGTTCCCCTGCAGCGCCCCCCAGATCCAGTTGCCGTATTGGACGAGCAGCGGCTGGTCGAGGCCGACGCGGGCGCGCAGCTCCGCGATCCGCTCTGGCGTGATCTCGGTATTGGCGCCCAGCATGATGGCGACCGCATCGCCGGGGATCAGCCGGATCATCAGGAAGACGACGACCGACACGCCCAAAAGGACGATGATGAGGTCGATCAGTCGACTCGCGAGGAAACGTGACGGCATATGTGGTTGGGTCTTTATCAGTTCGGCCGGGAAGTGGGAGCGAAGCCAGGAAGGCCCCCCTCCCAACCTCCCCCGCAAAGGGGGAGGTGCCGCTTCGTGTCTGGGGCTCGATCCTGCCAAACCCACAGGCCTGACACCTCCCGCTCGACGGGGGAGGTTGGGAGGGGGTGGGGCAACGGAACCGAGACCAGTAGCATTCTCACCCGCTACTCCGCGACAGTGACGTTGACGAGGCTTGTGAGGCGCCCGTTCGGATAGATTTCGAAGCCGCTGACCGCGTCGTTGACGGCCGTGTAGAGCGTGCCATAGGCGATATGCGCGACCGGACCTTCGCAGGCGAGTTTTCGCTGCACCTGATCGTAGATCTCCTTGCGCGCCGCCTGGTCGGTTTCCGAGCGCCCGGCGTCGAGCCATTCGTTGATCTCGGCATCGTCATATTGGAAGACGTTGGTCGAGCCGCCGCCATAGAAGGTGCGGTAGAAATACTCGTCCGGATCGGGGCTGCCGCCATTGGCCGAGATGAACATGTCGAAGTTGGAATTGCTCCAGTCCTGAACGAACTGGCCGATTTCCTGATTGATGAGCTCGACCTCGATCCCGCCGGCCGCAAGCTGCTGCTGGACGACCTGAGCGATATCGCGCGCATCCTGGCGCGGCAGCACGTTCATGGTGAGCTGCAGCGGCGTTTCGACACCGGCTTCCTCGAGCAGGGCCCGAGCGCCTTCGACGTCCTGCGTGTAGCAGGAGAATTCGGATGGATCGAGCGCCCAGTTGACCAGCGCCGGCGAAAGCGGTCCGGCCGGAACGCCGGCGCCGAACAGGGCGCCATCGATGATTTCCTGGCGGTTGAGGAGCATGTTGACGGCGGTGCGCACGCGCGGATCGTCGAACGGCTCGCGCGAGACGTTCATGCCCAGAAGCGTGTAGGCGATGTCGCGGGTTTCCTCGACGGTTACGCCCGGCTGGCCCTGAAGCTGGAGAGCCGTTGCCGGATCGATACCCGGCAGCAGGTGGTATTCGCCACTGGTGACGCCGACCTGTCGGGTCGCCGCTTCCGGCACGAAATTAAACACCACCTCGTCGAGCTGCGGCTGGCCCTCGACATAGTATTCTTCATTTTTGTTGAGGCTTAGGAAGCCGTTTGGCTGCCACTCTGCGAATTTGAATGGGCCGGTGCCGTCCGGGCTCTGCTGCAGCCCCTCGGGATCGCTCTCGAACTCGGCCGGGACGATGGCGATGCTCGAAAGCGAGGTCAGGATGGGGGCAAAGGGCGCATCGAGGGTGAACTCGATCGTCATCGGGTCGATGACATTGATGCCGGTGATCGGGGAGACGCGGCTGGCGAGCGGCGAGGCGATTTCCTCGGACTGAACGCGGCGTATCGAAGCCGCGACGTCCTCGGCATCCATGGCCGAACCGTCATGGAAGGTGACGCCCTCGCGCAGATGGAACGTGTAGCTCAAGCCGTCATCCGAGATGTCCCAGCTTTCGGCGAGCCCCGGCACTACCGCCAGGTCCTTGTCGATGGCCGTCAGGGCCTCGTAGACATTGCCCTGCACGATCACCACCGAGTTGAAGGCGGTGATCAGGTGCGGATCGAGCCCGGCCGGCGACGAGTCGATTGCGATGTCGAGCGTGGCGGCCGCTGCGGTGCCTGCGAACATGGTGGTCGCGAGCAAGGCGGCGCCAAAGGTGCGTAGTGCCATTTTCCCTCCAAGAAGTTGGCGCTAGTGCCCGCGCAAGGGACATGAGCGGGAAGGCAGCGCTTGATGTACCTATAAGTCCAGTTTGAGACCAGTCTGGACAATGGTCACGTTATGGTACTATCACTTGGGGCGCAAGCGCCCGCGAGCATCAACATTACTGTCTCGCCTCAATCCACCCTTCCCGCCTGGGAGCGCCATGTCCGAACAGGCCCTGCTGACCATCGAGGACCTTCACATCGATGTGGGCAGCCGTCCCGTGATCGAAGGCGTATCGCTCTGCCTCGCGCCGGGCGAGATGCTCGGGCTTGTCGGGGAGTCGGGTTGCGGCAAGTCGGTGACGGCGCTTTCGATCATGCGGCTTCTGGCCGAGCCGCCGATGCGCATCACCGGAGGCACGATCCGCTTCGAGGGTACCGACATCCTCTCTCTTGGCGAAGCCGAACTGGAGGAGCTGCGAGGCGACCGCATCGCCATGATCTTCCAGGAGCCGATGACTTCGCTCAATCCGGTGTTCACCATCGGCAACCAGATTGCCGAGGTGGTGCTGCTGCACCGCAATGTCGGCCGCGCCGAGGCGGAAGCGCGCGCCGTCGAGCTGCTGCGCCGCGTCGGCATTCCGGCGCCCGAGGCGGCGATGGAACGCTATCCGCACCAGCTTTCCGGCGGCCAGCGCCAGCGCGTGATGATCGCCATGGCGCTGGCCTGCGACCCCAAACTCCTCATCGCCGACGAGCCGACCACGGCGCTCGACGTGACCGTGCAGGCCCAGATCCTCGATCTCATCGATGATTTGCGCCGCGAGACCGGCATGGCGGTGCTCCTCATCACCCACGACCTCGGCGTCGTCTCGCAATATTGCGACCGGGTGGCGGTGATGTATGGCGGGCGCGTCGTCGAGGAAGCCTCGAGCGCCGAGCTCTTCGCCCATCCGCGCCACCGCTACACCGAGGCGCTGTTGAAGACCATTCCCGCCTCCAATCCGCCCGGCGCCGACCTGCCCGCCATCCCCGGCACCGTGCCGCCGCCGGGGCTGCGCCCGCCCGGCTGCGCCTTCCATCCGCGCTGCCACGCCATGGTCGAGCCATGCACCAATGTGCTGCCGGCGCTCGAGGGCGAGGCGCACCGCATCCGCTGCTGGAATCCCGCCGCATGAGCCTCCTCGAACTGCGCCATCTCTCCAAGACCTATCCCGGCGCCAATGGCGCCGTGGTGCAGGCGGTTTCCGATGTATCGCTGAGCATCGAGGCCGGCGAGGTGCTCGGCATCGTCGGGGAATCGGGCTGCGGCAAGTCGACCCTCGGGCGCACGCTTTTGCGTCTGGTCGAGCCTTCGGGCGGCGAAATCCTCTTCGAGGGGCAGGACCTGACCCATCTCGGCCGGCGCGCCATGAAGCCCGTGCGCCGCGACCTGCAGGTCATCTTCCAGGACCCGTTCGGGCCCCTCAATCCGCGCCACACCGTCGGCGGCATCATCGCCGAACCGCTGAAGGTCCACCGTGTCGGCAGCCGCGCCGAGCAGCAGGCGCGCGTCGCCGAACTCCTGAAGCTCGTTGGCCTGCCCGAAGACGCGGCAAAACGCTACCCGCACGAATTTTCCGGCGGCCAGCGCCAGCGCATCGCCATCGCCCGGGCACTGGCGCTCGAGCCCAAGCTGCTGGTTGCCGACGAGGCGGTCTCGGCCCTCGACGTCTCTATCCAGAGCCAGATCATCAACCTGATCGCGGATCTGCGGCGTCGGCTCAATCTCTCGATCCTCTTCATCAGCCACGACCTCTCGGTCATACGCCATGTCAGCGACAGGATCGCGGTGATGTATCTCGGCCGCATCGTCGAGATCGGCCCGGCCGAGGAGATCATGGCGGCGCCCAAGCACCCCTATACGCAGGCGCTGCTCTCGGCCATTCCGCGGCCGGGTGTCGCTCGCGGCCAGCGCATCGTGCTGCAGGGGGAACTCCCCGATCCCGCCAATCCGCCCTCCGGTTGCGCCTTCCACACGCGCTGCCCGAAGGTCATGGACATCTGCCACAAGGTGCGCCCGCCGCTCGCCCATCCGCAGCGCGAAACGGTCGAGCCCGACAGCCGGAGCGAGGTGGCCTGCCACCTCTACCCCGCCGCATGAGCGCACCGGGCGACCTGATCGAAACTGCCTTCGCGCCGGTTACGGAAGCGATCGAAGCCGGCCGCATTCCCGGCGGTGTGCTGGGCATCGTCACACGCGATGGCGCCCGCGCGGTCAAGGCCGCCGGTTCGGCGCAGCTCGTGCCGCAGAAACGCGCGATGGCGGAGGACACCTGGTTCGACCTCGCTTCGCTGACCAAGGTGATCTTCACCACAAGCCGCATCCTCGAATTGGCGCAGGCCGGCACCATCGATCTCGACGCGCCGCTGATTTCCGTGCTGCCGGACTTTCGCCAGTACAATGCCGATGCCTGGGAACGCAGGATCACCTTCCGCCAGTGCCTCGGCCACCAGACGCCGTTTCCCGCCGTCGAGCCGATCTACACCTATGGCCGCGACCCGGGCCTGCTGCGCGCCTTCGTGCTGCAGCGCGAGTGGCGCGCCGGCCCGGCGGTCTATTCCGACATCAACTACATCCTGCTCGGGCTGGCCCTCGAACGCATCGATCGCCGGACCATCAGAGAGATGGACCCCGGCCCCGGCTTCGCCTGGTCGGCCGACCCGGAGCGCGCCGCCGCCACCGAGGACTGCACCTGGCGCAACCGCGTGCTCTGCGGCGAGGTGCATGACGACAACTGCTCGGCCCTGCAAGGCTCCGGCCATGCCGGCCTCTTCGGCACTGCTGCCGCCATTCTCGACTTCGCCCAAGGGTTGCTCGACGGCTCCGGCGCTTCGGCCAGAACCATCGACCTGATCCGCAACCCACTCTCGGCAAAGCGCACCCATGGCTGGGAGCGGCCTTATGAAGGCTGGTCGGGCGGCGAGCACTGCAGCCCGCAAACCATCGGCCACACCGGCTTCACCGGCACCGGCCTCTGGATCGACTTCGCCAACGGGCGTGCCTGGACGCTGCTGACCAACCGCATCCACCCCACCCGCCACTTCGACAGCGGCATCGTCGCCCTGCGCCGGGCGGTGGGGGACAGGGTCAACGGCGTACGATGAGTGCGTTGGCTCTCACTGGCATTGCACCCCTCACCCTGACCCTCTCCCCGGAGGGGCGAGGGGACGCTGGGGCGATATCCAGACAGAGCACAAATGGTCGTGGCGCACGGGCCTTCACCTCGCCCCTCCGGGGAGAGGTCGGCGCGCAGCGCCGGGTGAGGGGTGCCTCCACCGGCAAGATGCTCGTAATCCATTCAGGACCAATCCCATGAACCCCATCTGGGCCATAGGCCTGATGACCGGCACCGTGCTCGACGGCAATATCGACGTCGCCCTCATCAGGACTGACGGCGAGACCGTCTCCGAGTTCGGCGCCTATACGCTGGCGCCCTACGGCGAAGACCTGCGCAACCTGCTGGTCGAAACCCTCGACACCGCCCGCAAGTGGAACTTCGAGGGCCCCGAGCCGGCGATCTTTGCAAAGGCCGAGGAGGCGCTGACGCGCGCGCAGTCGCAGGCGGTGCTGGATTTCGTCCATGCTGAGGGCCTGGCGATGAGCGACATCGGCATTGTCGGCTTTCACGGCCAGAGCGTGCTGCACCGCGCGCCGCAGCCCGGCCGCATCGGCGCCACTAGGCAGCTCGGCAATGGCGACCTGATGGCGCAAATTCTCGGCACTCGCGTTGCCTACGATTTCCGCTCAGCCGATGTCGCCGCCGGCGGGCAGGGCGCGCCGCTTTCGGCCATCTACCACGCGGCCCTGCTCAAGAGTCTCGGCACCGGCGGCGAGACGGCGGTGCTCAATCTCGGTGGCGTTGCCAACGTCACCTGGTGGGACGGCGCCGACACGGTCATCGCCTTCGACACCGGCCCTGCCAACGCGCCGATCAACGACTTCGTCAAATCCCTGGACCGCGGCGACATGGACCGAGACGGGGCCCTGGCGCTCGCCGGCACTGTCGACGAGGCGCGGCTGGCCGAACTGCTCAAGCACCCCTATATGACCGCGCCCTGGCCCAAATCTCTCGACCGCTTCGACTTCACCGCCGACATGGCGAGCGGCATGGATGCAGAAAACGGTGCAGCGCTCCTCACCGCCTTCACCAGCTCCGCCGTCGGCAGAGGGCTCGACCTGCTGCCGCGGCGCCCCGAGCGGCTGATCGTCTGTGGCGGCGGCAGGCGCAATCCGGCGATCATGGCCGTGCTGCCGCAGCGCGCCGGTGTCGAGGCGGTGCCGGCCGAAAGCGTTGGCTGGCGCGGTGACGCCATCGAGGCCGAATGCTTTGCTTTCCTCGCTGTCAGGGTGCTGCGCAACCTGCCGATCAGCTTTCCGACAACGACCGGGGCGCCGCGTCCACTGACCGGCGGGCGTCTGGCGGGATAGGCTTCGACGGCCCCGGCGCGGCTACCGTCCCCACCTGCAACAGCGGCAGCATCACGCGGAAGCACGCGCCGCGGCCCGGTTGCGGCACCAGTTCCAAACTGCCTTTCATGCGCGAAACGATCTCGCGGCTGATGGCGAGACCGAGACCGGCGCCGGTCTGCGCTATCCCGATGCGGCGGCCGCGGTAGAATTTGTGGAAGATCTTCTCGCGATCCGCCTTGACCACGCCCGGACCATTGTCCGACACCTCGACGAGATAGAAGCCGCCTTCGATGCGCGAGCTGATCGTAACCACCGGATTCTCGGCGCCATTGTATTTTATCGCGTTGTTGATGAGATTGATCAGCACCTGGCTCAGCCGGTTGGGATCGGCCGCGACGGTTGCAGAGGGCGCGCGTTCGGCAAAGACGATCTCCATGGCGCGCTGGCGGGCCAGCGCGTCGCATACATGCACCGCCTGGTCGAGGGCGGCTTCTGCGTCGACCGGCTGATTTTCCCAGCCACGCTCCCCGCGCTCAAGCGCCGAAAGGTCGAGGATCTCGTCAAGCAGGGTCGTGAGCCGCAGACTCTCCTTGTGGATGGTCGAGATGAATTTCTCGCGCTCGGCGGGCTGCAGTTCAGCGCTGTCGAGCAGGATTTCCGAAAAGGCCCGGATGGCGGTCATCGGAGTGCGCACCTCGTGGCTGACCTGGCTGAGGAACTCGTCCTTCTGCTGGTCGACTTCGCGCAATTGCCGGTTGGCAATGGCGAGCTGCTCGGCGGTCGAGCGCAGTTCCGCGGAGGTTTTCTCCAGCTTGAGCGAGTATTCGATCGCCTGTTGCGTCTCGTCGGCCATCTGCATGACCTCTTCGAGCGAAATCGCATCGCCCGAAACGACCTTTGAGAGCATCACATGGGCCGAGGCGGCGCCGATCGAGCCGGCAAGTTCGCGCTCCAGCCGGCCGATAAAGGCGGGAGTCGGCTCGAGATTCGACCAGATTCGACCGCTTTCGCGCGCCTCCTGGCCAAAGATCGAAGTGGCGCGCTCGTCCCCGAGCACGCGCTGTGCAACGAAGAACAGATCGTTCGCGGTTGCCGACCCACGCATGAAGGCCTGACCGCGACCGCCCCGTCCAAAGACGTTGATGAAGAGATTGGCCTGAAGGCGCTCCAGCGCCGACTGGTTGGTAAGGAGCGAGATGATGGCAAGCGTCGCGGTGTTGAGAAAGAGGCTCCAGAACACTGCATGCACAAGCGGATCGAAACCATCGAGACCGAACAGCGCTTCCGGGCGCAGCCATGAAAGTCCCCAGGGCCCTTGCGCCATGATGGCGGCGACGGTCGGCGAGGAGGTCTCGAACGAGGGCAGAAAGCTCGACCAGGCCCAGACGATAAAACCGACGGCAATGGCTGCCGTGGCGGCCTTGATCGTTGCCTCGCGCCAGAAGAGCGCAGCGATGATCGCCGGCAGGAACTGGGCGACGCCGGCAAAGGAGATGAGCCCGATGGGCGCCAGAGCATCGGAATCGCGAGTGAAGCAGAAATAGAGAAAGCCGAGCCCGAGAATCAGAATGATCGAGAAGCGCCGCGAAGAGAGCAGCAACTGGCTGACACCACGCCCGTCTCCCACGCGCTTGTCGGCGGCCCAGCGCAGCACGATCGGCATGACGATATGGTTTGAAACCATGATCGAGAGCGCGATCGATTCAACGATGATCATCGAGGTCGCCGAGGAAAAGCCGCCGATAAAGGCAAAGAGCGCCAGTCCCTCCTGTCCGGCCGATAGAGGGAGCGTCAGGACGAACATGTCGGGATTAGCCCCGGCCGGCATCGCAACGAGCCCATAGATGGCGATGGGCAGGGTAAAGAGGCTCATGGCGAGCATGTAGAGCGGGAAGGCCCAGGAGGCGGTGCGCAGATGGTTCTCGTCCGAGTTCTCGACCACCGTGATCTGGAACTGTCGCGGCAGGCAAATGATGGCGGCGAACGAGAGCAGGTTCATCGCCACCCAGCGCTCGCCGAACGTATCGGTCGAATAGATGTCGACGCCGGTCTGCTCGGCATTGGAAAAGATCTCTTCGAGCCCGCCGCCGATATAGATGACGAAGACACCGACGGCGATCAGTGCGGTAAGCTTGACCACCGCCTCGAAAGCGATGGCGGCAACCACCCCGTGATGCTGCTCCTTGGCATCGACATTGCGCGTGCCGAAGAGAATGGTGAAGAGCGCCATGCCGGCGGCAACGCCGAGCGCTAGGCCGACCTCGTCTATGCCTTCGAGCCGACCGCGCGAGAATTCCGAAGTGCCCGCAATCGCCTGGATCGATGAGGTCACGGCCTTGAGCTGCAGTGCGATATAGGGGGCGATGGCGATGACCGCGATCACGGTGACCAGCACGGCAAGCCGGCTCGACTTGCCAAAGCGCGAGGACAGAAGGTCGGCGATCGAGGTGATGCGCTGTTCATGGCTGATGCGCACCAGCCGGCGCAGGATGAACCACCAGCCGATGAAGACGATGGTCGGACCCAGATAAATGGCGAGATATTCGAGCCCGCTGCGCGCTGCCGAACCGACAGCGCCATAGAACGTCCAGCTGGTGCAATAGACCGAGATCGAGAGCGTGTAGACGAAGGGCGAGCGCAGGAAACCGCCCGAGCGGCTGCGTGTGCGGCTATCGCCCATATAGGCGATGAGAAACAACAGGCCGACATAGGCAATGGCCGTCGCGATGACGAGGTCGGCCGAAAGCACGCTCATTGTCCCGATCCACCTTCGCCTGGCGGTTCTGGGTCATGCGGCATGCGCCGGGCCAGCGCTCGCGCACCGATGACGAGCCCGGCCCAGACGAGGAAAAGATAGATCACCTCGACCGGCACGCCGAGCAATCGCTGCCGCCATTGGAATATCTGTACCAGGGGCGGCACGATCAGCAGCACGCCGGCGATGGTCAAAAGCAACGCAGCGCTTTCGAGCTTGCCACGGTCCATGCCGATCTAGCCCCCCTTCGCCACCTGATCGCCAAGCAGCCGGCGCACGGTGCTCACCACCTCGGCATTGGCATAGGGCTTTGTGACGAAGGCGTCGGCCCTCAGTTCTTCGGCAATGCGCCGGTCCTGCGCCTGACCCTTGGCGGTCAGCACCAGCACCGGCAGGTCCTTGAGGTCCTGTGTTGCGCGGATTTGCTTTAGCAC
>Ga0180216_1001894_pt1 | contig 18026 bp, 20 predicted proteins | sample eDN3rd37CBELigMG_FD_128879 | JGI IMG/M metagenome (GOLD analysis project Ga0180216, IMG submission 128879) | Enriched Miracle-Growth compost microbial communities from Emeryville, California, USA - eDNA 3rd pass 37_C BE-Lig MG (version 2)... ...
AAAGGCCCGTTGGCACCGGCGGGCACGCTGCGTCGTCAGCGCCGGTAGGTGTGCAAGCCAAGGCGCGCCCGCAACGCGGCAGCAGGCGCACCTCCAGAGCGGCCAGCTGCACCGCCCCGGCCTTGTCGCTCAGAAGGCCGCGCACAGTCTTGAACACTTCCTTGAGCACTTGGTCCGACGCGGCGCGGCCAGCGCCGGCAACAGCGCGGCCGACCGCCAGCGTCGCCTCCACCCGCAGCTGCACTTCGGGCGTCTTGAGCGTCTTGAGCAGCAGCGCCACGGTCTCCGGCAGCAGTGTGACCGTCTGCGCCCACCCAGCACCGCCGCCCACCGACAGAGTCTGAAATCAGTCGCAGGTCAAGGCCGCGGCTGCGTCCGCGGCCCCGCGCGCGCGACGTCGAACCTGGCGGCCGAACCGCTCGCCCAGGGCGCCGAGAAGGTAGATCGCCGCGCTGCCGCCGCTCAACCAGACAACGCCACGTTCGACCGCGCTCAGCCTTCCATTGCGCATGCCGATGCGGGACCACGCCGCACGTACAGGCGCGGCTGCAGGGACGCGTCCTTCTTGGCGTCCTTGGCCGACGCCGCGCGCAGCTGCGCCTGGCAGAGCGCCACGGTGTCGTGCAGGCCGCGGGAGTCGCCGCGCGCGTACAGCGTCGTCCAGCAGCGAGCCAGCAGCTCGCGCACGGGCCGCGTCGGCTTGTGCTGCGTGAGGACGTGCACGAACCGCTTCTCCGTCTCGGGCTGGGCGGCCTTGAGTGCCGGGGGCGCGGCGTCGGCGACCTGCCGCTCGAGCGTCCGCAGCCACTGGAAGATGTGCACCTGCTGCTGGTCCGGCGGCAGCTTGGCGAGGTCCGCATCATGCAGTTGTGCCAGCACGGCCGGCGTTACCGGCGGCGCGGCGGCTGCGGCGGCCGCCATCGCGTCGAGCTGCGCGCTATACCTACAGGGCCCGACCTGTTGTGACCCTGTATTGTGGGCCAGTACTGTGATGTCTTATGACAACCCTAATATTGTGAACCAGCAATAACGCAGTGCGCCGTCGTCGTCGTCCTCCTTCGCTGCGTCGTCCACTTCGTCGTCCACTGCTGCGTCGTCCTACAAGGCCGCTGCGTCGCCGTCCGCTGCGTCGTCCTACAAGGCCGCTACGTCGTCCGCTGCGTCCTCCGCCGCGTCGTCCGCTGCGTCGTCCGCGTCGCCGTCCGCTGCGTCCTCCGCCGCGTCGTCCGCCGCGTCGTCCGCGTCGCCGTCCGCTGCGTCCTCCGCCGCGTCGTCCGCTGCGAGCGCCGCGCCCGCCTTCGCCGCCTCTGATGATGTCATCGACACGACCGATGACGTCACCTATGGCAAACTGTGAGGACGCGAAGGAAGGAAGGAAGGAAGGAAAGGAAAGGAAAGGAAAGGAAGGAAAGGAAGGAAGGAAGGAAGGTGCGGCAGAGGGAAGAGAGTAGGAGAAGGAGAAGCAGGTGCAACAGCAAACGCAGCAACAGAAGCTGCTGCTGCTGCTGCTGCTGCATTAGCGCCCGCACACCCACCATAACCAACACCACCACCGGCCGTGCTATCACCACCACTTTCAACCACGGCGACCGCCCGTAGCAGCAGCAGCAGCAGCAGCAGCAGCAGCAGCAGCAGCAGGAGACGCAGACGTTGGTGCGAGGGAGGCACGGCGGCAGGACCATGGCGCAAGCGGCGACGTGGGCGGCGTTCGGGGAAGCCGCCGCCTGGCGCCGCAGCGGACCGTTTGTGCAGGTTCGTCGCGACGCCGAGAAGCAGGCCGACGAAGGCGCTGCGACCACGGCTGAACCGCGGGATTCACCGGGCCGTTGGCAGCCCGTCGCTTGCAGGTGCTGCAAGAGCTCGCCGCCGCGGAGGCGCTCAAAGCACTGTCGCCGCAGGGCCGCCTCGCCGCCTATTACTACGCTGGCCAGCAGTACTTTAACCGGTGCGGCGCCGCGCAAGTGCAGGGCCTGGTGCGGCATGCCAGCTCACGCTAGGCCCGCATGCGTGTGTAGTCCAAACCGCGGCAGGGCGGTCCAGCCGGACGCGCCCCTGACGGACTTGGCCGCGTACTACCAAGCGATCCAGGAGGACGCGGCCGACGCCTTCGAGCGGTACGACTTTGCGGGCGATGCCGCCTTCCAGCAGGGCCTGCAGACGCTGCTGGCCAGCCCGCAGGCTGCCGCCAACCCCGAGGGCGAGACGCTGCTGGCCAAGCTCTTCTACTTTAACCGGTGCGCCCCTCGCCCACCAGACGGGCTGGTGGAGGGCCGGCGTCGCCTGACCCCTTTCCACGGCCCGCGCATCTTATCGGCAAAGAAGCAGGTTCGTGGCCCGGCTGGACTCGGACGCGTACGTGCAGTGGGTCCGCGCCGGTCGCGTCGGGCGGCCCACGTTTGCGCTCGAGGCTCTCCCAGCACCTGCGCGCGCCGCTATCGACCAAGGCACGCCAGTGGCAACGGCGCGGCGCTTGTGTACCGCGCTGGCCGCTGACTCGGCTGCCGGCTGTGGTTGTCGGCTACCTCTCGCAGTGGTGCAAGCGGCGTGCGCGCTGCCGCCGACACCGCCAGCGGCGGCCGCCGCACCCGCCGACGGCGACGACGGCGCTGCGCCTCGGCGGCTCACCATGCAAGAGGTGATGGAGCTCGTGGCCCGCGGCGAGCCAGTGCCGGGCGTCCGCAAGATTCCGGACCAGATGTACGATGGGCCGCCCAGCGCGCCCAGCCTGCCGGTGCGGCCCAAGCCATGGGAACGCGCGGCCACGGCCGAGGCCACCGACGCGCAGCAGGCTGCCTCGAGGGCGGCCGCCGCTCCATAAAGTTCATGTACACACCGCGAGCTGTACAGGGTTGTACACTAGTCTACAATGGAATCCGGCGGCCGTACGCGACCAGCCGGCTCGCCAGGCGCTCGCGGCACTGGCGCTCGAGCTCGACCAGCGGTTCCAGCGAGGGGCCCAGGAGGGTTGCGTCGGCAAAGTGCTGCAGGAACTGGGTGGCCAGACCAATCTGGCCGGTGTGGGAGTCGCACGCATTTGCCCAACGTCTCGTCAGTGCACGCTAATATGTTGGGAAGCCCGCCGTCGCAGCCAGTACGTCGTACCCAAAACGCGTAGGCGGCGCCGCTGGGCGTGTCCGCCTTGCTCGCGGCGGGCCGCGCGCCTTCGCTGGTCTTTGATGCCTCATGATCGGCCTCGCGCTGGAGCGCCGCCGCGACGTGCTCCAGGAGAGCGCTAACGGTGGGCCGAACCAGGCACCCGCCGCGCATGCGTGCAGGTCAGTACTTGGCGGCGCTCGCCGGCCGCGCGCACGCGCGCCACGCACCGGAAAAAGAGCGCGGCGAGCTGCCGGAAACTCTCGTTGTTGTAGCGGCGCATGCAGTAAAACAGCAGCTCGTACGCAATGTAGGCGGCGCGGTGCGGCACCGACGCCTGCACATGCGCGGCCGCGAGCTGCACCTCCCCATCCGGCAGTGGCGGCCACGCCTGCACGGTGTGCACACAAAGCGCAGTGGGAATCCCAGGCATGAGCACGCATCGCGCGTGGCCGATCCGATGCGCCAGCGCCACGCACCGTCGCGTCCAGCGCGGCCAGAAAGACGTCCGCGCCGAGCACGTCGCGGAAGAGCGCGCCAACGTGCTCCTCGAGGGTCTGGTACGTCGCCGTCAGGCGGCCGCTGCCGGCCATCGTGAAGCCGTCCAAGTCGCCCAGCGCCAGTCGCACGGTGATGTGGTGGCGCTCCTGCGTCGGGTCGCGGTCGCTAAAGATGACAAAGTGCTCCTCGACGTAGCGGTCCTGGGAGGTCCAGGTGGCCGCCGGCGCAGCTACACCGTCGCTGCCGCGGTCAGCGTCGCTCCGACGGTGTGTGCGCACGCCCCCAGGCGCGTGCCACCAGCGGTACCTTGCGCAGCTGCGGCAGCTGCTTGGCGATAAAGTCGGCGTTGGGCACGACGGTGACGGCCAGGCCGTCCTCCTGGCCAGTCGACATGCACTGGACCAGGAACCACTTCATGTCGTTTGCCAGCACCGCGCGTGGTGGCTGCTCACCGGCGGCGCGCGGCCGGGCGGCGCTTGCCACGCGGACGCGCACCGCGTGGTACTCGGGCTCAAAGCACACTTGGACATGGCCCGCGCCCAAGAACGACCCTGCATGGGCGATGCACGGGGTGGGAACGCGCGACGCGCGCTGGGTTAGGCTGGGCAATATGGGCATTCAGCGGCCAGGCTGCGGGGCGGAACCCACCTCTGAACAGGATGGCCGTCGGGCGGACGTCCAGGTCGGCCTCGCGGCACACGGCGTGGACGGTGAACGTCCGCTGGTAGTCCTTGACGAGGCGGCTGTGCACCGCTGCGGCAGGTGTCATCCAACAAACGTGGCAGCGATGCCTCGCCATTAGCCTGGGAACGCCGCGGCCGCGCCGCGCGATCGAGAGGACAGCCAAAAACGCACCGACTTCGGCGCGCTTGATCTCACGGCCCTGCGGATCGTGCGTGGCCGCGCCGAGCGCCAGCGGCCGCGGGCGGAAGTGGACGTAAAGGACCACGGACGATTGGGCGGGCACGGTCACCAACTTGACGAGCTGCATAATGACGCCGCTCTACCACCGCCGTGCCGCGGAGGGCCAGCCGTGAGCGCGCCTCGCGCGCATCCGCGCCAGTCCCCAGCGAGGCGTCGCGCCTCCCTCACCTCGCCGTGGCGTTCCGACAAAGAGAAGAAGAGCTCGGAGGTGTCGCCGGGCTCGGCAAAATTGGCAACGACCTGCCGGCAGCCGTACCAAGCCAAGGCCGGCCGCTTCATCTCAGCCACACTGACTACAGAATCAGAAACGGGCCATTGCTGCCCCGCGCCTACCGTGAGGTCCTGCGCTGCAGCGAGCCGGTTGTAGAGGATCAGCTGGCGCGGCGGCGCAAAGTCGCCGTACACCACGACGCCCATGTCCACCAGACTTGCTGGCGCATTCTGTGCGCTGAGCAACGCGCTGCCGCTTGCGCTAGCCGCGTCGGCCAGCGGTGCGACACGGTCCAGGCAGCTGACGGCCACGTCGAACGTCGGCGCGGCGGCACCGGTCGGCCCCGCATCCGGTCCGAGCAGCGGTGCGAGCACCTGCAGCAGCAACGCAATTAAACCGCTAACGGCGACAGCAATTCCGTCAGGGCCCACCACGCGGCGGCCGCCAAAACGGCAGGAGGTAAACAGCCAGCCGTACCTCCATGGTGACGCGAATGATCTTGACGCTGGCGGGATCGCCCACCGTGTCCAGCAGCAGGTAGGTGGAGTACACGTCCGGGCGCGCGGCCAAGAGCGTCAGCACAATGGTGTGGCCCTCCTTCTTGACAGACGTCGGCGGCGGCAGCACGCCCTCGGTACGGCTCAACGACAGCCAGCTCTGTGCGCGCGCCACCCGCAACCACACAGCAGGTACAGCCGTCGTGCACGGTCAGCGCTGCCTCAGTGAACGCCGTCCCGCCGCCGCCGCCGCTGACCTTGTCCGATTCGCGCAGGGTCCGGATGCGGTACTCCACGGGCTGCACGCCTTGGTTGACCACGGAAAACTCGGAGACCACGGGCACCGCGCTGACGGCCCGTTGGCCCAGGTGGATCTCGTACCGCTCGGCGGTCGCACGGGCCGCCGCCGCTGGCAGCGCCCCGCCGGCCGCCGCATCGGCCGGCGCCGGCGCCAAGCCGCTGCTGGACACCGAGAGCGGCGCGGCGCCCATCTCGGCCAGAGCGCCGCTCCCCGCGAGCGTCGCCGTGGCCATCGGACCCCAGGTCACCGTCCCCGGCGCGTCTGGCAGCCGGGCGCAGCCGCGCACGCCCAGCCGGCCAACTAGGAGCCGCGCCAGCTCCGTCTCCATCGAGCCGGGCACCATCCCCAGCGACGACGCCAGCGGCGCCAGCGACGACGGCACCGGCGCCGTGCCGGCAGCGCCGGTCGGCGCAGCTGCTGCCGCCGCCGTGCTGGGCGCCGGCGCCGTCGACAGCTGTGGCGTACGGGCGCTTGGCGGCGCGCTGCCGCTGTCCTCCGCCACGGGCGGCGTGCTCGTCCGGGAGATCTGGCTGCCGTCGGCCAGCGGCGGCGCCGCCGGTTTGGGCGCGGCAGGGCGGCCGTCACGGACCGCATCGCCGCTGGGTCCGCGCGCCGAGGTCGGCGGCACCAACGGCGGCCGCGCCAGCGCGCCCGGCTCTGTTGGACTGTGCAGCCACATGGCGCCCTCCCGCGAGGTAGTGGTGTCGATCGTGAGCGCCTGCGCCGCGCTGGTCGGCGGGGGCCGGCCAGCCGCCACGGCGGCTGGCACGGGTGTGGCGCCGGGCGAGAGCGGCGGCGCTGCCGCCGTCGCTGCCGCAATCGCTTCTGCGGCGGCCGCCGCCCGGGCGACGTCGCGAAAGTCCTGCTGACGGACGAGGTGGCGGATGGCGGCCAGGCGCTCGCGCGGAATCGACTGCTCGTCCACTTTGGAGATCGATACGGTGACGCTGACCGTGGCGTGCGGCGCGGCGCTGGCGAGGTCGCGCACCACCAAGCGGACGTCGTCCGTCGGCTCCACGTTGGTCGACAAACACTCGACGCTCACGGTCGCCTCGGTCCCGCGGAGTACCGTCACCGTATCCCTGGCGGCGCCGCCCAACCCAGTCGAGATTGAGTTGTTGTGAGCTTTGCGCGCGCCCCCACGCAGCGGCGACGGCGCAGCACACACGCTTTGACGCACCGTGCTGTCAACGTGGGCACCAGACGGATGACGTCCGGCGGAAATCCGGGCGGCGTCACCAACGAAATCTGCACCAGCAAGCGCCGTGCGGTAGCCGGCGTCCTCGTCAGCGACCCACCCAAAACGCCTCCGTTCCCTGCTGTTGGCCCGCTTCCGGAGCATACCTCCAACTGCAGGTCGACTTCGGTGGACAAGTTGCGCAGCACCACGTCGCGGCGCTGGTGGCGGAGCATGCGCAGGCGCTCGAAGAGCTCGACGAGCGTCGCCGCCGTCGGCGTGGCCGCCGCGCCAGTGAACGGCGCCGACTGCGCCTCGCCGTCGCGCGGCGCGTGGGGATAGGGCCCGCTGCGGGCGGCCCCGTCGCCGTCCACCGGTGACATGGGCACGGACCGGAACGCCTGCGCCGACGCCGTGGCCGGCGACAGCAACGGGTAGTCGGGTCCGGAATCGCGGCGCGCCACGCGGCCAGCGATCGCGTCCAGCGGCGACGACGGCTCTTCGCTGCCCGCGTAGGCGCGCGACGCTGCGCGCGGGGGCGTGTTGGGCTCGGTGTGCGCGCCCGCCGCCGCGGCGGCCTGCCCCACCTGGCTGAACGACGCTGCACGGTCGCGGCCACGCGCATCCTGCGCATCAAAGGCCGCCACGCCCGTGGGCGCCGCTGCGTGGCCCCGTTCCCGGAGCGCTGCTGCGGCCCCGGCCCCCGCGCTAGCGCTGGCCGACGCGACGGGCGGGGGCAAGACTACCGACGTCGCCGAGTGCGTCTTTTGGAGCGTCCGCGCGGCCGCGCGGTCCGTCGCGCTGCTGGCGCGGTGCGAGTGGGCCGGCAGACCCTCGCTGACAGCTGACAGCGGCGACTCGGACGCGGAGAAGGGCGCGCCGGCGGCCGTGTCCTCGGGCGGCGCCGTCTCGGCCGATTGACGGCCGGTGGGCGCGCTGCCGGCGTCGCCGTCCATGAACGTCTCCAGCGCGAGGCTGTCAAACTCGATGTGCGACGGGATGACCGCGAAGAGCGGCGGCTCGGTGATGGGCATCACGATCGGCACCCGCCGCTCCACGACCAGCGGCTCTGCTGTCGAATCGCTGCCCTCCGGGACCGGCTCCCCTGCGCCTTCCCTCGTCGTCAACGTCGGTGTCGCGGCGGGCGCGGGCGCGGCCGCCAGGCCAGCCGCCGCCAACGCCGCGGCCGCCGCGGCCGGGTTCGGGTGCCGGGTGCGAATGACGACGTGGCCCAGCGTGGCCGCGTGGTCGCTCCGGCTGGCCAGGTACTGCGACGCCGCGAGCGGCAGCCGCCGCGGCGCCCCAGGCGCCAGGGCGACGGCCAGGCGCACTTGGACCTCCTCGTCTTCGGCGAGCGTCAGCTCGCGCACCAGCGGCGTGTTGGACGCGCGCAGCAAGGGCTCAATGGCGAAGAGGTCGCGCCAGCGCGGGTCCGCATCGACGGCGAGCTGAGCGTGCCGCCGGGCAGTCAGCACGGTGAGCGGGAGACACGATGAAACGGTGAGCGTGCCGGAGGTATATGGCACGACGGGCTGCCTACGGGTCGCCTACCTCAAACGCGACCGAGCGATCGGCGACGTTGTCCACGGTGAACCACGGATCGCTGATCAGGCCCGTCGCAGGCGGCGGGTAGGTGATGGGCGGCAGGAGGACGCGCTCGCCCTCGCCCAGCCGCGCCAAACGCAGCTCGTACGTGCCAATGTGCGCCGTCAGGCGCAGCACCAGCGGCGCCTTGGGGTTGCCCAAGTTTGTGGCCTTGAGGTCAAACGTCCAGGGGCCGTTGAACGAGGCGCGCTCGCCGTCCGTGACCGTGGCGTACAGCACCGCCGGCGCGAGCTCCAGCTGCAGCGGCAGCGCGTCGCGCGGCGGCACCACAAACCGCACGGGCGGCGCTGCTGCGTCGCTCGCAGCCGCGGCTGCCGCGGCGGCGCCGCCGGTGGCACCGGTCTCTGGCAGCCACGGCGGCTCCGGCGGCGCCGTCAGCAACGCGAACGCGGCGTCGCGGCGGTCGGCCGCGACCGCAACGTCAGCGCCCGGCGGCCCCGCGTGGCCGGCCGCGTCGGCGGTGGGCGCAGTGGCGGTGGAGACCAGCCGCAGGAACGGCGGCAGCGCCGGCAACTCGCAGTACAGGGGCACCGACGCCGCGTTGCGAAGCGCCACCGCGACCGGCACCGACTGCCAAGCGTTGTCGTAGCCGACGGCGCCAAGGTCCACGGCCGGCGGCTCGAAGGCGCCCAGCGATGTGCAGTAGCGGTACCGGAGCTCAAAGAGCTTGGTGACGCGCGGCGCACGGTCCCGCCAGCTGTCGCGCGCGAGGTCGACGACAAGGAAGCTGCTCGCGGCCTGGTCACGACGGCGCAAAAGGTAGGCGGGCGCGCTGACGTTCTCCGCCAGTGAGTGTCCATACCGCTGTGCCAGGGGGTGCTGCCCGAGCGCTGCTCTCCAAAAACGCTACCATGGGCCCGGCGGCCAGCGCGGCCTGGCTGCTGGCAAGCTCGCCCGGCATGAGTGGCGGCGGAGCGACGGACAGCAGCGCCGACGCCTTGGGCGGCAGGAGCACGGCATACGGCAGCGCGGGCGTCGCCACGACCGATGCGGCCACCTCGATCGGCTGCAGGGCCGTGGCCGGCGGCTGCGGCACGCGCCAGTCGTCCGGCAAGCCTGAGAGGCCGGCGGCGGCGCGGCCCGATCCGGCGACGCCGGTCATCAGCCCAAGCAACGTCTTAATTTATTGCCCCCGCCGTGCCGTCGGTGCTTCGGGCCGCCAGCGTACCGCGCCAATCCAGCTGCAGCGGGGCGGTGGTCTTGAGCACCAGCCGCACGGCCTCGTCGAGCTCGTTGGTAAACGTCAGCGGGCACTCGGCGTCGTCGCGGCCCGGGATGGCCACGCCCGCCACCGCTGGCTCGCTCGCGTCGACCGGCCCGCTCGGTAGGTAGACGTCCGGCAGCGCGAGCACCCGGGCGCCCAGAACCTTCGGTACCGCTGGCGTGACGTCGACCACGCTAGCCGGACGTCCCGGCGCCCGCAGCTCCGCCCTGGTAGGGCCCGCGCGGCAATCAGCCCCACGCCGTCTTAAAAGGGCCGTCGCGACGCTAGCGGGCGCACGCACCTTGGCGGCGGCGGGCGGGTCGGGACGACGTGCAGCGAGGCGTCGTCAACAAATAGCGCGATCGGCAGTACCAGCGACTGCGACGGCGTCGACCGGTTGTGGACGACGATGACGTCGCGCGACAGGCCGTACTGCGGCACCGTGTACTCGACGGTGATGGTCTGCCGCGATCGGTCGGCGTCCACGTCGGCGCCCTCCAATGTGCCCTGCTGATTCGCCGTGACGACGGCGGAACCCGTCGCCTCGATGCGGTACTCGCACGGCAGCCGCGCGCACCGATTGGAGAGCACAAACGTGCCTGTCGCCCGCCGGACCAGCAGCCGCCGCGGCGTGGACGCGTCACGGGTTAGTTTCGTTGCCTTTTCCTTTCCCTGCCCCGCGCGAGCGGCCCGGTTTGTTCACCGGTGTAGGTATTGTCGACCGCGACCGGCCGATCCGCGGCGTCAAACGTCAGCTCGGTGGCGTTGAGGAGCGCCTGACCGATGAGCGCGCGGAACTTGACCACCTCGTGGGCCATCTGCCACCGACGCGGCGGGGCCGGCGCGGGCGCGCTGCCCTCCGCGGCCGGCGCCGCACTGGGCGTCGTCGAGGCCGGCGCGCTGAACACCTCGAACCGGATGCCGCCCGTGAGCAGCCGGCACTGGCCGGCCTGCAGCGCCTCGGCCGAGATCGCCGGCTGCAGCGCAATGTACACAGTCAGGCCGCCCATTGGCGGCAGCAGCGTGTCCTGCACGGGCACCTGGAGCTGCGCGTCGGTGAAGACGAAGACCTGCTTGGCCAAGTTGGAGGAGCACGTCACGTAGAGCGGCACGTGGCTGCGGTTCTCGACGGGGAGGGGCATCACTTGCGCGTACGGCCGGCTCGCGTCGACGTAGCACAGGCCCATGTCCGCCTCGGCGAGGCCCGGCGCGTCGGCGGTGGCCAGCGTCGGGAAGTGGAGGTAGACCGGCTGGACGGCGTTGAGGCCGACGCTGCCGACGACGTCGGCGGTGCGACTGCCGGGCGTGCCCGGCCGGACGGCGAAGCGGTACACGTGCCGCCCGGCGTCGGACGCGTGCAGCATCACCGGCACGACGCGGCGCTCCAGCGGCGCCAGGACGCCCTGACGCTCGGCGAGCGTCGCAAACGGCACGCGCTCGGCCGTTCCGGCGCCGCCGCCGCCACCACCGCCGGGCGCGAAGGGAGGCCGCTCGGCGTCGGCGGGCGGCACGTCGCAGTCGAGGTCGACGATCTCGTAGGGCGACGCGACGTCGCCCGTGTTCATCAGCGTGATCTCGGCGCGCGTGGGGTGGAGCACCTCGACGTCGCCCAGCTCCAACTTGCCAGGGTCCAGCACGAACACGGGCGGGCGCAGCGACGGCGACGACGGCGTTCGCGCGGCCAGCGGCCCAGCTGCCGCGGGCGCAGCGGCCGCGTCGCGCGTGGGCGACGCCGGCGGCTCCTGGAGCAGCGGGACAGCCGCGGTAATGCCGCCGCCGGCCGCCCCGTCGGTGCCCACCGTGCTCATGTCGCGCGACGGCCGGCGCGACACGGCGCGCGAGACGGCCGTCGACGCGGCGATGGAGAGCGCGGGCGGGCTCTGAAGGTCCTCCCCGACCTCATCGCCGCCGGCCCACGCGAGCGCCAGGTAGCGCGCAGCGTCGAAGCACACGACCGTGGACCACGTCACCACCTTGTGGGCGTCGGCGTTACGCACCTCGCTCACGATGAGCTGGCCCGTGACCTCCTTGGGGTCGCCCGTGGCCGCCGCGCCGCGGTACCGCACCGCCTTCAGGTACACGTTCACGGTGCGCGACATCTGCGGCTCCAGCGTCACCGAGACGCTGGACGGCAGCGGGCCCGGCCGTCCCCCGTGCGCCACGGCCGCCGTGCCGTACGGCGCCCACGCGCGGGCCGCGGCAGTCGCACCGGCGTCCTTGGCTCCCGTCGAGGCCGGGGCGCCGGGCGTGGGCGAGGACGACGCGGCCAACGCCGCGGCCGCGGCCGCGAGCACGTCCTCGTCCCGCTCGGGAAGCACGATGGCCTCGACCGTGGCGCCACCCGCAGCGCGGCGCAGGTCGGCCAGCTCCGCATTGAGCAGCCGCACGCGCTCCACGTTGCGCTGCACAGGCGCCCAAGGGAGACCAGTGGGTAGCATTTCATCGTCGTCAGCCCCGTGGTGTCCTCGCCGTCCCGCTAGCGTACCAACGTGCGCCGCCGCACCTTGCGAATAGCAATCTTCATCTTTTGCTCCAGGGCTTCGATGCGCTCGTCCAGCTCCTTGTTGACGGTGCGGCCGACGTTGGCGTCCTCGAGCTCCAGCCCGATCACAATGTCGCACACGTCAAAGTGGATCGTCGCGCGGTCGACGGCGACCTCGAGCACCCGCGTGTGCTTGGACGTGTTGGTGATCGTGAGCGGCAGGGGCGGCGGCATCGCTTCGTCCACCAGGCACGGGCGGAACGCGAGCGACAGCGAGCTGACGAAGAAGGTCGACGCCTTGATCACAACGGCCTTGATCACGACGGCCTGGTCGTCGTGCGGGTCCAGCAGGTTCTCCACCAGCAGGCGCTCCAGGAACGGCCCCGCCATGGACGGCCCAAAGACAAAAGACACCTCGCGCTTGCCGTACGGCCGTATGACGCCCATCTTGCCGTCCGAGATGGAAAAGTCGCCTGCGGTCAGCCAGCCAACGCCCAGGCGTGGACACGTTCGGGCTAGAGGCGGCGGTGAGATATCGAGCCTTCGGCTCCTTTTGCGCGACGGGCGCCGGCGGACGCACTGGAAGCGACGGAGCCGCTCTTGCGAATGCGGTACAGGAGCGGCATCTCGCTGAGGTTCTTGAGCACCAGCGTCTTTTCGCGCCGCTCGTTTTTGCGCATGTTGCCAAAATTGATGTGCTTGTGCCCCAGCTCCATCGCCGACCGGCAGACCTGCGAGGGAGGGGGGCAATGTTACGCCCGACCGAGCCGGCGCGAACGCGACGTCGCGATCAGTGTCGCCACGGCTCCCGAGGAACGGCGGCGGCGCGGCGCCGCACCTTGGCAAGCACCGGGATGTGCCGCACCGGCACTTCTTCGTCCATGGCCGGCGACGACGCACCCGACTTGGGCTGTGCCGCGCCGTGGCGCGCAATCCGTCGCCCGCCCTTAGCGACGCCGCTGCGGCAACCACGCGCCATAATTCGTGTGTCTTGGCTCGCGGGCGCAACCGTACCTGGTTAGGCCGCACAAACTCGCGCAGGCGGATGGTCAGCGTGGCGTCAAACTTGCGCAGCTTGACGGACATGCTCGGGTCGCTGGTCACATTCGCAGCGACAATGAGCCGCGCGCGGCCGTTCGGCGGCAGGTGCACAGACTCGGCGGGCACGAGGCGGCCTTCGGCCAGCGCCTGGGGAGGGTGGGGTTGGATCTTGCGACGGTCGGGAAGCCTGGACCAGCCGGTTAGCCCAAAGCCCCCGTCCCCCGCATACGCGCAAGATTCTGTCGGGTGGACCTGCTCAAACGCCTGGCACACGCCGAGGTGCTCACGCACAAAGGCCTCTTCAAGGTGCGGCCTCGGAAAGTGCGCGCCCAGCTGCCGCTCTTCGAGGGCCTTGAGAGCGTGCTCGAGATCGGGCACGTCGGGCGTCCGGAGCGCGGCGGCGGCCGCCGTCGCAGCCGCCGTGGTGGCCGGCGCCGTCGCGCCGGGCCCGGGAAACGTGGCGGTGTCGCGGGCCCGCGCGCCGCTCCCCCGGTCGGAGAGGAGGGACCATACCGACTGCGGCGCAATGCTCGGCGCCGCGGCGGCGACGCCGGGCGCTGCCCCGTCGGACGGCGGGTGGCTGCCGGTGCGCCCCATGGGCCGGAGCGCCGCCCCGCGCCGCAGGCCGGCCGGCGAGCGGGTCGCCGCGTCGTCCGCCGACACACCCAGCGCAGCCGCCGCGTCGTCGCGGGCCGGACCCCCGCTCCCCACCGCGGGCAGCGGCGGCAGCGCCTCGGGCCGCCGCGTACCCACGGGTAGGCCGTTGTCGTCGACCGCTGGCGGCCGCGGCAGCGCCGGCAGCACGCGGTGGCGGCGGGGACGGCCGAGCGCCGCCAGGTCCAAAAAGTCCAGCGCGGCCGAGCCCTCCTGTGGGGCGTGCGCGGCACCATCGTGCCCGCCGTGGTCCTCCCCGTCGAGCCGGTACACGCCCGTGAGCGCGCTGCGCGGGGCGTAGCGGACGGCCGGCACACCAAAAAGGGCGCGGTGCACGGCGGTGCTGGCGGCCGCGGGCGCCGGCGTCGCAGCGGCGGTGGCGGCTGCACCGGGGCCGGCGCCCGCGGCGGCGCCACCACTGGGGGCCAGCCCTTCGGCCGCGGGCGCCGATGCGAGACGCGCCGCACGGCCCAGCACCGCTGCCTTGCCGGTCTCGAGCGACTCGATGAGGCGCTCGCGCTTGGCCACCATGTGCGCGCTCCTGCAGCCGCGAGTCGGGTGGGGACGGACAGGCACTGAGAAACCGCGGGTTAACGGAATGGCTCCTGTGTGAATGGGCCCAATGTGCGGCGTCCGCGTACTCGCGCGTGCCGCCGGTGCGGTGCGCGGCCGACTGCGGCGAGGCATCCGTGGTCCGCGGCCGCGGCGTGGTCGATGCCGCAAGCGCCGGCCGCGCCGTCGCCGGGTCGCCGGGTCCCATGGCGCGCATCAGCACTCGCACGTCGTTGGGCGCCGTGGTGCCCACGTCCAGCCTTAGCTCGTGCGCCGAGACGTTTTCCACGGTCAAGGTGCGGATCGTCGGCACGCCGGCGATCAGGTTACCAAAGTCCAGGACCGCTTGCGACGACGGCATCCAGATGCGGTAGTAGAGCGAGTGCAAGGTGATGCGTTTCTGTGTGTCCGCCGCAGACCACAATCATATAGGGCCGGTTCGTTGGCCTTCACACGCGGCCGCCGAAGACCGTCTCGCCCTGCGCCAGCGGCAAAACGGCGGCAGACCTGATCGATGATATTGGCGTTCACCTCAAAGGTGACGTCGTAGTCGCGGTTGACCAGGTTCATCACCGTGATCTGCTTCCGGTAGTCGGGGTTGACCTTTTGCGGCAGGATCTCGAGCCGGATGGGCACCGCTTGTAGGGGTGCGATCGCGATCTCTTCGCGCGGCGCCGACAAAATTTTAGAAACGTAGCTGTCGCCCCCACCGTCGCCAGTCTCCGCCCCGCAGCGCCCGGTGAGCCACATGGACATAGTTTCCAAGCGTATGCCTGCCGCCTACTTGAGCTGAACGCGCGCCGGCAGCTCGGACAGGTTGCGCACCAGCACGTCGGCCGTCTTGACGCGGCCAACGTCGGTGTCGCCTAGGCGCACCAGCGGCGGCTCGACCGCCAGCAGAACGGTGCATACCTGGGAGCGAATTACGGAAAACGCGTAGACATAAGTAGCGTGAAGCGTTCTGAGCGCGCCACACGATGCCAGCTGTGGAGTTGCGGGAAACGACGGCGTACGCGCGCCGTGGCCGGCAGCGTTCGCCGGCCCCGCTGGCTGCCGTCGGCCGCCCGGTACGAGATGGTGACGCGGAAGCGGCGCCGCTGGAGCCGGGCGAGCTGGCACGCCGCTCCCCGCCACCCCGCCTCACCATCGCACGCGCGGGCGTGGTCAGCCACCGAGCGCCGCGGACTCCCGTCCTCCCGCGGCGCCCGTCACAAGGTGGCCGACCTTGTCGTCACTGTCCATCACGACGCCCCGGCCGGGCCGGTACCAGACATCCACGGTCCGCGACGTGCCCGGCATGAGCACCAGGCTGTTGAACCGGTCCGCAACCGCCACGGCGGCCGCCGCAGCAGCAGCAGCAGCCGCCGCCGCCGCCGCCGCCGCAGCCGCCGCAGCCGTGGACGCGGCCGTGGTTTCCACCATGCCCAGCGCGCGCCGGGCGATGGCGTCGGCCGCGTCCATCGGCGTTGGCGACGGCGCGCGCGAGTTGCTGGCGCTCGCGTCGCGCGACAGCCGGTCGGTTGTGAGCGAGCCTGCCGTGCTGGCGTTGTCCGCGTCGGACTCGCCGTCGCCGTCGCCTGCCAACGCGACTGCGCGGCCCGACGGCCGCAGCTCAAAGTAGACTTCGCCGGGGACGTCAGAGGCAAAGTGGACCTCCAGCGGGCGCTCTGTGACGTTGCGGATCGTCAGGGACTGCTTCACGGCCGCGCCCACGTAGCAGTCCCCAAAGTCCAGCGTGCCGCCCGTGGGGGTGACCTGCAGCGCCTCCTCGCGTTCGGGCGGCGACACTGTGGCGTGGACGCTGTCAGCGCGGAGGCAGCGAGCGAGGCGACTAGGCGAGACGATTAGCACCGGCCCAGGCCACGGAATCGGCGCCGGCTGCGCGTACTGGAGCGTGAGCGTGTTGCGCTCGTCGTTCTGGTTGAGCAGCTGGACGATGTGGTGGTACTCGCCAGCCGCCTGTGCCTTGAACGTGAGCCGCACGCGCACGTGCGCAAAGCTGCAAGCGGTAAATAGACGCAAGCCATCGACCGGCGTTGTCCGGCGTTACCAGTCCGGCCGCCACTCCCTCATCTTCCTCTGCCATAGTACCGTGCGACGTACCTCGGTACGGTGCCGTCGGCCAAGGGGTCCCCCGAGTCCATGTCGACCAGTGTCAGCGCGCTCGCGCCCGCCGGCGCGTCCGACGCGACCTCCGACACCACGGCGGCCCAGCACAGGTCAATCTCGGAGCGGTTCCAGATCGAAAAGTCCTTGAAGACGGTGCGACCGGGCACCACGTTGTCCAGCACCACGTTGCCCTCTGGCAGGTCGGTGGCCATGACCGACCGGCACACCATCGACCGCAGTCGCAGCGTCACCTGCGCGCCCCCTCGCCAATGGGCAGCGGCAAGGCAAGCGCGGGTGAGTGCCAGCAGCGCCACGCCGCCAATGTTAGGGCAAGCGCCGCGCGCACCTGCTGGTCGCACTGGGCGAGGTCGCCGCCCGGCGCCGCCACCACGCCACCGCTGCCACTCTCCGTGGACTGCTCGACGGCGCCTGACGGGCGACTGCTGGCGGTCGCGTGCTCGCGCGGCGTGCCGTCGGCGCTCGCCTCGGGCGCGGCAGACGCACCGCCGGTGGGCGACGTCGCGTTGCTTGCGTCGGTGGCGGCGTTGGCGATGGCGCCGGTGGCGGCGGCGGCGGCGAGGGCAGGGGGCTCGACCGGCTCGGGCAGCGCGAACGCGTAGAGCATGATGAGGCCGTTGGCCTCCTGCAGCTCGTACCGCTCGATGGGCGCATCGCGCGACGCGCTGGCGCTGGTGGTCGTCGGCTTGTCGAGCGCATCTGGGTCCGGCTGGTAGACAACGACAATGTCGCGGACCTCGTCGCGCGCCAGCTCCACCTCGTCAATGTAGCCGACCGTGTTGAGCAGCTCGTTGAAGCTATCGGGCGCGACGACCGTGTTGCCGACCAGGTTGTCGTTGGAGAGTTGGAACGCGACCTGGCGGCCGAGGTTGGACCGCAGCTTGACGAGCAGGCGGGCGCCGGCGACGTTGCGCATGGAAAACTTGCGCAGCGCGTGGAGGCCGTTCAGGTAGACGCGGTCAAAGGCCAACCGGCCGCCGGGCAGGTCCACCTCCAGCAGGGCCGGCCGACGCGCCGTCGGCGCGGGCGGCAGGACCGTCGCCGCCGCGGCCGCCGCGGGTGGGGCCGGGGCCACCGTCTCGGACGGCGCCGGGGCGGACGGGGGCGCCTCCGCCAGCATGTCCGGCGTCGGGCCGGCGCCGGCGGCCGGCGCGCCGCCGTCCGGCGGCCCCGCAGCCGCCATAGCGAGGCAGGTGGGCACGACACGGAGCGGAGACGCAGGGACGTGGGTCTCAGAGCGCCGCGACCGCCGCGGCCGCCGCCATGTCGTCCGCCGACAGCCTCCGGGTCCTTCGGGGTCCGTCGCCTGCCCGCCACCCCGCCTTAGGTGACGTCATCGATCTCTTTGATCACGTGCATCGCTGCGTTTCCACCACAACCTGGCCCCTCTGCTTCCAACCAGCGCCGCCTTCACAACACCCTCCCAATATAGCAATTATCACGTGCTCATATAAGGCACGTGGTGTTTAGTGCACGTGAACTGTCAGTCATGTGATTACAAGTCACGTGCGGTTGGCGTTCCACTGTGAGTTGGGCGCTTGGGTGGCGTGTGGCGGTGCGGCGGCGGCGGCGGCGGGTGCCGTTGGGTAGGCGCGCCTACGCAGCGTGCCGACGCATACGCAGCAGCGGACGGACGCCGACGCAGCGGACGGACGCC
>Ga0180216_1001895_pt1 | contig 18020 bp, 22 predicted proteins | sample eDN3rd37CBELigMG_FD_128879 | JGI IMG/M metagenome (GOLD analysis project Ga0180216, IMG submission 128879) | Enriched Miracle-Growth compost microbial communities from Emeryville, California, USA - eDNA 3rd pass 37_C BE-Lig MG (version 2)... ...
CCGTCCTCCGCCAAAGAGTGTCCGATACGTGCTACTGAATTCCGGTCCCTCCGCCAGGTGCGGTACGGCTCACTTCGGGTCGGGAAACACCAGCTGCGGTTCGCCGGGATCCACGACGAAGATTGCAAGGAGCCTTGCCGGCTCAGTCATGCTGGCATTGCGCGTGACCCGGTGGTGCGCGCCTGGTGCCTCATGCCAGCTCTCACCTGTTCGGTAGGCGCGAGCCTGCTCGTCGCCAACGGCACTGATGATCTCGCCCGACAGGACATAGGCATAGACGAATGCTGAGGCCGGATGCGTGTGCGGCGGCGAGGCGGCACCGGGCGGAAACTGTACCTCGACAGCGAGCAGTGCCTTGCCGGGAGCGTTCGGCAATTCGCGGCTAAACAGCGGCGTAATTGTTTCCTCCAGCGTCGTTCCGCCTTGCGCTGTCCCCTGCGCCGGTCCGTGCGCATCGGCCGGGGCCGTGGCAGCGGCGATGATAACGACACCGGCGGCAAGAAGTGCATACCTCATCTTGAAGACTCCGTTTCAAGCAACGATGGGCGGCTACTGCTTGACCGCAGCGGGCGGGGCGTGGAAGCTGATCGCCATCCGGTTATAGGCGTTCATCAGACCGATCGCGATCGTGAGGTCGGCGAGCTGCTTCTGGCCGAACGCGGCCGCGACTGCTTCATATTCGGCATCGGGCACGCCCGTTTCGGCGACGCGCGTCACCGTCTCCGCCCAGGCAAGCGCCGCGCGTTCGGTGTCATCGAACAGCGTGCCTGCCTCGCGCCAGACCGGAACCAGTACAAGCTTCTCGACCGGCACGCCCTCCTTCAGCAAGTCGCGCGAATGCATGTCGATGCAGTAGGCGCAGCCGTTGATCTGTGAGACACGAAGATAGACGAGATTGACCAGTGTCTTCGACAGGTCGCTCTGCCTGATGTGGCCGTGGACGCCGCCGAGCGCCTTCATGCCGGCTGGAGTCGCTGCGTTGTAGTCCATGCGTTGTGTCATCTGAAACCTCCTGGGCAATATCGAGCACTCAACCAAGGGGCAGTGCAGGCCACACCGTCAGCCGAGCCACACCGCTTGGCCATATCCTCATCTGAGTAGATTCCGGATCCCGTTCGAGCACATGATCGAGGCGGGTCAGCTGCCCTTCGGCGCTTCGATGTCATAAGAAATGCGGCCTGAGGGCAGGAAGAAGAACGCGACCAGCGTGCCACCCCTGACTTCGGGATAGTGATGGCTGCCTGGCGGCGGAGCGGTCCACCCGGCATGCCGCCACCCCAGGGGCCCTTTCAGCTCGGCCTCTGGCTCCAGCGGCACAACGAGATTGAACTCCCCATAGGGATGGAGATGATAGTCGCCGCGGAAGACACGGTCCGGGTCCGGCTTTTGATCCGGTGGAACGCGGCCTTCCCGACTGTCCATATAGACGGTCGTCAGGCTGAAATAGTACGTCTCTGCGCTCGGCTCGAGAAGGCGGCTGCGACGGTAGTATGGGCCGCTGATCTCGACGTTGGCCGCCCAACCTTCTTCGACGCCCTGCTTGATGAGCCCCGCAAGGTCTTCGTAAAGCGTGCTGCCGGGGCCGTGATTGGCATTGAGCCACTGCTCCATCTCGGCGTTGGGCGTCTTGTCCTTAATCTCACTGAGGAAGGCGACGGTCTTCTCGATCAACTCTTCACGCGCGTCCATCGAGGAAACTCCTTCAAACTGGAAGATTAGAAGCCGTGGAACGAGGCGAACTCGTCGGGCGAAGCCTTAGGCATTGGGTGGCGCCGTTTTGCCCATTCGGGATCACCGAACCCCATGGACATGCCACAAACCACCAGTTCCTCGGGGGCAAGAGGCAGGTGGGCGCGGACGATGGCGTGGTAGCGGGAGAGGAATTCCTGGGTGCAGGTATCAAGACCCCTCGCCTTGGCCGCGAGCATGACGTTCTGGATGAACATGCCGAGATCGAGCCAGCTTCCCTTCTCCAGGCGCCGGTCGATCGTGAAGATCAGGCCAACCGGAGCGTCGAAGAACCGGCAGTTGCGGGCCGTCTGCGCCGCCCGGGCGGCGTGGTCGTCCTGTGCGATGCCCAGCGAGCCGTAGAAGACCGAGCCGAACTTTCGCCGGCGCGAAGCGAACGGCTCCGGTAACGCATCCGGGAAATAGCGGTACTCGGACGAATGCGCACCGGGAGCGGTTTCGTGGGCAGCCTCGATCGCCTCTGCCAGCGTGGTTTTCGCTGCCCCCGTCGCGACATAGACCCGCCAGGGTTGCACATTCGCTCCCGTCCCCGCATGGCGAGCAGCATTGAGGATGCCGGTAACGGCTCTAAGATCCACGTCACGACTCAGGTAGAAACGGTTGGCAAATCTGGCCGCCATGACTTGCTCGACCGCGGAGAGTACTTGGGAGGATTGGGCATCTTCGCCAGCCATAGCTTGCGTCCGATCACTGGGTGTCTTCAGGTTCTAGATGCTTTTACTGCTGCTCGAACCGGCCCAGGAAGTGCAATGTTGACAAAATGAAAATGCACGCCATGCATTTTGAGGGCGGAGGCTGTCGGCGAAGGCGCGGAGAGGAGCCAGTGGCGACGAGATGAATAACCTGGATCTGAACCTGCTACGGGTCTTCGACGCGGTCATGCGTGAGCGAAATGTGCTTCGGGCTGGGCAGGCGGTCGGCCTCAGCTCGTCGGCGGTCAGCCACGCCCTTTCGCGGCTACGCGCCTTGCTAGGCGATGAGCTTTTTGTGCGCACCGCAGCGGGAATGGAGCCGACTGCCCGCGCGCTGACCATGGCACCGCTGGTGCGTGATGCACTGGTCTCTATCGAGCGGGCGGTCGGGCCTCAGATCTTCATGCCCGAGATCTCGACCCGCCAGTTCTGCATCGCGGCGACGGACTATATGACGGCGGTGGTGCTTCCGCACTTTCTCAGGGCGCTCTCTGCCCTCGCACCGCATGCGAGCGTCACGATTTTGCCGGCGACCCGGATCGATCTGACCGCTCAGATTGACGTGGGAAGGATTGAGGTGGCGCTAGGTTCATTTTCGAACATCCCCCATCGGCTTCGCGCGGAGATGCTCTTCGAAGAACGGGATGTGCTGATGGTCGCCCCAGACCATCCCCTCGCCGGCGGCACAATCACACTCGACCAAGTGTCCACTCTCCCCATCTTCGTCGTGTCCGCGGGCGGCTTGGAGGACGGCCTGATCTCCGAACGTGGGTTGACTCGGCGTATCGAGATGTTTGACCGTGTCGCGCTTGAGCAAGCCTTCGAAAAGATCGGCAGAACGCCAGACCTGAAGGTCATTCAGCCCCATTTCTTGGCAGTCCCGAGCCTGTTGGCTGGCACCTCGGCGGCGGCCATCGCTCCCGCCCATTTGGCGAAGATCTTCCGGCGGTCCGGTTCCGTGGCGGTGTCAGAGGTGCCTTGGACGATGCCTCCGTGCGCCGTTCAGATGGTGTGGCATGAGCGGCATACCCACGATCCCGGGCACAAGTGGCTGCGTGAGATGCTGGAAGATGCTGCCCAGCGGGTGCACGGAGCTTCTGTCAAAGTGCGCATCTAGCGATGCCCGACTTTAGGTGCCAGTTGGGGCCCATAAACGGGATTCCCCTTGGAGCATTGACGTGATTCGCCCCGACGGATTTGTTGGGGGAATGAGCGGCAACGGCTGGGGAGTTCTGGTTGCTGGACCGGCAGTGGAGGCACCTGGCTCCACTGCTGCCGGACAAGCCGCGCGGTGTGCCGCGGGCCGATGAGCGGCGGGTGATCAGCGGCATCATCCATGTGTTGCGACCGGGCGGCCGCTGGGTTGATGCCCCTGTCAGTTACGGCCTGCGCAAGACACTCCGCAATAACGCTATCGAGCGCATGTTCTGCCGCCTCACGGACTTCCGCCGCATCGCCACTCGCTACGACAAGCTGGCCACCAACTTCCTGGCTGCTGTCCAGCTCGCCGCCATGGCCAGCCACTGGTTGTGAGTCCCGACCGTAGAAGACACTGGGGCAGGCGGTCGGGCGTACTGAAGAAGGGGAGGCGGCTGAGGAAGGAAGCCTCAGTGTGAGCCGTAGTCGGCAAGCCCGAAAGGATCTGAGGCGCAGGGAGATTCCGGGCACCAGCGGACGCGTTGGCGAAGACCGTGCCGGAGGTGGCGGTAAACTCGCGCCGGCACCGCCGTTGGCGACACTTGAAGCGGTTGCGCCGCTTGCCGTCGTGGCTGAGTGCGTAGGCACCCTCGGCGCCGCAGTGCGGGCACCAGGACGGTCCGCCACCCCAGCGGGCGCGGTAGGACCAGCGGCAAGCTTGCTCCTCCCGCATGGAGAGCACAGCGCCCAGCGGAAGGTCGCACGCGGTGGCGGACTTGAGGAAGTGCTGGGGGGCCATGCGTCAGCGCACCTATCCCGATAGGCGGACGGCGGCTATGGCCCACTCCTCCTAGGCGCGGCGTGCACGGTGCGCCATGGCTAGAGGCGGGTGAGGCGCGTAGCGGTCGGACCAGGCGTGGCCCAGCGATGGCGAGGGATCATGGAGGTGGCACCTCCGATGAATGTGGACGTGGTTGAAGACGCGCGCTTTCAGCGCGGTCGTATAAGCGTCCAGAAGGGAGAGGAGTGCCGGATCATGAGGGCAACCCGATGCGCTGCTGCGTGCTGAATTTCAAAACGAAATCGGAACAACGGCAGCCGCTAGAGCGGCGAGCATCCTATTGTCTCTCCTCGGCGCCAAGGGCGGCCTGAGCATCGTAGATTCGCCGCGCCGTCTCCACCGCTTCGTAATGGGCGAAGGACCAGCGCACCAGCGCGCTGGTCGGAACCGCGAGAGAGCGCCCTAGTTCGCTCAAGGTATACTCGACCGCGGGCGGCGATCCTGGAATCACCCGGCGCGTAACCAGACCATCGCGTTCTAGATTGCGCAACGTAACGGTTAGCATGCGCTGAGAAATCTCACCAACACGACGGCGAAGTTCGTTGAAGCGCACTGGACGGGGGCTTTGGTCAAGCCGCTCGATGACCAGCACGCTCCAAGCATCGCCAAGTCGGTGCAGCAGATCCCGGATTGGACACTTCCCGTCAGACGTCGTCGTTGCCGCCGAAGCTGCTTCAGTCGTTTTGCCCTGGGTCATGGTTCCCTCCTTGTGCCTTAGGCACAACTTAGTTCCTTCTTGTAGCCAAGACTCGTTTGGATAACCATGCGCGTTGTCGCAGTTTAGCGTTACTGCCCGTGCAGATGCAGTCATGCGCGACAGACGTGCCAGCGGGCAGAGATGGCCTCGGATCCGAAGGGGGCGGCATGGTGCTTCTGCTGAGGGACTTCGGGGTCGGCCTGGGCGGAGGATTACTGCTCCAGCATCGTCGCCATGTCTTCTTGTCCGGCACGGGTTTCTCCTTCCCCGCTTCGACTGTCGGAGCGCAGCGCCACATGCGTCAGCGCTTCGTGCCACGCCCCTGCCTCGCCTACTCGCTGCCTCGCCGGCACTTGCCCTATCTGAAGCAGCCGAGCAGCCCCTTCACCCGGCACAGAGGATGCTCATGCCCACCAAAGTCCTGATCGCCTTCTACTCGCGCAATGGCTTCACCGAGGCGCTAGCTAACGCGGTTGCCGACGGAGCACGGGCCGCGGGAGCCGAGATGCGTCTGCGCCGCGCTTGCGAGGTTGTCGGCCCGGAGGCGATGGCCAAGGCTCAAGGCTGGGCCGAGAATGCCGCCCGCATGAACCAAGCCTACGAGCCGCCTACCGAGGCGGACGCCGAGTGGGCCGACGCCATTGTCTTCGGCACGCCAACGCGCTTCGTCGCCGCGACCGCGGACCTCGAGGCCCACATCGACAGCCTCGGAGGACTGTGGTTTCAGGGTAAGCTTGTCGGGAAAGTCGGCTCGGTCTTCACCTCGATCTCCACGACGCATGGCGGCAACGAGTTGACCTTGCTCTCCCTCCACAACCCGATGGCGCATTTTGGCTTCATCATTGTGCCCCTCGGCTATGCCGACCCGGCGCTATTCCGAGCGGGAACGCCGTACGGTGCATCCAGTGTCTCTGTCCAGAACAGTGCGCTGCACAGCGCGGATGACCTCGAGGTGGCCCGCTTCCAGGGGCGTCGCGTCACCCGGGTCGCAAGGCGCTCATGGCCGCCTGCATCACGGAAACCAAAGCCTGACCGGCAAGGCGGCAGGAGCGGCGTGCAGGTGGCTCCCTTATGCAGGCGACTCTCTCATTCGGTACCGGACGCCGATCGCGCTTCCCGCGTGCATCCAGCAGTTCAGCAGCCGATACGCCAATGATGCTAGACAGTCTTTCCAGCAGATTCGGTTTTATAACATCTCGTGGAAGCGTTTGTTTGTGCTTGCGAGATGCGTTGCCGCGAGCTGAAAATTTGTCTGGGGATTCCTCAATAATCCACCTGTGCTTGAGCAGACGGCAGCGCTGATCGTGGATCCATTCGATAATCGAGGAGAAAAGGCCATGCCCCAAGCCAGCCCCAAAGCAGGCAAGATGCTGCTGACGCCTGCCGACCACACGCTGATCATGATCGACTTTCAGTCGCAGATGGCCTTCGCCACGAAATCCATCGATGCCGTGACACTGCGCAATAACGCCGCTTTGGTTGCCAAGGCCGCGAAGGGCTTCGGCGTCTCCACCATCCTGACCACGGTGGCGGAGAAAACCTTCTCCGGCCCGATGTTTGCCGAGATCGCCGGGACTTTTCCGGGCGAGGCCATGCTCGACCGGACCAGCATGAACACCTGGGAAGACAAGAACGTCATCGACCGGGTGAACCAGATTGGTAAGCCGAGGATCGTTCTTGCCGGCCTCTGGACCTCGGTCTGCATCGTCGGCCCGGCGCTGTCCGCTCTCGATCAGGACTTTGAGGTCTATGTCATCGCCGATGCCTGCGGCGATGTTTCCGAGGAGGCGCACGAGCGTGCGATGGATCGCATGGTCCATGCCGGGGTGCGGCCGCTGAGCAGCTTGCAATACCTGCTGGAACTGCAGCGCGACTGGGCGCGGACCGACACCTATGACCTGACCACCGGCATCGCCAAGGAATACGGCGGCAGTTACGGGCTCGGCATCATCTACGCCAAGAGCATGTTCGGCGGCACCGAGGCCGAGGCGACGCAGGGTACCGCGGCTGTGGACCTGGCCCGCGCGCGGGCGTCGTAGCAGACCGTCGGCGGGGTGGCGCAGCCACCCCGACCGAGGGGCCGGCCGGCGGGAGCTCCGGCCGATGTCCCGCGTTGCATCCGGCACTCGGTCTGCCGGCTCGCCGACGGAGCACGCAGGCTCCGAGATGGCTGACCGGGGGCGCGGCGAACGGGGATCAGCATCATGAAGAACGGGAGCGACGACCATGGGCGACCGGGTGAACAGGCGATGCACGCCACGAACTGGCTCCGCCGGCGCAGCACCCTCGGAGGCGTGGCGGCACTCGCCGTGGCGGCGGCCATGAGCGGCACGCAGCGGGCAGCTGCCCAAGGCGGGGCTCCACCCCCCGACCTCATCCTGCACAACGGACGGATCACGACGCTCGACCGTACCCAGCCGCAGGCGCAGGCCTTGGCGATCCGGGACGGCGAGGTTGTCGCAGTCGGTGGGGACCGCGAGGTGCTGCCGCTGGCCGGCCCCGGCACCCGCGTGGTCGACCTGCGTGGCCGGACCGCCATCCCTGGGTTGAACGACAGCCACACCCACCCTATTCGCGGCGGGCTGAGCTACAACATGGAACTCCGCTGGGACGGCGTGCGCAGCCTGGCCGACGGCATGCGGATGTTGAAGGAGCAGGTTGCGCGCACGCCGCCGCCGCAATGGGTGCGCGTGGTCGGCGGCTTCACCGACCAGCAGTTCGCCGAGAAACGCCTGCCAACGCTCGATGAGCTGAATGCCGCGGCGCCCGACACGCCGATCTTCCTGCTGCATCTCTACGATCGCGCGCTGCTCAACCGCGCCGCGCTGCGGGCCGTCGGCTATACCAAGGACACGCCGGAGCCGCCCGGGGCCAGCATCGAGCGGGACGCGCAGGGCAACCCCACCGGCTTGCTCGTGGCGAAGCCGAATGCCTTCATCCTCTACTACACGCTGGCGCAGGGCCCGAAGCTGCCGCCCGAGTACCAGGAGAACTCGACGCTCCACTTCATGCGGGAGCTGAACCGGCTCGGCGTCACCTCGGTGATCGACGCTGGCGGCGGTTTCCAGGCCTACCCCGACGACTACGTGGTGATCGAGAAGCTGGCGCGCGAGGACCGGCTGACGCTGCGCTTCGCCTACAACCTGTTCCCGCAGAAGGCCAAGGAAGAGCTGACCGACTTCCGGAGATGGGCCGGCATGGTCCGTCCCGGCCAGGGCTCGGACATGTACCGCCACAATGGCGGCGGCGAGATGCTGGCCTTCTCGGCGGCCGACTTCGAGGACTTCCGCCAGCCGCGGCCGGACATGCCGCCGGCCATGGAGCCCGACCTGAAGGCGGTGGTGCGGTTCCTCGCCGAGAACCGCTGGCCCTTCCGCATGCACGCCACCTACGACGAGACCATCTCGCGCGCGCTCGACGTGTTCGAGGAGGTGGACCGTGAGGTCGGCCTGTCGGGCCTGCGTTGGTTCTTCGACCATGCGGAGACGATCACGCCGCGCAACATCGACCGGGTGAAGCGGCTCGGCGGCGGTATCGCGGTGCAGCACCGCATGGCCTACCAGGGCGAGTACTTCGCCGAGCGCTACGGCCCGCGCGCGGTCGAGGAGGCGCCGCCGATCGCGCGGATGCTGGAAGCCGGGTTGCCGGTCGGCGGCGGTACCGATGCGACCCGGGTGGCAAGCTACAATCCCTGGATTTCGCTGTGGTGGCTGGTCACCGGCAGCACGCTGGGTGGGCTGCGGATGGCACCGCCGCACCGCCGGCTGGACCGCGAGACGGCACTCAGGCTCTGGACCGAGGGCTCGGCCTGGTTCTCCGGCGAGCAGGAGCGCAAGGGGCGGCTTGCACCCGGCATGCTGGGCGACGTCGCGGTGCTCAGCGCCGACTATTTCGGCGTGTCGGAGGATTCCATCCAGGACATCACCGCCGTCCTCACGGTGCTCGGCGGCCGGATCGTGCACGGCGCGGAGGAGTTTGCCAACCTCGCGCCGCCGCTCCCCCCGGCCATGCCGGACTGGTCGCCGGTGCGCCATTATGGCGGCTACCAATCGCGGCTGCGCGCCGAGGCAGTACCGGACCAGGGCAGCCTGGCGCGGCTGGCTACGGCCTGCGGCTGCGGCACCGCCTGCGGCGTGCACGGCCACGCCCACGCCTGGGCGCGTGGTGACGCCCCGGTGCGCGACCAGGGCGCCTTCTGGGGCGCGCTGGGCTGCTCCTGCTGGGCGTTCTGAGACGGGGGGAGGGCGCGCGATGGTCTCCGCTGCGGTTGGTCTCTGCCTTGGCCTCCTGGTCGGCGCGGGATGCCGCTGGTTCGACATTCCCTCGCCGGCACCTCCCCGCCTGATCGGGGCCGGGCTGCTGCTGGCCATGACGTTGGGCGTCGTCGCCGCGGACCACGTCCTGGGCCCCGGCGCCACCCTGGCCCGGCTGGACGCAGGGGGCTCGCCATGAAGGCGGTGATTGGCCTGGTCCTGGCATTTGCCCTGGGCTTTGCCTGCCGTGCCTTCGGCATCCCATCGCCGGCACCGCCGGTGATCATGGGCGCGCTGCTGGTGATGGCCATGACCATCGGCTACGTGCTGGTGGACCGCTACGTCGCGGCCCATCCGGCGCAGCACAAGGCGGACTGCGGCGGCCCCAGCGGCCTTGCCCCATCGGCCTCGCACCGCGAGGCGGTGGCTGTGCAGGGCGGGCCGGCATCCGGGAGCCAGCGGCCATGACGCCGGCTTCGGGGACCCCTGCCGGGCCGGATATGGCCAGGCCCTCCCGGCCCAGCGAGGCGGGCAGCCTGCAGGGATGGCGCGGCCTGCTCGGCTCCCGCCTCGTCTATGGCCTCGCGCTGCTCGGGCTGTGCGCGGCCTATATCCAGGGCGGGCTGAACAAGCTGCTCGACTGGCCGGGGGCGGTGGCGGAGGCGGCGCATTTCGGGCTGCCGCTGCCGCCTGTCACTGCCGCCGCCACTATTGCCGTGGAACTGATCGGCTCCGCCCTGGTGCTCTCTGGCCGTTTGCGCTGGCTGGGCGCTCTCGGGCTGGCGGCTTTCACCCTGGTTGCAACCTTCGTTGCCAATCGCTTCTGGGAGCTTCCGCCTGGGCATGAGCGGTTCATGACCGCGAATGCCTTTTTCGAGCACCTCGGCCTCGTCGGCGGTTTCCTGCTGGTCGCCTGGCTGGCGGCGCGGGAGGGGCGGCGATGAGTGCCACGGCGGCACGCAAGGCGCCGGACAGTGGCGGCGGCGCGCTGGCGCCGCTGCGGCATCGGGTATTCGCCGTGCTCTGGACCGCGACCGTTCTTGGCAATATCGGGACCTGGCTGAGCAGTGTCGGCTCCGGCTGGCAAATGACCTCGCTCTCCCCCTCGCCGCAGATGGTGGCGCTGGTGCAGGCGGCCACGACGCTGCCCGGCTTCGTGCTGGCCCTGCCAGCGGGCGCCCTGGCGGACCTGCTCGACCGGCGCTGGCTGCTGATCGGCATGCAGGCGCTCCTCGGGGTCACTGCTCTCGTCATGGCCGCCCTGACTGCTGCTGACCTCATGACGTCCTGGTTGCTGCTGGCGCTGGTCCTCGTCGGCGGCATCGGGTTTGCGCTGGCGATGCCGGCCTGGCAGTCCTCGGTGCCGGAGATGGTGCCGCGCCCGGATCTGCGTGCCGCCGTGGCGCTGAACTCGCTGGGCGTCAACATCAGCCGTGCGATCGGGCCAGCACTGGGCGGCCTCATGGTGGCGACGCTCGGCATCGCCGTGGCCTATCTGGCCAACGCGCTGAGCTATGTCCTCGTGATCGGTGCGCTGTTCTGGTGGCGGCGGTCGGCGCCCGCTGCGGAAGGACCGCGGGAGACGCTTCCGGGCGCGATGCGGGCAGGGCTGCGCTATGCTCTCCACGCGCCGCCTCTCGGCCGCGCGCTGCTGCGTGCCGCACTGTTCTTTGCCTTCGGCTCGGCCCATTGGGCGCTGCTGCCGCTGCTGGCCCGCCAAACGCTCGGCGGGGGCGCTGGCCTCTATGGCTTCATGCTGGCGGGTATCGGCGCTGGCGCGGTCGCCGGCGCGTTGGCCTTGCCCTGGCTGCGCCAGCGGCTGGGTGGGCCGGAAGGGCTGATGCTCCTCGGGGCGCTGGGCAGCGCGGCGGCGCAGGCGGGCCTTGCCCTCATTGCCTCGGGCGGGGCGGCGATCGCCTTCTGCGTCCTGGCTGGCATCGCCTGGATCGCCGTGCTCACGACGCTGAATGCCACGGCGCAGGCGGTGCTGCCCAACTGGGTGCGGGGACGTGGCCTGGCGCTCTACCTTACCGTCTTCTCCGGCGGCATGACCTTCGGCAGCATGGGCTGGGGCCAGGTCGCGGCATGGCTCGGCATTCCCGGCGCGCTGCTGGTTGCCGCCGGCGGCGGCGTCGCCGCGGCGCTGCTGGGGCGGGCCCTGCCGCTGCCCTCGGGCGAGGAAGTGCTCGATCCTTCACACCATTGGCCGGATCCGCAGGCCACGGTGCCGGTTGAGCCCGAGCGGGGCCCGGTGGCGGTGCAGGTGGAGTACCGCGTCAGGCCGGAGCGGCAGGCGGCCTTCCGCGCCGAAATCGCCCCGCTCGGCGGCATCCGCCGCCGCGATGGCGCCGTGGCCTGGGGCGTCTTCGCCGATGCCGAGGATCCGTCGCGCGTCGTCGAATGGTTCGTCCTGGCGAGCTGGGCCGAGCATCTGCGCCAGCATGGCCGCGTGACGGTCGCCGACCGGGCGATGCAGGAGGCGGTGAACGCGCTGCACGAAGGTCCTGCGCCGCCGCGCGTGACGCACCTGATCGGATTGGACCGCGCCGGCATCGGCGCTCATGCGCGGTAGAGCTGACGCAGTTTCCGCCATGGCAGCAGCGCAGCTCGCTCTGCTGCGGGTCGATCCGACATCGAGGTCAGGCTGAACGGGAGCACCGACATGGCAGCATCGACGGACGATGGCAGCAGAGATCCACTCCCGCTCCTCCTCGTGGCCCTGACAGTCACCACCGGGCTTGTCGACGCCATCAGCGTCCTCGGGCTCGGCCGGGTGTTCACCGCCAACATGACGGGGAATGTCGTCTTCTTCGGATTTGCCGTCGGCGGCGCGGAGGGCTTCGAGGCGCCGCGCTACATCGTGGCGCTGGCGGCATTCCTCGCTGGTGCGGCGCTGGGTGGGATGTTGGGCAAGGCGCTGTCCGGTGCCACCCGCCGGCGCTGGCTGCTCACGGTCGCTGTTGTGGAATGCGGTCTGCTCGGCGCCGCGGCGCTCGTGGCCATCGGGTATGGCAGCGAGAGACTGCTACCCGCGACCAAGCTCTATGCCCTGATCCTCCTGACGGCGCTCGCGATGGGCCTGCGCAACGCGACGGTGCGGCAGCTTCGTGTTCCCGATCTCACGACCACCGTGCTCACTCTCACCCTGACCGGCCTGGCTGCCGACTCCTCGATCGCCGGAGGCGGCAATGCCCTCTGGGGACGCCGCCTTGCCGCCGTGCTGTCGATCCTCGTCGGAGCCAGCATCGGAACCGTGCTCGTGATCAGGACCGGGCTCAGCCTGCCGCTGGCGATCACCGGCCTGTTCGTCCTCATCGCCACGGCCGCCTACGCGCTGCATCCGGCATCCAGGATCGTGGCAGGCAAGGGGGACCGGTGAACCCGAAGGGGAGACGGGATGATGGTCGAGAGACGGACCGCGCCTGATCGATGCCTCCGCGGCGTCATTCGCCTCCGTGGCCTGCTGATCGTCGTGCTCGCGTTGGCCGGGCCACCGGTCATCGCGCAGGAGGCCGGCGGTGGGCCGGGTGCACGGCCGCCGTTCCGCCCCCTCCGCTACGAGGAGGATTGGCGGTTCTCGCCGCTGCGCCAGCCGCGCGCCGCAGCATAGCGGAGTATGGCGCTGGTTCGCTGCAGTACCTTCTTCCCCACGGTCGGGCGGTCACACCACATATCCTCGATCATGCCAAGCACGTCACCCCGGCTGATCTCCGTCACCGCCATCTCGTCCAGCACCGGAAAGGTGTACCGCTCCAGCGAAGCCTGCCAGAAATCGGCCGTGCGCTCGTGTTTCCAGCCCGGCGCCTCCTCCCGAATGTAGGCCAGCGCCACCGCCCGTAAGGTTCGGGCATCGGCTTCCGCTTTGGCGTGCCGCTCTGCCAAGAGCGCCTTCGCCTTGCCCTGCTTCTTCTCGATCGGGTCCACCCTGGTGGGGGCTTTGAGGCTGACGGTCGGATAGCCGCCCAGGCCCATGTCGCGGCGCTTGCCCGCTACCGTCAGGCGGCAGAGCCAGGCCTTGGCGCCGCTGGGGTGCACTCCAGCAGCAGTCCGCCGCCATCCGACCTCCGGTAGCAAAGCCTCAAGTGCTGATTACCGCCGCTTCGTCCCGAGGATGCCATGCACTGCGGGACGAGAGGACAAGCTCGCCGGCAAATTCTAGCCCGAAGCGGACAGTCCGCTTCGGGCAGGAACACCGGATAAGCGGGTATCGTTGAAGGTGGCAGCGAGACAGAAGCCCGTAGGGTCAGGCTCGCGAAGGCTCCGGCGCCTTCTCCGGCATCTCCGGTCCCCACCCGCGCCGGTGCAGCGCCGAGAGAATATGGAACAGCGCCTTGAAGGACAGCACCGGCACGAGGGAACGCAGGTTGCTCCGGAGATTGCCCGCCAGCAGGTTGATAATACCGTCGCGCATCCACAATGTGTTGCGCGGCGCCATGAAGAGCGAGCGCATCACCGGGTCGTTCACGTGGTAGATCAGCCAGCTGATGCGGTCCATCGCCCGCGCCAGCTCCTTGTTGGTGCGAGCGGCCAGCTTCTGCCCGCGTACCGGGTCGTCCAGCCACACATCGGCCGTCTCCGCCCCTAGCTCGCCCGCCGTCATGGCCATCAGCACGCCGGTCGAGAACATCGGGTCCACAAAGCCATAGGCATCCCCGATCATGAGGAAGCCTTCCCCATACCCCTGCCGCGCACGATAGCTGTAATTCGCCGTGCTAAAGACCTCGGAGATCATCTCCGCCCCCACCATGCGGGCGGAGACCATAGGGCTAGTGGCAATGCGTTCCAGGAACATCTCCTTCGGCGTGCCTTTGCGGTTCTTCCAGGCCGCCTGATTACCCACAAAGCCTACGCTCATCACGTCGCCCGGCAACGGGATCAGCCAGAACCAGCCATCCTCCGCCAGATTGATGCTGATATAGCCCTCTGTCTCGCCCGGCCGCCGCTGTGCGCCCTTGAAATGCGCATAGATGGCGGCGGTGTTGTTATACTTGTTGGAATCCTTCACCTTCATCCGCGCGGCCATGAAGGTGTCACGGCCGGAGGCATCCAGCACATAGCGGGGCTGCCATTCCAGCGTCTCCCCCGCCTCGGTGCGCGCCAACACCGTGGCACGGGTGCTGGTGCCGCCGGGACGGATATCGACGACCTTGGTCAGCTGCCGCCCGTCCGCCCCGCAGGCTACGGCATTGTCGAACAGGATCTTGTCCAGCTCCGCCCGCTTCACCTGCCAGGCGTGGGTGCGGTCGCGGTTCAGTGCTTGCGCGAAGGGAAAGGCGCAACAGCGGCCGGTGCGGTCCGAGATAAACTCGGCTCCTGGCTTGTGCACGCCGATGGCCCGCACCTGCTCCAGCACGCCCAGGCGCTCGAAGATGTCGAGGTTCCGCGGCAGCAGGCTCTCGCCGATATGGAAGCGCGGATGCGCCTCCTTCTCCAGCAGCACCACGTTGCGTCCGGCCTTCGCCAGGAAGGCCGCGGCGGTGGAACCGGCTGGGCCGCCCCCGACTACCAGCACATCGGGCTCACCGGCGTTCACATGGGTCTGGCTCATCGGCCATGTCTCCGGAGTATTGGAAAAGCGTTACCGCAGTAGCGGCAGGATGACGATAACGAAGGCAAAGACGCCGATGGCAGTGGCGCCTACGCGCGGCACCAGCCGGGCATGTCCGCCACCACGCGCCATGCGGCCCAGCCCCGTGCCCGCTAGGATCCAGCAGAAGCTCACCAGCGCCAGGGTAGCCATAAAGCCCAGCAGGTAGGCCCAAACATGGAGCGACGCGAAGGGCACCACCCCCAGCGCGAAGATGATGGCCTTGGGGTTCAACAGCGTCGTTATAAAGACCTGGTGCGGCTGCACGCTGGCCACAGGCCCTGCTACCACACCCCCCTGTCGCCAAAGCTTTACCGCCAGCCAGCAGAGATAGGCCCCCACCGCCAGCCGCAGGCCTATCGCCAGTTGCGGGGACTGCGCCACGACGGGCCCTAGTGCCAGCCCGATGACCATGATGGAGATGAAGTACCCACCTGCCTCCGCGGGTAGCAGCGGCAGAGACCGGCGCAGGCCTACGGCCGCGCCTGAGGTCGCGAGGAGCGTGTTGGTGGGTCCTGGGGTGCCGAGAATGAACAGCACGGTCAGGACGAACAGCATCGGGTCTTCCATGGTAGCAATAGTATAGGCGAAGCTGGAATGTATCGGGAAGCGCACGAAGCTCGTCGGCTTTGCCTTGATCTATCCCTCCTCCGAGCTGGCTGACAGCATGGAGGCGGCATTGGGCGCCAAGTCCTACATCCGCCAATGCAACAAACTAATATCTACCATGCTGTCGGTCCGCTTTTGGGAAGCGACGCCATTGAAAGCGGACATGGCAACTGAAGCAGGGCACTGCGGTCGAAATGGCGGATCAGCGTTTGTCCGCGGACATCAATCTAAGTGTCATTCCGATCTGAGCGGACTACCGCCGCGACAAAGCGGCCGTCCTGCCGGCCACCAGCGACGCCAGGACAAGGAGACCCGCGCTCATGGCGAAGGTGGCTTGGTGTCCCGCGAAATCGAAGAGCAGGCCCCCAAGTGTCGCGCCAAGCGTGATCGCGAGTTGAACAATCGCCACCATGAGGCCGCCGCCGGCTTCCGCGTCCTTCGGCAGCGTGCGCGCCAGCCACGTCCACCAACCGACCGGCGCCGAGGTGGCAAGAAGGCCCCAGAGCCCCAGCAGAACCGCAACGGCGGCAAACGTACCACCCAGCGCGATCAGTGCCACCGGAATGCCCGCCATGGCCAGCGGCAGAACAATCAGGGTCCTATAGAGGCTGGCGTTGAGCACTCCTCCAATTAGGCTGGTTCCGATGAAGCCAGTGACTCCCATCATTAGCAGCAAAAGGGAAAGGACGGAGACATCGACCTGGGTCACCGTTTCCAGGAACGGCCGGAGATAGGTGAACAGTGAGAATTGTCCCATGAAGAACAGGCTGGCCGCCGCCATACCCAGCGCAACGATAGGACGGCCGAGCAGCCTGAAAGCGGCGCCTGCACTTGGCTGCTGCCCCTCTGCTTCCATGGCGGGCAGGCTCAGCAACTGCCACGCGAGGGCGAGCATGGCCAGGGGAATGGAGCAGAAGAATGCGATGCGCCAGCCAGATCTCCGAGGAAGCTGCCCAGCGGTGCCGCGACGACCATGGCCAGCGCGTTGCCGCCGTTCAGGATGGCGAGAGCCCGCGGCACGGCCTCATCCGGCACCAGACGCATGGCCGTCGCGGCGGACATGGACCAGAAGCCGCCGATGGCGACGCCAATGAGCGCGCGGCCGACCATGAAGATCAGGTAATTCGGCGCGAGCGACACCACCGTCCCGGAAGCGATCATCAGGCCGGTCGTCGCGAGCAGCAGGATCTTGCGGTCGAGCTTCCCCGCCACCGACGAGATGAGAAGGCTCGTCAGGACGGCGAACAGTCCGGAAATGGAGATCGCCTGCCCGGCCTGACCTTCGGTAACCTGAAGATCGGCGGCGATGGGGGTCAGCAGGCTGACCGGCATGAATTCTGACGCCACCAGGGCGAAGGCCGCCAGCGACAGCGCCAGAACGGCACCCCACGACGCAGGGCGTGTGACGAGATCCTCAGTGGCTGAGGGACTTTGAACCAGGACTCTCATAAACTCAAACTGCAGCGGCACTTGCGCTGCGCCCTCATCGGACGCGGCGTGCGTGCCGGTCAGGTGTGACCGCGTTCTTCCGGACCGCGCTGTTGAGCCCGCAGGGCTTGCCCCACCGGGGACAGCCACGAGGCTCTGATCGGTGAGAACCTAGTCTCCGTGCATTGGTGCTTGTAGCCGCTTAAAGCGGCATGAAGTGAGGAGCAGACCTCATAAATGAGATGCCTGCTCTACCGAGACACTTAACAGCAGCCGTCCGGGATTGGTGAGCAGAATTCATAACTGCATGCCAATTCTGCCGGATTAATCGCTGGGCCGCTCGCTCCTACCTTCTGGGCAACAACCGCCGCGCTGCACTGGAACGCGTGGGGAGATCGGCCTTGGCCGCTGTCGCCGGTTCGGGTGGACAGCGGGAGGCACAATGTTGGTCGAGGACCGTGCGACGTGGCTGCGTCGGGCCAGTCCGGGCTACCGCAATGAGGGAAGCTTGCCATGGCAACTCAGTTCGACTTCACCGAGAAGGTCGCCTTTGTGACCGGCGCGGGCACCGGTATCGGCCGCGCCACCGCAGTCGCGTTCGCGAAGGCGGGCGCCAGTGTGGCCGTGATCGGACGCTCGGACGAAAGCATCCAGGAGACGGCGGCCATGATCGCTGAGGCCGGGGGGAGCGCCGTCGCCATCCGCTGCGACGTCGCGGAGGAGAGCCAGGTGCAGGCGGCGGTTGCCCGCACGGTCGAGGCCTTCGGTCGGCTGGACTTTGCGTTCAACAACGCTGGCGTCGAGCAGCCCGCCACAGCCGCGGCGGACATCTCCTCCTTGGAATGGGAGAGTCAGCTCACGATCAACCTGACCGGCGTGTTCCATGGCATGAAGCACCAGATTCCACAGATGCTCAGCCAGGGGGGCGGGGCCATCGTCAACACCTCGTCGGGCGCTGGTGTGAAGGGCTTCCCCGGTCAAGCTGCCTACTGCGCCGCCAAGTTCGGCGTGATCGGCCTGACCAAGG
>Ga0180216_1001896_pt1 | contig 18013 bp, 23 predicted proteins | sample eDN3rd37CBELigMG_FD_128879 | JGI IMG/M metagenome (GOLD analysis project Ga0180216, IMG submission 128879) | Enriched Miracle-Growth compost microbial communities from Emeryville, California, USA - eDNA 3rd pass 37_C BE-Lig MG (version 2)... ...
CCCACACACACACACAATGCCGACTAGAACGCGTACGCCGATTCTAGGTACCAGGAGATCAAGTCAATCGAGGCGACGATCCACCAGCTCGGCTCGATCTTCCAGCAGCTCGCGCACCTCGTTGCCGAGCAGGGCGAGCAAGTGCAGCGGTACGGCATCTGTGATCCCACCTGTACGGCGACGCGGCGCCCGGCTCATGCGCCGCACCGTTCTCCTACTGTTGGCCACTGTCGCCCAGGATCGACGCCAATATTGAGGAGGCCGACCTCAACGTCAACGAAGCGCAGAAGCAGTTGCTCAAGTACATGCAAAGCTTTGGCAGCAACCGGTGGCTGATGATCCGTGTCTTTGGCGTGGTTATCCTGCTCTTCCTGGTCTTTGTACTATTTGTCGCGTGAGCGCCCCTGTACAGTGTTTCCAACAAAGAACTGTTATCGTACACGCTCCTGCCTCTCGCCTCACCCCGGCTTGCTGGGCCGTCCGCCGGCGCCCCGCGTGGGCGTGCTCCCCCCGGCGCCGCCAGCGCCGCTCGCCGCGCGGGCGGCCTGCCGCCGCTCCAGCTCCTGCTGCTGCGTCTGGATCTGCGTGTTGAGCGAAAAGATGTGCTCGGTCATCATCGTCAGCTGCGCCGAGTAGTTGCGCTCCGTGGTGGTCAGCTTGTCCTGCAGGTCGGCGACGTCGCGCTGCGCCGCAGCGAGCAGGGCCTGCAGCCGCTCCACCTCGCCCGACGCCTGCTGGTGCGATCCGCGCTCCCGTTCCAGCTCGGTCTGGTACTGGATCGCCACGGCGTCCGCCCGGCGCAGCTGCGCGGCCGGTGGTGCACGAGGCCGAGGGGTCGTTGGGGTTAGAGCGCGCGCACAGAGAAGCGCCGCCATAAATGCCACGTCGCTTACCTGCGCGTGCAGCTGGGCGATCCGCGATTCGAAATGCTTCTTAATGAGCGCCTCACGGGCGCTCTGGTCCCGGGGCAGCGGCAGCGCCGGCTGGTGGTGGTGGTGCGGTGGTGCACACGAACGGTCATCTTCAATGCGGGACCGTTAGCGTGGCCGGCCTCACCGCTAGCAACCACGGTAAGGGGGCGTACGTAGGTCGCGCCATCGACGGTGTCGGTTACAACGATGGACGAGCCCGCCGCGGTCGTGGGGCCTGGTTCGGTGGACACGCCGTTCGTTGCGGGCGTGTCGCGGCCGGCCAACACACGCGACGCGGACGGCGACGCCGTCTGAGCGCGCCGCGGCGCTGGCCGCGCCGCCGCGGCGGATGTCGGCGCGACGGGCAGCGCATCGGTGGAGCTGGGCGCCTGCGACGACGCGCCGCTCGTGGCGGAGGCGGCATCGACGGCTGCCGCGGCCGTGGCGGCACCCCAGGCGTCGTCCAGCAGGTCCAGGTCCAGCAGCGACGGCGTCGGCGCGCTGGCCGCAGCGGGCGTTGCGACTGCCGCTGCTGCCGCCGGCGTGCCCTCGGCGGGCGGCGCCGTCAGACTGGCCCAATCCAGGTCGGCCGCCCAGTCGGCGGCGCCCGCAGCGGCCGCGCTGCCGCCGGCCGCCGGCGCCGCGGGCGCCGCGGACGGGGAGCTCACCCCGGCCGCGCTACCGAGCGACTCGGTCCAGCGCGTCCAGTCGTCGAGCGACTCGGGCTCGTTCGCGGGCACGGCCGCGGCAGCCGGTGCTGGCAGTAGAGCGGCGGGCGCTGACACGTCAGCTGCGGGCGCTGGCGCTTCAGCCGTGGGCACTGGCACGTCGGCGGTCGTGACCTCTGACGGGGGCGCGACCGGTGGGGCGGCCGGCTGCTGCTGCTGCTGCTGACTCTGTGCACGCAGGCGCCCGAGCTCGTCGTTGGCGCTGGCCAGCTGCGCCTGCCAATCGTGGACCGCTGCCTCGCGGGCCGCGGTCGCGGCCAGGAGGTCGGCCCGGCTCGTCCGCAGCGCGTCCTGCGCCTGCGCCAGCTCGACACGTAGATTGGAAATCGTCTGCCGGTGCTCACTCTCCGCCGCCGCCGCCTGCGCCTGCACCTGCTCCAGCTGGCGCTGCACGGCCTCCAGGGCGGACTACGCAGGGAGCACTCGCGCGCAATAACCATCATACGTGGGTTAGCGTGCTTGGAAGAGCGGTGGGGCAGCGGCGGCGGCGGCCGTCGCACCTGTCGGCGTGCGCACTCTTCGGACAGCAGCTGTACTTGCTGCGTCAGCTGTGCGACCTGCTGGCGGTCGCTGTCGTGGAGCGCCTGGTGGTTTGCGTGCTCCAGCAGCAGGTCGTCCTTCTGGCTCTCGGCCTGGCGCAGGCGTTCTGAGCAAAGGCGCACGAAAATAGCGGCCAAAACACACGACATTGGTGCAGTGCGGTGGCTACTTTCCGTATTGATGGCGATTGCGCACCGCTGAGCGACTGGATGCGACCGTGCAGCTCCTGCCGCTCCCGCACAATGTCGGCCACCTGCTGGCGCATGCTGAGCGCGTCCGCGTAGGGCACAGACGGCGGGGCCTCGTGCGCCAGCGCCGCCATCCACGCCTTGGCCCGCTGCTGGAGCGGATGCAGCACGGGCTGCACCGCCGCCAGCTCGCTGGCGGACACCTGGCGAGGGCAACCAGACGGCCGTGGGCTTAACGCCGGCGTTAGCAGACAACAATACGGCGGCTGAGCCGGACGAGGTGGTTCGTACGGGAACGCCGTGCACGACCGCGTCGGTGGTAGCTGCCGCCGCCGCCGTGCGCAGACGCTCCACTGCAGGCAGGAGGGTGCCTGCGAGCGGCCTGAGGGCAATGGGGAGCGCGTCGCGCGGTGAGCTGCACGTGCTGCAGCCCTTGCTCCAAGTTACCGCGACGGCGTCCGCACCGGCGAGGGCGGCCACGCTGGACAGGGCCATGGCGATGCGGTCGTTGGCGGCCTGCCAATTGTGCGACACCGAGCGGTTCTCGACGGCCAGCTTGGCGGCCATCTGTGTGGCCAGCCCTGCAAGGGTTTAGATGTGTCCCGGACCGAACGGCGCGCACGCACACAGGGCGGTGAGCGACACCGCGGCGCATGCTTTGAACCAGCACGGGGCGCGTACCGCGCAGGAGGTCTTGCAGCGCGTCCAGCTGGGCGCTGGCGGGGGGGACGCCCGCGCTCGGGTCTGCCGGCGCACGCAAGCGCTGCGCCAGGTCGGCCAGCGCGACGGTCACGCGGCCCAGCGTGGCGATCAAGGGCGCGTTGCGCTGCGCGTCAGCCTGCGCCTCCTCGCGCAAGCTGTGCGTCAACATGTACGCAATGAAGTACGGGCGCAGTGTGATCAGCACATGAGAGCTCGGCAGCCCTCAATGAAAGTTGGCCATACCTCTGTGTAATGAGTGGCGCCAGCGAGCCGTAGTAGTCCAGCACATTGGCCAAGCCGCCGCACAGCTCCCGCTCCAACGGCCCGTCAATTGGGCCGAGCTGGCGTGGCTCCGCTCCAATGCAGCGCTGCGCGTCGTGAGTTCTCAGCGCAATGTATGGGCAAGTGCGTTCGTTAGACGGGCGTACCGGGCGGTCGCCGTTGATGTAGGCGCGCAGGTGCGTCTGTAGCCGGGCGGTGAGGTCGTCCAGCGCCGCTGTGTTGCCCAGTTGCTCCATGAGCTGTGCACGGACAGCACGCACCAAGAACCGCGCCGCTGAATAAGCGATCTTGGACCTAACCGTCGCTCACCGAGGTCGCGGGCGTACCGCCGAGCTCTCTTCGCTGATGGCCTCTGCCGCCGACGCCTGGATGAGGTGGCCCAAGCGGAGCTGGAACGCGTCGTGAAATGTCCGCAGCGCCTGCGCCACGAGGTCCCACTGCTTCAGCAGCCGGTCGGCCGCCTCGGCGACCCGGCCCTGACGCCGGCGCGCGCGCGCGCACAATGCGGACCTTCCGCCGCCGCGTTAGCGCTGGAATGTATCTGCGCCCCGGCACTGCTTCCGCGAGTCCGTGCCTGGCCGGCGCTGTTGAACGGTGGCAGGTTGAGCCGGTTAAGCGCGTCCTGCGCGGCGTCGTCCAACGGGACCCGGCGCGCCACGGTCTGGGCCGCCGCCTGCCACTTTTCCGTCACCCGCTCCAGGTCGCTGGTGAGGCGCTGCTGCCGCAGGTCCGCCTCGGCCGAGGCCCTGCAGGCGGACGCAAGCCAAGTAGGCAGGATCCACGGTCCGTAAGGGGCCAGGCACAACTGTGGCCGCCACAAACCACGTGCCGCCCGCACCGCGCAAAGCGCTCCTGCGCGTCGGCCGCATGCCGCTGGAGCGCCGTCAGCGCCTGCTGGGCCTCGTGGTACTGCCGCTCCAGCTGCGCAATCGCCTCGGCCGACGATGCCTGCGGCCCACGGCGCGATCGCGTGGTCGACTCACCGTGAGCACGGTCGGCGGCCAAAACCGTGGCGGCGATGAGGGCTGCGTACCTCGGTGGCCGCGAGCTTGGCCTCCAGCGACTGGATCTGCCCTCTGAGCTCCTTGGCCTCCGCGGCGTGCTGGGCCTTGAGCTCGCCGATGCGCACGTGCAAGCCCTCTGTGGATGCGAAGGCGCTTCCTTGGGTGCCCGATGTTGATCAGCCGGCACACGACACAGAGATAGCCCATCGACAGGTCACGCTACCGTTCTCGAGGATTTTGGCGTTGAGGTCCGTCCGCACCACGTCCAGCTCCTCTTTGACGCGCTGGTGCTCCTTCTTGCTGATGCCGCCGAGCCACGCGCCGCCACGGTCCGCGTTCTGGGGGGAGGGTCCACTCCAACGGGCATCGGCGGGTGAGTGCTGAGCCATGCCGCGGCGAGCCGACGGCGCGCGAGGTGCCTCCCGGCGTACAAGTGCGTTCATTTCGGCTTGGAGGGACTGCGTCAGCTTTGTGAGGCGCTCATTGTGGAAGGTCAGCACGTCCAGGTCTTGTTCAGCCTGAAAGCGCATGCAACAACGCCACTGCGAAACGGGCAAATGAGCATCGGGCCGCCTCTTGCTCTAGCGAAGCGGTTGGGGCGCGCACCTTTCGCAGCTTCTGGTCCTTCACTTTGACGGCGTTGTCCAAAGCCGCATTGGCCTCTTGGGCCTGCGTGCCCCCTAGTTCGAACGCGACCGCGCGCGACCCGGCGTCAGAGCCCACGTAAACACCGGCGCACAGCCGCAGCTCCGGACGGACCGTGAGGATGCCCTTCTTGAGGATGGCATTGTTGGCCTTGAGGGCGGTGTACTCTTGCAGCAGCCGTTGGTACTTTTCGGCCAGAACCACGCCCGTCCCTGCGCGCGGCCGCCCGCGCCACCCGTCCACCGGCCGTCACGCCGGTGAGCTGCCCTGCGCCCGATAGCAGCGCGTGCCGCCTCGTTTCGACCGCACCTGCGCCGCCCAGCGAGCTCGTTGACGACGACGGCGACAGGCCGCGGGCCCCCAGCGCCCGCACCGCCGGGCTGGCCGCCACCGTGGGCGTCCCTGCGGCCGCCGGCGCGCCGCCGCCGCCGCCGCCGCCGCCGCCGCCGCCGCCGTCGCTCGCGTCCGCCATCGCGATGACGTCATAGACAAAAAGTGGCGCGAAAGTTTTTTTGAACGGCGGCCGCCGCGTAACGGCCGCCGCCGCTGCCGACGACGGCGCGCTGGCGGACGGCTGGCGGACGGCTGAGCGCTGCTGGAGGGACCCCGAAGGGCAGCTGGAGGGTGGCTGAACGGCGGTCTACCGGAGCGAGCGGTGCTGCAGTGGGAACGCGACGACGGCCGCATAACGGCTGACCAAGACGGGTGCGACAGCTCTGGTTCCGGTCCGGCTGGACGCGGAGCCCTACCGGACGTTGCCAAGATGGCGGCGGCGTTCCCGGCCATTGCGGCGCTCCGTCTGGAGGAGGACGCTACCTTTTACGCCATGGTCGTCAGCGTCGGCTCGCCGATCGTCACCAGAAGCAATGGTGGGGCACCCAGGCGCGGACCGGCCGAGGTGGCGGAACGCGGACTTGGCTCACCGCTCTTGCGCGCCCGTGTGTTGTGGTGCGTGTGCGCGCAGACAACATGATCAAGATCCAGGTCGCGGACGACGTCAGCAGCGAGCTAATGACAATCAACATCTTCCGCCGGCCCAACCAGCAGCTGCCGCCCTTCCGCGGGCCGGGCGAGGTCGTTCGCTGTGGCCGTGTGCGCGTACGCAGACGGCGAAGCCGCCCGCGGGTTTGTCCGGCCCCGGTAGTGAACGTTCGCGCTGGCGCATGGTCAGCACCGCGGCCCCAATCGCAGGTAAACCGGTTCCAGGGCACATTACAGGGCGTCGGCTACAGCGGCAAGGCAACCTTTACGATCTTTGACCCGCCGCCGAGCCTGTCGACCACGCCGCGCCACAACGAGGTGCGGCCTTGCGTGGCCATTCAAGGCAGGCGTAGCGCGACGAGCGTAACACTGGTGCCTGGTCCCTTCCGGCGGGTTCATGCGGCGTCGTAGGAGTCCAAGCCGCTCACGCCGGCCGACGCGGCCGCGGTCGCGGCCCTGCGCCAGCGCCTGGCCGGCAAGCTGCTGTACGGCCAGCAGATTCCCGGCGCCCAGCCTGACGCGGGCCAGACGACGCTGGCGAGTGCGTTTGCCCCCCAGCCGCCGGGTGCAGCCGGCAGCGCCGCGAACGCAGCTGCACCCGCCGGACCCACTGCGGCGCCCGCGGCCGGCATGAACCCAGCGTTCGGCATGCACCCGGCCATGGGAGCGATGAACCCGGCGGCCGGCATGGCCTATGGCTTTCCGGGCGGCGGCGGCGGCGGCGGCGGCTACCCCGGCATGCCGATGACGACGCCGTCGTACTTTATGCCGCCCTACGGCCAGCCGATGATGGGCTACGGCGGGCCGTTCCCGTTCGCGCCCTACGGCGCGATGCCATTCCGCCCCGGGATGATGGGCGCCATGCCGCCCACGGCCGTGCCGCCGGGCGCGCCGCTGCCGGCCGCCGCCGCGGCGACCGCCGTGCCGGCTCGGCCGGCCTTGCCCACGCCTGCCACAGCGGCCGGTGGCGGCGGCGGCGCGTCGGCCGCCCCCGGCGCGTCAGCGGCGCCACGGGAACAGCCGCGCACGTCCGGGTCCACGCGCAAGCTGCGGGAGATCCGGGACCTGACGCCGGGCATCTACATCGACATTGTGGTTGAGGTTGTGAACATTCGGGTGGAGAGCACCAAGGCCATCGCCATCGTCACGGACTACACCAAGCCGCCGGAAGGCCAGCAGCGGCCCGAAGTGAAGATGACCTTTTGGGACGGCATGGCCGGCCTGCTGCGCGACGCGGACGCCGGCCCCGGCACGTACCTGTACGTCGTCAACGCCAAGACCAAGATCAACGAGTTTGGCGAGCTCGAGGGTGCGGTGGCGCTGCGGCGAGCTGGCTTACCTCGTGCTACGGGCATCCTGACCGGCCGCTCGCCGCGGCGCGAGCGGGAGCGTGGCTGCAGCGGTCCATCGCGAGGGCATGTACTCGTCGCTCAAGGTGCTCAGCCCCGACAGCAGCCTCCTACGGGACTTGCTGGCGTACGCGCGTTCCCATGTGCCGGCGGCTGCGCTCCGTTGCCACGTTCTCACACGCGACTGGTCCCTTTGGCACTAGGTCGCGCTTTTGGCGGACAGACGCAAGGAGGCCGCCAACGGCGGTGCTGGGAGTAAGCGGGCGGCGCCGGCAGCCGCGCCCGGCCCCACCGAGCCGGCGGGCGGCGAGGCTGCCGACAGCAAACGGCCAAAGATCGAGGGCGCCGCAGCGGATCCGCCGGCGGTGGCCGCGACGAGCGCCGCCGCTCCGCTGCCGGGCATGCTGATGCCGCAGCCCGCCGCGCTGACCATGTCGCCCAGTACGGCCGAACAACGCTGTCGCCGCAAAGAAAGGCGACAGGGCCAAATGCTGACCAAGGTACCAGCACGCAATGGTGGTGGGAGGGCTGGCAGGTGTTCGGATCGGTGTGCTGCCGGCCGTGCCGCAGTGGCGGACGCTGGCGGCCATCATCAACGATCCAGAGGTGCGTCCGAGCGAGCGCCACCACGCACAATACCACGAACCCTGGCTGATGCGCTGGCGGCTCTTGTTTCACCTCTTAAACTGGGCCCCGCAGGAGTGCGGCAAGTACCTCACGAGCGCGTACCTGCTGGCGGTGCTGCCAAAGGATCTGCGCAAGATGTGTGTCTTGTTTTGCCGCGCCTGCAGCCAGGCGTACGTGGGCGCCCCCGCCCCCACCGCCAAGGCCGCTGAGCATGCATGCTAATCGGTCCGCGTTCAGCCGCCCTTGGTTCTACACGCGGCAGGTTCCCCATGGACCGCAATAAGAGCGCGGTGGGGACGCCGTGCCCGCACTGCGAGCAGCAGAGCCAGGAGAACGGCGGCGGCAGGGGCAACGGGGCCCACACGCCGGGAAAGGCGGAGCTGGAGCCGATCTACATGGCGGTGCTGTGCCTCGCCGACGAGACGGCCGAGCTGAGCGCGCTGCTCTTTGACGACGATGCCGCCGAGTTCCTGACCGGCCTGCCGCCGGCGGACCTGTCCATGAGCACCGCCACGCTCGACGAGATCACCGGCCGCTTCCGCCGGCTCACGGTGCCGCCCGGCGCGGCCGCACCCCCGTACGCGGTGGAGTGGAAGGCGTCGCACGCGCACGTCAAGACGCCGCTGGAAGCCCAGACGTGGATGGCGAACCTGCACGTCCTGCCGGCCCGGATCCCGCTGTGCCTCAAGGCGTACACGGCGCACACGCAGAACGGGCCCGCGCGGCGCTTCCGCGTCTTCAACACCATCTGCATGTAATCGTAGCCTGTACAGTGATCCTTGCGTCTGTAGAATATATCGCGATCAGCGCGTGCCGCCTGGCGACAGAAAGGTGGTTCGGCGGCGTGTGGGCACGGGGGTGTGCCATTGGTGGCGGGCAGACCCGCGCAAACGGCTACGTGGTGAGATGGAGCGCCCTCGACACGCCGACGCCTCAGCGTTCTGCCCCCTGCTTGGTGTGCGGCCGTGCGGCGGCCGGCTGCTTGGCTTGTTGCGGGGCGTCGGCCGGCTCCTTGGCTTGGGGCGGGGTGCCGGCCGCCGCCGATGCAGCGGCGGCCGACTTGGCCGACGACTCCAGCTGGGTGATCACGTCCCAGGGCTCGTTCACGCCCTCGCGGTACCCGGCAGCAAACTGGCGGGGGCAGCAAAACTAAGCACCCAATCAGACTGTGGGCTTAGCCACAAGGACGCCTGCACCTGCATCGTTTCTGTTTGCATTCGTACTTCTGAAATCGTCCGCCGAATAAGGGCGATGCGCACGGCAACGGCGTCTTGGAACCGCGGGCCCAGCTGGCCGCCAATCTCTTTCGAGCTGGACCCTGTTCGCGGTCGGCGCCGCGGCGACCGGCGGCCGCCGCGTCAGCGGACACGGGGCAAAGGACGGCAATGCCGCCAGCATGCGTACGGATTTCGTCCAGCGCGCGGCGCTGCTTCTCCAGCTCGGCCTTGTGCTCCAGCCGCGCTCGCTCCCTGCCGTCAAAGAAGGCCTTCCAGGTGGCGCGGTACTCCTGGCGGCCGTCGGAATTGCCACCGTGACCATAATACGCAGGCGATGAGCTCATCGCGTACACTTGCGCGAGCATGGTCTGTGGCGGTCGTCGCACCTTCCATGCTATGGGCAGCGCCCGGCGAACGCCGTCCAAGGTCCACTTTGGCGGCGGCTACATGGCGCCGGCGCGTACGAAGCGAGCCACCGACGATTATTAGTAGGAAAGATAAGCCGGCATCTGAGCCAGCACCGGCGCACCTGGTAGTCCGGCGGGTCCGGCAGCGGCTGCATGGACGCGCGCCACCGCCTCCATGCCGTACGAATACGCTGCGCCATGACTGGCCAACGACGACCTCGGCGTCGCACGACCCGTAGACGTCGCTAATAACGGTGGACTTTGCTGCATGCCCTCCGCTCCCTTCTCCACGGCGTCCCCATGCCCTCCAACGCCTCCTTCTCCGCCTTCTGCCGCTCCTGCCGGTCCTCTTCCTCTTCCTCGTCCTGTCCTCGTCCGCCGCCGCGTCGGGGCCCTCAGGGGCGCCCATACGCGTCGTTTTTAGTGATAGCACTAGCCTCTGCCCTCCACCTCCGTCTCTCCCGCGTCCCCATGCCCTCCAACGCCTCCTCCTCCGCCTTCTGCCGCTCCTGCCTGTCCTCTTCCTCCTCCTCGCCCCCGTCCGCGTCCGCCGCCGCGTCGGGGCCCTCAGGGGCGCCCATAGGTGACGTCAATCGATGGTGGAATCGGATGAATTGGGTTGAACAGCGGCAGAAAAACGGCAGAACGATTTTTGGTACGGCGCTGAGGCGACGCTGAGGACGCAGAGGAGGACGACGAAGAGGACGGCGAAGACAACGAGGAAGAGGACGAAGAAGAGGACGGCGAAGAGGACGACGCAGAGGACGCCGAAGCGTGCAAGGCGACGGAGAGAACACTTAGGACGAAGAGGACGCCGAAGAGGACGACGAAGCGGACGGCGAAGCGGACGACGCAGAGGACGTCTCCACGGCGAAACGACGAGGATGCAGACGACGCCGACTCGGAGGACGAAAGCGGGCGAGGAGGTCGTTACTGTGGGAGGACGCAGTACAGAACGAAGAGGATCGGGAGAGGGAGGGAAGGTCCCTGTTCGCTTCTAGCAGGACAGCTGAGCTGACCACCCTGCCGCTGGACGTGTTTGCTCTCCTCGTGCGACAGAGAGCGCCGCGCCGCGCATAGCAGGCAGCGACCATGGCGGCGCTCGCACCCACTGTCGGCCTGGGCGCGCCGGCGCTCGGTGGCAGCATTGAAATTCCCGTCAAGGACTCGGACGAGGTGCGACCCGCCGCCTGGAACGGCAACCGCTGAGCGTGAGCTCACCGGCCGCACGTTGCCAATGTTCTCCATGCGGCAAGCTCGACCCAGGTCGTCGAGGTGATGCTCGACGAGCTGCCGAACGATGCCCACGAAATCGTCGACATTCTGCGCGCGGAAGCGGCGCCGCTGAACCTCTGGCTGCGGTTTGCGGTGCGTGCCAATGCGCACCCGACCTCAACATCGTTTTCCGGCGATAGTTAACCTGTCCAATGCCGCTCCTGTCGGCCCTTGGCCGGACTAGCTCGAGTACTACCGCCGCGGCAAGGCGGCGGCGTGCGAGGTCATGCTGGCGGAGGCCGCGTCGCCCAGTACGCCGACGGCGTTTTCCCGCGACGCCTGGCGCTGCCGCTCGTAAGCGTCTAACCGTAGCAGCCGGCCGCTGGGCTGCGTCCCGTCGGGCCGCGCTGCAGAGGTGCTGGCGCTCTTTGCCCGGCCGAACCGGACAGACCGCATTGCGATCCTCAACGCGCTCGCCGCACTGTACATCCAGCAGGCGACGCAAGAGACGGTGCGCGGCGGTGGATTCCACTGTTCGCTCATTCGTGCTCATCACTCATGTGCCTGGCCGCGCGCAGTCCTCTCTTGGCCGCGCTCTCTTTCAGGACGTGGCGAAGCGCAGTGACCTCTTCGCGCTGGCGACTACCAAGCTGAACGAGGCGGAGGGGCTTGACGACCAGGCCCGCAGCACGTGGCTGGGCAAGGGCCTGCTGCGCCTGGCCAAGGGCGACGACGAGAACGCCATCTACCAGTTCAATGCGGTGCTCAAGGAGTACAAGGACGACGTGCCGGCGCTGCTGGGCATGGCCAACATCGAGTACAACAACAAGAACTACAAGAGCGCGCTCCGCCGGTACAAGCAGGCGCTCCGGGTGCTGCCAAGCAACATGCCCGCCGTACGCTTCGGGCAAGGCCGCTGAGGGGCGGCTAGGGTACCTGCTCACTTTCTCCACTGCCCGCCACTCTGGCTGCGCTCCCCGCTCTGCGTAGCTGCGTCTGGGCATTGCGCTCTGCTACCACCAGCTCGGCTTTGAGGACAAGGCGCGTAGCGCCTACGACCGTGTCCTGCAGCTGGTGCGCCCCATGCCGTGCGCGACCGGGGCTGGGTCGCTGGGATGGGCTGCTCACAAGGCTGCATCTTCTTCGGGGGGCCGTCCCTGCTGCAGGACCCGCACAACGTTGCCGCGCTGTCGGGCCTGGCCGTGCTGGACTTGGCGGCGGGCGAAACGGCGTCGGCGCTGCAGCGGTTGCGCAAGGCGTACGAGCTCAACCGCACGCAGCCCGCGGTGCTCAACATCCTGGCGCGCTTCATGGTGCAAAAGGGCGACTACGACAAGGTCTGCCCGAAACGAAGTGGACGCAGGGTCGCCACCGTGGCAGCGGGCTAAAGCTCCGCATCCACGTCTTTCTGCCCCGAGCGTGACGCGACTACGCAGGCCGAAAGCCTGGCCATGAACGCGTTCCACTTTTCGGCGGTCGACGCGGTCAAGGCGGAGAGCTGCCTGCAGGTGGCGCGCGTCCATCACGCCAAGGTGAGAGCGGTGAGCACCAGAAGCCAGCATCCGGTGTAAAGCAATGGCTAACCGCGAGCACTGGGCCTTTGGTATGTTGCGCCATCAGGAAAACTACGAGGAGGCGTTTGCGTACTACTACCAGGCCGTCAAGCTGAACCCGAACCTGCTGCTGGCCCAGTTTGGCCTGGCCCAGATGTACATCCACCGCGGTCCGTCTTTGCCCGTGCTCTGCCGGCCCAATGTGCGTGCCGCAGTCGCGTAACCACGACACCGTCGGGTCCGGCGCCTCGCTCGCGCCAGGCCAACCCACGGAGGCCGCCGAGTGCCTGGAGAAGGTGCTGGAAAAGTACCCGGAGAACTACGAGACGCTCAAGGTCGGCCACACGTCCATGGCGTGACCCAAAGTTCTTGTCCTGGCCGGGGGCGCCCTCCTGATCATGTGTCGGTCACCAGTTTCCATGGTGCTCGCCGCCGCAGATGCTCGGGTCGCTCTACCGCCGCATCCCCGCCAAGCGGGCGCAGTCAGTCGACATGCTCAAGCGCGTGACGGCGCTGCGGCCGGACGACATTGAAGCGTGGGTGGAGCTGGCCGAGCAGCTGGAGGGCTCGGACCCTGCCAAGGCGCTGGAGGGTGCGTGTCGCCCCGGCCGCTCCACGTGCGGAGCAACGGGCGCGCCCCGCTGACCGCGCCTGCATCTGTGACCACTGCAATGGTGCCGGGGCCCACAGCGTATCAAGCGGCGTGGGAGCTGCACAAGGGCCTCGCCCACACGGAGGCGCCGCCCGAGCTGATCAACAATGTGGCCGTGCTGCGGCACCGTCTCGGTACAGGGAAACCCGTGGGATGCTCGACGTCGTGGAGTCGCATGTAAACCGAAACGCCGGTGGTCTTTTTTCGCTTCTGCCCTCGTTCCTCAGGGCAACACGATCAGGCGTCGGACCTGTACCGTCAAGCCGACGACGCCTGCGCCGCCGCCATGGCCACCGCGCCGGATGCCGAGCGGGTGCGTCAGCTGGCCGCCGCCGCGGCTCCGTTGAGACGCGCCGCTAATGGCGACCTCCTTGTGCTTGGCCACGTCGACGCCTCCAGGACGCGCTGGCGGCGCTGCGCATGACCATCAAGTTCAACGCTGCCCGGTTGCTGGAGGATGCCGGCAAGCCCGACGAGGCCGCCGCCGCCTACCGTGCGCACATCGCCGCGCACCCGGCCTACGTTGAGGGTGCGCCACGTTGTGCGGTCTCTCCATGCCCCTTGTGCTCAGCGCGCTCACCGGCGCCGCCTCCCGCGCGGGTTCCGTGCGTACCGCCCACCAGCGCGCCTGGCGCTGGCGCAGCTCCTGCTGCGGCGCCGCGAGACAGCCGAGGCACAAGAGCTGTGCATGGACGTTCTGGCGATCGACCAGGACAATGCGGACGCGTGGTCCCTGCTGGCGTCGATGCACGCGGCCCGCGGCGACCTGCGTGCGGCACGCAAGACGTACGAGCACATCCTGACTAAGACCGAGGCGACCGAGTCGACCGCGCCCAACGCCGCCGGCTCGATCGGCGGCAAGCGCGACCTGTACGCGCTCGTCGCGCTGGGCAACCTGCACCACCGGCTCGCCAAGCAGCACAGCGCCAAACCGGCGGTACGGCCAGCGGATGGGACACGACTGCGGTCGAGTGGCGATGTTGAGGCTGAGCCGCGCAGTTCTCGGCCGGATCGTTGGGTGGCGTGCGGCCCCTTTGGCACAGTCGGACGCCGAGTTCAAGCAAGCCGCGCAGTTTTACGCCCACGCGCTGGTGATCGACCCGCACAACGCGTTCGCCGCCAACGGCATGGGCGTGCTGTTGGCCGAGAAGGGTCACTATCTGCAGGCGCGCGAAACCTTTGTGCAGGTGCGGCGCGCTGCCGCGATCGGTGCCACGCCGTTGGACGGCGGCTCACGCGGCCGGCGGACGAGGGCGCTGTCCACCCAACCGCCCGGCAGGTGCGCGACAACGTGCCGGACAGCCTCGACGTGTGGGTCAACCTGGCCCACGCAAACCTGGAGCTCGGCGTCTTTGCCAGCGCCATCAAGCTGGTGCGCGGCAAGGCGTCCTATAATTGCGCGGCGGCGGTCACTGCGCTCACCCGGCTAGCGGCGTTGTTCGTCGACGTGCGGGGCCACAGTACGAAGGCGCGCTGAAGCGCCTGCACGGCTGGCAATCCGCTCCGGGCACGTTCCGGTCCACCAACGACGGGCAAGAGTTCATCCTGCAGCTCTACCTGGCGCACGCGCACTACGTCCAGGGCGTGGCCGAGAAGGACGAGCGCAGCCTCGCGTTGGCCGAGCAGTACCTGGAGAAGGTAGGCAGAAGAACGGGCCTGCCCGTGATGGCACAAACCGCAACCGTGCTCACCTTCCCGCTAGGCGCTCGTTTCGCTCGTGCTGGCCAGGCCATCCACCTGCGGCCGTGGGACCACGCGTTGCACTTCAACCTTGGGCTGGTGAAGCAGGACCGCGCGAACCTGCTCATTGAGGACGCGCGCGCTCGCCAGTCGCGCGACAAGGCGGAGCAGGGCCTGGAGGAGGCCCGCCAAGCCACGCGGTACGGGCGCGCGGCGCGCCTGCGTCGAGGCGGGCCGTCGGCGTCAGGGGTGACGGTGGGTTGGGCGCTCTGCTGCCGTTCGTTATCGCGCGGCCAGGCTGTTCAAGTGGCTGCGGGATGCGGAGCCGTATCCGCGCCAGGCGTACGACCCCGCGATGGCGGCCGAGCGGTGCCGGCACCTGGAGAAGGTGCTGCTGCCGATGGCGGAGCGCACGGCCCAAGAGCAGGCCAAGCGCGCGCAGCAGCTGGAGGAGAGCGCGCAGTCGCTGGACGAGAAGCGCCGGCAAGAGCTCCTGGAAAAGCAGCGCGAGGAGGTGCGCCGACGCTGCCGTTTGCCAGATGGCCCCAGCGAGCAGAAGGGTAACGCTCACACTCCCGAAGTCGCCGATGGATTGTGGCCGCCGCCGTGGTCACAGGAGGAAGCGCGCCAGCGGCAGGCCGAGCTGGACCGGCAGCTGGCCGAGGCCCGCCGCGAGGAGGGCCTGCGCATCCAGAAGGAATTCCAGGAGGTCGTTGCGCAGGAGAAGAGCAAGGGCGGCAGCGGCGAGGGCAAGGTGCGTGCCGCAGTGGCCAATGCGGGACTCCGGTGCAGCGGGCGCCGCTGACCGCAGATTCGCTACAACTATCGGTGTAGCGGCCCGCCTGGCAGGGCCAGCGCGGCCGGCGGCCCAAGGCCTCCGAGATTCTGAAAAAGGCGGGCGGCGACGGCGCGGAGGGCGACGAGACCGACGCGGAGAAGGGCGAGAAGCCGGCGAAGCGCCGGGGCCGGCCGCGCAAGGCCAAGCCCGCCGACGAGGCGGCGGGCGAGGAAGGCCAGCCGAAGAAGAAGCGCGCCGCTGCCGGCACGCCGCGCCAGCGGTCGCGCCGCAAGGGGCGCAAGGGCAAGTACGAAGAGGAGGACGACGAGAACGACGAGGAGAGCAGCAGCGACAGCAGCGAGGAGGAGGAGGAGGAGGAGGAGGAGGAGGACGAGGACGAGGAAGAGTCGGCGCCGGAGAGCGGCGCCGTGCAAGGCGACGCCGGCGACGTCGACGTGGAGGGCAGCGGCGGCGAGGCCGCGGCCGAGGGCACGGAGCGCAGGCGCCGCGGGCGCAGCGGCAAGGCGGCCGCCGGCGGCAAGCCGAGCAAGCGCACCAAGCGCGCCGACAAGGCCGCCGCCGCGCCGGAGGCGGCGCCGTCGAGCACGCGCAAGCGGCTGAGCCGGCGCAGCCAGGCGGACCGGGACTCGGACGCCGGTGGCGGCGGCAGCAGCAGCGAGGGCGAGGGCGCCGCGGCGGGCGCGGCGGGCGCGTCGTCGGCGCGGCGCAAGCAGCGCAAGGTCGTGAGCGACGAAGAGGACGACGACGACGCGCCGGCCAAGTCGCAGCCGCGCGGCCGCAAGCGGAACGCGCGCGCCATGGGCAGCGATATTGACAGCGACGACGAGTAATCATGTACATATCGCAAACTGTACAGCCAAGACGCAGGGACACGGATGAACGTTTCACGAACGCCCGCACACGGCGGTCACCCGCCATCCGTGCGCAGCCGATTTCATGCCCCGCAAGCAGTGACGTTGCAAGGTGCAGCGAGTGACGTCACCAGACCTGATGACATCATCAGAGGCGGCAGACGCGGCGGCGGACGCGGCGGCGGTGCGCGGCGGCGGTGCGCGGCGGCGGCGCGCTGGCGTGGCGTGGGGGCAGCGGAGGGGTCTACGCGGCCGGTGAAGGACAGCCGGGGAGCTGAGCAGTGGCGGGGTGGTGCTGGCGTGGGCGGGTTGAGTGGGAAAGTGCGGACGTGGATGCGGTCGGTTCGACGCGGCCGCGTGGCAACCTCGGCGTGGCTGGCGCTGCGCCGGCCGGCCCGCGGGCGGCCTAGTCGCTTTTACGTCGAGCCAGCGGGAAGAGAGCGTCGTTATACGATGGCTGATCGGGATTTGGAGTAGGAATCGGTGGTTGTTGACCTAGTGGAACGAGGTCGTCTACAGCGTTGTACCGAGCCCGCCGTTAACGGCTGGACCCTTCCGACTATGGTCAACTTTGGCACGTACCTCGAGTCCTTCCGGAACCCCGCGTGGGCCGAGTACTACGTCTCCTACGAGGCGCTGAAGCGCGCCTTGTACACCCTTCAGGATGCGGTGAAGCGGCGCGACCCGGGCCTCGGTAGGGGACCGCGACGCTGCTGGCAAGGGCAAATGCGGCGACGCTCACCGTTCGCTCGCGTCTGCCGGAGCGGCGCGGTCGACAGAGCGCCCGGCGGCGCACGCGGACCTGCCGGAAGGCGCCGAGTTTATGCGGCTGCTTGAGGCGGACCTGGCCAAGGTCAACGACTTTTACTTGCGCAAGCTTGCGGCGCTCAAGGCCATCTGGGCCACGCTGATGCGCAAGGTGCGGGGCGGTAGCGGGCCGTGCGGGCGCTGGGTTGTCTCTGCCCGTGGCTCATGCGCGGTGGAGGCCTGCCCCCGGCCGCACGCGCCGGGCCAGGTGGAGCACGACCAAGGCGGCCGGCACCCGCACCGCAGCGAGGCCGAGACCGAGGCGCTGCAGGCCGAGTTCCACGCGCTCTACGTGGAGGTGAACCTGCTGCGCGACTACTCCTCGCTCAACTACACGGGCTTTTCCAAGATCCTGAAGAAGCACGACAAGACGCTGCCGCACTTTGCGATGCGCCGGCGGTTCTTTGAGGAGCGCATCAACTGCCTCCCCGTGTTTGGCATCCTGGACGAGCTCTACCGGCTCCAGGCCGAGACGCAGGTGCGCCCTCCGCCGTCCAGGCACGCACGCGTGGGATCAGCGCCACTTAGCGCGCTGCGCAGAGAGTTTCTTCCACGCTCTGGGCCAACAGCATGTCTACGCGAGCGCCTTTGCGGGCTTCAACCGGCTGGACGTGGAGATCTCCTTTGGCGAAGCGCTGGCGCGGGCCACGAGCGAGATCCAAAAGAGCTCCGGTAGCGCGCGCCCGTACCATCCGGCGTGCACCCGGTTCAACAGGGGTGTCTCATTTTGTGTTGTTCTGGGTGCTTGCCGCGGACGAGCCAGGCCAACTGCGAAAGAAGATGGCGAACCGTGACATGCGGCGGCACTCGCTCGCCGCCGTCGACTCGGCGGCCGACCACCTGCTCATGTCCGAGTACTTTCAGGTGCATGGCGC
>Ga0180216_1001897_pt1 | contig 18007 bp, 17 predicted proteins | sample eDN3rd37CBELigMG_FD_128879 | JGI IMG/M metagenome (GOLD analysis project Ga0180216, IMG submission 128879) | Enriched Miracle-Growth compost microbial communities from Emeryville, California, USA - eDNA 3rd pass 37_C BE-Lig MG (version 2)... ...
CCACCACGGGCTTTCGGGCGATGAGGGGCTCGACGATCTCGGGAGGGGCGGAGGAGACGTCGAGGGGGAGGATGACGAGGACGGGGCCGGGACGGCCCTCGCGCGCCACCGCGAAGGCGCGGCGGATGGCCACCTTCGCCAGGGAGGGATGGGTGACCTCGATGGCCATCTTCACTGCGTTGCGGTAGCCGTCGGCCAGGTCCAAGCCGTAGGGCCCGACCTCCTGCACCGAGGTGCGGCCGTGATCGGCCCGCGGGACGTCACCCGCGAAGTGGACGAGGGGGATCGACTCCTGTCGCGCCGTGATGAGGCCGGTGAGGGAGTTGGTGAGGCCGGGGCCGCAGGTGGAAATGGAGACACCGACCTGACCGGTCGCCAGGGCGTAGCCGCAGGCCGTGTGCACGGCGCCGGTTTCGTGACGGCTGACGACCACCTCGACCTCGGAGCGATCGTAGAGGGCGTCGAAGAGGGGGCCGATCGGGCCACCCGGGACGGCGAAGGCCTTGTCGCAGCCTGCGCGGACGATCTCGTCGGCCACGACGTCGGCGGTCCGCCGGAAGGATGGAAATGGAGACACTTGGGTCGCGCTGAGCTGAGCCATCTACAGACTCCCTGGGAACGGAGGTGAACGATGCGAGAAAAGATTCGACGGCTCACGGGCCCGCCGCGAGAGACGGGCCCGTGAACTCGATTCGACGAATCAGTTCCCGAACTCCACGCGCGCGTGGACGGTCTGGTAGTAGATCTGCCCGAAGCGGATCACGAAGGTGTCCACGCCGTCCGGGATGGACATGAAGGGCGTGTAGACCTCCCAGTTCACCATGACCACCTCACCGGTGTGGTGGATGGCGGTGGTCGTCGGCATCACGCCACCGAAGAGGTCGGCCATCGCGAGGAAGCCCTGGAGGATGGCGTCGCGCCCGACGTCCACGCCGTCCGCGGTGAGCACCCGCGCGTTGGGCGCGTAGTCGCACATCGCGCGGTTGATGTCTCCGGAGAGGAGCGCCGCCTGGTGCTCGAGGATCACCTGCTTGGGCGTGCGGAGGAAGCGCCAGGGGTTGCAGCGATAGCCGTTGGAGAGGTGGGTGTATTGCTTGAGCTCGGGGGGCAGTTCGAAGCCGAGCAGCGACTGGACTGTGACCAGTTCCGAATCCTGACCCGCGGCTGCCATGGAGGGAAGGAGGGCGATCGCTGCGACGAGGCTTGTGACGATCCGACGTACCATGGTCATGTCGTTGCTCCTTTCACGCGGCCCTCGAGGGCCGCCCTACGAGCCAGGTCCGACGCGGTCCTGGCGAGGTGCTTGCCAATCGCCGGCAAGGGCAGGATCTCCGCTGCCGCTCCCAGGGCGACGGCGGCTCTCGGCATGCCGTAGACGGCGCTGGTCGTTTCATCCTGGGCGATGGTCCAGCCCCCGCGCCGACGGATCTCCAGGAGACCCTCGGCTCCATCCCTCCCCATTCCCGTGAGCAGGACGCCCCACGCCCTCCTCTCGCAGGCCTTGGCGGCCGACGCGAAAAGAGCATCGATCGAGGGAACATGTGGCGTTCCGGGGGCGGCCTCGCGCTGAACGAGGAGCAGGCCGTCCCCTTTGCGTACGACCTCCAGATTCTTCTTTCCCCCCGCGAACACCACTTCGCCGGGCCGGAGCGTTTCTCCCGAGAGTCCCTCTCGGACCGAGAGACGGGTCTTTTCGGCGATGCGCTCGAGCAACGGCGGGAGGAAGTTCGGTGGGATGTGTTGGACGACGGCGACGGGCGCCGGGAAATCCGCGGGAAGCTCGCCGAGGATCCGGAAGAGAGCCTGGGGCCCGCCCGTCGACGCGCCCACGACCACGATCTCGGGAAGGCCGAGATCCAGATCCTCGGGCGATCTCCTGCGCGCGGCGGCGCGGCGTCGAAACGCCGCGGCCGCTCGAACCTTGGCCGCGATCTCACCGGCGAGCATGTGCAGCTCCATGGCGGAGACCGCGGATTTGTCCACGAAGTCGAAGGCTCCGAGCTCCAGGGCGCGGATGGTCAGCTCCGCGTCCGCCCGGGCGGCGCCGCTGACGACGACCACCGCCGGCGGATCGGCCTCCTGGCTCAAGGCCTCCAGCACCCCGAGTCCGTCCAGGACGGGCATCTCCACGTCGAGGACGATCACCTCGGGCGCGAGTTCTCGGCTGAGCTCGAGCGCCTCCTTTCCGTCGCTCGCCTCCCCCACGATCGCGATCCCCTCTTCCTTGGAGAGCATGCGCTTGAGCGCGCGCCTCGCGAAGAGGGAGTCGTCCACCAACAGCGTGGAGATGCTCGTGGAGAAGCCGTTCACTTTGCCTCCTCGCGGATGAACCAGACGTTGTCTCCGCTGCGGTGGCGGAGGTGATCGAGGTTCGTGACGAAACCGGTCTCGGCGTGGCCGAGGAGGAGGATGCCGCCGGGGCGCAGGCGCTCCACGAGGCGCTGGACCGTCTCCTCCAGGGTGGGGGGATCGAAATAGATGAGGACGTTTCGGCAGACCACTGCGTCGAACTCGCCGAGGTCGTCGAGGCTCGAGGGGTCGACCAGGTTGGCTCGCTGGAAGGAGACGCAGGAGCGCAGCAGGGGCCTGGCGAGGTAGCCGTCCTTCGTCAGTCGGAAGTAGCGGCGCTGCCAATCCCTGGGGCCGGGCCCGGCCTTGGCGATCGCCCCGGGGGAGTAGAGGCCCGACGCCGCGCGCTCCAGGGCCTTCTCGCTGACGTCGATCCCCTGCACCTCGATCGGCCGGCCCCAGAAGAGATGGAGGTTGTCGAGGAGGAGCATGGCGAGGCTGTAGACCTCCTCGCCCGTGGAGCATCCCGCCGAGAGGATGCGGAGCGGCTCCCCGGTGACGGTCTCCTGCCGGACGTGGAGCGCCTGGACGAAGGCGTGCAGCTGATCGACGTCGCGGAAGAAGCTGGTCTCCCGATTCGGGACGAGCTCGGCCACGGTCTCGAAGAGGAGGGAATCCGGACCGGATCGCGCCAGGTCGCGGACGTAGGCCCGTGGGTCCTCGTAACCGCTGGCGCTCAAGGCGGCCCGGAGCCTTCGCTCGAGGGTCTGGAGATTGCGGGCCGGCTGTGCGAGGCCGAACCGGCTCTCGACGAGCCGGCCGAAGGCCTTCAGACAATCGACCGGAATCGGTTCGGGGGCCACCGAGGGGACGCGCAACATCATCAGGCCATGGCCCCCGACCGGCGGCGGATGGCGAGCACCGCCTCGTCCACCGTCTCGCGGAAGATGTCGCTGCCCCGCAGGCGCAACAGCCCCTCGAGCGCCTCGCTGCTGCCGATCTTCCCGAGCGCGATCACCGCCGAGAGCGCGCGCCAGGGATCCATCTCCAGCGCCTCTCGATCGTCGGAGAGGAATTCGAGGAGCATCGGGACCGCCTCCGCGTCCTCCTGCTCACCGAGGGCCTCGATGGCGGCCTGGGAGAGCAGCACGTCGGGATGCATCGCCAGGGAGCGGAGGGTGGAGCGGGACTGGGGATCGTCGATCCCCGCGAGGACCTGGATGCAGAAGAGGGCCGTGTCGTGCACGGGGCTCTGGGCCCCCGCGATCACCGCGGGGAGCGATCTCGTCCCAGCCTTGCGCAGGGCCTCCATGGCGGTGGCGCGGCGCACGTAGGAGTCGCCCCGGGAGACGAATTCCACCAGCCGCTCCGGGGAGAGCTTCTCCGCGGCGACCTCGGCGGCGCGGCTCCGCACGGCCAGCGAGGCGTTGGCGAGCGCCTCCTCGATGGTCCGGGCCGGCTCGTAGCCCTGACGCGCACGCTCGAGGGCCTGGAGGAAGGACGACTCGGCGCTCATGCGGACCTCTCGGGGAGGCGGAGGTGCTCCACGTGGGTGGTGAGCTCGGTCACCTTCGAGGTGATGCCGTTGAGGGTCTCCGCCACGCGCTGCACGGCGTCCTGGTTCTGGCGGGCCACCACGCTGATGTTCTCGATGGCCTTGAGCACCTGCTCGCCGCCCGCGCGGACCTGGACCGTGGCGTCGGCGACCTGGCGGGTGCGCTCGGAGATCCGCTCGACCGCCTCGATGGAGGAGCGCACACCCTGCGCCTGGTTCTTGGCGCTCTCGGAGAGGAGGCTCGAGAGGCCGCGGATGTGCTCGACCTCCTGGCGGAGTTCCTGCGAGCTGCGGGACTGCTCGGAGACCGCGCTCGAGACCTTCTGGACGAGGTTTCCGACGCGGTGGATGGATTCGAGCACCCGCGCCATCTTGGTGCCGGCCTCGGTGATGAGCTTGGTCCCGTCGTCGGTGCGGCGGGCGTTCTCCCGGGCGAGCTGGACGGCGTTTTCGGTGTGGTCGCGCATGGAGCCGATGAGCTCCGCGACCTCCTTGGCCGCCGCGAGGGCGCGCTCGGCGAGCTTGCGGACCTCGTCGGCGACGACCGCGAAGCCCCGGCCGCTGTCGCCCGCGCGCGCCGCCTCGATCGCCGCGTTCAGCGCGAGGAGGTTCGTCTGATCGGCGATCTCGGCCATGGTCTGCACGATCACGGTGATCTGGCGGGAGCGCTCCGCGAGCTGCTCGAAGGCGCGGCTCGAGGTGCGGGAGCTCTCACCGATCTCGTTGATGCGCAGCATGGAGTCCTTGAGCGTCTCGGCGCTCGACTGGGCCTCCTCGTCGATCGACCGGGTGAAGTTCGAGACCTCCTCCAGGTCGCGGGCCGAGTTGGCGGCGCGGTCGGAGACGTCCTCCACGCTCCGGCTCGCGCGCTGCAGGGCCTGCTCGAGCTCCTGGGCGGCCTGGCCCACGCGCTCGGCGGCGCCGCCGATCTCCTTGGCCGCGGTCAGGACCGCCGCGCTGTCGTTCGCCAGCTCCACGGCGTTCCGGCTCACGCCCTGGATCTGCACCGCGATCTCCTCCATCGCGGAGGAGGTCTCCTCGGCGGCCGCGCTCTGCTCCTGGGCGCCGTCGGCCATCTGCGCCGTGCTCGCGGCCACGGAGGTGGTGGCCAAGGAGACGTCGTGCGCGTGCGTCTTCAGGTTCCCGATGGTGGAGACGAGCATGCTGCGCAAACGATCGAAGGCGTTGGCGAGGTTCTGGACCTCGGCGTCACGGAACTCCGGGACCTGGACGGCGAGATCGCCGTCGGCCATCCGCATCGCCTCGCGGGTGAGCTGATCGAGGGGCGAGGTGATCGAGCGCGCGATCAGGGAGCCGAGGACCACGAGGGCGCCCACGATGATCACGATCGTGATGGCGAGACTCCGGAAGGCCGCGTTCTTCGCGTCCTCGATCATGGCGTAGTTCTCCTCGTACTTCTTCACGGAGTCCATGTAGATGGAGAGGAGCGCGCGCTCGAGCACGTGCCGGCGTTCCGATGGTGCGCGGAGGAAGGCCGTGAGGTGTTCGTCGAGGATGCGCGAGACGCGCCGCTCCTCACCGGTCCCCACCGCCGCTTCCCGAAGGGCCTCCGCCTCGGCCTGGACGCGGTCGCTCAGGGCGGTGCTCGCCACGAGCGTGTCCCCGTGCCGATCGACGGTCTCGGCGAGCCGCATGGCCGCGGCGCCGAGCTGCACGTAGAGGTGGTTCGCGTTCAGGACCTCCTCCGACTGCGCGATCGTGATCTGCATGCTGAAGATCATCGTGATCGGGGAGATCAGGGTGAGGCTGACGGCGAGGGCGAGCCTCTTCTTGATGGAAATTCTCATGGCGCAAGCTCGGGGAGAAAGAGGAGTTTGTCCAGACTGAGAAGGAGGGCGAGGCGCTCGTGTGCGGGCACCATCCCGATCACGTGCTCGCTCAGGCGATTGCGAACCTCGACCGGAGGCGGCTCGACGGCGGTCTCGGGCACCCGGATCACCTGGTGCACGGCGTCGACGAGCAAACCGACGCGCTTGGTGCGGCTCTCCGCGACGATGATGCGGCTCGACGGCGTCACGGTCGCCGGCGTGAGGCCGAGCCTCGTCCGGATCTCCAACACCGGGAGGATCGCGCCCCGCAGGTTGTGGACCCCTCGAACGTGGGCCGGCGCCTGCGGGACCCGGGTGATGTGCTGCACCCGGATGACCTCGCGCACCCGCTCGACGCGGAGGGCGTAGAGCTCGTCGTCGAGCGCGAAGGTGATGAACTGGAGGGTGGCGACGGCCTTCTGGGGCTCGGCCTCCTCGGCCTCCGCCACGGCCTCGACGAATCGGACGATCTGATCGGGATCCTTCGGATCCGTCTCGGGGAGTTTCTTCAGCAGATCCTCGGCAAAGCCGAAGGGGGGAAGTTTCTGACTCATGCGACGTCACCCCTTCTCGCGGCGAGGCCGACCAGGCGGTCGGGAGCCAGACGGAGGACCACGGCCCCGTCGGCGAGGAGGGCGGCGCCGTCCACCGGTGCGCCTTCGCTGAGCGAGGGATCGAGGGCCTGGAAGACGAAATCCTGCTGGCCGAGCAGCGAATCGACCCGGAGGGCCGCGGTGGCACCGGCCTGGAGGAAGACCGCGTACTCGCCTTCCGAGTCGAGCCCGAGCGCCGCCCGGGAATCGATGAGGGGGAAGAAGGTCCCCCGATGTTCGAGCGCCATGCCCTCGCCCATCCAGCGCGCCTGGCTGGGGGCGATGCGGGTGGCCTCCACCACGGAGCCGGTCGGGACCGCGTAGACCTCGTCGGCGATGCGGCAGAGGAGGGCGCGCTCGAGCGCGATGGAGGTGGGGACGGAGAGCACGAAGCGCGTTCCGACGCCCCGCTTCGACTCGACCTCCACCGAGCCGCCGAGCCGGACCACTTCCTTGTTGACGGCGTCCAGGCCGACGCCGCGCCCGGCGCTCTGGCTCAGGGTGGCGGTGGAGATGCCCGCCTCGAAGATCAGCGCCTTGGCATCGCGCGAGTCGTCGATGCCGGCCTCCTTCGCCCGCCTGCGGACGGCCTCCTCGTCGACGCCGGCGCCGTCGTCCTCCACCTCGATGACGACCTGGCTGCCGTGGGTGGAGGCGCGGAGGACGACCCGTCCCACCGGGGACTTGCCCCTCTTCTCGCGCTCCTCGGGCGGCTCGATCCCGTGGACCACGGCGTTGCGCACCACGTGGCCGAGGATCTCGCCCAGGCGATCGAGGACCGCCTTGTCGATCTCCACGTCCGTCCCGACGATGTCGAGTTCGACCCGCTTGCCGTTGCGCACCGCCTCGTCGCGGATGAGACGCCGGTAGCGGACGAGGAAGGAACCGATGGGCACGGTGCGCAGGCCGAGGACCAGGTCGTGCAGGGCGCGGATCGCTCCCTGGAGCGCGTCGCCGGCCTCCCGGGCCTCGGATAGTGAACCCAGGCTCAGGGCGCGCTGGAGCCGCGTCTCGTGCACGACGAGTTCGCCGGCCGCGGCGACCAGGCGGTCGACCCGCTGCTGCGGTACGCGGAGCGTCCCCTCCGCGAGCGGCGCCATGCTGAGGGGGAGGGTGGGGGTCGCCTCGGCGCTCTTCTCGGCGATGGCGCGGATTGCGGGCGTGGTCTGCTCCACGGGGCGCCCGTCCAGGATCTGCTGGGCCTCGTGCCGCAGGCAGTCCACCCCCTGCAGGAGATCCTGGACCAGGGCGGGGTCGTCCTCGAGCCGGGCCGCCAAGTCCTCCAGGGCGTGGACGGCCGCCTGGACCACCTCCGCGCCCACGAGGCCGGCGTTTCCCTTCAAGGTGTGGAGGATCCGGCGGAGCGTGCGGAGACGGGACGCCTCGTCGTCGCCGCCCCGCTCGAAGGCGAGGAGCGCATCCTCCGCGTCAGCGAGAAGACCGAGCGCCTCCTCCGCGAACTCTCGGGCGAGTGCTTCGAAGCTCATCAGAGGGCGGCACTGGTGGAGATACCCAGGATGCGCTGGAGCACCGCACTGATCTGCTCGTAAGTGAACGGCTTCTTGATGTAAGCTGTGGCTCCACGCCGAAGCGCGCGTTCGATGTCCTCGTCGTCGCTCTCCGTCGAGACCACGACCACGGGCACCGGTTCGCCCATTTCTTCTTTGCGGAGCGTTTCGAGAAAGGAGAGTCCGTCGAGCACCGGCATGTTCAGGTCCAGCAGAATGGCCCGGAACTTCTTCTTCCGTGCCATCGCCAGACCCTCGAGGCCGTTGTAGGCGTGGGAGATGGTCAAGCCGAGGCGTCGGGCCACGAGGCCTTGCAGCTTGTGGATCAGCTCCGAATCGTCGACCACGAGGATGTCACCGAGTTCTGGCTGCATGCTGTGCCCCTCCTGCCGGGCGTGACCGGTGCTCTTCGGTAGCGGTGGACACCGGGAGACGAAGCCTCCCATACTTTTGAATTGTAAAGTATCCCACTTCAGTGTTAATTGCGGAGTATCATGAGTTCTTGGACTACAGCTAAGCGGGCCGCCGCGAAGGTCCAGGCGGCCGGGCAGTGGCGCTATCGCCTGGCGAAAGCCCTGGTGAGTGCCACGGGAGCGCGCTTCGTCGGCGTCTACACCTGCCCGCCCGGCGAGATCCTGGATGGCGTGCACTCGGTGTATCCCGAGGGCATGGACGACATCCTCGTCCGCGTCGCCCGGGAGGTGCTTCCCCGGATCGCCTGGACGCGGCACGGGAAGCGGAATCCCGACGCGCTGAGCGGCAATCCCTACTTCCCCCTGGACCACGAGAACGGCGAGGGCACCCTGCGGACCCTCTTGGGTCCGCTCATGGAGTCCGTGGGCGTCCAGGAGATGATCCACGCCTCCTTCCTGGCGGAGGGCAAGGTGGTCGGCGGGGCCGCCGTCTGGCTCCCCAAGAAGAAGGGCGCCAACGCCTTGCTCGAGCCCCTGGCGGAGGTGGCGCAGATCGCGGGCGAGACCCTCGAGCGGGCGATCGCGCTCGCCCGGGGCTGCGCGCAGGGCGCGAACATGGAGCCCATCCTTCCGCTGGAGGTGCTCACCGGGCGCGAGCTGCAGATCGCGAGGCTCGCGGCCAAGGGGCTGACCGACGTGAACATCGCGCTCACCCTGGGCATCTCCGAGCAGACGGTGGGGGCGCACATGCGCCGGATCTTCCTCAAGCTGCGGATCAACTCCCGCCTGCAGCTCGCCCAAGACGCGCGGCTCCATCGCCCCGTCGCCAACTGAATTCGGGCGGCCATGCGCGCGTCGCCGTGTTAGAAGACGCGCGATGCGCGTGGTGGTCGCCATGTCCGGAGGGGTCGATTCCTCGGCCGCCGCGGCCTTGCTCGTGGAGCAGGGCCACGAGGTGATCGGGATCTCCCTGCGGCTCACCCGGATCGAGCGGGCGGGGCCGGGTCGGTGCTGCTCGCCCGACGATCTGGACGACGCGCGGGCGGTCGCCCGCACGCTCGGCATCCCCTTCTACGTCTTCGAGGCCACCGAGCTCTTCGAGGAGCGGGTGGTCGATCCCTTCGTCGACTCCTATCTGCGGGGGGAGACGCCGATCCCCTGTGTGGCCTGCAACCGCGAGGTGAAATTCGATCACCTCCTCCGGCGCGCCCGCGCCCTGGGGGCCAAGCTCGCCACCGGCCACTACGCCCGGATCGAGAAGGGGAGCGACGGCCGCCACCGGCTCTTGCGCGGCGTGGACGTGGCGCGGGACCAGAGCTACTTCCTCCACCACCTGGGGCAGGCGGAACTCCGCGACCTCCTCTTCCCGGTGGGGCACCTCCACAAGGCCGAGGCGCGCGAGGCGGCGCGCCGGGCCGGGCTTCCGGTGGCCGAAAAGCCCGAGAGCCAGGACATCTGCTTCGTCCCGGACGGCGACGCGGCCGGCTTCGTGGAGCGTCGCGCGGCGCGCGCGGGCCTATCGCCCCAGCCCGGGAGGATCGTGGACTCGTCCGGCCGGACGCTCGCCCACCACGAGGGGATGCACCTCTTCACGATCGGCCAGCGCAAGGGGCTCGGGGAGGCGGCCTCCCGACTGCCCGCCCGAGGGGGGAGGAAGCTCCCCATCTACGTGAGCGAGATCCGCCCCGAGAGCCGGGAGGTCGTGGTCGGCCCGGCGGGGGAGGTGGAGAAGGAGAGCTTCTTCGTCCGGGACGTCTCCTGGGTCGCCGGAAGCCCCCCTTCGCCCGACGAGACCCTGGTGGTTCGGGTTCGCCACCGCCATGCGGGAACCCCCTGTCGGGTGCGCGAGCGGTCGGGCGGCTGGGAGGTTCGCGGCCTGGAGAGGGTGAGGGCGCCGGCTCCGGGCCAAGCGGCCGTATTCTATCGGGGAGACGAGGTGTTGGGGGGCGGCCGGATCTCGCGGTTGACCACCGCCGAGCCGGATGGGTATGTGACCGGGAACTCTTCCCAAGCATAGGAGCGAGTCATGGCGGACAAGCGCGAAGTGGTGATCGTCGGAGCGGCTCGGACCCCCATCGGGGCTTTCCTCGGGGCATTGTCCACGATTCCCGCGCCCCGACTCGGTGCCGTGGCGATCCGCGCGGCGCTCGAGCGTGCGGGCGTGGAGCCCGATGCCGTGCAGCACGTCTTCATGGGCAACGTGCTGCAGGCCGGTGTCGGCCAGGCCCCGGCGCGGCAGGCGGCCCTCTTCGCCGGCATCCCGAACGGCACGCCGGCCATGACGATCAACAAGGTCTGCGGCTCGGGGCTCGAGGCGGTGGTCCAGGGCGCGCGCACCATCCTTCTCGGCGAGGCGGACGTGGTGGTCGCCGGCGGGATGGAGTCGATGTCCTTGGCTCCCTACCTCAACTACGAGGCGCGCAAGGGCGCGCGCATGGGCCACGTCAAGCTCGTGGACGCCATGATCAAGGACGGCCTCTGGGACGTCTACAACGACTTCCACATGGGCAACGCCGCCGAGCTCTGCTCGCGCGAGTGCAACATCCCCCGCTCGGCGCAGGACGAGTACGCCATCGAGTCCACCCGCCGCGCGATCGAGGCGCAGAAGGCCGGCCACTTCAAGGCGGAGATCGCGCCGGTGGAGGTGAAGGGGAGGAAGGGCGAGGTCGTCGTGGTCGAGGAGGACGAGGGGCCGAAGAACGCCCGTCCCGAGAAGATCCCGAACCTCAAGCCCGTCTTCGAGAAGGACGGCACCGTCACCGCGGCGAACGCCTCCTCGATCAACGACGGCGCCGCCGCCGTCGTCCTGATGAGTCGCGAGCGCGCCGAGCGCGAGGGGCGCACCATCCTCGGGCGCATCGAGTCCTGGGGCCACGCGGCGCGCAAGCCGGAGGAGTTCACGATCGCCCCGGCCGACTCGATCCGGAACGCGCTCGCCCGGGCCAACCTCCAGACGAGCGACATCGATCTCTACGAGATCAACGAGGCCTTCGCGGTCGTGGCGCTGGCCAACAACCAGATCCTCGGCCTGGACCCCTCCAAGGTGAACGTCCGCGGCGGCGCCGTCGCGCTGGGCCACCCCATCGGCGCCTCCGGCACCCGCATCCTGGTCACGCTGCTCTACGCGATGCGCGACATGGACAAGAAGCGGGGCCTGGCGAGCCTCTGCATCGGTGGAGGCGAGGGGATCGCGCTCGTGGTCTCCCGCTGAGGGCCTAGGGGTATACTGTCTCGACCTTCTCTGAGGAGGGCCACGTCCGTGAACAAGATCTACGAAAGTGTCGATGCCGCCGTCGCGGACATGACGGACGGCATCACCCTGATGGCCGGCGGATTCGGACTCTGCGGGAACCCCGAGAACCTGATCGCGGCGATCCACCGCAAGGGCATCAAGGACATCACCCTGATCTCGAACAATTGCGGGACGACCGATCTCGGCCTTGGGATCCTGCTGCAGAACAAGCAGATCAAGAAGATCGTCGCGTCCTACGTGGGTGAGAACAAGGAGTTCGAGCGGCAGTTCCTCTCGGGTGAGATCGAGGTCGAGCTCAACCCCCAGGGGACGCTCGCGGAGCGGATCCGCGCGGGCGGCGCGGGGATCGGCGGCTTCTACACCCCGACCGGCGTGGGCACCAAGGTGGCGGAGGGCAAGGAGACCCGGGTCATCAACGGACGGGAGTACCTGCTGGAGATGCCGCTCGTCGCGGATTACGCCATCGTTCGCGCCTGGAAGGCCGACAAGTGGGGCAACCTCGTCTTCCGCAAGACGGCCCGGAACTTCAGCCCCATGATGTGCAAGGCCGCCAAGATCACGATCGTGGAAGCCGAGCACATCGTGGAGGTGGGCGAGCTGGATCCCGACCAGATCCACGTCCCCTCCATCTACGTCCACCGACTGGTGCAGGGCCGAAATTACGAGAAGTGGATCGAGAGACGGACGACGAGGCCGCGTCCGGAGGCCGCGTGATCTCGGGCCTTCGCCAAGTCCGGAGGAAAAACCATGCCTTTGACCCGTGAGCAGATCTGCCAGCGCGTTGCGCAGGAGCTCCAGGACGGCTTCTACGTCAACCTGGGGATCGGCATGCCCACCCTGGTGGCCAACTACGTCCCGGAGGGGATCGAGGTCGTTCTCCAGAGCGAGAACGGCATGCTCGGCATCGGTCCCTATCCCTATCCCGGCGAGGAGGATCCCGACCTCATCAACGCGGGGAAGGAGACGGTGACCGAGATCCCGGGGACCGCCTACTTCGACTCGGCCGAGTCCTTCGCCATGATCCGCGGCGGCCACATCGACCTGGCCATCCTCGGGGCGATGGAGGTCAGCGAGAAGGGCGACCTCGCCAACTGGATGATCCCCGGCAAGATGATCAAGGGGATGGGCGGCGCCATGGACCTCGTCTCGGGTGCGCGTCGCGTGATCGTCACCATGGAGCACGTCTCCCGCGACGGGAGGCCCAAGCTCCTGCGTGAATGCACCCTGCCTCTGACCGGCAAGCGCTGCGTGCACACCATCGTCACCGACCACGCCCTCTTCGACGTGGTGGAGGACGGGCTGCTCCTCAAGGAGCTCGCGCCGGACGTGACGGTGGACGACGTGCGCCGGATCACCGAGGCGCGGTTCACCGTGGCGCCCGAGATCAAGCCGATGATCCGCTGATGGCGCTCGAAGCGCGGCTGGTCGAGTTCGCGGAACTGCTGCGGCAGGGCGGCGTGCGGGTCTCCCCCGGCGAGGTGGAGGACGCCGCCCTCGCCCTGCGGGAGGTGGGCCTCGAGCCGAGAGAGGTCGTCCACGCCGCGCTCTCGTCCACGCTCGTCAAGCGGTCGAGGGATCGAGAGACCTTCGACCGCGTTTTCGATCTCTTCTTCTCCCCCTCCCACGGCTTCGCCCAGGAGCTCGATCGGAGCCTCTCCCGACGCATCGAGGAGGAGGGGCTCCTCGAACGCGAGGAACGCCAGCGGCTCGTGGCCGAGCTCGCCAAGCTCGCGCAGGGGATGTCTCCCTTTTCGCGGGCGCTCCTCGCGGGGGACGGCGCGGCCCTCGCCTCGCTCTTCCGCGGGGCCGCCTTCCAATTCGACTTCTCGCGGGCGGGATCCTCGCTCGAGGCGGGCTTCTTCGCGCGCCGGCTGCTCTCGGCCGCGGGCGCCACGGGCGCGCGGGCCGAACTCGAGGCCCTGGAGCGGAAGCTCGGCGATAGGGGATTTTCCGAGGGGGCGACGGGCCTCGTCTCGCGCGAGCTCTCCGCCAAGCTCCGGGCCGTGGAGGAGGCGGCGCGCGAGTACGTGAGGGCGCGGGCGAAGCTCGCCAGGAAGGCGGAGCGCTCTCCCGGTTCGCGTCCCTTCGACGACCTCTCCCGCGAGGAACTCGAGCGGGTCCAGGTCGCCGTGCGCCGGCTCGCGGAGCGGCTCCGCTCCCGTCTGGTCGAGAAGGAGAGGAGCCGTCGTCGCGGAAGGTTGAACGTCCGGAGGACGCTGCGCCGGAACATGGCCCTCGGCGGGGTCTTCGCCGAACTCGTCTTTCGGCGGAAGAGGCGCGAGCGGCCCGAGATCGTCGTGCTCTGCGACGTCTCCGATTCGGTGCGGAACGTCGCCCGCCTGATGCTCCTCTTCGTCCACACCCTGCAGTCGCGCCATGCGGGGGTGCGCTCCTTCGCCTTCGTCTCCGACCTGGGGGAGATCACGGAGGCCTTCCGCGAGGTGGAGCCGAGCCGCGCCCTCGATCGCGCGATCGCCGGCCGGTCGATCCACCTCTACGGCAACTCGAACTACGGCCGGGCGCTCTCGATCTTCGTCCGGGATCACCTGGCGGCGGTCGGGCGCCGAACCACCGTCCTCCTCATCGGCGACGGCCGGAACAACTACAACGACCCGGCCGTCTGGGCGCTCCGCGAGATCCGGCGCAAGGCGCGGAGGGTGATCTGGATCACGCCCGAGCCGGAGGAAGCCTGGGGCACGGGGGATTCGGAGATGCTCCGCTACCGAAGCGCCGTCACCCAGGTGCTCGTGGTCCAATCCCTCGCCGATCTGGAGGAGGCGGCGAAGAAGATCGTCTCATTCTGAGGGTCGGGCTTGCTCGGGCAAGGGCCGGATCGGGAAGGTGGCGACCATCTCGCATCCCTGGCCGGGATGGTTGTGGACGACGATGGTGCCGCCGTGGGCCTCCATCGCCTGGCGGGCGATGGTCAGCCCGAGGCCGTGGCCGCTGCGATCGCTCCCCACCTGGACGAAGGGGTCGAAGATCTTCGAGATCGTCTCCTCGGCGAGACCGCCGCACTGGTCCTCCACGCCGATCTCGATCGCGCCGTCCGTCGGGCGGGCCCGCAGGACGATGGTCGAGCCCTCGGGGCTGAACTTGATGGCGTTGCCCACGAGGTTGGAGAGGACCGATCGGACCAGCCGCGAGTCCCCGGTGAAGCCGAGCCCCGGAATCGCCTCGAGCTCGAGCCGCTGGTGTTTGCTCGAGGCGTTGGGCTCCAGGCTCGTCGACGCCTGCTGGAGCGCCTCGCGCGCGTCCAGGGGCTCGGTGAGCTGGCGCACGATCTCGTCCACGAAGCGGGGAACGGAGTCCAGGACGTCGGTCGGAGGGGCGACGCCCGGGCCGAGCCTCGCCTGGAAGCGCTCCATCCAGCGGGCGATGAACTCCTCCTCCCGCTGGACGATCATCTCGGCCAATTCCGACCTTCGTCGGCCCGTCTCCCGCATGGATTCTCCCGTTCGTAGGAAAGGGTAGATGCCCCCACGGCCCGTTGCCAAGGAGACGAGCCGTCCTTTCCCCGCGGATGCCCCCGCGGCCGGAGGTCACTATCGTTGCCGCGGGTCTTCGAGGAGGGTTCGTGTTTCGACGGACGGCCGACCGGCTCTCGACCGGAGTGGAAGGGCTCGATCGGATCCTGTGCGGGGGCCTCCTCCGTCCTTCCAGCTACCTCCTGGCTGGGGGACCCGGAACGGGAAAGACGGTCCTGGGGAGCCAGATGGCATTCAAGCTCGCCTCCCTGGGCCAGGACATCCTCTTCATCTCCGTCCTGACCGAGCCCTACTCGCACCTGCTCTGGAACATCTCCACCTTCTCCTTCTTCGACGAGGCGCGGATCAACAAGCAGATCACCTTCGTCAGCGCCTTCTCCACCCTGGAGGCGCAGGGTCTTTCCGGCCTGGAGGAGATGATGAGGCTCTCGCTCCCCGGGAGCGGTGCGGCCCTTGTCATCCTGGACAACATCGGGATGCTCAGCGGTTACGCCGGCACGCCCCTCGACTACCGGGCTTTCCTCCAGAAGACGATCTCGCTTTCGACCATGTCCGGAGCCACGGTCGTCGCCTCGACGGATCGGCCGATCTCCACCGCGGCGACCGAGTACGGCTCCTTCGACGGCGTGATCGAACTCCGCCAGTGCCGGCGGGGGATGCGCACCTTCCGGACGCTCGAGGTCCTGAAATCGAGGGGCTCCTTCCATCTGGAGGGCGAGCACGCCTTCGAGATCGGCCTCGACGGGCTCGTGGTCTATCCCCGCCTGGAAGTGGGATGGAAGGGACGGCCGCCGGATCTCTACTGGCCGGGCAGCCTCTCCTGGGGGATCCCGGGGCTCGACGAGATGACGGGCGGCGGGGTGGGCCGGGGCACCGTCACCGCCCTCGTCGGCCCCACGGGGGCCGGAAAGACCACCTTCTGTATGAGCTTCGCGGGGGAGGGGATCCAGCGGGGCGAGAAGGTCCTCTTCGTCAGCCACCACGAGAGTCCCAGGCGGCTGATGGAGGCGGCGAAGGGGGTGGGGCTCGACCTGGACCTGGGCCTGCGCACCGGCCTTTTCGAGACGATGTGGCTCCCTCCGGGGGAGGACTACATCGATCGGATGGCCGACGAAGTCCTGAAGCGACTGGATCGACGGCCCGTGACCCGGCTGATCCTGGACGGCTCGGACTCGATGCGGAGGCTCTCCCTCTTCCGGCACCGATTCGCCGTCTTCATGGCCATTTTCTGCGACCAGCTTCGCGGCCGCGGCGTGACCACGCTCCTGACCACCGGGGAGGCCCCCCGAAATGGTCGCATCGCCGACGAAGGCCTCCCATGGTCCAGTATTGATAACATCCTGCACATCCTGTACGACGCGGATGCCGTGCCGCCGCGAAAGGTGGTGCACGTGGCGAAGACCCGCGGCAGGGGGCACGGGCCCAGCGCGGGTGAACTGGAGATCACGGAATCGGGCGTCAGGATCGTCCCCCTTCCCACCCCGCAATCATGAAGGCAGGCCGCGTCCTCCTCGTCGACGACGAGTACGACATTCAGGAGATCGTTGCCGAGATCCTCGAGGATGCCGGTTTCCGGGTCATCGTCGCCAAGAACGGCAGGGAAGCGCTCGAGCGGCTGGAGGAGGACAGCGTCGACCTGATCGTCCTCGACATCATGATGCCGATCATGTCGGGGCCCGAGATGGTCCGTGAACTCCGGGAGCGGATGGGATCGGGGCAGATTCCTCCCATCCTCATGATCAGCGCGGGGACGGAGGGCAAGGCGATCGCCCGCGAGCTCGGCTGCGATTTCCTGGTCAAGCCCTTCGACGTGGAAGAAATCCTGAACGAGACGAAGCGACTCGTCGGTTCCTGACCTTGCCTCGGAAGAAGCCGTCCGGTATCTCCCGAGGTCGGCGCCCCGCCGGTGGGGGCGCGGGAGCGGCTCCCTTGCGCAAGGTCTTCATCCATACTTTCGGCTGCCAGATGAACGAGGCCGACTCCGCCCGCATGATCGAGGCGCTGGCGAAGTCGGGCTGGGCGCCGACCGGGTCGCCGGACGATGCCGACCTGGTGATCCTGAACACCTGCTCGATCCGCGAGAAGAGCGAGCAGAAGCTCCTCTCGGCCCTCGGCCGCTATCGGCCCCTCAAGGTCGAGCGGGGCGCGCGCATCGGGGTGGGCGGCTGCGTGGCGCAGCAGGAGAAGACGCGGCTCCTCAAGAAGGTGCCATACCTCGACTTCGTCTTCGGGCCGGATCAGGTGGGCAAGCTCCCCGAGATCGTCCGGCGCGTCGAGGAGGAGAACGTCCGCCTGGCGGAGACCGAGTGGCTCGATTCCTCCACCTACGTCTTCCCCCAGGCCGATCCCGACTTCGCCCGGGGGCGGGCCACCGCCTTCGTGACGGCGATGAAGGGGTGCAACAACGTCTGTTCCTTCTGCATCGTCCCCTACACGCGCGGACGCGAGGTCTCGCGCCCCGTCGACGAGATCCTGGAGGAGGTGAGGGGGCTGACCTCGGTGGGCGTGAAGGAGATCACGCTCATCGGTCAGAACGTGAACTCCTACGCCGGCGGGGTGAGCTTTGCCGAGCTTCTGCGGCGGACCGCCGCCGTGGACGGGGTGGAGAGGGTGCGCTTCACCACCAGCCACCCCCACGACCTCTCGGACGAGCTCATCGCGCTCTTCGCCGAGGAGCCGAAGGTGATGCCGCACTTCCACCTCCCGGTGCAGAGCGGCTCCGACTCGGTCCTGGTCCGCATGCGCCGCACCTACACGGTCGAGTGGTATCTCGATCGCCTGGAGAAGCTGCGGGCGGCCCGGCCGGGGATCGCCATCACCACCGACATCATCGTCGGCTTCCCGGGGGAGACCGACGAGGACTTCCAGAAGACCATGGACCTGGTGGAGAGGGTCCGTTTCGAGAACGCCTTCTCCTTCATCTACAGCCCCCGGCCGCGCACCGCCGCCGCCCGCCACCTGCACGACTGGGGGGAGGTCCCGCGCGAGACGGCCGTGGCGCGGCTCGTCCGCCTGCAGGCCGTGCTGCGCGAGCACTCCTTCGAGTATTACGCTTCCTGCATCGGGACCCAAGTGGAGG
>Ga0180216_1001899_pt1 | contig 17999 bp, 9 predicted proteins | sample eDN3rd37CBELigMG_FD_128879 | JGI IMG/M metagenome (GOLD analysis project Ga0180216, IMG submission 128879) | Enriched Miracle-Growth compost microbial communities from Emeryville, California, USA - eDNA 3rd pass 37_C BE-Lig MG (version 2)... ...
ATGTCGTTCGATCAGAGGTGCTGACGAATGATCAGGACGCCACAAATCAACCTAAGGTTGCGAACGAGGGAGAGAATCCCGCATTTGTAACGCCTGCGGCCCTTCATATGCCGTTGCCGGAGCGCAATCAGTTCAAACCGGAGGTTACGCTCAAGGCCATCATCGATCTCTCGAAACAGCGAATGACCGTGATGAGCGGCGATGAAGTGCTGCATGTCTGGCCGATTTCGTCCGGACGTGGCGGCTACCAAACGCCGAACGGGACATACTATCCACAATGGCGGGCCCGCATGTGGCGCTCAAAGCAGTACTACAATGCGCCGATGCCCTACTCCGTCTTTTTCCACCGCGGCTATGCCGTTCACGGCACCTATGCAACCGGTCTGCTCGGGCGTCCGGCCTCACACGGCTGCATCCGGTTGTCGAACAAGAACGCCGCTACGTTCTTCAAGCTCGTCGGTGAGCACGGGATGGAGTCCACGCAAATCGTCGTGCAGGGGATAACCAACGTGGGCGCTCCAAAGGTGGCGAAGAGCAGGAAGTCTGACAGACGCCGAGTGGTCCGCCAGCGGCCCCCGACACCGAGGGGTTATGCGAATTATGGTTACGGCGGCCCGCCGCCCTGGTGGACCTGGTGACGAAATACTTGGGCCTGCCGAAGAGACCGGCAATTATTCGGCAGGCTTCTTAAGAACACATCCCTCGCGTACTTGTTGAAAACTTAGACGTTTCTGTGCTTTCCTTGATCTGAGAGCAATTTTACAGCTCACCTCAGGGGAAGCTGTTCGTACGGCGCGAGGGCGTTGCGTGCCTGGCCAGTCGGTGCAAGCTGCCGGCATTCGTAGGGGGCCGGCGGCGCTCGGCCTTTTTCTGGCTGCTCTCCTCACGTTGAGCTCGGCGGCCGCTCAGGCGCCATCCCCACCGCCGCCGGACAAGTCAGGTTTAGCGGACCGGATCGAGCAGTATGTGGATCGAATCCGGGTTTTTCTCTCCACGCTCTTCCAAGAACGCGCCACGGGCATGCGGGAGGCTGGTGGGATCGCCCAGAAACAGGCGCCCGCCCCGGTCGTCACGGCCAGTCGTCCTGCTACCCGGGACGTCGTCGATTGGGACGAGTTCACGGGCCGCATCGAGGCCGTGGAAACGGTCGAGGTGCGGGCACGCGTGCCTGGATACCTGGAGAAGGTGCATTTCCACGACGGCCAGCTCGTGGCCGAAGGCGCCCTGCTCTACACCATCGACCCGCGCCCCTTCGAGCGCATTCTGGAAACCGCCCGTGCCGAGCTCGAGCAAGCCCGGGTAAAATCGGCCAACGCGAAGAAGGATGTCGAGCGCGGTAAACCTTTGCTGGAGAAGGGGTGGCTCTCCCAGCGGGTGTATGACGAACGCGAAAACCTCCTGCGCGATGCGAACGCGTCAATCGCGGTGGCCGAGGCGCGGGTCAAGTCGGCAGAGCTGGAGCTTTCGTTCACCCGCATCACGGCCCCGATTTCCGGAAGGATCAGCCGAAGCCAGCTGACGGCCGGCAATTACATCGCTGCGGGCGGCTCCGAGAACTCGTCGGTGCTCACCACCATCGTCCGGCAGAATCCCGTCTACGTTTACTTCGACATCGGCGAGTACGACGCCCTGAAATACCGGCGGCTAGGGCAGATCAACAACGGCGTTGCCGTGAGCATTGGTCTGCCGGACGAAGAGGGCCATCCGCACCAGGCGAAGCTCGATTTCGCCGACAATCGCCTCGACAGGGGCACCGGCACGTTGCGGCTGCGGGCCGTGCTCGAGAACAAGGCGGGTCTGTTCCAGCCCGGTATGTTCGCGCGGGTCCGGATCGCGGGCTCTCCGAGCTATCCCGCAGTCATGATTCCGGACGAGGCGATCGGCACGGACCAGACCAGCAAATTCGTCTACGTGGTCGACGACAATGGCACCGCAATCCGCCGGTGGGTCGATCTGGGGCCGTTTATCGATGGCCTCCGCGTCATAAGGCGCGGCGTGAAGCCTGACGAATGGGTGATCGTCAAGGGTATCCAGCGCGCCCGTGATCAGGAGAAGGTCGCCGTCACACGCGAGCCGCTGCAGGTCTCTGCGGCACCGTCCAAGCCGGTCAGCGAGTAGCGGAGGTCAGGTCGGCGGCATGTGGTTCAGCCATTTCTTCATCGCCCGCCCCATCTTCGCAGCCGTGCTGTCGCTGTTCATCACGCTGCTCGGCGGCATTTCCTATTTCGGTTTGGCGGTAACCCAGTTCCCCGAGATCATCCCGCCCACGATCACCGTTACCACCACCTACCCCGGCGCCAGCGCCCAGACAGTGGCCGACACCGTCGCCTCGGTCATCGAACTCGAGGTGAATGGCGTGGACGGCATGCTCTATATGTACTCGAATTCCACGAGCGACGGCGTTATGAGCCTCACCGTCACGTTCGATGTCGGCACGGACATAGACCTTGCCCAGGTTCAGGTGCAGAACCGGGTCGCCTCCGCGGAGCCGCGGCTGCCGGAGGAGGTCCGCCGCAACGGCATCCTCACGCGCAAGAACAATCCGGACCAGCTCCTCGCGGTCCACCTGATCTCGCCGGACAGCACGTTCGATCAGGTCTACATCTCGAACTACGCCCTGCTGAACGTGCGCGATGTGTTGGCCCGCGTCGAAGGCGTGGGCTCTGTGGCCATGTACGGCGCGCGCGAGTATGCAATGCGCATTTGGCTCGAGCCAGAACGCATCGCGAGCCTCAACCTCAGCGCCGAGGACGTGTTGCGCGCGCTCAGGGCGCAGAACGTGCAGGTGGCCGGCGGGGCTATCGGCGAGCCTCCAGTCGGCGGCGATCGCGCGTTCCAGATGCCGCTGCAGGTCAAGGGCCGGCTGCTCGATGCCGCCGAGTTCGAGCAGATCATCGTCAAGGCAGGCGCCGACGGCCGCATCGTCCGCCTGCGCGACGTGGCCCGCGTCGAGCTCGGTGCTCTGAGCTACAACACCTTCGGGTACATGAACTACTTCCCGGCTACCGTGCTTTCCCTGACCCAGGCGCCCGGTACGGATGCGCTCAAGGCCGCCAACGAGATCAAACGGACGATGGCGGAGCTGTCGCAGAGCTTCCCCAAGGGTCTCGAGTACCGCATCGTCTACAACCCTACCGAGTTCATCGAGGTCTCGATCAGAGAGCTCTACAAGTCGATCCTCGAAGCGATCGCCCTCGTCGTGCTTGTCGTGGTGCTGTTCCTGCAGACGTGGCGCGCCTCGCTGATCCCTGTCCTGGCGATCCCGGTCTCGCTCATCGGCACACTCGCCGTGATGCAGGCGTTCGGCTTTTCCATCAACATGCTGACGCTGTTCGGCCTGGTGCTCGCCGTCGGCATCGTGGTCGACGACGCGATCGTCGTGGTCGAGAACATCGCGCGGCGGCTCAGGGAGGGGCTGTCACCCGTCGAAGCGGCGCGGCACAGCATGGACGAGGTCGGCACCGCGCTCATCGCCATCGCCATCGTGCTATCGGCGGTGTTCATCCCGACAGCGTTCGTGGGCGGCATCACGGGCCAGTTCTATCGCCAGTTTGCCCTGACGATCGCTACAGCGACGATCATCTCGGCGTTCGTCTCGCTTACGCTCAGCCCGGCTTTGGCCGCGATCATGTTCCGGCACGAGTATGAAGGTGCCCCGCGCCGGTCCCGCGTGAGGAGGCTTTTGGCAGCACCGGTCAGGGGCTTCTTCCATGTCTTCAACCGCGGTTTCGACGCCCTATCGCGCGGTTACGGCCGGCTCATCAAGGGTTTGGCCCGTGTTTCCGCCCTGATGCTCGTCGTGTACGTGGCGCTCATCGGCGCGACACTCTGGCTGCTGCAAGGCACGCCCACGGGTTTCATCCCGCCCCTCGACCGCGGATTCGCGATCGTGTCGGCGCAGCTTCCACCGGGCGCCGCCCTGGAGCGCACGAACCAGGTGCTGCGGCGCGCCAACGAGCTCGTTCTCGCCACTCCGGGTGTCGCCTCCACCAATGTCGCCGTAGGTCGGTCGGGAGCCACGTTCACCTCAGCTTCGAGTGCGGGGGCCATTTTCGTCGTGCTGGATACCTTCGCCAATCGCAGCAGGCAGGGCCTGACCGTCGAGCGCGTGGCCGATGAAATCCGCCAGAAGCTCAGCAGCGAAATTCAGGAAGCGCAGACCATCGTGATCGTACCGGCGCCCGTCCGCGGCATTGGATCGAGCGGCGGCTTTGCCATGCGTCTGCAGGACCGCGTGGGCATCGGATCGGTCGAGCTGAACAACGTGGCGCAAAATCTGATCAGAGCGGCCAACGCCCGGCCGGAGATCGTCAACACGTTCACGACCTTCCACACCTCGACACCGCAGGTTTTCGTCGATGTGGATCGCACCAAGGCACGCATGCTGAACTTGCCGATGGACAACATTTTCGAGGCCCTGCGGATCTATATGGGCTCGGCCTACGTCAACGACTTCAACATGTTCGGCCGCACGTTCCGCGTCACCGCACAGGCAGATGGTGCGTTCCGGCTCGATACGGAAAACGTCGGTCGAATTCGTGTGTCGAATGCCGACGGGCAGATGGTGCCGCTAAGCTCGGTCGCAACCTTCCGCGAAATCTCGGGTCCGGACCGCGTGCCGCGCTACAATCTCTTCCCGACGGTCGAGATCAGCGGCTCGGGCGCGCCTGGCATTTCATCGGGGCAAGCACTCGACACCATGCGCGAGCTTGCGGCCGAGGTGCTGCCCGACGGCGTGACCTACGAATGGACGGATCTCTCCTATCAGGAAGTCCGGGCCGGGCGAACCGGTTATTACATATTCCTGCTGTCGGTCGTGTTCGTCTTCCTGGCCCTCGCGGCGCAATACGAGAGCTGGTCGCTGCCGCTGGCGATCATGCTGATCGTGCCGATGTGCCTTTTGTCGGCCCTCATCGGCGTGCGGCTGCACGGTCAGGATATCAATATCCTGACCCAAATCGCATTCGTCGTGCTGATCGGACTGGCGGCGAAGAACGCCATCCTCATTGTCGAATTCGCGCGGCAGATCGAGGAGCAGGGCAAGGATCGTGTGACCGCCGCCGTCGAAGCAGGTCAGCTTCGCCTGCGCCCCATCCTGATGACCTCGCTCGCATTCACTTGCGGGGTGCTGCCGCTTTATTTCGCTAGCGGCGCGGGCGCCGAAATGCGCATCGCGCTGGGCACGGCGGTGTTCTGGGGGATGATCGGCGTTACCTTCTTCGGGCTAATTTTCACGCCGGTATTCTACGTCGTGGTGCGCGGACTTGCGACGCGCCGGAACCCGGTAATTGCATCATCGCAGCCGGCCGAGTGAGCTAATATCACGCGCGAGTGGCCACCCGATCGAGCAGTCGGGTCGGCAAAATACGCTTCAGGAAGGCGCCGGCGTAGGTAGGAACCGTAACGTAGTAGCGCGGCTTGGGGCGCGGGCTTTCGAGCGCGTGCACCAGTTTGGCTGCAACGGCCTCCGGCTCCAGCTTGAATGTCTGCCGTCCTCCGCGTTCCAGAGCCGCAAGCATCCGGTGATAGCGCTCTCGGTGGACCGAGTGTTCGATGTCCACATTGGCGATCGCAGCGGCTCGCGCATTCTCGACGAACCGCGTGCGGATCGGCCCTGGCTCGATCAGCGACACATGTATGCCGCTCCCCTGCAGCTCCAGCCGCAACGCGTCCGTAAGAGCTTCGAGCGCGAATTTCGACGCACAGTAAGCGCCGCGCCATGGGGCGGAAACGAGGCCCAGCACGGAGGAGCAATTGACGATTCGCCCCTGACCATTCCCGCGCATTGCCGGGATGAGCCGTCGCATGAGGTCGTGCGTTCCGATGACGTTCACCTCGAACTGGTGACGCAACGCTTCGGCCGTGATGTCCTCGACGGCGCCCGGCTGGCTAAAGGCGGCGTTGTTGAAGACGGCATAAAGCTGTCCCTCGGTCCGCTTCAGCGCCTCCGACGCACAGGCGGCAATCGCATCCGGGTTTGCTAATTCAAGGTAAAGCGATTCAACGCCTTCCTGCTCTGTCAGGCGCCTCAAATCTTCCTCTTTGCGCGCCGTGGCCAGCACGCGCCAGCCGCGCGCTTTCAGAATTCGCGCAGACGCGAGCCCTATGCCGGACGAGCAGCCTGTGATGAGGATAGCGCGGTCGTTGGTCATGGGGGGCGTGAGATGTGAGTGGCCAAATCGTGAAATCGTGGGGTGCCTCGTGATGTCGCTGTCCCAGCAGCCCCCACGCTCTTATCCATTGTGCTCTCGCTTTGCTAAGCTCATTTTGAAACCGAGGAGCACAGCAGCACATGTCCGCAGACTTGAGGCCAGAGACCATACTCGCGCAAGCTGGCGGAGCAATGGATTCCGAGACGGGAGCCATCGTCCCTCCGATCCACATCTCGACGACGTACCTCCGCGATCCCGACAACCAGTACCGCAAAGGGTTCGCCTACGGCCGCGCGGATAACGCAACGGTGCGGCAGACCGAGGCCGTGCTAGCGTCTTTAGAAGGCGCAGCCGATTGCTTGCTTTTCTCCTCGGGCATGGCAGCGGCAACATCGCTTTTTCTAGCTTTGTCCAGGCCCGCGCACGTCGTCGCTCCGAGGGTCATGTACTGGGGACTGCGCAATTGGCTCCTCCACGGTGCCCCTTCGCATGGTCTGAGCGCCACTTTAGTCGATGCCTCAAGCCTCGATGAAATTGCTGCTGCCGTTCGCCCTGGAGAAACGAAGCTCATTTGGGTCGAAACGCCGGCTAATCCGCTCTGGACCATCACGGATATCCGAGGTGCTGCCGAAATCGCCCATGCCGCGGGGGCTTCGCTTGCTGTCGACTCGACCGTCGCGACGCCGATCTTGTCTCGCCCGCTGGCCGAGGGCGCGGATGTCGTGATGCACTCGGCGACGAAGTACCTGAATGGCCATTCCGATGTCATCGCGGGCGCGCTGGCCTTCGCCGCGAAAGACTCTCTCTATGACCGCGCCCGAGGAATCCGCAGTCACCACGGCGCGATCCTCGGCCCGATGGAGGCGTCGCTCCTGATGCGAGGGCTGCGAACGCTACACCTCCGGGTGCGGTCCCAATGCGCGGCGGCAATGACTATTGCCCAGCATTTCGCGAAGCACCCGCAGATCGAGGAGGTCCTTTATCCTGGTCTCGAAAGCCACCCAGGGTACGCTGTGGCCGCTCGCCAGATGCGTGGTGGATTCGGCGGCATGCTATCGATCCGCGTCAAAGGCGGCGAGAAAACAGCAATCGCAACGGCCGCAAATGTCTCCGTGTGGAAGCGGGCGACGTCCCTCGGCGGCGTCGAAAGCCTGATCGAGCATCGCGCCAGCGTCGAGGGCGAGGGCAGTCCCTGTCCGCCTGACCTTTTGCGGCTTTCGGTGGGGATTGAAGCCGTCGAGGATCTGATAGCAGATCTGGAGCGCGCGCTTGCATCAGCCGTATCGAAGTAGCTGCACCTAGCTCCCGAGCTTGTCGACGCGCTCAATCAAGGCGAGCGCGGCAGCCGGATTTTTGGGCTTATGCCCGCTGATGACGTACAGAAAAACATCGCGCGGCTGCCGGCGCTTTTTTGCTGTCCCTACGGTGCGGAAACCTGCTGGGATTTCGCCTGCAGCCAGCTCCAGTGCGCGTTTGGCCCATGCGTCGATTTCACGTGCCGAATAGCCCAATTCCGCATCCGCCGAAGTTCCCATAATACGCACGTAAACGAACGGTGACGTGAAATCCGCAATTTGTGGAAATTGCGAGTCCGCGGCGAGGACAGCCGCCACTTCACGCGTGCTGAGTAACTCGACGAATTCGGGCGTGCAGAAACTCTCATGCCGGACCTCGACGGCGTGCCGTAGGGCGTAGCCGTCAATTTCCGCAGGTAGCAAATTGAGGAACTTTTCGAAGTCTGCCGGATCGAATTTCTTGGTTGGCATGAATTGCCAGTTGATCGGCCCGAGTTTTTCCTTCAGCCGCATGACGCCGCTGTTGAAGAAGCGCTCGATGGAAGGGCCTGCTTCGGCAAGCACGCGCCGGTTCGTGGCAAATCGTGGACCTTTGACCGAGAAAACGAAATCATCCGGAGTTTCGTCGTACCATTTTGCGAAACTCTCCGGTTTCTGCGAACCGTAATAGGTTCCGTTGATTTCGATCGACGTCAGCTTGCGGCTTGCATACTCGAGCTCGCTCTTCTGAGCGAGGCCCTCAGGGTAAAATGCGCCGCGCCAGGGCTCGAAGGTCCATCCTCCGACTCCGATCCGGATTGCACCTCTTCTCTGCGGCATGACCCACTGCCTCCGCCAGCTGTTCGCATCCCGTTCGTCTACTATTTGCCTCAATACTCACACATCGCTTGCGCACATCTGCAGAAACTCTGAGCATTACGACAGTGCAGCCGGGAGATGGCGGAGACGCGGAGCTGAGATGACCTTTGAATCGGCGTATGGCGCCTCGATGTCGCGTCGCAGCGTGATCTGTGGACTGGTCGGCCTTGGCGGACATTTGCTGCTACCTAGCCGATCGCGCGCCAAGACGACGGACGACTTCGTCTCCCTCGACGCCAAACCGGGTATGGCTCGATTTCTACCGCAGAGCCCCACGCCCATCTGGGGCTATGGTGGAACCGTGCCGGGGCCGGAGATTCGCGTTAAACAGGGTGGTGAGGTCAAGGCAAGGCTTGTCAACACTATTGGTGAGCCGACGACCATCCATTGGCATGGAGTCCGGCTCGACAATGCCATGGATGGCGTGGCGCATCTCACGCAGCACCCTGTGGAGCCGGGCAAGTCTTTCGATTACCGCTTCACGGCACCCGATGCGGGGACATTCTGGTATCATCCCCATTCCCACCAAGCGATGCAACAGGACCGCGGGCTTTATGGTTTGCTCATCGTCGAGGAGCCGGAGCGGATCGCCGTCGATCGCGACGTTTCTCTCATCATCGACGACTGGCGTCTTAATGCCGACGGCACGATCGAGACGCAAAGCCTGGGACATCTCTTCGACGCCGCCCACGCCGGCCGTATCGGAAATCTTCTTACCGTCAATGGGCAGGTTGCGCCCATATTGCCCGCGCGTGCCGGCGAACGACTGCGCGTGCGGCTCTGCAACGCCTGCAACTCGCGCGTACTGGAGTTCCGCTTTGAGAACACGCGTGCACAGATCATCGCGGTGGATGGGCAGCCGATTTCTCCAGAACTGCTTCCGGACGACGGGAGTTTCGTCCTTCCTCCTTCCGGCCGTGCTGACCTGGCGCTGGACCTGATCGGCGAGCCGGGTTCGCGGTCGACGATCAGGGAGATGACCCCGCGCCAGCCGATCGCGCTGGCGCACTTCGGGCTCGCCGATACTGAGCGCATGCGGGACAAGCCTCTCGACTCGCCCGTGACCTTGCCGCGCAATCCGGTCCCGGTGCCGGATCTTTCACAGGACCCGCTCGTCTTTACCCTGCTTATGGAAGGCGGTGCTATGGGTGGCATGTCGGGAGCCGAGTTCGAGGGCAAGTATTACGATTTCCGCGAGCTAGCCCAGAAGCATCGCATGGTCTGGGCCTTCAACGGCAAGGCGGGTGATCACGGCAGACCCATGTTTACCGTTCAGCGCGGCCGCCCCGTCCTCATGAGAATCACGAACGACACCGCCTGGCCCCACGCCATGCACCTCCACGGCCACCATTTGCTCGTGGTTTCTCGGACGCGCGGCATCGTCAAGCCGTGGTTCCAGGACACGGTTCTGATGCAGCCGCGCGAGGAAATGACCATCGCCTTCGTTGCCGACAATCCCGGCAAATGGATGCTCCACTGCCATATGTTGGAGCACCAGATGGCGGGAATGAGCGCGTATTTCGAGGTGCTCTAATCCGTGGTCCGACGACGATTCTTCGCTGCTCGCGCAGAGCGAGTTGCTAGAGCGGCGCAGCAATTCGCTTTCTTGGTCCCCCTGTTGTGCTTTGTCCCGACCTGGCAGTTCCAAAAAACGATGACTGAAAGTCGGACGGCGAGTCATTAACCTTCTGTCGAGTTGGCGCCCGAATCCTCCGGATCGTCGATCAATGGATCGGGCTGGGCGAGCCGGGTAAGAGCATGGATGTCCCCGATCTCAATTCTACGCCCGCTCACCTTCACACCATGCCGAGCCAGCTCGGCGAAGTTGCGCGATAAGTTTTCCGGGCGCATGCCGAGCTTGGAGGCGAGGGAGCGTTTCTCAATCGGGATGACGAATTTACCCGTCCCGCCTGCCTCGGCGTTGGCGTGCAGGATCCAACTCGCCAGCCGTTCGATGCTAGTGCGCAGCCTCATGTTTTTAAGGTCTTTGACGATTGCCCGGTAGCGGGCTGCGAGCTCGCGCAGACAAGCACTTGCGAACGCCAAGTCTTTGGCGAACGTCTCGCGCACCTTTTCCGCAGGGATGAGTACGATGAGAGAGGGCGTCAGCGTGCGCGCCGATTTCAAGCAGGGTTGATCGAGAATGACGGCTGCCAAAATAAAAGCGGCCGTTGGCCCGATGATCGACAGTGTGGTTTCGCGGTCCCCGTGACGAGCATACTGCTCGACTGCACCTTCAACGAGTACGTGCAGGAAGTCGGCCCGCTCTCCCTCGTGCAGCAGCACGACGTGGTCGGGAAAGCGCTGAAGATATGCGGAGGAAATCAGTTGCTCGAAGCTGTCATCCTCCAGATCTCGGAAAAGTGGAATATTGCGGATTTTCTGGGCATCCGAGGTTCGCACAACGATCTCCCCAGCTCTCGTGCTTGATGATTGTCAATTCATAAGTCATAAAAAGGCAAATGTGAAATTGAATAATGCATTGTGAAAGGCGAGGACAGGAATTTTGGGCTTGTAATTCATCTTTCTTGACATCGATCAATACATATTACGCTGCGATACGACATTTCTCGACGGGTTCGGAAAGGCATCCTGTGGAGCGCTGCCATGAACGACCTTTCAACCGTTCGCCAGGGCGATCAGGGCAGGGCTCTGTGGCTTTCGACCGCGGCATTTACGGTCTGCTTCGCGGTTTGGACCATCTTCTCTATCATCGGCGTGCAGATAAAGACCGATCTGGGTCTCAGCGAAACGCAGTTCGGGCTCCTCGTCGGGACCCCGATCCTCACGGGCAGCCTCATCCGGCTGGCGCTCGGCGTATGGACGGACCAATACGGGGGACGCCTCGTCTATACGGCGGTTATGCTGTCGGCGGCGATCGCCACTTGGCTGCTGACCTTCGCCTATGATTATCCGACATTTCTACTGGCAGCGCTCGGCGTCGGCATAGCCGGCGGCTCGTTCGCGGTCGGAGTCGCCTACGTGGCGAAATGGTATCCGACCGAAAAACAGGGTACGGCGCTCGGCATCTTCGGGGCCGGGAACGTCGGCGCGGCGGTTACGAAATTCGCCGCGCCCTTCATCATGATTGCCTACGGCTGGCAGGCCGTCGCCAACATCTGGGCGCTCGCGATGGCCGTCATGGCCGTCGTCTTCTGGCTGTTCACAAGGGACGAGCCGCAGCTCGAGGCGCGGCGCAAGGCCGGAAAGAAGCCCGAGCCCATGTTGGCCATGCTGGCGCCGCTCAAGCGGCTGCAGGTTTGGCGCTTCTCGCTCTACTATTTCTTCGTGTTCGGCGCGTTTGTTGCCCTTGCGCTGTGGCTGCCGCGGTATCTGATCGGCGTCTACGGCTTAGACATTTCCACCGCGGGCATGATCGGCGCCCTCTACTCGGTGCCAGCGTCCATTTTCCGGATTTATGGTGGCCACCTGTCGGACAAGTACGGCGCGCGTCGGGTGATGTACTGGACCCTAGGCGTCTCCGTGGTTTGTACGTTCCTATTATCCTATCCACCGACCGAATATGTGGTGAGCGGCATCCGTGGACCGATCACCTTCCGGCTGGAAACGGGGCTCTTCGCCTTCACCGTGCTCGTCTTCGTGCTCGGCTTCTTCATGAGCCTCGGTAAGGCGGCTGTCTATAAGCACATCCCGGTCTACTACCCGAACCACGTCGGATCGGTAGGAGGCGTCGTCGGCCTCGTAGGCGGACTCGGCGGGTTCGTGCTGCCCATCGCGTTCGGGCTCCTCAACGATCTGACCGGTATCTGGCAGAGCTGCTTCATGCTGCTGTTCGCCATCGTCGCGGTCGCGCTGGTGTGGATGCACGTTTCTATCCGCATCATGGAGCGCGGCGTACTCGAGCCGGAGCTGAAGAAGCTTCCCGAGCTTCCCGAGATGCAGGAGATCCACGAGCCGCGTCATGCCGGCGTGCTCGGTCCTCATCTGATCGAGGATTGGCGGCCGGAGGACAAGGAGTTCTGGGAAAGCAAGGGCCGCGCGATCGCACGCCGGAATCTCTGGATATCTATCCCTTCGCTGCTGCTGTCGTTCGCTGTGTGGATGGTGTGGTCGGTGGTGGTCGCAAAGCTCCCCGCTGTCGGCTTCACCTACACCACCGACCAGCTCTTCTGGCTGGCGGCATTACCAGGTCTATCCGGAGCGACGCTGCGCATCTTCTATTCCTTCATGGTTCCGATCTTCGGCGGGCGGCTATGGACGACGCTGTCCACTTGGTCGCTGCTCATCCCAGCTGTCGGCATCGGTCTCGCGGTCCAGAATCCTGATACGCCCTATTGGATTTTGCTGCTGCTGGCGCTGACGTGCGGCTTCGGCGGCGGCAACTTCGCGTCATCGATGGCCAATATCTCCTTTTTCTTCCCGAGGGCGGAGAAGGGCAATGCGCTGGCGATGAATGCAGGGCTCGGAAACCTCGGCGTCAGCGTGGTTCAGTTCGTTGTGCCGCTCGCCATCACGACCGGCGTGTTCGGTTGGCTCGGTGGCGAACCCGCCATGGTCATTGAAGGGGACCGCCAGGTGCCGCTCTGGCTGCAAAATGCCGGCTTCGTGTGGGTACCATTCATCATCGCATCGGCCTTCGCGGCGTGGTTCGGCATGAATGACCTCGCCACGGCCCGTGCTTCGTTCGCCGAGCAGTCGGTGATTTTCCAGCGCAAGCAGAATTGGATCATGTGCTGGCTCTACACCGGCACATTCGGCTCATTCATCGGCTACTCGGCCGGCTTCCCGTTGCTCGCGAAAACGCAATTCCCGGAAATCGACGTGCTGCCCTACGCGTTCCTTGGACCGCTGATCGGCTCGCTGTCGCGCGTGTCGGCTGGCTGGGTATCGGACAAGTACGGCGGCGCCCGCGTCACCTTCTGGGTCTTCGTTGCCATGGCGATTGGCGTGCTCGGCGTCCTCTATTTCCTGAGTGCGGGCAGCTTCGCCGGGTTTTTCGCGATGTTCCTGTTCCTCTTTTTCGCGAGTGGCGTCGGGAATGCCTCAACATTCCAAATGATCCCGGCTATCATGCGCAAAGAGATGGACCGGCTTATGCCGGGTGCGACGGCTGCGGAGCGCTTGCGCCAAGCTGAAAAGGAGAGCGCCGCGATCATCGGCTTTACTTCAGCGATTGCGGCCTACGGCGCCTTCTTCATTCCGAAGGGCTACGGCACCTCGATCGCACTGACGGGAAGTCCCCAGGCAGCGCTCGTCGTATTCCTGTTGTTCTATCTTACCTGCATCGCCATCACCTGGGCCATTTACACCCGGCCTGGCGGTCTTTTGTACGATGTCGAGCGTGGGGGCGGCATGACCCCGAAACCTGTGGCAGCCCGAGCAGCCCAATAATTGGGAGAGCCCATCCATGAGCCATTTCCTCGATCGCCTGACGTTCTTCAAACGGCCACAGGAACCCTTTTCAGAGGGACACGGAATTACCACGAACGAGGACCGGTCCTGGGAGGACGGGTATCGCAATCGCTGGCAGCACGACAAAGTCGTGCGCTCCACGCACGGGGTGAACTGCACCGGCTCCTGCTCTTGGAAAATCTACGTCAAAGGCGGCATCGTCACGTGGGAGACGCAGCAGACGGACTACCCGCGCACGCGCCCCGACCTGCCGAACCACGAGCCGCGGGGCTGCTCCCGTGGTGCGTCCTATAGCTGGTATCTTTACTCTGGAAATCGCGTGAAATATCCGCTGGTGCGTTCGCGGCTGCTGCGCCTGTGGCGCGAGGCTCGTCGGACTCTGGCGCCCGTGGCCGCCTGGGCCTCCATCGTCGAAGAGCCGGAGAAACGCGCGGCTTATGTGAAAAAGCGCGGGCTCGGCGGATTCGTGCGCGCCACTTGGGATGAGGTCACGGAGATCATCGCGGCGGCGAACGCTTACACGATCCGGAATTACGGACCTGACCGTATTTTCGGTTTTTCCCCCATTCCCGCAATGTCGATGGTGTCCTATGCTGCGGGCACACGCTATCTGTCGCTGCTCGGCGGCGTTTCGATGTCGTTTTACGACTGGTACTGCGACCTGCCGCCGTCGAGCCCACAGACCTGGGGCGAGCAGACCGACGTTCCCGAGTCGGCCGATTGGTACAATTCCGGATTTCTCATCCTGTGGGGCTCCAACGTTCCGCAGACGCGCACGCCAGATGCGCATTTCTATACGGAGGTCCGCTATCGGGGCGCCAAAAGCGTCGTGATTTGCCCGGATTACTCGGAGGCCTCGAAATTCGCTGACCTGTGGCTGTCGCCGAAGCAGGGCACCGATGCTGCGCTCGCGATGGCCATGGGGCACGTGATCCTGCGCGAGTTCCACGTGGACCGGCAGGTGCCCTATTTCGAGGCCTATGCTCGGCAATACACCGACATGCCCATGCTGGTCCGCCTCGTGAAGCAGGGCGACAGGCTGGTGCCCGACCGTCTCGTGCGCGCCTCCGATTTCGAAGGCGACATGGGCGAGACGAACAATCCTGATTGGAAGACCGTTGCTTACGATGAGATCTCGGGCAATCTCGTGGTGCCGCGCGGCTCGGTGGGGTTCCGCTGGGGCGAGAAGGGAAAGTGGAATCTCGAGGAAAAGGACTCGAACGGAAATCCAATAAAACTTCGCCTGTCTCTCGCGCAGATCAAGGATGCCATTGCAGCCGTCGCCTTCCCCTATTTCGGCAATCGGGAGCACGACCATTTCACGGGCACGGGCCACCCGAGCGTTCTGCTTCGCAATATTCCCGTAAAACGCGTGGCGCTGAAAGACGGCGAGGCGCTGGTCGCGTCCGTCTATGACCTTTTCCTTGCGAACTACGGCGTCGATCGCGGGTTCGGCGGCGAGAACGTGGCCAACTCGTATGATGACGAAGAGCCCTACACGCCGGCCTGGGCCGAGAAAATAACGGGTGTCCCGCGAGACAAGATCATTCACGTTGCCCGGGAGTTCGCGCGCAATGCCGAAAAGACCAATGGCCGCTCAATGGTGATCATCGGCGCTGGCATGAACCATTGGTACAATTCGGATATGAATTACCGCGGCGTCATCAACATGCTGGTGATGTGCGGATGCGTCGGCCAATCCGGGGGTGGCTGGTCACATTATGTAGGTCAGGAAAAGTTGAGGCCGCAGACGGGTTGGCTGCCTTTGGCATTTGCTCTCGATTGGGCACGCCCGCCGCGTCAGCAGAACTCGACGTCCGCTTTCTATGCTCACACCGACCAGTGGCGCTATGAGACGCTGGAGGTCTCGGACATTCTCTCGCCCACAGCGCCCGAAGGGCCGTGGGATGGCTCGCTGATCGATTACAACGTCCGGGCGGAACGCATGGGCTGGCTGCCCTCGGCGCCGCAGCTTGAGGCAAACCCCCTCGAAATAGCCGAGAAGGCCGCGGCTGCCGGCATGGAGGTGAAGGATTACGTCGCAGCGGCGCTGAAATCGGGGGAGCTTCGGCTGAGTTGCGAGGATCCCGACAACCCGAGAAACTGGCCGCGCAACATGTTCGTGTGGCGGTCCAATCTTCTCGGCTCATCCGGAAAAGGGCACGAGTATTTCCTGAAACACCTTCTCGGCACGACGCACGGTGTATTGGGCAAGGACCTTGGTGAAGCGGGCCACCAGAAGCCCAAGGAGGTGCACTGGCGTGATGAGGCGCCAGAGGGCAAGCTCGATCTGCTGGTAACGCTCGACTTCCGTATGTCGACGACCTGCGTTTATTCCGACGTCGTGCTGCCGACCGCTACTTGGTACGAAAAAAACGACCTCAACACCTCCGACATGCACCCGTTCATTCATCCGCTGACGAGTGCCGTCGATCCGGTGTGGGAAGCCAAGAGCGACTGGGAAATCTACAAAGCGATCGCGCGCAAATTCTCCGAGGTCGCGCCTGAGATTCTGGGCGTTGAAAAGGACGTCGTGCTCACGCCCATTCTGCACGACACGCCGCTCGAGATCGCGCAGGCCACCGCTGTAAAGGACTGGAAGAAGGGCGAATGCGAGCCCGTTCCGGGCAAGACCATGCCCGCTATCACCGTGGTCGAACGCGATTACCCGAACGTTTATAGGCGTTTCACCGCGCTCGGCCCGCTGATGGAGAAAGCCGGCAACGGCGGCAAGGGCATGAGCTGGAATGCTGAGCACGAGGTCGAATTCCTGAAACGCCTTAACGGCGTCGTAGAGGAGGAAGGCCCGACCAAAGGGCTTGCCCGCATTGATACGGACATCGAGGCGGCTGAGGTGATCCTCTCGTTAGCGCCGGAGACGAACGGCGAGGTAGCGGTCAAGGCTTGGTCCGCCTTGTCCAATACGACGGGGCGCGAGCACGCGCACCTGGCGCTGCCGAAAGAGGACGAGAAAATCCGTTTTCGCGATGTCGTGGCTCAGCCGCGAAAGATCATTTCCTCGCCGATCTGGTCAGGGCTCGAGAGCGAGAAAGTCTGTTACAACGCCGGCTACACGAACGTGCACGAGCTCATCCCGTGGCGTACGCTCTCCGGGCGACAGCAGCTCTACCAGGATCACCTTTGGATGCGCGCTTTCGGCGAGGCGCTCTGCGTCTACCGGCCCCCGATCGACACGCGGACGGTAAAGCCTGTGATCGACAAAATGCCTAATGGCGAGCGCCAAGTCGTTCTGAATTTCATTACGCCGCATCAGAAATGGGGCATTCACTCGACCTACACGGACAACCTGCTGATGCTCACGCTGAGCCGCGGCGGGCCGATCGTGTGGATCAGCGAAAAGGACGCGGCGAAGGCTGGCATCGTCGATAATGACTGGATCGAAGCCTATAACGCGAATGGCGCGCTGGTGGCACGCGCCGTCGTCTCGCAGCGCGTGAAAGAGGGCATGTGCCTCATGTATCACGCGCAGGAGAAGATCGTGAACGTGCCGGGGTCCGAGATTACCGGGCAACGCGGCGGCATTCACAACTCGGTTACCCGTACGGTGCTGAAGCCGACGCACATGATCGGCGGCTATGCCCAGCAATCCTACGGCTTCAATTATTACGGCACGATCGGCACCAATCGCGATGAGTTCGTCATCGTCCGCAAGATGCGCAAGATCGACTGGCTCGAGCGGCCTGCTGCCGATGCGAAAATGGAGGCTGCGGAGTGATCGGGTTCGTATGCCCCGGGAAAACGGCGGACGGTCGTTTGCTACGCTCAGTTTGGCCAGATGAAGGTTCGAGAAGAGGTTAGGCCATGAAAATCCGCGCGCAAATCGCAATGGTGCTCAACCTCGACAAGTGCATTGGTTGCCACACGTGCTCGGTCACTTGCAAGAACGTATGGACCAATCGCGAGGGCATGGAATACGCGTGGTTCAACAACGTCGAGACCAAGCCCGGTATCGGATATCCGAAAGATTGGGAAAACCAGAAACGCTGGAATGGCGGCTGGGTTCGTAAGGGGAACGGAAAAATCGAGCCGAAAATCGGCAGCAAGTGGCGCGTGCTTGCGAAGATTTTTGCGAACCCAGATCTGCCGGAAATCGACGATTATTACGAGCCGTTCACGTTCGATTACGAGCACCTGCAGACTGCACCGGAGCTCGAGGCATTTCCTACGGCCCGTCCACGTTCGCTCATTTCTGGCGAGCGCATGGAGAAGATCGAGTGGGGGCCGAACTGGGAGGAAATTCTCGGCGGCGAATTCTCGAAGCGCTCACAGGACTACAACTTCGAAGGCGTGCAGCGCGAGA
>Ga0180216_1001902_pt1 | contig 17986 bp, 15 predicted proteins | sample eDN3rd37CBELigMG_FD_128879 | JGI IMG/M metagenome (GOLD analysis project Ga0180216, IMG submission 128879) | Enriched Miracle-Growth compost microbial communities from Emeryville, California, USA - eDNA 3rd pass 37_C BE-Lig MG (version 2)... ...
ACAGCGGCAGAATCGGGTGCGACGCCGATGCGTTCTGCCGCGATTCTGCCGCGGTTCTGCCACAGTTCATTTTTTCCCTCGCTCGCTTTTTTCCTCGTCACGGAAAAGAGAAAGAAAAAGGCCGCCACCATGGAGGGCATCAAGACCGAGCTCTACATCCCGCGCAAGTGGTACGTGGGCCGCACTACCGCCGTGCAGAGCTGGACGTGGGGAAGCCGCTCGTCCGCTTGCATCGCGCATGTGCAAGCGTGCTGGGGTCCGAAGAGGAGGCGGCACGACCGCACCTCTCCGTGCGCATGGCCGGCCGAAGGGAGCGGGAAAGAGACACGGGAAAGGGCTGCGGAAACCCTGTGGGGACGGCGTGCTCATGGCACGAGCACGCTCAAAAAACATACTGACCATGCGCCGGGGCACAAGCGATCGCGCTTTGACGTGGCGGATCGTGCGACGGATGCGTACTTTGCGGTGGCCCTGCGGACAATGGTGGAAAAAGGCTGCGTGGACTACACGTAGGCGTCGGCACACGCCCGGTTGCACATAGGCGCAATGCTGGACGTAGACGGCGCTGCGGAGAGCACTGCGCATTTCGGGCGATCACGCGCACTCTGCCGTGTGCGGCTCCATTCCGTTGCCTCTTTCTTCCTCCCTCGTCACTTTTCGGACTCCTTACTTTTCGGGCTCTCTTGCGCGCTATCTTTGCGATTCCGGCTGCTCTCCACCTTGGCGTGCTCGCGCTGGCTTGCTTGTGTAGTGTGCCTACTCGCTAACGTCGTCCGCCTCGTCTCTCGTCGTGTTCTTCGCTCCTGCTAGCTCGGCCACTGGCCGCCTTGTCCCGGCCCACGACCACGCGTCGGTCCAGCTCAACATTGCTGAGGTCGACGCCAACGGCCGTGTTACCGGCGAGCTCAAGTCGTACACCCTCAGCGGCTTCCTCCGCGCCAGCGGCGAGGCGGACGACTCGCTCAACCGCCTGCTGACCGAGGACGGCTACCTCAAGCAGTACGTGCTGGGCGGCGATTTGCGGGGCACTCTAGTCCTGACCAGGCGCTAACTGTTCCGTACTTGGGCGTGTGCCCTCTTGGCCACGGCCGCTCCCGCAGGACCTGGAGCTACCAGGGCAAGTAAAGCTGCGCCGCCAGCGACTTGCCTAGAGGGAAAAAATGCATTAAAAAACTGTTAAAGGCCATTGTGCGCTCGTTCGCGCCGGGCGATGCGGGAATGGTGCATTAGGCATGCTGTACAGTGGCAACTCTCCAATGCACTTGCATTTGGCCAACCCTCCGACCCGAACTGCAACCTAGGGGAAACCAGTGGGTCACACTTAGCACGAGCCCGTCCAAGCGCGTTTACGAGCACCGGCACAGCTGCTGTTGAGCACCACCGCACATGCGCCGGATGCAAGGCTTAGAGCTGAGCTGAGCGTACCCGAACAGGCACGACGTCTCTATGCACGACGATCTTGCCTCTGTCCCAGCGAAGGTGCCTGCCCGCTGGCTTCCCGCTTCCACCCGGGCACATTTCATCGTGGTCCAGTTTCTTCTTTAGGTCCCTTAATTGCGCTGCTCCACTTGAGAAACGGCCGTCATTTGAATCCGCGGCCGGTGTGAAAACGAGTCGACTTTTGGCGCGAAAACAAAAAACGGCGGCGGCGGCGGCGGCGGCGGCGGCGGCGGCCGGCGCAGCGGCGGCAGCAGAAATGGCGCGAAACCGCCCACACGTACGCACGCACACACACACACACACAAGACACGGCACCGCCTCACCCTCGAGCAGGCACCGACCGACAACCTGTGCGGGGAAGCCGCACGCATCAGCACCACACGCACGCACACACTGGCACCGTGACGGGCCGGCTGCATCCTCGTCTTGGACAATGTCCGCACGCGCCCCGCACCGCCTGCAGCGCTAGCGACGGACGCCCGGCCCGGCCACGCCGCAAGACCAACGACACGCCATGGCCTCGCTCGGCCGCGACGAGCTCGACGACCATGCGCCCGGTACGCCTGCGGCTGCGCACCGCCCTGAGGCCGCAACGCCGGCCATGCCAGGGCTAATGACGCTGGGATGCGTGCCAGTGTTTGGCCATTGTCCCGCACCCCAAGGGGCCGACCTGCGGCACCTCCTGGCGGCCGCCGCCCAGCTTGGCATCCCCACCAAGCCCGAGCCGCACACGCCAACGCCGTCGCCACTCCTGGCGACCAAGTCGTCGCTGCACACGCCGACCAACTCCTCCAGCCCGCCGCGCCTCGAGTGGTCGCCGTCGTGGACACCCAAGAACGCCACGCTCCCTTCCGTCGACGAGTTGCCCACCCCCCCGCCCGCACAAGGCTCCACGGGCGGCGTGACCGCCGTGGGCGACATGGTGAACTCGGCCAGCGCCGGCGGCGGCACGCCCGCTGCGAGTGCGGCCACGCCCGCCGGCGCTCGCGTCAGCCGCGGCGACAAGATGCAACGAATGCTGCTGTTGTCGTCGTCCCCGGAGCCGCCGCGGCCGCGCTTCCTGGAGCCGCTATCGTCCCCGCGCGCCCGCGGAGACGATCACGCCATCCTCGCGGACGGGACCGCGCAGCATCCCAGCCCCGCGACGTCGGTACGTGTGCGGACGTTGGTCACCGGTCACGCTCGGGCACAACGCGTCTCAAAGGAAGCACGGCGGTCTGGCTGGGCCGTCGAACGCCCCAGAGCCACGCCGACAGCCAGAACGAGGCGGGAGCCGTCCGGAAGCTGAACGCCACCACCGTTGCGTACGCAAAATTCAGGCGATATGCAGCACGCGCCTTGTGTGCCCCGCTAACGTGTTGGTGCCGGTGGCGTCCGCCCAGCCCCGGTGCAGCATGGCGTGGCTCCACAACCAGGCCGGTCCAGCGCGCATCATGCGAGAGTACACCACCAACGAGAACGCTATCATGCCGCTCATCGATCGCGGCCAGATCACGCCCTTCCGGCTCTCGGCGCAGGACCGCCTTCGCGGTGCGCCGCAACGCCACAGCGGACGCCCAGGCGCACGTCGCTGGGGCCCCATGCTGACGCTGCTGCTCCCGCATACCGGCATCACTGGCCCCTCGCGGCAGAGGGTCTCATGTCCGCGCGGACGCTGCGCCGCCGCGTGCAGCGGGCCCGGGAGATCGAGTCCGCCGCCGCCACCGACGTCTCGTCGGACAACGCCACGTTGGCCTCGACGCAGCAAGCGACGCTGGAAGACCTGACCGGTGAGGGCAGCCAGGCCACTCTCCAGACTGACATCAAGCCCGAGCCACTGCTCGCCGGCTGTGCAGACCTCCACACCATCCAGGTACGATGCAGCACGGCGAACGCCAAGTATGGGGTGGGTGCTAGCGGTGCTAACGGCCGTGGCATGCGCCAGGTGGCGCAGTTCGCCCGAGATTCGTCAGGTGAACCCCCGCTACTGGGGCGACGCGCCCAGCCTGGACATGTACACGCCGCGCGCCGTCCGCGGACATGGCGCGGCCCGCGAGGCGCTGTGCCCGCTCTGCACCGCGCACAAGTGGCTTCGCACCCGCAAGAGCGTCTACTGGTACGGCGCGTGTGCGGTCATCCGGAATCGAAACGATTGAAAATCACGCTCACGGGGACCGATGCGGCCCTATGCGTGGTAGGGCGCACTCGACCGCAGGAGCCACATGCAGTTTGTCCACGGCATCGACTGCCAGACGCGCCGGCCGTACCCACCACCAGCGCTGTACGGCATGCCAAACACGGCGCTGGTATGCGCGCGCCTCGCTGCGCCTGGCTCGCTGGGCGGCTGCGGAGAGGGCTCACTGCGGCCGCCTTGCCCGGGACCGGGATGGGGCGGGGCGGGGCACCTTGCAGGACTCGTGCGGCTTTTGCGAGCGCTGCAAGACGTGGGTGCGGCTCTCGGGGCGCAAGAACGTCAACCAGCCGACGCCCCGCTGGTTCCGCCACTCGTACGAATGCCGGCGCCGCCACGCCACCTGCGTCGAGGACATCGCGCCCGCCGTCAATGGCCTCCTGAACTTTACGTCGCCCTTGACCTCGGTCGCGGGCAGGGCCGCCGACGCGACGAATGGCAATGCGTAGACATCGGAAGCGGGCTTGCTGGGCTGTACATGATTGTGTTAGCAGAACCGGTGAACCTTGCAGAAGGGTGTTGCTACAGAAACGCTGCGTTGTATACAGTGTGGGAGGGAGGAAGAAATGCGGACTAGACCCACATCTTGAGCGTGTGATCGCCGGCGCCGGTGAAGAGGCGGCCGCGGGCGAAGGCGACGGCCTGCACGGCGGAGGTGTGCCGCGCCAGCACTTGGACGCATTGCATGTTCTCCAGGCTCCAAATCTGCGCGGCGCAGACCATCGGGGCGCAACCGTCCACCCCCGGTTACATGCGGAAGGAGGGAGCGGCCAACGCGGCTCAGCGAGCTGCCACGCACCCGAACTGTGCCGTCGTAGGAGCCACTGAAGAGCCGGCTCGGGCGCACGTTGGACACGGCCAAGCTGTACACGGTGGCCGTGTGGCCCGTCAGGTGCGCCTTGATGGCGCCCGACTCGAGGTCCACGACCTGCAGGCTCCCTCCACCGCCCACGACAGCGGCGGCCTCTTAGCCGGGGACGATCGCACGCGCATCCGTCGCGCCGCAAGGCGGGTACCGTGATGACGCTCTCGTACGAGCCGACGCACAGGTACTTGTGGATGGGGTCGATCGCGAGCGCGTAGACGGCGTTGCCGGGCACGCGGATCGTGCGTAGCAGGGAAAAGTCGCGCAGGGACCACACGTCGACGGCGTTGTACGAGCCCGTGTAGAGCTCGTCCTCGGCGGCGGCCAGGGCGCGCACCCAGTGTCGGCTGTGGCCGTTGATGCGCGCCACCTCCTGCATCGTTTCCGGGTCCCATACCTGGCCGCACCATGCCATGGCAGAGCGAGCGCACGCGATTGGCATGAGGTGCTACGGCAGCGTCCGGTCATGCCGCCGCCGCCGCGGCCGCCAACAGGGCGTACGGTCACGGTGCGGTGGCTGCCGCTGATGAGCAGCAGGCGCGGGGCGGTGACAATCAGCAGTGCACACACGCCGCCGCTCTGGTTCTCCACGCGCATCAACGATTGGTACGTGTCGACGCTCCAGACGCGGAGCGAGCCGTCGTCGGAGCCCGAGTACAGCTTGCGGTCGTGGTACGCCAACGCACAGACGACGCCGGTATGTCCTGCCATCACCTGCGACGCACTCCGATGTTGCGAAACGTTCCACGCCTGGGGCCCGCGCGATGCAACTGATGCGGGGACATCGCTAATGAGGCCGGCAATTTCCATCCAGGAGCAAAGCGGGCACCGGCGTGACGTACGCGGATGCGCTGGTCGGCAGAGCCGGAAAAGATAAGGTTGTCCGGTCCGATCGCCAGACACCACACGGGCCCACCGTGGCCCACGTACGTGCCCACGCAGTTGTACTGGTGCGCCATGACGTTCACCTCTGTCCATGCACCCTTGGCGCAAGGAGGCGGTGGTCGTGCGTCAGTGTGCGCCGGAGAGCAGCGGCGTGGACCGGTCCCACGCCAGCGCACCATCCAGGGCGCCGACGCGGGTGTTGAGCGCGTCGACCTTGGCATTCAGGTCGGCCAACGTGGCCGACCATGACTGGATGGTCGCGAGCACCTGGTCCAGCTGGCGCTGCAGCGATGCGGCTAATGCGGCACCGCTCGGGGCGACAAGGGCCACGGAGTTTTGTCAGCATCCCACTATGACGTCCGGCTGAAAAACGGACGCGCAATGTACCGCTCAGCGAGCTCGCCTCCAGCCGGTCCATGCGGTCCGCAAGCTGCCGAACGGTGGCTTCCAAGCTGCGCGCGTCGGTCGCTTTCGCGTCGAGTTCCTCCTGCGCAACCGCGCATGAGCCCTCAACGGCAAGGGATCGCCTTGAGCAAACGATTCTTTCGGGCGCCCTTGCGGCACCGCGCGACCCATGTGCACCTGCAGGGCGGCGACCTCGACGCGTGCTTGCGTTCTCTCCGCAGCACCAACCGCGCACGACTGGCAGTGGCCGTCCACCTCGCTGCGGCGGCCGCGAAATGCACACCTGCCGCATGCCAGCCCGTCGTGCGCTGCACTGGCGATACCGTTAGCTTGCAGCTGCTGCTCGTCGTTCGCATGGGTGCCTGCGGCCTCACGCGCACCCGGTCTTGACAAAAGGGCACGGAAAACAGGCGCAGGTGGCCAAGTGGTCGTCCAGGCGCATGGCCAACATCGGCGGCGCCCCGCATGCCGGCGCGTTCGGGCAGGTCACGGGTCGGTAGGCACAGGTGGCCTCGTGCGATCTATGCATAGAAACATCCGGCTCGCCAGCATCGCGTTAGGTCGTCTTGGCCTTAACCTTGCAGGATTGTCGGCAGCCGCACCTCCGCTCTTTCAGCGGCATCTGGGCCGTGCAGCCGCCGGTGTCGCCCAGCTCGGCCGGGTCCACCAGGCCCGCCAACCGCGGTAGCCGGTGGCGGCACCGCACGGTGAGCTCGCGGACATGCTCTGCGGCCTGTAGTCACCGCGACCAAGGGCGTCCCGAAGCGCGTCGGCCGCTCGCTCAGCCCCGACGTGTCCCAAACAGACACGGCCAGGCTGGTACGCACCACCAGGTTGGGCCACAGCTCGCCAGCACTGGGCAGCGGCGTGCCGTCCTGCGGGCACGGCTGCGCGGCGGCCAGCGCTCGCTCGGCGCACGCCTGGCAGAACGAGTGCTGCGCCCGCCCGGGCCAAACATAGGGCCCCCGGGTAGGTGGCTGTGTTAAGGAGCCAGCCGCAAGCGCGTCCATGCGGAAACCGGCCGGAGCGTACGCCGCATTTGGAGATGACCGGCTGCTGCAGCAGGCCGCCGTGCAGGCGGCAGGTAAGGAACGTGGGCGCCGGCGCGACGAGGTCGTCGTCGTCGACGGCGTCCGCTTGCATGCCATCTTCGGGTCCGCTGGCGTCGGCAGCAGTTGCGATCGGAGCGTCCTCCGGCGCCTTCGCAGCCAGCGACGCGCTGTGGGCCATCTTGCTTGAAGTTCGCAGCGCTCCGCTCGGTCTACGCAGCTGGTAAATCGGCCCTCGCTCGGCCCGACTCGGGCCTGCGATCTACTCCGGCGTCCTTGTGGTGCCCTGCTCCGTGAGGTCCATCACGCTCTTCGTCTGTTGTCGGTCTTCTCTGGATCCTGCTCTCGCTCCTACTGCTCCTGCTGTGCCTTTTGCTCGTGCGGGTCCTCCTCCTCCTCCTCTTCTTCTTCTTCCTTCTCCTCCTCCTCCTCCTCCTCCTCGCCAGCGTAAACAATGGCCGTGAATCGGATCAACAATCTGACCCGATTTACGGAATATATACCGCTAACCGGATATAGTACTTGACCCGATTTACGGGATTTATACCGCTAATCGGATCAAGCGTTGATCCGATTTACGGGATACAGCACGCTAGTCAGATTTAGTGCTTGACCCGATTTACGGGATATAGACCGCTAATCGGATTTAGCGTTTGATCCGATTTACGGAATGTAGACCGCTAGTCGGTGTTTGGTCCGATTTACGGAATACTAACGACCCGAGTCATGTTCACCAGGGCAGGCGCGGCGTCGTGGCGGATTGGTTATAGTGCATGCAAGGCTAACATTGGGAACCGGCGTACAAATAACGTTACGTGGATTGCTGTCCACACGCACAAATCGACATAATGACTACAACGATCAATCGACAACGGGGCGGTCCCGCGAAGACGATGTCGGGCAATACGGGCCACCGAGTGGGAATGACCATGACAGACGCACGGACGGATGCGCCCACGCAATCGACGTGGCGTACAGAGCAGACTCAGGTGTCCTCCTCGAGCAGCGTGCGAATGAACGCCGCAAACTTGCTGTTCACGCTGAGGATGCTCGGGCGGCGGTCCGGCGACGGGTTGAGCATGGCGTCGACAAAGTTGTTGAGCAAGACCAGGATGCGGTCGTTCTCGTCGACCTCGAGCTGCGGCACGCGAGCGCCGCCGCGGACGTGCAGCTCGATGTCGTCGTTGGTGACGCCGTCCCACGGCACCTGGCGGGTCATGGTCTCCCACATGACGACGCCGATCGAGTACACGTCCGACATCTTGTCGTCCTCCACGGTGTTGGACGAGTTGCGCAGGTGGATGCGCGCAAACACCTCAGGCGGCGCGTAGCGCGGCGAGTAGCCCTTGATGGCGTCAAACTTGCTGTCGTCGGTGCTGCGGGACATACCAAAGTCGCAGATGATCGGGTCCGGGAACGGGCTGCCGGGCTTGGGCTCCTGCATGAGGAAGTTGGGTGACTTGATGTCGCGGTGCGCGATGCCCATCGAGTGCACGGCGGCGAGCGCGCTGACCATGCCGGAGCACAGGTGCAGCAGCAGGTGCGACTCGAGCGGCGCCTTGTCGTCCTGCGTGTGCAGGTAGCGGAAGAGGTCCGTCGGGTAGAGGCGCGTGATGATGGTGCGCGGCTCCTCGGTGTAGCCGAGCATCTTGATCACGTTGGCGTGGAACGAGAGCGACCACATGATCGAGACCTCCTGGTGGAAACGCTCGGCGTTGTCCTCGTCCGAGAGCGACGGCCAGTCCAGGACCTCCTTGATGGCGCAGATCTCGCTGCCGTTGCGCTGGATCGCCTCGGCCGACAGCAGCGTGGCGCGGTAGATGGTGCCCGCACCGCCCGCGGTGAGGCGCGCCTCGGGCCGCACGTCGGTCGCGTAGTCCATTAGCAGGAAGCCCGGCAGCGCGACCTCCATGACCGTGTTGAGCAGCGTGGCGTCGGCGCCCTTGAACTGCGTCTTGGGCACCTGCAGGTTGGCCTTGAGCACGTCCGCGGTCATGTCGCCCAGGAATGTGTTGGGCAGCACGCCGCCGCGGCTCAGGGTGAGCATCTGCAGCTGCGTGCTGTACTCCTCCAGCATCTTGCGCTGCTTGGCCGACACGCTGCGCCGGTAGACGACAAAGCCGACGGCGAGGACCACGAACAGAGCCACCACAGCGATGGCGACGCCGACCACCATGCCCGACTGCACGCCGATGACTGCGCGAGTGAACAAACGATACTGAAGCAAGTCGCAGGGTTAGTAGGGTCGCGCAGGTTGCACCACACGGCGCCTCTTGGCACGTGGCGTACCGCCCGGCGGCAGCTCATTCGAGTTCTCCGCGACCGAGGCGGTCTGGAAGGTGAACAACGCTTGGCTGGACGACGAGTTGTCGGCCGTCATCGCGTGGATGTTGAACTCGTACGTGGCGCCCGAGGCCAGGCCCGTGGCGGTGTACGACGTGGCGTTGCCGCTCATGAGCAGGGTGTAGTTGCCGACGGACAGGTCACGGCGGCTGGTGGCGATGCGCCGGCCGTAGACGTTGAAGTAGGCGGTGTAGTCCGAGCCCTTGCTCCAGTGGATGGTAATCGAGTCGCGCGTGGTCACCGTCTGTGCCACGTTGAACACCGGCGCTGCGTGCGACGGGAGCCAAGCGGGAACGAAACACCGTCGGGTGCGCGCAGGACCGTGTGAGACCACCAGCGGGCGCACACGTAGAAATCGTGCTGGTGCGGCGCCGCCGGGCACGTACGCAGGATGGTTGTGGTCACCTGCAGGTTGAAGAAGTTGACGTCAAAGTCGCTGCCCTGCGTATCGTCGCCGCCGTAGATCTGGAAGTAGTACGTGCGCTTCTCGTCGAGACCGCGGATGGTGTACGTCGTTGAAGTGATCGCGTCTGCGTGCGCGCGGCCCGCACCAAGCTTGGGGTGCGGCCGCCACGTTAGCCGGCGGCCTGCTGGCACACTGACACCGGAACTGCGGGCGCGGCACGGCACCAGAGCCAGGCGGCGGATTCACGAGGACAAAGTTGACGCCGTTCTCGGTGTATGTGAGCTTGAACCGCGTGGCCGTCGGCCGCGCCGTCCACTGCAGGGTCACCGAGTTGGCGTCCACGTTCAGAACGGTGGCGCTCATGATGCGCGACGGGCCGCTGCCGCCCTCGGCTGAGACACCGCACGCGGGCGCACAGAGGCATGGATGCAACAGGTGAGCGGCGCGGCGCGCCTCCGGGGCTGCGCCAACCGCTCCGTGCGCGGCGACATACAGACAACGCAGTCGTTGACGACCTCGGAGCTCCACGTGCCGTTGAGGAAGCACGCGCGCTGCGGCGAGCCGGTCGGCGGCGGCACCCAGCCGATGGCGCACGTGCCCGTGGCGACGACGCCCGCCTTGGTGGACGGCCAGTTGGTGCGGCCCAGGTGGCCGATGATCGGCGGGCACGGCGGCACGATGGGCTCGCACGGCGTGGTGATCGGGCCCCACAGCGCGGACGACGAGCAGGTGCGGATGGCGATGCCCGTGAAGCCGTTCTCCTCAATGCACTCGCCCTGTACGGTGGTGCCGGCGGTGGCGTTGGGCCAGTTGGCGCCCTCAAAGTGTTGCGCCGGGCACGTAGCCACTGGAGGCCGCAGCCCGAACGGGGTACCACGGACATGAAGTGCGGACGTCAGCCGCCGCGGCCGCCGCCACCGCCACCACCGGGCGCGGCAGCCCCGTGCGGCGTACCGGTGCACGGGTCCTGGACCGGGCCCCAAGTGCCGTCGCTGTTGCACACGCGCGTCGGGCTGCCGACAAAGGTCTCCTCGCACGAAGTCACCGTCACCGAAACCGGGGTGTTGGACGCCGCCGTCACCGGCCACGAGGCAAAGCCGTCGACCTCGCCCGAGCTCGTCGGCGGGCAGAAGACCTCTGCAGCAGCGTATGCCCACGACCGCAGCGCACTGACCTACAGCAAGTAAGTACAAAGGCGCCGCAGGGAACCGGGCGTCAAGCGCCCGGTTGCGGAACGTACGGCTGCACTCGCCGGTGGTGGTGAGCGACCACTGGCCGTTCGTCTGGCACTCGCGGCCGATGACGCCGGACCAGCCCGCTTTGCAGAAGCTGCCTTCCACGTAGGTGCCGGCCGGAACGTTGGACGGCCACTCGGCGTTGTGGTAGACGTTATTGCTCGGGCAGAAGAGCGCTGTGCAGACAACACCGCCCGGCAGCGAGGCGGCGCAACCAAGGGTCCGCTGTCAGCATGCGGCAGGGGGGTGGGGCTAAGCGCACGTGGAGGCTTGGCGCCGTACGCTCGCACGAGCCGGTGACGGGGCCCCAAACGCCCGACAGCTGGCAGCTACGCCGTGGCGGCGTCGAGGTCGGGCCAAAGCCACGCAGGCACTCGCCCGCAATGTTCGAGCTGCCGGAATTGGCGGTCGGGAAGCTGGCATGCGAGACATCGTCGACCGTGCTCGAGCAGGTGAGGCCTGGCCGGCGGAGCGCATGACATGCACAGAGCACGGCGCCTGGCGTTAGTGTCCCGCACCCCGCTCATCCACCGCCCGCTCCATGCCGGCGCGCGTACGAGTGCACGGGTTCTGCGTGGCCGACCACGTGCCGTCCTCGGCGCAGTCGCGGCGCGGCGGCTGGCCGTCGGTCTCGGTGAAGCCGGGCCTGCAGGTACCCTCGACGCTGCCGGTGTTGGTGAGCGCCGCGTCGAACGACGCCGTCTCGTCGCTGTCTTGCGGGCAGCTGCCGCCTGTGGAATTTCGGCCTCATCGTAAGGACGGTTGCACGGGTTGTGTTAGTCGCTGCGCCGCCTGTTTGGCGTCGAGGCCCACGTGCGCGGGGTGGCGTACGCTGGCATTGACCCACGGGTGTCAGCCAAATGCCCTTGTTCGTGCACGTGCGTGTGGGGTTGCCAAAGTAGCCGGACGCGCACTGGCCGTTCACCGTGGTGCCCGCCGCCGCGCTGGGCCACACGACGGCCGTCTCCGTGGTGCTGCTGCAAGTAACCGCTGCAAGGGCCGCACACCACCGTGCGGGTAACAACGCGTCACGAGAAATGAGCACAAAGTCAGCCTGCGACCCTGGAGGCCCGATCCGGGGGATCCGTCGACACGTACGCGTGCACGGGACCGACGCCGCGGTCTCATCACTGAACGTGCCGTCGATGGTGCAGTTGCGGGTCGGCGACCCGGCGTAGCCCTGCCTGCACTTGCCGGCCACAAACGGCGTGCCCGCCAGCGCATTGGGGAAAACGGCATTGTTGAACTCGTCGCCGTTGCAGGTCTTGGCTGTGGGTCGCGATGCCGCACAAAGCCACCAAGGCAGGCGGAGGTTAGAGGAATTAGCCGGGGCGCCGCCGCGTCTGGCGTTTGGGGGGGGTCGGCCAGCGGCCGCGTACGCTCGCAGCCCTGCGTAATCTCCTGCCAGCCGTTCACGCCGCACAGCCGCTGAGGGTTGCCGGCGTAGCCGGCGATGCAGGTACCGGTCTTGGGGACGCCCGGCGTGCCGGCCGTCCACTGCGCAAAGCCGTCGTTCTCGAGCGCCGGGCATGGCTCGGCTGCGGGAATGTCGTAGCAACGTGTCGGTTCATGTGCCTCGCCGCGGTCGTCAGCCTCGCGCCCACTTGTAGTCAACCTGGGCTGCCTGTTGCGTACCGGCGCAGGGGTTGCGGAGGATGCTGTCGGACCACGTGCCGTTCTCCAGGCACTGGCGCTGCGGGCGACCGTGCAGCGGCGACGCGCACGTGCCGATGGCGACGGAGCCGGCCAAGGTCTCGGGGAACGCGGCGGTGATGCCCGGTTCCTCCGAGTCGTCGATCGGGGCGCAGTGCACCGCTGCATGACGCCCCGGGCGGATGGCGGGAACCGCGGTGCAATACGACCGTAAGTCCGTGCTTCTTGCCTGCACTGCCGATGGACCAACGAAGGGTGGGCATACGGTCGCAGGAGCCGGCGATCTCGCCCCACGTGCCGGGCGCGGTCGTGGAGCCCGTGCAAGCGCGCGTCACGCTGCCCTCATAGCCAAGCAGGCACGTGCCCTCCACCACATCGCCGGCGTTGGCTTCGGGCCAGAGTGCGTTGCCGTCCGGCGTCGTGATGGCCGGGCATTTGATAGCTGCCAGCCAGACCAAGCAGCTTGAGAAGATCGTCCGTGTGTGAGTTGGTACGGCCGTCGCGCATAACGACCGCGACGCGTGGCCGTACGCTGGCAGGGGTTCTGCACGTCGGTGAAGGTGCCCGTGATGTCGCAGCCGCGGTACGGCTTGCCGGCCTCGACGTAGTAGCCGGTCGCGCAGGTGCCCTCCACAATGGTCGGCGGGTCCGCAGCGGCCGTCTCGGGCCAGTCCGCGTTCGCGTCCAGGCCGGCAGCGCACTTGCGCGCTGGATGCCTCGCCAACGCCAGAAGGCAAGCCTTACACATGGATCAGCGCGAACCTTCTCATGCTCTAAACGACCAATCGGCGCCATACCCTGGCACGCGTTGGTGATCGCATCCGCCCAGCTGCCGTCGCTGTTGCACTGGCGCCTGGGCGCGCCGCCCGCCGCTTGGACGTAGCCCGCCGCGCACGAGCCGGTGGCCTCGGCGCCCGCGGCCGTCTCACCAAAGACGTTGCCGTTGAGGTTGCTCACCGCGGGGCACGCCAGCGCTGCAAAGGACGCCACATCCGTCAGCGAGCGTCAACGAAACGTCAAGTTGGCGCCCGGCCGACCGTGGCGGCGGCGTCGTTGCGCCGACGACGCACGCTTGCAGCGGTTGATCACGTCCGCCGACCAGGTGCCGCCGAGGGTGCACACGCGGAGAGGGCTGCCCGGGAAGAAGCCGTCCAAGCACGTGCCAGCCGCGGTCTCCCCCGAAAGCGTCTGCGGCCACGACGCGTCCTCATAGTCGGCCTGCGCTGCGCACGTGATGCCTGTGTGGTTGTGCGTACGGCAAACGTACTACCGGACGCCCCAGCACACACGTCAGTGCGCGGCAGCCGCGGGCGGGGTTCGGCTCGGCACACCCCGTGACGTACGGATGCACGGGTTAACGATCGTCGCGCTGTAGGTGCCGCTCGCTGAGCAGAGGCGCTGCGTCGGCTGGTCCGGATCGGTCGCGCGGTAGCCCGCCTTGCACGCGGTGGCGGTGACGTAGGTGTCCTCGCCCATCGGCGCGAACGGTGGCCACTCGGCGTTGTCGTACTCGCCACCGGAGCACGTCACAGCTGCGCACCGGCAGCCGCCCACGCGCGTTGCGCCCGGCGCCGAGGGCATGTCAGTACTGATAAGCCGCAAACGCTCGCGTTCCATGCGCCCCGATTGCATACGCTTGCACGAGCCGGTCGGCGCGCCCCAGTAGGCTTGGCCGGTGGTGGCGTTGTACAGGCACGTCCGCGTAATCGTGCCAGCGAAGCCACTCTGGCAGGCACCGCTGCTCGATCCAATGAGCACCGAGCTGAAGGTGGCATTGAAGGCCGCCTCCGTCGGGCAGCTCACCGCTAGATGAGCACCGTTCGACCGCGGACGAGCTTGGTCTTTTTGCTGATTAGCTCCCCGGGTTCTCTCCCCGCAAGGCCCTCGCCGCGGTAATAGCCAGGAACGTACGGACGCAGTTGTTGATCGGATCGGCCCACACGCCTGACGCGCTGTTCGGCCCGTTCCAGAGGCAGCGGCGGGTGGCATTGCCCGCCAGACCCGGTGCGCACGTGGTCGTGACTGCGTCGTCGCCCGCGAGCACGACCTGCGAGGCATCGAAGAAGAAGCCCGGCACGACGTTGTTGGTGCACGTCGCGCCTGTGGGCCAGAGCCAAAAAAATAACCTGGAGCGATTCCGGGCTCGGTGAGGTCGCTCTGCGCCGGCGGGAGCCGTTGCGTGCTTTGCGCTATCATACGCTGGCAGCTAAAGCCATCTCCGTAGTAGTTGGTGCCGCAGACACAGGCGGCGCCGCTGCAGACCGCGTTCGGGTGGCACGTGATCGACGACAGCGACGACACCCTGCAACGGAGCGTGTTGGGGAGGACCTCGCGATCGTGCGACGGGATTGTCAACCTCTGCGCTCGACCTCTGAATGAGACGGACGGGCCACCCGTACGCAAAGCTGGTCGCCTTGTACGCGTTGTCGTCCAGGCCGTTGTTCGTGTAGAGCACGTCGGAGTGGTTGCACCACCGCTTGATGAAGAACGACAGCTGTGCGTGAGCGGCAAGGGCAGCGATCGGTTGTGGCTAGCGTCAGCCGCGAGGGGCCGGGGCCTCAGCGTCGAGTGCGTCGTTTCGTACGCGGCCGCTGTTGAGGCGCAGGTTGGCCGTGAACTTGTCCAGGTCGGCGATTGTCGGCCTGAGCGCCGGCCAGTGCGCGGGTGCTCCGGCATCCATTTTGGGTCGCGTCAGGTCAACGTTGCGCCAACAGCGCGCAGTCCGGCCTCGCCGTACAGGTAGGACGTCAAGTTGCTAGCAGCGACGGTGATCGTGGCGTGCGGGAGCAGCTTGTCGTTGCTGTTCAGCTCGGCGACCTTTGCCCACGTCAGGTCGACGCTCGCCCTGTGTACATCGCGCAGTCCACACCTCGAGCTCGATGTCGTTCATAAAATGCTGACGTCGCTGTCAGGCCTCACACACCACGGCCGCACGAACCAGTCGTCGTCCTTCAGGAAGCCAAACTGGAAGTTTGACGTGGCGCAGCCAGTGCCGACGTCCGTGCTGCTGAGGCGCACGTTGGTCAAGCAGACGTTCGCCGCGTTCGCCGCCGGCTGTTTGGAGCCGCGTGTAGGCCCGCGCACACTGGACGCCTTGGGTCAGTGCCAGTCCAGCGGGCCGCTACGCAGCCATCGCGTTTGTCGCCGTACGATGACTGGCAAGGAGAAGTACGGGTACGCCTTGATCTTGCCGTCGGGGTTGAGCGACTGGCTCGCCTCCGCCTTCCACAGGAACGTCGGGTGGTAGCAGCAGTGGGTCGGCACGCCGCGGGAGGCGCCGCAGAACGTTGAAGAGGACGACGGGCCAAGCTGGCAGTCCGCGTTGCAGGTGACGTTGTTGAAGGCCGAGTAGCTGGACAGCTGCGTGCCGCTGCAGCCCGCGTTGGGCTTGTCCGCAATGATGGTCACGAGCTTGGTCGGCGCCGGGACGCACTCGTCGCCGATCAGCGTGAAGCCGGGGTTGCACGTCGTGCCGCAGGACGGTCCGCCGGGGCAGGCAAAGTTGGCCTTGCAGATGCCGGTGCCCGCGCACGGCGTGCAGGTGAAGCCGTCGCCGACAAAGCCGGGCTTGCAGCGGCAGCCGCCGTTCTCGCACGTGGCGTTGATGCTGCACGTCACGGCCGTCGTCACCTGCGAAGGGTTCAGCAGGAAGTACGAGACGTTACCGGCCACGGAGCCGGGGAAGGAGATGCCGTTGAACGCGGCGGCGCCGCTGGCGCCTTGCGTGCCCTCGCAGAACCGGCGAAGGCGGAACGAGAGCTGTCAGAGGGAGTATGCCAGACTTGCGGTGGGCTGCGTTAGCGCGCGCGGAGCAAATGAACGGTCTTTGGCCCCGTGTATCACCGCGACGCACCTTGCCGTTGTTCAGCTTGAGGTTGGCGTTGATCACTTCCAGGTCGGCCGGGTCCGAGATGTCAAAATAGCGCTCGGTGCCCTGGCCCGACTTGTAGCCCACGAGGCCCTGGCCTTCGATGCGAATGGTGCCCTGGACCTGGATGCTGGCCGAGCTGTTGAACGTGAGCGCGGCCGGGTCCCAGGCCGCCGCGCTCAGCGTCTCGATGACGTGCACGAGCGTGTTGGGGCTGTTGCAGCCGGTGGTGCCGTTCACCGCGTGGATGGTGAGGCGGATGCCCGTCGCGCAGTAGGTGGACAGCTGGGCGGTCGGCGGCACGACGTTGAACTCCATGTACGGGTACGCCGTCGAGGTGGCGTTCGCATAGTCGAGGCGAAAGATCGGCAGGTTGCAGCACGGGCTCTGGTTGCCGGCGCACTTGTCCACGCCGGTGCCGACCAGGGTCGTGCCGGCGCCGAGGTTGGCGCAGGCAGAGCAGGCCGTCGACGAGTACGAGTAGCCCGGGCAGGTGGCCGTCGGCAGCGCGCTCCGGACCGTGGCCAGCTTGGTGGTGCCCAGGACGCAGGTGACGCCGTCGCCGACGTAGCCGGGCTTGCAGCCGCCGCAGGTGGTGCCGCCGGGGCAGAGCGCGTTGGCGTCGCAGCCGGCGGCCAGGCACGGCTGGCACGTGCTGGTCGGGGCGGTGATGGTGCCGACGGTGCCCGCCTTGCAGCGGCAGTCGGTGATGGCCGGCCGCCCGGTCGTGGTCGTGTTGGTCCCGGCGGGGCACGCCACGCAGGTGCTGCTGGAGGTGCGGCCGGTCTGCGTGCTGTACGTGCCGAGCGGGCACGGCGTGCAGGTGGCGTCGCCGATGTTGGCAGAGCCGTAGGTGCCCGCCGGGCACTGCGTGCACGCGGCGCCGCTGCCCGCGCTCGCGCTGCCCGCCGCGCACGGCACGCACGCCGTGATGTTGGTGGCGCCCGCCACGCCGGCCGTGTCGGTGCCGGGGGGGCACGGTGTGCAGGCGGTGCCGTTGCCGTTGCTGTACGTGTTGGCCGGGCACGGCATGCAGCTGCCGCCGGTGCCGTTGCTGGCCGTGCCGGGCGCGCACGCCACGCAGGCCGCGCTGCTCGTCTGACCGGTGGCGCCGGCGGTGTCGGTGCCGGCCGGGCAGAAGGTGCAGGACGGGCTGCCGACGGAGCTGTACGAGTTGGCGGGGCAGATCGTGCAGGGCCCGCCCCTGGCGCTGTAGTAGCCTTCATCGCACGCGCGGCACGGCTCAAAGTTGCCGGTGGTACCCAGGCCGGCCTGGCAGGGCACGCAGGCGGTGCTGTTGGTCTGGCCCTGGGTGTCCGAGTTGGCCGGGCACGGCAGGCACGCGGTGCTGCCGGCGACGGCGCCGAGGTTGGCGTACGAGTTGACCGGGCACGCCGTGCACGAGTCGCCGGCGCCGGTGGAGGCGGTCACCCGCGCGGTATTCTCGTTGTCCACGTAGCGGTAGATCGGGCTGCCGCCGAACTGGTCGCTGCGCCCCAGCGGCACGCCGTCGATGGAGAAGCCGATCTGCTGGAAGTTGAAGGCGCGGACGAACACCGAGTTGCCGAACTCGTAGAGCCCGAGGGGATCGTTGACCTGCACGTTGAACCCGGCCAGCGACTCCAGCATCTTCAGCCCGGAGGTGCCGGCCGGCGCCGAGAGCAGCG
>Ga0180216_1001903_pt1 | contig 17985 bp, 18 predicted proteins | sample eDN3rd37CBELigMG_FD_128879 | JGI IMG/M metagenome (GOLD analysis project Ga0180216, IMG submission 128879) | Enriched Miracle-Growth compost microbial communities from Emeryville, California, USA - eDNA 3rd pass 37_C BE-Lig MG (version 2)... ...
ACTCCCTCGCAGAAGCGCGCCGCGCCGCCGCCTCGCCGCTGTTCGCCGACCTGGCGGGCGATATCGGCGTCAGCTTCGAATTCTTCCCGCCCAAGACCGAGAAGATGGAAGAGACGCTCTGGCAGTGCATCCGCCGCCTCGAGCCGCTGCGGCCCGAGTTTGTCTCCGTAACCTATGGCGCAGGCGGTTCAACCCGCGAGCGCACCCATGCCACCGTTTCACGCATTATCAAGGAGACAGCACTCAAGCCTGCGGCCCACCTCACATGCGTTGATGCAACCAAAGATGAGGTCGATGAGGTTGCCCGCGACTACTGGACAGCCGGGGTCCGCCACATCGTTGCGTTGCGAGGCGATCCGGCTTCGGGCGTCGGACAGAAGTACACACCCACTCCCGGCGGATATATCAACGCCGCAGACCTCGTGTATGGCCTGAAGAAGATTGCGCCATTCGAGATCTCCGTTGCCGGATATCCCGAGGGCCATCCGGAAAGCGGCAATCTCGATGCGGACATGGACAATCTGAAGGCCAAGGTTGATGCAGGCGCCGATCGCATCATCACGCAGTTTGTCTTTGACGGAGATTACTACCTGCGCTTCCTGGAGCGTGCCCGTGCCGCCGGCATCTGGGTGCCGATCACCCCGGGCGTCATTCCCATCCACAACTTCACCCAGATCGCTGGCTTCGCCAAAAAGGCAGGAGCGACAATTCCTGCATGGATCGCGCGCCGTTTCGAGGGCCTCGACGACGATCCGACGACCAGCCATCTGGTGGCCGGTGCCGTGGCAACCGAGCAGGTCATGCGGCTGGTCGATGAGGGCGTCAAGAAATTCCATTTTTACACGCTCAACCGCGCCGATCTCGTTTATGCAATCTGCCATCTGCTCGGTTTGCGGTCAGTTCCATCTGACACTGGCAAGACAAACGCGAACGCGGCCTGACACATGAATTCAAGCAAGCCTGATCAGTGAGCGCCCATGCGAGCCTCAACGGAGACCTGAACACGATGAAAAGAAAACCGAGCTGGGACGCTCTTCACGCAGCCGCCGACAAGCGCATCCTCATCATCGACGGCGCCATGGGCACGATGATCCAGAAGCACAAGCCCACTGAAGCGGATTACCGCGGTGAGCGCTTCAAGGATTGGAAGAGCGATGTGCAGGGTAACAACGATCTGCTCGTGCTGACCCAGCCCGCCATGATCAGCAATATCCATAACCAGTACCTGGAAGCCGGCGCCGATATCCTGTGCACCAACACGTTCAATGCGCAGCGCATTTCGATGGCCGACTACAACATGCAGGAGCTGGTCTACGAGATGAACGTGGAGGCGGCCAGGCTGGCCCGGGCTGCAGCCGACAAGTGGACGAAGGCGACGCCCGACAAGCCGCGGTTTGTCGCCGGCGCCGTCGGCCCGACCAATCGCACCGCCTCATTGTCTCCGAAGGTCAACGATCCCGGCTTCCGCAACACGTCCTTTGATGAATTGCGCGATGCCTATTTCGAACAGGTTCGCGGCCTGATCGAGGGCGGCGTCGATATCATCCTGATCGAAACGATCTTCGATACATTGAACGCCAAGGCCGCAGGATATGCAACACTTGAAGCCTTCGACGAGGTCGGCGTCGAGCTGCCGATCATGATTTCCGGTACCATTACCGACCGCTCGGGCCGCACGCTGTCCGGGCAGACCGCCGAGGCCTTCTGGTATTCACTGGCACACCTGCGGCCATTCTCGGTCGGGCTGAATTGTGCGCTCGGTGCGGAGCTCATGCGCCCCTACGTCGCCGAACTCGCCCATGTCGCAGACACGCGCATTTCCGCATATCCGAACGCCGGCCTGCCGAATGCTATGGGTGAATACGATCAGAGCGCGCATGAAATGGCCTGCCTGCTTGAGCCCTGGGCTGCAGACGGCCTGCTGAACATCGTTGGCGGCTGCTGCGGATCAACGCCGGAGCACATCCGGCAGGTTCGCGAACATGTCGAAAAGTATCCTCCCCGCCCGATCCCTGAAATCGAGCCGAAAATGCGTCTGTCCGGTCTTGAGCCCTTTGTTCACGGGTGACACCGGTAATGCTGAAAAGCCATCTCCGGGCCGAAAGCCCGGAGACTTCATAACAAGCTCGGGGTTCTGGGCTCTCATCTTTGGTTGGCGCCAGTCGCCGGGAAGACAGAGAAACAATCGAAAGGCGGCGGACCAAACAGTCCGTTGAATTGGAAATGACTTCAGCTGCAACGCGCTTCATCAACGTCGGCGAGCGCACCAACGTGACTGGCTCTGCCCATTTCAGAAAACTGATTGAGGCCAACGATTATCAGGCCGCGCTCTCCGTTGCGCGCCAGCAGGTTGAAAACGGTGCGCAGATCATTGACGTCAACATGGACGAGGGCCTTCTCGATTCAGAAAAGGCCATGGAGACCTTTCTGAACCTGATCGCGTCGGAACCGGATATTTCCAAGGTCCCGATCATGATCGACAGTTCGAAATGGTCGGTGATCGAAACCGGGCTGAAATGCATCCAGGGCAAGGCCATCGTCAACTCCATCTCCCTGAAGGAGGGGGAAGGCCCCTTTCTTGAGCACGCCCGCAAGATTCTGCGTTACGGCGCCGCCGTCGTCGTCATGGCGTTCAACGAGCAGGGGCAGGCCGAAACCGCGGAGGACAAGTTCAATATCTGCCATCGCGCCTACAAGCTGCTGACTGAAAAGGTGGGCTTCCCGCCCCAGGACATAATTTTCGACCCCAACATTTTCGCGGTCGCAACGGGCATCGAGGAACACAACAACTATGGCGTTGCCTTCATTGAGGCGACGCGCATGATCAAGAAGGCAATGCCGCTGACGCACGTTTCAGGCGGCGTTTCCAACCTTTCGTTCTCCTTCCGCGGCAACGAAACGGTCCGCCAGGCCATGCACTCCGTGTTCCTCTATCACGCCATCGAGGCGGGTATGGACATGGGCATCGTCAATGCCGGGCAGCTCGCGCTTTACGACGACATCGAACCTGTGCTGCGCGAACTCGTCGAGGACGTGATTCTCAATCGTCGTCCGGATGCGACCGACCGATTGCTGGAAGCAGCCGAGCGCTTCAAGGGTGGCCCCGGCGTGAAGAAGCGCGAGCAGGATCTCTCCTGGCGCGAAAAGTCCGTCGAGGAGCGTCTCACCCATTCCCTCGTGCACGGGATCAGCGACTGGATCGAGGAAGATACTGAAGAGGCCCGTCAGAAGGCCGAACGCCCGCTCCACGTCATCGAAGGTCCCTTGATGGCGGGCATGAACGTCGTGGGTGACCTCTTCGGCGCTGGCAAGATGTTCCTGCCGCAGGTCGTCAAATCCGCGCGCGTCATGAAGCAGGCGGTCGCCTATCTGCAGCCGTTCCTGGAAAAGGAGAAGGAGGAGCTGGGGCTGGTCAACCAGCCGGCGGCCGGCAAGATCCTCATGGCCACCGTAAAGGGTGACGTCCACGATATCGGCAAGAACATCGTCGGGGTCGTCCTGCAGTGCAACAACTACGAGGTTATCGACCTCGGTGTCATGGTGCCGGCCTCCCAGATACTGGAGACCGCCAAGAAAGAGAACGTCGACATCATCGGCCTGTCGGGTCTCATCACACCATCACTCGACGAAATGTGCTTCGTCGCCGCTGAAATGGAACGGCAAGGCTTCAAGCTGCCTCTCCTGATCGGCGGCGCGACAACCAGCCGTGTGCACACCGCCGTGAAGGTCGCGCCGAATTACACCAAGAACCAGGCGATCCACGTCCTCGACGCGAGCCGCGCGGTTGGCGTGGTCTCGAAGCTTTTGTCCGAAAACGAAGCTGAACCGTATGTGAAGGAAATCCAGGCCGAGTACGAAAAGGTTCGCGCGACCCATCTTGCGAGCGAAGCCCGGAAAAACCGCATTCCCCTGCAGGCGGCCCGCGACAACCGCTTCGTCATCGATTGGGGGAACTACGAGCCGCCCAGACCATCCTTTACAGGCACGCGGACCTTCAAGAACTACCCCCTCAAGGATCTCATCCGCTATATCGACTGGAGCCCGTTCTTCTCCACGTGGGAATTACGCGGCCGCTATCCTGCAATCCTCGATGACAACACCGTCGGCCCCGAGGCTCGCAAGCTCCTCGCAGATGCTGAGGAGCTATTGCATCGCATGGTCGAAGGCAACTGGGTGACGGCAAACGCCGTCGTTGGTTTCTGGCCCGCAAATTCGGTGGGTGACGATATTGTTCTCTACCAGGACGAGAGCCGCCAGACGGTCCGGGCAACGGCCTACACCCTGCGTCAGCAGATCGCCCGGGATCACAACCGCGGTCGCGCGCACACCGCGCTGGCCGACTTCATTGCCCCGGCCTCCACGGGACTTGCCGACTATATCGGCGGTTTCGCTGTAACAACCGGAATAGGCGAAGCGGCTGCTCTTGAAGCTCACTTCAAGAAGACCGACGATTACGGACGCATCATGTTCAAGTCGCTGACCGATCGTCTCGCCGAGGCATTTGCCGAGGCCTTGCATGAGAAGGTCCGCCGCGAACTGTGGGGCTATGCCCCCGACGAACGCCTCAGCAACGAGGAACTGATAGCCGAAAAGTATCGCGGTATCCGTCCGGCTCCTGGCTATCCGGCTCAGCCCGACCATACGGAGAAGGGCACTCTCTGGGAGCTGATGGATGTCGAGAACCAGACAGGCATCCAGCTCACTGAAAGCTATGCGATGTGGCCGGGTGCTGCCGTATCGGGCTTCTATTACGCGCATCCGGACAGCCACTACTTCGGTGTCGCGAAGATCGAAGCCGACCAGGTCGAGGATTATGCGAAACGGAAGGACTGGACGATCGAGGAGGCTGAACGCTGGCTGGCCCCCGTACTCAACTACGATCCGCGCAGCGTGCGCAATGCGAAGGTAGCCTGAGATCCTCAGGCCGCGGTACCGGTGGCTGGACCAGCAGCAGCCACCGGTTTGCTTCCATACTCCTGAATGTCTGCTGTGTCGGACCTGCCTGCTTCCCGGCTCAAGTTCGTCTGACGTCGTTGGAAGCGTTTCCCCGAGTCATCAAGCTGTGCTAGGGCCAAGTGGCAAGGACACCTGCGCCCGTTGGGGGGCGGCTCGCCGAAGCAAAGGGGGACACGATGCTGGGCTACATGGTTCTGATCATTCTGCAGATTATTGCCGCCTGGTTCGGCAAGCCGCAGGTCATGGCATACATTCCCGGCAATCTCGGCACCCTCGCAATATCCGCCATCGAGGCGGCGATCTACGCCCTCATTGTCTGGATTATCGGCGTCCTCTTTTCGTTCGTCCTCAAGGACGTGCGCATGCCCGGCACGCCTACGCTGGCAACCGCTCTCATCGGCGCACTGATTGGCGCGGCCATCGTGGTCTTCCTGCCCGGTTTTGGCGTCAGCATTCCCCGCTCCATCAATCCGCAATTCATTCCGCTCGCGGGCGCTATCATCGGCTATTTCGTTCGTCGCTGAGGCCGTACACCTCGCCGCAGATACTGCCAACATTTCAACACGGAGGCGCGCACCTTGCTGATCGCGCCTTCCTTCATTGTGCCTCCATTCCCGAGCGCACCCGGGCAAGCCGTGGCGGAGCCCATGCGCTTTGTACGCAGGAGAGATCAGAGAACAGGGTTGAAAGGCAGTTCTACGCCGGTAAACAGCCAGAGCCTGCAACGCTCTCCCGACCCGGAACGCAAAAGAGGCGCAAAACCATTTGGTTCTGCGCCTCTTCGTGTTTCTATGCCCATCTTGAGTGATAGGCTAAACTTGCAGACTTGTCGTCGCCAACTGGGCAACTGTCGGATTATTCGTCAGACCAAACCAACCGCAATGGCGGCCAGAAATCCGAGGGACATGAGTGCGGCTATCAGGTTCAGTCGCGTCCGCAGCGTCATCGTTGCCTCCTGCAAACCGTGATAAACGGCGTCTATACTAGTGTAGGCAAAACCACACTACTGCCTGATCCTATGTGCGTGATCCGAACAGAGACAAGCGAAAAAGTTGTTGCAGCGCCGTAATATGGGATCGCATCTTCGTGGCTTTCCGGCAGCCGCAGACGAGTCATTTTTGGCACGGCCGGTCAGGTCTGGTCTCCAGAGATCCGCTCGGGCCTGTTGGATGCGCCCCGGATCTTGGGCATTCTGCCGTGGCAACGTGCTCAGAATTTGTAGCCACCCAAACAGTTAAAAATTTCGGGTCAGATGTCCCGAATTGTGGCTTTATTTCCCTGTGCGCCGCAAAACGGAATTTCGAAAATAAATAATTTGAAAGAGTGGCAAGCACGGGGACCTGGTCTACTGTATACCTTTGACAGATCACGTTTTTTCCGCAGCTGATGTAGGCTGAACTGCAAGTTGACCGAGCTGTTGGCCTCGCTTGAAGGTAAACTCGATGGATCGCTTCAAAGCCCTCATGATTTCGAGAAATACCGAGACAGGCCAGGAGGTTAACTGGCGCGAACTTGCGCTGTCAGAGCTAATGGATGGCGATGTGCTGGTCCGCATCAGCCATACAACGATCAACTACAAGGATGGGCTCGCCCTCCAGGCCCGGGCACCGGTCGTGCGCCGCTGGCCGCTGATCCCGGGAATCGACTTCGCCGGATCGGTAGTCGAATCAAGTCATCCGGAGTTCAAACCCGGCGACGACGTCATCCTCAACGGCTGGGGTGTTGGTGAGACCCATCACGGCGGCTATGCCCAGTACGCCCGCGTCAACGGAGACTGGCTCATTCATCGGTCCGAAAAGTTGAGCGCCGCCGAAGCGATGGCAATAGGCACCGCTGGCTATACCGCGATGCTGTGCATCCTGGCCCTTGAAGCTCACGGCATCACGCCGAACTCGGGCAACATCCTCGTGACCGGGGCAGCCGGCGGTGTGGGTTCGATAGCAGTCGCCGTGCTGGCCAAACTCGGCTACCACGTCATTGCCTCCACCGGGCGTAGCGCTGAAACGGAATTCCTGACCAGCCTTGGGGCAGCGGAGGTGATCGATCGGGCCGAACTGTCGGGCAAGCCGCGTCCTCTCGGCAAGGAGCGCTGGGCCGGTGTCGTCGATGTTGCCGGCAGCAGCACACTGGCAAACGCGATTTCCATGACCAGCTATGGCGGCACAGTCGCCGCCTGCGGCCTGGCGCAGGGCATGGACCTGCCAGCAAGCGTCGCCCCCTTCATTTTGCGCGGTATCACATTATGCGGGATCGATAGCGTGATGGCGCCGAAGGCGAAGCGGGTAACAGCGTGGACTCGTCTGGCCAGCGACCTTGATCGTGACAAACTCGCCGATTTGACCGTGACCGAACCGCTTGCCAATGTCCGCGACCTGGCGCCGAAGATCCTCGCAGGCGAGATCCGCGGCCGGGTTGTGCTGGAAGTCGACTAGGTCTTCAGCAGGCGCTTGCGCATCAGGATCTCGCTGTGGCCCTCTGCAACAAGTTCAGGCAGGCAGGCGATCTCGGAAAAGCCGTTTCGCGAATAGAACCCCCGGGCTCGCCCATTCACCTCCGAAACTGTCAGCCACAGATTGGTTTCGCGGCTCAGGCGCGCCTGCCGTTCCCACCACGCCAGAACGGTACTTCCAATGGCCCGGTTCTGGAACTCTGGCCGGATCCCGAGGAACTGAAGGTATGGCCCCCGCAGCCAGTGATTGCGCAGACCCATCACTCCAGCCGCCGCCTCGCCGACCCGGATCAGCAGGCGCGGCGCGCCCGGTTCATGAGCTGCGAAATAACCGGCGAGCCGTTCCGCTGGATATGCGTAATCCGCCCATGGGGTGAGGCTGGCAAACAGCACCCCGAACTCGTCCGCGAGATGTGCCGGGAATGGTTCAAGGAGCAGGTTTGCAGCTCCATTCACAGCGGCTTGATCTCCAGGAAATGAAGACACACTCCAGTCGGCATCCATCATCAGTTCCCCGGTGTTCTGCTTTCAGGACCTGACGTGTTCCGGGCCTCCTCGGCCGGCCTGAGTTGAAACGGAAGATGGTCGTAACGATCAGTGTCTCCGGGATGGGCATCATAACAGGTCGGCACGATCTCGGGCGTACCCGCTGCCAGAAGTTCGCTCACCGTCACAAACTGATAGCCTTGCTCCAGCAGCCGGGGGATGAGTTGTGCCAATGCTGCTGCTGTATGATGTCCGCGCCCGTTCGCGTGCGCAATGATGATGGAGCCCGGCTTCACCTTGGCCATTACAGACGCCACGATGGCCTCGGCACTCGTATGAGGATCTGGGTCCCCGGTGGAAATGTCCCATTGAATGGCCAGCAATCCGGCGTCGTTGACTGCCGCCATGGAGCTTTCGTTGCAGGCGCCGAATGGAAAGCGGAACAGACCCATTCTCTGCGGGACGCGCTCGATGGCTCCCGGGACGCTCGCGGCACACTGGTCCGCGGCAAGCCCCTCGCGGGCGGCCTCATACGCCCGCTGGGGTCCTTCGATCTCCGCCTTGAGGACACGCGGAGACAGGAGCCTTAGATTGCGATGCGCTTCAGCGTGGTTACCGATTTCAAACAGGGGATCGGCTATAAGCTGGCGTGTGCGCAGTTCGTGCGAGCGCATCCACTTCCCGCCGGTGAACAGCGTCGCCTTGATCCGGTGGGCACGCAGATAATCAAAGATTGCGCCATCATACCCCGCGATCTCCCCCGTTTGCTCGCAAAGGTCCAGCGTGAGAGCGATCAGTTTGGCGCCATCACGCACGTTCACCCGGCGTATCGCTCCCTTCAGGCCGGTCGGGATGGGGGCGAACTGAGTAAGCTCGCGCCGCAATGTCTGCCGGTCAAAGGTGCGGATGCCCTTGACCGGTTTGACTTCACTGGTCTGTCCTGTGAGACTTTCAGGGGGAAAGCAGGCGGATAACAATCCGGCATCGCCGAATGTCTGCTGCATACCGGCCGCGCCGGACTGGGCCAGAACCGGAGCGGAAAACATTGCGGCAACCGTCCAGGCCGCAGTGAGGCTGGCAGACAGTGCCACCCACAACATGATTTTTTGCATCGGTTCCCCTTCGCTTACCCCCGGGCACGGGGCTGCTTATAAGCTGGCGAACAGGAACAACAAACACGGGCGGAAACGGGCCGGTGCGGCTCGGCCGGGTGAAAGAAGACTGACTTGCCCATTTTAACTAATACCGGTTTGGCAATCAGCGCCGTCATCTCCACATTGACTTGGATACGGTGGAACGTTACGGCTCGACCCACAGCCCGAGACGAAACCCATCGAAAAGCACACCGTCGAGGTAGCTATGGCGTCACCACATCAACCGGCCCGCTCAGACAGACTGCAGACCCACGACCCGATCTGGTCGCGAATCCGCACTGAAGCTGAAAGTCTCATGGCAAACGAACCTGCCCTGGGTAGCTTCGTTTTTGCGACAATTGTGAGTCAGGCCTCTCTTGAAGATGCTGTGATCCATAGACTGGCGCAACGGCTCGATCATTCGGATGTCGATGCCGGGCTCATCCGGGGAACGTTCGAGGCCGTTCTCGCTGATAACCCGGACCTTGGCATCGCCTTCCGGTCCGATCTTGCCGCAGTTTACGACCGGGATCCCGCGTGCCAGCGCTATATCGAGCCATTGCTCTACTTCAAGGGCTTCCATGCCATTTCGACGTACCGCTTCGCCCATGAGCTGTGGCGGGCTGGACGGCGTGATATGGCTCTTTATTTGCAGAGCCAGTCGTCGAAACTGTTCGCCGTTGACATACACCCCGCAGCCCGCTTCGGGCGGGGCATCATGCTTGACCATGCCACCGGCTTCGTGGTCGGCGAAACGGCCGTTGTAGGAGACAACTGCTCGTTCCTGCATGGCGTAACGCTGGGCGGCAGCGGCAAGGTCGGCGGTGACCGCCACCCCAAGATCGGCTGCAATGTGTTGATTGGCGCCGGCGCCAAGGTCCTGGGCAACATCCGTGTCGGCAATTGCTCGAAGGTAGCAGCCGGAAGTGTCGTTCTCCGTGACGTTCCCGACGAGACCACCGTTGCCGGTGTTCCGGCCAAGGTCGTAGGCCCCGCCGGTTGCCCTGAGCCGGCACGGTCCATGAACCAGGATCTGCCCGAAGACATCGCCAGCGACGGCGAGCAATCCATAGACTGAAACAATGCCGGCAGCCCTGAAGCAGGTGCCTGGCCGCGCTACAACCTGTGAATGTGGAGACCACAACGGTGACGAAAACCGAAATTGAGCGCCTGACCAATTACTTGCGCAAGACGTTCGGCGCCCCCAGCCTTCAGGTCCGGCCTCAGGCGAAGAAAAAGGATATGGCGGAAGTCTTCATTGCCAATGAGTTCGTCGCCACGCTCTACAAGATCGTGGAAGACGGTGAGACCGAGTACCAGTTTCAGATGGCAATCCTCGAGATGGATCTCGAGGAAGCGTGACATTTCGAGCGGCAGAAGGTTCGTAGACCGGCTCTATGAACCAATCCCGCCGGCCAACCGGTTCTGAAACCAAATGCCAGCGTCCACCCCATGCCATTGTATGAACTTGATCATCGCGTGCAGACACCGCCAGACGGCTCCTATTGGGTCGCCCCCAATGCGGTCGTTGTAGGTAACGTTGAAATAGCGGAAGACGCCAGCGTCTGGTTCGGGTCCGTCATTCGGGGCGACAACGAACCGATCCGCATCGGTCCGCGCTCGAACGTGCAGGATGGTTGTGTTCTCCATACCGACCCCGGATTTCCGCTGACGATCGGCCCGGATTGCACCATCGGTCACATGGTCATGCTGCATGGCTGCACGATCGGCAGCCGCAGTCTGATCGGTATTGGATCGATCCTCCTCAATGGCAGCGTGATCGGCGAAGGCTGTCTCATCGGTGCCAACACGCTGATCCCGGAAGGAAAGGTCATCCCTCCGCGCTCGCTGGTCATGGGCTCGCCGGGTCGTGTGATCCGCGAGTTGAGCGAGGACGATGTTGCAAGGTTTTCCGCAGCCGCCGGACGCTATGTCGCCAACTGGAAACGATTTGCCGAACGCATGAAGCCGCAATCGGAGAACCGTTAGGGCCGATCCCGGTCAGCAAAGGGCTTCATGTCCCGGTACGACCTCAGTCTCGCTCCGCCGAAGGTGCGCCCGACATGACGAGCGGCTGATCAACCAGCCTCTCTTCGAGTGAAACCCACACACGGGGATTCACGTAGGACTGGCGCATGACGTACTGATAGGGCGTTGATCCCCAGATGCGGACATCAGCCACCTTGTTATCAAGGATGTAGTCGCCCTGGGAGGTCCGTGCCGTCAGCACCGCGTGCCCGTCGCCGTACTCGTCCCTGACCACCGTCAACAGAAGTGCGCTGGCAGGCCAGCCGCGTTCGATGAGGATCTTGCGCTTCAGCAGCGCATAATCTTCACAGTCGCCGTACTGGTCAGGAATGGTCCAGTACTCGGTGACGCCATAATATTCCTGATCCGTCACCGGCTTGATCGTTTCATTGACGTAGCGGTTCACTTCATCAAGCTCGATCAGCCGCTCGGGGGTCGCGGTGATGCGAGCTTCAGGAACTCGCGGCTGCTCCGCGCAATGCTTCGGATTTTTCTCGCAGAACCTGACAAACCCGTACGGTGGCTGTGCGGACCCGTAGATTCTCATGAAGGCGGACGGTCTGTTCTCACGCTGAGGCAGTGAAGGATCGTGATAGAATGCGGTCACTGTCCCGCTTTGAGATGGGTCGCCCGCTGCAGGGGTACCCCCAGCGATACTCATGACGGCCAACGCCAATACAGCACCCACGCGCATCATAACTCGTTTACCCCACACACTCGTGCCATACTGCCATAGGCACTTGTCAGAACAACTCTACACACCGTCAGGCACCGCCAGCTGAAAGCCGATAACCTTGGTTCATCACGCTTTTGCCCGCAGAATTATCCACAATCCGTAAATCCAGCCTGGCTTACCCTGTGTTTCAAAACCTACTGCCGCACGAATTCGATACCGATGCCCGCGTCGTGATGGCGCCGAACTGTTGCGCTCTGCCGGCCAACCTTGACGATTGATCCGATGGGCGGATGCCATGTGGTCGCCAGCGAAGCACCCGTCACCGAAATATCGATCAGCTCACATTCGATCTCCTGACCGTCCTCCAGACGCAGAAGCACGGTTTTCCCCGACCTGTGGCGCTCTGCCTTGCGCACATCGAGATCTCCCAGGTCGTGTCGGTTGATGAGCCAGGTCAGCTTTTCAGCGAGCCGCTCCATCTTCGTCGGAGAGACATCGAAACGAAGTGCAAAACCGGACCCGGACGATCGAACGACGGTTCCTTCCAGACTTCCCAGATGTTCGAAGTCGACGATGATCCGCTCACCAACATCAACCGCCACTGGACTGGTCATCGATGCGCCGTTGACCGAAACGTCGATGAGTTCGCAAATGAATTCGCTCTTGTCTTCGCGCATGAAGCGGCCCGGCAGAGACAACGCTACACGGCGATACCGCCGGCGGGACCTGTCACCTCCAGAACCGGGTTCTCCCGCGAGATGCCGCAGCACCAGCTGTGCTGTAGTCACAGACATAAAGCGCACCTTCTCAGCACCTCCCGGCACGAGGCTGGCAGGTGTTCCAGTTGCTTCCGGGCGCAGAGGAAGCCCGGAACATCACTGAGGATTATGCGGTGATGGCAGTTAACGACGGGCTAATAACCCGTCCGGATATGAAACAGGCCGGAGGTGGCAGAATCACGGCACTCTGTTGTCATCAGTTTTCTGTTTCACGTGTCAAGAGGCCACCGTCATAGACCCGAAACAGGCGGCAGTCCTGCCGGACGATCCGGGCATTTCGAACATGGGCGAGAAACGGTGACGGCTCGAGTCCCCGAGCCATCGAAATCGGATTGGAACGCACTTCATGTGCTGACGCCGGTTCGACTTCTGGTTCTGGCTCGGGCACGACAAGTCGTGCATCAATCAGTCTCTGCCAGACCAGGGCATCTTCACCGAGCCAGCCGGGCGGGCTGACGCAACTTGCCGCTCCGAGAATTCTGTCGATCCTGCCCTGGGTATGAACCAGCGGCAACAGAACGATTTCAAATACAGCCTTGCGACCACCGACAGAGGACGCCTCGGATATGATGACCGCTGGACAGCCGGAAGTTATCAGCGCCTCGACCTTGTTCATCACGACGGAACGCTCGCGCACGGTCCACTGATCGAGAAAGTTTGCACCTCTGAAGTCCCGCCCGAACTGACTGGAGAGCCGGGTTCCTGCCAGGCGGTAGCGCAGAACGTTGTCGCTGACAGCTTCCAGGATGAACGTCTCAGGCAGCAACCCTGAAATCCGCGATGGTTCGATCTCGAAACGCCGTGGCGCGATCCGGCTTCCCCTCACTTCGTTCCAGTATTGGTACAAACTGCGGCTCGTCGAATTTCGCATTTTTTGAAGGGTCCTGCGCACCAGGCTGCCCTTCGATGGGCACGACCTGCAAGGTTGTCTCAAGCACTGATCGGAAATGAGACAAAAACTCGCCTCCTAACCGCATGCAGCCTTGCTTGAGCAGCAACCATGCCAGCCTCGGCACTTGCCATGGAAAACCGGGAGAAAATGTCAGGTCTTTCCCACCGGCTTGTCGCAGCTCCCCGCTGCCTGTAACGCTTCTTGGTCCCTGCCTATGACCGAGAGGAATTCCCAAGTGCGCCAGAACCAGCCGATATTCAACGTACCGAACTCCGTGCTGGCCTTGATCTCGATCTTTGTGATCATTCATCTCCTGAGGCAGGTTCTTCCGGCAGCCGAAGAAGAATGGTGGATGATCGCATTGGCGTTCGTCCCGGCCCGCTATGCCGGCTATGCCGCAGAGCTGCCGGGAGGTGAAATCGCTTCGGTGTCGTCATTCATCACCCACATGCTGGTGCACGCAGACCTCACCCACCTGATGTTCAACTCTGCCTGGTTTCTGGCGTTCGGCGGTGCCATAGCCTTGCGCATCGGCGGGGCACGGTTTCTGGCCTTCACTGCCTTTACCGGGATCATCGGGGCGTTGACGTTCCTGGCGTTTCATTTCGGTGCGCTTGTCCCGGTGATAGGCGCCTCTGGCGCCGTCTCGGGAATGATGGGCGGGGTCATGCGGTTCATGTTCTCCGCCATCGATCACCACCAGTTCTCGGCCTTGCGGGAGGCGCCCCGGAGCGTCCCCCTCATGTCCCTCAGGCAATCCCTGACGGACAAGCGGATCATTGCCGTCACCGTCATCTGGCTCTTGCTTAACGGTCTGGCAGTAATGGGGATCCCCGGAGTGGACACCGGCGGCGGGATTGCCTGGGAAGCCCATCTGGGAGGCTATGCAGCAGGCTTTTTCTTCTTTGGTTTCTTCGACAAACAGGAACCCACGGGCAAACCCCGCCTTTATCTTGTCAACTGACGGCTTGCTACTTGCAACCGAAAGTCGCACCATACCGTCCCGAGGACGTTCGGTCCGCGCGGTGCAACCACCGGCGGGCTGAATGGGTCAGGACAGGCCAGAGAATAACGATAAGGCCGACCTGTACCAATGAATGGAGGTGCTTATAAATGAACGTAGCCGCAGTCCTTAAGGCCAAAGGGCGCGCCGTCGCGGTCGCTGATGCCGACACGACGCTTTTGGAAGTTGCATCGATATTGGCCGAGAAACGCATCGGCGCGCTTGTCATTGTCGACGATGCCCACCGGGTCATCGGCATCATTTCCGAACGTGACATCGTCAGGGCCATAGCCGCATCCGGCGAGAGCATCCTGCATCGTCCCGTCTCGGAGGTAATGACCAGGAACGTCGTGACCTGCGAGGAGAGCGTGACACTCGAAGAACTGATGAGCCTGATGACTGTGCGGCGGTTCCGTCACGCCCCGGTTGTCGAAAACGGCGAACTTGTCGGCGTCGTATCGATCGGTGACGTTGTCAAACATCATCTGGCCGAGGTGGAAATGCAGGTCTCGGCAATGCAGGGCTATCTGGCGACCGGTTGAGCGTCCTGATGCTGATACCGTGTAAGACTGCCCGCCCCCTATGGCACAAGGCGGCTTGAACGGCGCGGGCGGACGCTTTTTGTGCTGGTCCCGACCATTGGTGAGGAGCGCGGTGGGTAGCCTAGGCTACTCCCGCGCTCAGCCTTCCAAGCTGGCGCCGTACCTCGATTTCCTGAAGGATCGTCTCAAGTTCGCGTTCGGCGGCCACCCGGCCGAGTTCGATAAGTTCGGCCGCCCGATGGAAATCGAACAGATTATATCCATGCAGCCGGGGACTGATCATGGCGTCGGGCGGATCCCCCGCGAGCCGCGACCGGGCGATGCGATCCTGAACGATATTGAAGGCATCGACCATGACCGTCGATATTCCCGGAACATTCTCGCCTTTCCCGAAGATTTGCCGCTGCAGCAACCTGCGGGCTCCAAAACCATTGCTGAAATTGCGCGTCAGGGGTTCTGCAGCTACCTCCGCCTCAGCCTCGGTTTCGCTGGTGTCAGAAAGATCGAACTGGGCGGCCACGGTGCCACGGCTTGCCAGATCGAAGTTGAGATTGACGGCAATCACGTAACGGGCACCCAGCGCCCGGCAGACCGACACCGGAACAGGGTTGACCAGCGCCCCGTCGAACAGCCAGCGGCCGCCCAGCTTCACCGGCTTGAATATGCCAGGCAGCGCATAGGAGGCACGCACCGCCTCAAGAAGAGGGCCTTTCGACAGCCAGATTTCGTGGCCGGTTCCGATCTCGGTCGCGACAGCTGTGAACTGCCGGTCCAGTTTTTCGATGCGGGCGTCACCGAAAACGTTCTTCAGTCTCGAATTGAGCCGCGTCCCGCTGATGAGGCCGGTTCCGGCCAGATTGAAATCGAGAAGGCTCCAGACCGTGCGCACGGTCAGTTCGCGTGCGAGCCTTTCGAGTTCATCGAGATTGTCCGAGGCGTAGCAACCCCCGACGACAGCGCCAATCGATGTTCCAGCGATGATGTCCGGCTTTATACCGGCTGCGGTGAGGGCCCTGATCACACCGATATGCGACCAGCCCCGCGCAGCCCCACCCCCGAGGGCCAAACCGATCTTGCCGTATTCCATCAGCGTCTCCAGTGCTTTGAGTGGTGCCGTCCCGTTACGTGTTCTCCTTATCATTCCCCATGCCTGCCACGTGTACCGGCGCAAGCGCGAACAGAGATGAGCGACAATAACCCAACAAAATTAACACGCGACTAGTTTGCCATCGGTGCCGGTACGCGGGGAAGGAAAGTTATTTATCTGTCATAAGCATCAGGACTTTGCGGTTTTACTATAGGTTGTCTCAGGATCGAACAGACGCGCCTCGTTCGTTAGCACGAGAGCCATGGTCGGCTCGCCCGGCGCGGGGCGAACACTTCTGTAGAAGCAACTCTGACGGCCCGTATGACACGCAGCTCCTATCCCGCCGATACGCACCCGCAACCAGACGACGTCCTGATCACAATCCGTCCGCATCTCGACAAGTTGAAGTGTGTTTCCGCTATCCTCACCCTTCTTCCAGAGACGCTGGCGCGACCGGCTCCAGAAATGGGCGATCTGCGTCTCCACGCTCAGGCGCAACGCTTCCTCGTTCATATAGGCGAACATCAGGACCTCGCCGGTCTCGGCGTCACTGACAATTGCCGGAAGCAGGCCATCCGGGTCGAATTTTGGCGTGAAGATCAGGCCCTCTTCCAGATCGTTTACAGTGCTTTCGGGACCGTATTCCGACATTTGACTTCCCTCCCGCGTGTTCGGCACTACATACAGGAGAGACTTGCACTTCAGCTGCAAGGACCATCCCGCGTAGATCTCATATATAGTAACTGACTTGCGCACGATCGATGTGCTGCTGGCGCCCCGCGGCGCACTGAAGGAACACCGATGGCCGATCTTGACGACATCTATCACACCCGCATCCTCGAGCTTGCCGCCTCGATGCCGCGCACCGAACGTCTGGCTGACCCGGACGCGAGCGCATCAGCGCATTCCAAGCTCTGCGGCTCGACCATCGATGTGGATGTGAAGATATCAAACGGGCGGGTCGTGGATTACGGTCAGACCGTCAAGGCCTGTCTTCTCGGCCAGGCCGCGGCTTCTGTCGTGGGGCGGGAAATCGTCGGCACGCCCATCGATGAATTTGCCAGCGTTGCCGAAACCATGCGCCGTATGCTCAAGGAGAATGGCCCGCCTCCGGGTGGACGCTGGGCCGATCTAGCCGTGCTCGAGCCCGTTCGTGACTACAAGGCGCGTCACGCCTCCACGCTGCTGGTATTCGACGCCCTGCGCAAGGCTATCGATCAAACTACCGGAACGGATCTGATGTCCGTCGGCCACCAGTCCGGCGCGGCAACGGGGACCTGAACCTTGGCATCCTGCAACCATCATGACCATGGGCCCGGGGGTGGCGTAAAATCCGCCTCTGGATCATGGGCTGGAATGATACTCAAGGCGCCGATCCACGCCTATCGCTATACATTCAAGGCATACTTCGGCTGGCATTGCCGGCACTTGCCGACCTGTTCCGAATACGCGTTGGAAGCCATTGACCGAAACGGCCCCTGGCGCGGAGTCTGGCTGACGGCTTCGAGACTGGCACGGTGCCATCCGTTGGGCACCGCAGGCTATGATCCGGTTCCGGATATCACCGCAGAACGCCACATCCTGACACCCTGGCGGTACGGCCGCTGGACCGGCGCTCACATGGAGCAGAAGTGGACCCGGCCGCCGCGCCAGGAATAACAGGCAGGACGACCCGCTCTCAATTAACCCCATCGAGGACGGCAAGGCGCTCGCGAGCCTCCGCAATACCCCGTTCCGAGGCATGCGCATACCAGTAGCGTGCTTGGGCGGCGTCCCCGGTGAGGCCGAAGGCACCCCGCGCCGTCAGCTGAATTGGATCAAAGCTTTCCCCGAGGGCGTAGGCGCCTTCCGCGACGCCGCTTTCAGCAGCTGCCTCAAACAGCAGCCGGGCACCGGCTATGTCCCCGGCCTTCAGGAGATCATGCCCCCGGGCAAGCAAGGCGCGGGCCCGTTC
>Ga0180216_1001908_pt1 | contig 17954 bp, 19 predicted proteins | sample eDN3rd37CBELigMG_FD_128879 | JGI IMG/M metagenome (GOLD analysis project Ga0180216, IMG submission 128879) | Enriched Miracle-Growth compost microbial communities from Emeryville, California, USA - eDNA 3rd pass 37_C BE-Lig MG (version 2)... ...
AGGTGCGCCGCCGGCAACAGTGTCGTCTCCCGGATGAGGCGCGCGACCGTCGCATGCGTGCGCTCACGTGTGGAGCCGCCGGCACCATAGGTGACGGAGACGAAGGCTGGCTGCAGCGGCTCGAGCCGGCGCACGGCCGCCCACAGGGCTTCCTCCATCCGCTCGTTCTTGGGCGGGAAGAACTCGAAGGAAACGGAGATATCCCCGCTGCCAACGAGCCGGCTCTTGCGCTCCGGATTCATAGGGAGGACTCCACAGGCTGCCGCGACTCCGACCTGATCCCCAGGCTCCGCTGCCGCACGGCCGGGCGCGTGGCGAGCCAGAGCGACACGGTAAGCTTACCTTCTCGCCCCGCCGGCGGCGCGAGATCCCGGCTCTGGACCAGCGACAACCCTGCTTCGGCGAGCCACTGACCCATCTGCGCCGGCGAGAAGCCCAGCCTCTCGTGGGCAAACTCATCACGAAGGAATTCGAGCTGGTGCGGGGCGAAATCGACGATAAGCAATCGGCCACCGGGGGCGAGCACACGAGCGGCCTCCCGAATGGCGCGGCCCGGATCGCTCAGAAAGTGAAGCACCTGGTGCATGACGATGGCATCAGCGACGCCGTCGGCAAACGACAGGTTATAGATATCGCCGTGCCGGACCTGGGCGTGCTCCAACCCTTCCCGGAGCAGCTTGGCGCGCGCGTACGCCAGCATGGACTGGTTGAGATCGATGCCGACACCGCGGTCGTAGATGTCGGAAAACAGCTCGAGCGTGCGCCCGGTACCGGTGCCGAGATCGAGCAGCAGCTCAGCCCGCTCCCCTCCCAGCGCATCCCGCATCACGGCTTCGACCTCCGCTTCCGAGACATGCAGGGCGCGGATACGGTCCCAATCGGCAGCGTGGGTGCGGAAATAGGCTTGGGCTACACTCTCGCGCTCCGCCTTGATGGCATCCGCGCGCTGCCGGTCGCGCACGTAGACCGGATCGGAAGTATCGACCGATTGCACCAGTGCACGGGCCAGGTCGCCGCGCGGCCCATCTGCCAGCCGGCAGAACACCCAGCTTCCTTCGCGCACGCGCTCGATGAGGCCACCTTCGCCCAGCAGCTTCACGTGACGGCTGATGCGCGGCTGGCTCTGGCCGAGGATGTTGGTCAGGTCTTTGACGTTGAGCTCACCCTGAGCGAGCAGCAGGAGAATGCGCAACCGGGTCGGGTCGGCGGCCGCCTTCAGGCCTGCCACCGCCTCCTCGATTTCGAGCTCGCCCGAAAGCGCCATCCGATCCCTCCATGCCGAGGAGAGCATATAAAGATATCTTTATGTGCGTCAAGAACGAAGCACAGAGGTTTCTGTTCCCTCGGTAACAGGTGAGCAACTGCTCGCCTGCTAGAGACTCCGCCGAGCGCTGTTCGAGCGCCCCCCGAGAAACCCCTGGAATTGGCCATTACTGCACCGATATTGACGACCATGAGTTTCGATCCTCCCCTGCCCGCTGCAACAAATCACCTTCCGTCCCCGGCGAACACGCGCCTGCCGCTACGGACCAGCCGCGTTCTAACCACCCTGCTGGTCCTGCCTGCCGCATTGGTGTTGCTGTCGCCATTCGGACTGGTGGCCGTGGCGGCTGCCGCGCAACCGGAGATGCTCAACGTTCTCGCCGACAAGCCGCTTGCGGCTGCCCAGTTGACCGGCGGACTGTTGATATCGCTGTTGTTCTGCCTGCTGCCCTTCAGCAGATGGGCCGCGCTCCCGTTACGTCCGGCCGAGAGCGCAGCCAGGCAGGAGCGCGCGCACCCGACGGCTGCCGAATGAGTACCAACAGAGCGCCTCGGCCGCAGGCCGCGTAATCAGCTCAGTGGCCTTCGATCCCCGGCAAAATGGCAGCGAATGACTTACCGAGCGCCGCATCGGCCCGTGGATCGCGCGGCTGCCAGGTGCCCCGGTCCACGCTCGTCAGGAAGCGCTCGACGAGCCAGGAAAACAGGGCCGGCTCTTCGTGGTTGATGGGGTGACCGCAGCCCGGCAGCATGGCGAGTTGGGCCGTGCGCATGATCCGCTTCATGAAGAGATTGACGTCGAGACACGGCTCGTCCTCGTCTCCGACGATGAGCAGCACGGGGACCTTTACGGCCGCGAGTTCGGCTTCGAGATCATAGAGCGACGGTCGCTTGCCCTGAACGTTCCGCAGCACCTTTGCCGAGCCTTTGGGTGGGTGGTCAGCCAAGTGCTCGACCATCATGCGCCAGCCCAGCTCATCCTTGTTTTGGAGCTGGACGCGCGTCGGGCTCACGCAGATTTGTTCAGCGTCGATCCGTGTTGCCTTCTCCATGGCAGCAGCCGTGGCAGCCGCGTCCCGCAGGAACTGATCGCGGGTCGCTGGGTCGGAGCCCGTGCCCGCCCCAGCCGCAACGGCCGACAGCAGCCGATCCGGAAAATACATGGCGAGTTGTAGAGCCGTATAGGCCCCCATGCTGAGGCCGACCACGTGGGCCTTATCCACACCCACAGCATCGAGCACCGCGATTGCATCGCGGTTTGCGATCTCCTGGCTGTAGGCGGCATCATCGTCCGGAACGTCAGATGGCGGATAGCCACGCGCCGCGATGGTTATGCATCTGAAGTTGCGGCTGAGCGCCCTCACCTGCTCGCGCCAGCTCCGGTGATCGCCAGCGAACTCGTGCAGGAAGATGAGCGGCGTGCCTCGCCCGGTCTCCTCGTAGTAGATGCGAGTCCCTCCGGCGTCAGCGTAAGGCATGACTTTTGTTCCTTCTGGCAAATTCGGTAACGGTTTGTACACTGTGACCGTGGAGACATGAAGGGTGCCCAGGCTTCGCCGGTATGCATCGGCCGGAGTTGACGGGGAGAGCAACGGCTGCCAAGTGATGCCGGTGCTTGGCTGCTCGAGGCCCGGAACATGTTGATGTCGGTCCGCTTCTTGTTCGGGAGAATTGGAATGGCCATTCAAGTTGCCCCGCAGAGAGCGATTTCTCGCAGCCGGCACAGCTTGATCGCGCTTTTCTCGGCCCTGTCGCTTCTGCTCGTCGCCGCCCCGGCGAGGGCGAACGACGCTGCTGCGATCGAGTTCATGAAGGAAACCGCGCGGGAGCTTATCGCAGCCGCTCGTACCGGCTCACAGCGGGATTTCATGGAGGTGATCCAGAAGCGCGGGCACGTGCCGGCCATCGGTTTGTACGCGCTCGGCAATTACAAAGCCCAGCTTCAGGCGTCCGATCGGGACACCTATTACGGCGGCATGGTCCGGTTCATTGCGCGATACGCCTCGACCGAAGCGCCCAAGTATCCGGTCAGCCACGCAGAGATCCTCTCTCCGGTCGTGCGGGAGGGCGACGCCATCTACGTCGACAGCCGTGTGCATTTGAAGAACGGCTCCGTCTATGACGTCCGATGGCTGCTCATTCCGCAGGGCAAGTCGTTCCGCGTGCGCGACGCCCAGGTCATGGGCTTCTGGATGAGCCCGTTTCTCAAGAACCTGTTCGAAAGCTATATCGGCGAGAACGGCGGCAACCCGCAGGCGCTGGTCATTGCGCTCAATCGGTAGGCCGATGCTTACTGAACAACGTCAGCGCTCCCGGGCACTCTGCCCGGGAGTACGGCTTTACTGGCGTCCGGAGCGTGCCTGGGGTTCGGCTACGACCGCCAAATACGCTGACGCTGGTCCGAGTTGAGAAACGACCGATCAATGACTGGCATCGATCAGATGACCGATCGGCTTTGCATCCTCGCACTCATGGCACTCTGAGGCGCGCTCGATCTCCAATGTGGTGTGCGTAACGCCGAAGCGTTCCCGTACAAGTGCGCGGATCCGATCCTTCAGCTCCTTAGCATCGCCGGCCAATTCGTCCGGCACGACGACATGCGCCTCAAGGGAGTTCCGGTGCTCGTCGATGGCCCAGACGTGGACGTGATGCACGTCCTCGACGCCATCCACCTTGCGAATGGCCGCCACGAGCTCCTCGACGTCGATTCCGGGCGGGACGCCGAGCATGAGAATGCGGGCGACCTCGCCGACTTCGGCGAAGCCCATCCACAGAATGTAGACGGCAATGATCATCGTAACGATCGGATCGACAATGTACCAGCCGAACATAAGGATCAGGGCACCGGCCAGAATGACGGCGACCGAGCCGAGCGCGTCGGCCACGTTGTGGAGGAAAGCTGCACGAATGTTCGCGCTCGTCTTGGCGAGGGAGTACGTCAGCAGCGCAGTGACGGCGTCGATCACCAGCGCGAGACCGGCGACGCCCACGACCAACCACCCTTCCACCTCCTGCGGTGAGAAGAACCGCAGGACGGCCTCGTAGGCCAGATAAACGCCGATGGCGATGAGCGTCGTATAGTTGATGAGCGCGGCAACGAGCTCGGCCCGCACGTAGCCGAACGTCATTCGTTCATCACTCTGGCGACGGGCGATCTTGCGAGCGAAAAAGGCGATGCCGAGGGAGATGGCATCGGACAGGTTGTGCACGGCGTCCGCTATCAGCGCGAGGCTGCCTGCCAGGACGCCGCCGATGATTTGACCGACAGTGAGGCCTACGTTGACGACCACGGCGAGAAAGACCCGGCGGTCACCGGCCGCTGGATCTATATGCACGTGCCTGTGGCTATGGGTGTGCGAATGCGTGTGTCCTGCCATAGCACCTCGCCGGCCAACTGCAGCCGGAACAGGCGCTGACAGAGCAGGTTCCGGCACCCGCCGGGGTCCAGCCCGGCGGGAGTGGTTTACGTTCTCTCAAACCGCTTGAACTTAATCCGGTGCGGTTCGACCGCAGCATCGCCAAGACGGCGCTTCTTGTCTTCCTCGTAAGCCTGGAAATTGCCCTCGAACCACTCGACGTGGCTGTTGCCCTCGAAGGCGAGGATGTGAGTGGCGATACGATCGAGGAAGAAGCGATCGTGGCTGATGACCACGGCGCAACCCGGGAAATCTTCGAGCGCTGACTCGAGGGCCGACAGCGTCTCGGTGTCGAGGTCGTTGGTCGGCTCGTCGAGGAGCAACAGGTTGCTGCCTTCCTTGAGCATCTTGGCGAGATGCACGCGGTTGCGCTCGCCGCCCGAGAGCAACCCGACCTTCTTCTGCTGGTCCGGCCCGCGGAAATTGAACCACCCGACGTAGGCGCGCGACGGCACCTCGCGTTTGCCGAGCTGGATGACGTCCTTGCCGTCCGAGATCTCCTCCCAGACCGTTTTGTTCGGGTCGAGAGCGTGGCGCGACTGATCCACGTAGCCGAGCTTCACCGTGTCACCGAGCCGGATCGTACCCGCGTCTGGTTGCTCCTGGCCGGTGATCATGCGGAAAAGCGTGGTTTTACCGGCGCCATTGGGACCGATCACGCCGACAATGCCGCCCGGCGGCAGCTTGAACGAGAGATTCTCAATCAGGAGCCGGTCGCCGAAGCCTTTGGTAAGACCCTCGGCCTCGAGCACGACGCTCCCGAGCCGCGGACCGGGCGGGATCTGGATCTGCGCGTTGCTGATCTGCTCGCGACCAGCCTCCTCCGCGAGCCGCTCATAGGCTTGAATACGCGCCTTCGATTTGGCCTGGCGCGCCTTGGGGCTCGATCTGATCCACTCGAGCTCGCGCTTGAGGGTGCGCTGCTTGGCCTCCTCCTGGTTCTTCTCGACCTCAAGGCGCTTGGCCTTCTGCTCGAGCCAGCTCGAATAGTTACCCTTGTAGGGCACGCCCTGCCCGCGATCGAGCTCCAGCGTCCACTCGGTGATGTTGTCGAGGAAGTAGCGGTCGTGCGTCACGAGGATGACGCAGCCGGGATAGTCCCTCAGGTAACGCTCGAGCCAGGCCACGCTTTCGGCGTCGAGGTGGTTGGTCGGCTCGTCGAGCAGCAGAATGTCGGGCTTCGACAGCAGCAGCTTGGTCAGGGCCACGCGACGCTTCTCGCCGCCCGAGAGCTTTGTGACATCGGCGTCGCTCGGTGGGCAGCGCAGCGCATCGAGCGCCTGCTCGACCTGCTGGTCGAGATCCCACAGGTTCTGCGCGTCGATCTCGTCCTGCAGGCGCGCCATCTCGTCGGCGGTCTCGTCCGAGTAGTTGGCTGCGATCTCGTTGTAGCGGTCGAGCAGCGCCTTCTTCTCGGCCACGCCCTCCATGGCATTGCCGAGCACGTCCTTGGTGGGGTCGAGCTCCGGCTCCTGCGGCAGGTAGCCAACGCGCACGCCGTCCGCGGCCCAGGCCTCGCCCTGATAATCTTCGATCTCGCCGGCCATGATCTTGAGCAGCGTGGACTTACCCGCGCCGTTGAGGCCGACGACGCCGATCTTGGCGCCCGGAAGAAACGACAGGGAAATATCCTTCAGAACCTGCTTGCCCCCCGGATAAGTCTTGGAGAGCCGGTGCATGTGATAGACGTACTGCGGCGTGGCCATATCCTTTTGGCGCCTTCTCGAACTCATCTGCGACGGGAAAACGGATGCGGTTCTAGACGAAACCGCCATCGGTCTCAACTGACCGACCTTCACCCCAGAGATAGGGCCGTTCCGGCTACCGCCCAAGCCTGTCTTGCTGCCGCACGCGGCCGGAGGGCGTGGCATTTCGCTGCGAAGAGCCGTTAGGATGGATCAATCCACTCCAACAGGAGCCTATCGATGACTCGCGAGCTCGTTTACTTCGCCGACCCCATGTGCTCCTGGTGTTATGGATTCGCACCCGTCATCGCCGCGATCGAGCAGCATTTCCGTGGCCGCCTGCCCCTGCGGCTCGTAATGGGCGGCCTGCGCGCCGGCCAGACCCGCCCCATGCGGGATCAAGACAAGGATTACATCCGTGGGGCCTGGACGAAGGTCGGCGCCGCCTCCGGGCAACCGTTCGACTTTTCGTTCTTCGAGCGGGAGGGCTTCGTTTACGACACTGAACCCGCGTGCCGTGCGGTCGTTACGATGCGTTCGCGGAACCCCAGCCGTGCCCTCGCCTTCCTCGAGCGTATTCAATCGGCTTTCTACGCCGAAAATCGCGACGTGACCTCGGCCGAGGTGCTGGCCGATCTCGCTGCGGAGGAAGGCGAGGACCGAACGGAATTTTCGGCCGCCTTTCTCTCGCCTGAGGTGCGCAACGAGACCTTTCGCGATTTTCTTTTAGCGCAGGAGTTCGGCATTCAGGGCTTTCCCACGCTGATCGTGGGCGGCGGCAAGCAGTACGCACTCGTCACCAGCGGCTTCCGCCCACTCGATGGCATCCCCGAGGCGCTCGATCACTGGCTGTCAGCGCAGTCGCAGCCCTGACTTCGTCCGCACCTAGATCGAAATCCCGGTGAAAAAGAAGCGGCCGAGTCCGACTGTGAAGACAAGGCAGCCGTACAGGCTGTGCTCGAGCCAGACGGCCCATAAAGATCTCGTCACATCATAGCGGTACGCAAAAAGCAGCCCTGAGAAAAACGTCCCGATAACCGCGATCCAGTTCTCGAAAATGATGTGAGCGAATGAGAACAGCGCCGCATTCGCGAAGATCGCGATCCAGCGGCGATCGCCGAAAAGCGGGCCGTATCGGTGAAAAAAGAAAGTCCGGTAAACGAATTCCTGGGCCAGAACCGACATCAGCGGGTAGAGCACCATAATGGTGACCCATAGGCGTGGCGCCCGCCGGGGAAACGAAAGAAACGTCCACGGGTAGAGCGTGTAGGCGATGTATGCAATCGCGCTCCCGAGCACAGCGAACGTGGCAAGGATCGCAATCAATTGCCCGAACGAAAAACCCTGTGCCAGCTCTCGCCGGAGAAAAAATGTCGGATCCCACAGCAGATAGATGAAAAAGCCCAAGAGAATGGGCTGAAGGACGACGAAGAGCGGCAGGCGGAAAGTATGGAGAATGTAACTGACGAGGAGCGGTGCTCCGACGAAGAATATTAGGATTTCGAATACCAGTCTGACGCGCCGAGCCAAGCCCGGCAATACAATGGCCTCATCGCGCGGCAGTGTCCCCGCCGCGCTCAGGCCAAGCATGGCCTTCATTCACTCGTTACTCCGCCGCGACAAGCTTTTTGAAGGTAGCGGATATTGTATGCCGCACTTTGTGAATACCCTTCGAGCTCTCGCTGGTCATCCAGTTCATCTGCAAGGACCTGCGCGGCCCCTCGAACGGAGGGTGCCCGTGCCAGGACCTCTCCGAACGTTTGAACACTAGCAGAGTTCCGTTGTCTGGAGGAACCTCTGTAACATAGTCGTCGAGATCGTTACCGCTGCGCAGAATCCGCAGCCGTCCGCCGGCATGCGACCATCTCTCGTTGAGATAAAGCAGAACCGTGATGATCTTGTCCCTCGAGTCGGTATGGATCTGGCCGTCCTTGCTCCGCGTATAGCCGCGTAACGAGTACATCTTCGGCCGGTCGCCGAGATCGATCCCGAACTTCTCTTCGATTGCCGACTGGAACTCCGGACCGTCGAGCTCGTCGATGACCTCCTTTATGGTCATCCCCGCGTTCAGGGACTCGACCGGATACGATCCTCCGCGCTCGATCCGCGGGTAAGTTTCATTGATTTGCCGTAGGCTCTCCGCCGACAGAAAGCCAGGGACTATGACGAATTCATAGGGGTCGGTCTCGAGCTTGGCCGCCCGGAGCCGATCCAAATTGAGATGCGCCAAGGCCTCATCACCTTTCTCTCCCCCCGGACTGTCGAAACGCGGTGATCTGCCGGTCGCTCTTATTCAGCGTAGAGAGCTTCTGTGAAGCAGATACCGTCGCTCCACCTCCTTCGCGATGACAGACGCTGAGTCGATGGGAGCGTAGTTCCAATCTTCGAGCCGCTCGAGGTTGGAAGGCAAGGGACGTGTAGCACCTATCCCCTGCAATCTTTGGTGGAAGTTGCGGAATTTGGCGCTGCCGCGGGAAGGCTCGAACACGTACACCGGCCGTCCTGTGGCGCAGGCTTCGCCCGTCATGTTGACCGAGTCCGCCGTCACGACGAGGTAATCGGCCCCTGCGAGGAAGTGCGGATAAGGGTTCGGGCCGGTGCCGTCCCAGAAGATCCGCGGGCGGTCGCGGGTCGCCTCATCGGCCACTCTCCGCAGGCGGGCGTGGGTTCGTCGCGACGGCGTCACCATGAAACTTGCGCCGAGCCGGCCTAGCGAGGCGAGCGCCTTGGCGAAGCGGTCATCATCGGCGTCCGTGAACTTGTAGCTGCCGTTCTTGCCCCCCAGCACCACCGTGATGCGCGGTTGCGGAAGGGTCAGGATCTCGCGCGGCAGCTCGCGTCGCAACCTCTCGATCCGCTCTGGCGAGTAGCTGTGCGGGGATGTTGCGGTCACCAGGACGTTGTCCCCCCGCAGGGGATCGTGCTCTGGCACCCAGATGAAATCCGCGACGCCGGCGCCGATCCGCGGATCCTGAAGGATGATGGTGAACGTCGCGCCCCGGGAATAGCGCCGGATTGCGCGGATATATGGAATACTGGCTCGCCCGCTGCCGATCGCGATTACGGGCCAAGGCGGGGTGAGCAGTGCTCCAGGCCGTCCCGGACGATCAGATGGCTGTACGGGGCCGTAGGGCGGGATGAGGCGCCAGAAGCCGCGGGTTTGCACCCGCTTCATTTCGTAGTCGAGACCCAGCGCATCGGCCACGCCTTTGCACTGCACGACCATGCCGGCCTTGCCGTCCGTGATGATCCAAGCGCGCGCTCCTCTGAGCACGCCCGGCGACTGACACGCTAAGGTTGGGTCCTGCTGTTGCATGCACGCTTTCTCGTCGTTTGGCGCACCCCTGTCGATGCTGCCCGCCGCCGCACAGGCCGGCCCCGCATCTCCATGAGGGCGCGGACCGCGGTTGCCATCTACCGGCAACGGTCCTATCCAGCATGTGGGCGGCCCTGCCAAGCCCTGTCGTCACATGAGCTTTCCTATGCGTGCCCGCCTCGACGTCATCGACTGGCGCATTCTCAAGGAACTGCAGGCCGATGGCCGCATCACGAACGTTGCGCTGGCGCAGCGTGTCGGCATCAGCGCGCCACCGTGCCTGCGCCGTGTTCGCGCCCTTGAGGAAGCAGGGGTCATCAGCGGCTATCATGCGCAAGTCGACGAGCAGATGCTCGGGTTCGAGCTCACCGCCTTCGCCATGGTCGGGTTGCACAGCCAGGCCGAGTCGGACCTCCGCGCCTTCGAAAATCGCGTGCTCGGCTGGCCGCTGGTGCGGGAAGCCTACATGATGTCCGGCGAGGCTGACTACGTGCTGAAGTGCGTGGCACCGGACCTCACCACCTTCCAGAACTTCGTAATCCGTGAGCTCACGGCCGCGCCGAACGTCGCGAGCGTCAAGACGGCACTTGCCATCCGCCGGGCCAAGCTCGAGCCAGGCGTTCCGATCGGGTACGCGCGCTCCTGAGGCGAACCGCGCGTTGCATTCTTACACCATCCGGTCCCACCATCAGCACAGGTTGCAAGCCTTAAGAGTGCGGTGGGGATCAAAGGTCACAATACGGCCAACAGACACGGCACATATCTGGGCCACCCCGTCGGACGGGATTCGCTTCAGATGTAGGGCTCCAACAGCCGGCCGGTCGCCCTATATTGTGCCTCGAGCGACGGAACCTGGAGACGAGACATGGTCAAGGCTCGCAGAATTACCGCAAGCATGCCGCTCATCGCACTCGCTGGCACGTGCACGGCCGTCGGTGTGCTGGCCGCGACAGTGTTCCGGCCGGAAGTCGTTCTGGACCGCGGCGTGGAGGCGGCTCTGGCTCATCTCAACGCCTCGGCCGAGCGACCGGCGCGCACAGCCCCTCGCCAGGCGCTTGCCGATAGCCCGGGCTTCTGGCTCAGCAGCCTTGATGACGCTGAACCCCTCGGGCTTTCGAGACCGCTTCAGGTCGGTGATCGGATCGACATCACGGGCCGTAATGGGCGCAAGACCCTGGAGGTCGTCGAGATCCACCAGATCAGCCCGAGCCTGACCAAGGTCGAGCACTCTCCTGGGCCGCGATTTCTGCTCGTCACGATCCGCGAGGTTGGATCAGCCAATCCTCGCCACCTGAGAATCATCATCGAAGCCGACGAGCTTCCCGCCGTGGGCATTGGCGAGCCGCAGCGCACGCTGTAAAGAGGTGCACTGACACCTTGTACGGGGGCTTCCCATGCGCCTGAACCCGCCGACCATTGCGGTGTTCCTGATATCGCTCGTTCTGGCCGGGCTCGCCGTTGCCACCAAGCTCGGTTTTCTGCACGTCCCGCGCTACCTGCCCCACCAGGAATATTGGCTGGCTATTACCGCTTACATGGTCCTGATGGTCGGCAATCTCGTACGAGGTCTGTGAGGGTCTGGGGACGCCCTTCGGGATGCGTCAGGCCCGCCCCGAGAAGATCAAACCCGCACCCAAGGCGATCAGCACGAAACCTGCGCCGTGGCGCCATGTCAGCGGCTCACCGAGATAGAGCACGGAAAAACCGGCGAATACCCCGAGCGTGATGACCTCCTGCATCGTCTTCAGCTCGGCCGCCGAATAGACTGCGTGCCCGATGCGGTTCGCCGGCACCGCGAGGCAGTACTCAACGAAGGCTATGGCCCACGACGCCACGATCACCAGCATGATCGGTGCGGACTTGAACTTCAGGTGCCAATACCAGGCCAGCGTCATGAACACGTTCGACGCGACGAGCAGCGCGAGCGGCGCGACGTGAGGCCACGACACGGAAGGAGCGGCAGGCATGGAGTTGTATTCCTGAGCAGGAGAGCCGCAAGCGATTAGGGTTTCGCCTGCGACTTGTCCAGAGGCTTGCTGTCGCTACTGCCAGTCAGCAATTTCAATTGCATCGATTGGGCCGCTTCACTATCACCTCGCCCTCATGCGCCGCCTCCAAGCTGACCTTCTGCTACTGCTCGCTGCCGCCGTTTGGGGCGTCGCGTTCTATTTTCAGAAAACCGCGATGGCCCATATCGGGCCCTTCTTGTTCATCGCTTCCCGCGGGTTCATAGCGGCGGTTTGCCTGCTCCCGCTTGCGCTCATCGAGCACCGGCGTGTTGCCATTCCCTGGTCGATGGGTTTGGTCAAAATCGGATTAGCCGGAGGTGTGGCGTTCCTCGCCGGGGCTTCGCTCCAGCAGACGGGAATGGTTACGGCGACAGTGACCAATGCCGGTTTTCTGACTGGGCTCTATGTTATCGCAACACCCATCGTCAGCTGGCTGTTGTTCAAGCGCCGGCCGGAGGGGTACGTCTGGCCGGCAGTGGCGCTGGCCTTCGTCGGAATCTGGCTGTTGGGTGGCGGCACCCTCAGCGGTTTTTCCACCGGTGACATTTTGATCGCGGCTTCCGCCCTCATCTGGGCTGTCCACATGCTCATCACGAGCCTCGCCACGCCGTATGGCCGACCCGTCGCTTATACGGCCATGCAGTTCGCCTGCGTAGGTGTCGGCGCGGCTATCCTGACGATCCTCATCGAGGAGAACACCCTCGAAGGCTTCCTGAACGCACTGCCGTCGGTAGCCTATGTAGGCGTCCTTTCGAGCGCCTTGACGTTCACGCTACTTGCCATCGCGCTTAAAGCTACGCCGCCGACCGAGGCCTCCATCCTGATGAGCATGGAGATGTTGTTCGCGGCGGCTGCCGGTGTCATTCTGCTCGGTGAAAGGCTCCCTCCCATCGGATGGGTCGGCGCAGGGCTCATGTTCGCAGCGACCATTCTCGTGCAAATCGGGCCGATTTTGAAAAAACACCGATCCGAGACGCTTTGAATGCGCATCTCGGCCTGCTAACCTCCCTGTATGGGGTAGCCTCGCGACTTCCTCGTTGCGCTCATTGCGCATCCATCGCAGTCGCTGCGGTGGCGGTGCTTGTCGCGTCAGGCGAAATGCGAGCGCAAACTGCCAAGCCCACACCCGGGGACCCGCGGATCACGCCAGGGCAGGTTATAGACGGCTGGACCGGCAAACCAATCCCGTGCCGCTGCCGATACAAAGACCGCACCTACAATCTTGGCGATATCATCTGCATGTACACCCCGCGGGGAACGGTCTTCACCCGCTGCGAGCTCTTTCTGAACAATACCTCCTGGATGCCGACGGACGAGCCCTGCATCATCTCTAAGCTGATGGGTGACAGCACCTCAGGCGAGGCGACGGAACCGCTTCCTTAAGCTATTTAATGCTTGCCGCTTTGCCGCGTGGTTCGGTCACGAGGACGAGCCCCGAGACCAGGGCACCGAGGGCCGCTGCCATGAACGCGCTCTCATACCCGAACGCCGCAATGAGCCCTCCGAAGACAGGCGGCGTCAGGGTGTAGGTCAAGAAAACGAAGAACGTCGTCCCCGCAGTCGCTTCGCTGACCGAATCCGGAGGGGCGAGGCTTGCCGCCTCGGCGAGGTAAAGTCCATTCCACGTCGCAACCGAGATGCCAGCCAGCGCGGCTGCACCGAACAACGTCACCGACCCCAGACCGGGCTTCAGCAGAGCCGTCATGATCGAGGATGCGCACGAGCAGGCGGCCAGAAGCATCAGGACGAGGCGCCGCGAGCCGATGCGGTCAGCCAGTAGGCCAAAGACGATCCTTCCGAGCACGCTGGCGAATTGCAGGGTTGCAAATAGGGTTCCGGCCAGGGCCAGGCTGTAGCCAAGGCCATCGTGGAGATAGATCACGAAGAACGAGAAGAAGGCACTCTGGACGACGGCAAAGCCTATGCAGGCCATGGCGAGTCGGACCAGGCCCGGCGCCAATCCCAAGGCCCGGAACGGCCGCTGCAAATTCGAAGGTGAAAAGAGCGCCCCAAAGCGGAAAGGCTTGAGCGGCCGGCTTGTGTTGTAGGAGCTAGGCGCCAGCAGAAGCGGCAGCGCCAACATCAGGCAGGTCAGGCAAATCAGCAGGAATGCCGGGCGCCAACCGAACTGGGCGATCAGCCAGCCACCGAAGCCGCCGGCGATAACTCCGCCCAGGGGCACCCCCGCCTGTCGCAGCGAGAACATGGTCGCCCATTTCCCCTTGGGCGTGTGGTCCGCCAGGATCTGGCTGCCGGCTGGGGTCGAGGTCGAATACCCGAACCCGAGAAGCACGGCACCCACGATCATCGCCGGCACCCAGGCGGTCATTGCGAGCAGCGCCCCCGAGACCGCAATGAGAATGCCTATGCGCAGGGTCCACAAAGGTCCCAGAGCCGGCGTGACACCGTGATTCGCCATGTAGAGCCAGATGGAGCCCAACCCCGCCGCCCCGGCGATCCAGCCATAAGCGGTCGGCTCCAGTCCCGCCGCGGCCATCAGAAGAGGTGCGACGACGGACAGAAACAGGTGCAAGGACGAATTCCCGACGAGCGGGAACAACACCACCAGAAGCGGCGTAATGGCGGACGGCATCGCGGGAGATCGACTCCGGGCAGGTTTGGCGGGCAGTCTTTCAGGTCGTGCTCAGGAGGGCAAGCAATCAAGCGGAGCATTGCACCTCCCCTACGCCTAATCCACCCCCAGTCCTCGGAACCCACCGCTCTTCCCCGTGTTGCCTGTCGACAGCCGCGCCAAGCCGCTTGCCGGCCTGCCGAACTGCTCCTATAGAACCGGCCTTGATGACCAGCGCCGCCCCCATTGCCGAGAGCACATCCTTCCCCCACCGTCATCTTTTGACCTGTGAGACTCTCACGGCCGGGGAAATCACCGCCCTTCTCGACCTCGCCGACAAGGCCGCCGAGATCAATCGACAGATCAACAAGAAGCGCGATGTGCTGAGAGGGCGCACGCTCATCAACCTGTTCTTCGAGGCCTCGACGCGCACGCAGAGCTCCTTCGAGCTCGCCGGCAAACGCCTCGGCGCCGACGTCATGAACATGAACGTGTCGACCTCGTCCGTGCAGAAGGGCGAGACGCTGATCGACACGGCGATGACCCTCAACGCCATGCGGCCGGATATCATCGTCGTCCGCCATCACGCGGCCGGCGCGGTCGAGCTGCTGGCACAGAAGGTCGACTGCTCGGTCATCAATGCAGGAGACGGTGCACACCAGCATCCGACCCAGGCGCTGCTCGACGCCCTGACCATCCGCCGGGCGAAGGGGCGGATCGCCGGCCTCACCGTGGCGATCTGCGGCGACATTCTCCACAGCCGGGTGGCACGTTCGAACATCAATGTGCTCAACACCATGGGCGCGCGAGTGCGGCTGGTAGCGCCCTCTACCCTGCTCCCGGCCGAGCCGGAGCGCTTCGGCGCCGAGGTGTTCACCGACATGTGGCGGGGGCTCGAAGGAGTCGACATCATCATGATGCTGCGACTCCAGCGGGAGCGCATGCAGGGCTCGCTGGTGCCGTCTGTCCGCGAGTACTTCCACTTCTTCGGCCTCGATCACGAGAAGCTGGCGCGGGCCAAGCCCGACGCGCTCATCATGCATCCGGGCCCCATGAACCGCGGGGTCGAGATCGCATCGACCATCGCCGATCACTCCCGCAGCCTCATTCGCGAGCAGGTCGAGATGGGCGTGGCCGTGCGCATGGCCGTGCTCGAAGCGCTCGCTCGCAACCTTCCAAATACGTGAGCCAGCCGATGCGCGCCCCCGAGAAAAGAAAGGCAGCAGCGGCCAAGGGTACGGCGTTCATCAACGCCCGGCTCATCGATCCGGCGTCGAACCGAGACGAACCGGGCGGCCTGTTGGTCATCGGCGGCGAAATTGCCGACATCGGCGGCCACTTGCGGCGCAACGCGCCGGAGGGCGCCGAGGTGATCGACTGCCAGGGGCACGTACTGGCCCCTGGCCTCATCGACATGCAGGTGTTCACCGGCGAGCCGGGCGCGGAGCATCGCGAGACGTTGAAGACCGCAAGCCTCGCCGCTGCCGCTGGTGGTGTGACCACCATCGTGGTCATGCCGGACACGAGCCCCGTCATCGATCAGGTTGCCTTGGTCGACTTCATCCAACGCCGCGCACGCGACAACGCCGTCGTCCGGGTGCACACGATGGCCGCGCTGACCAAGGGGCTCGAGGGGCGGGAGATCACGGAAATCGGGCTGCTGAAGCGGGCCGGCGCCATCGCGTTCTCCAACGGCAAGGGCAGCGTGGTCGATACCAAGGTCATGTACAACGCCCTGCTCTACGCCAAGGACTTCGGCGCCCTCATCGTGCATCACACGGAGGACCCGTACCTCAGCAACGGCGCCTGCATGAACGCCGGGCACGTGGCCGCGCGGCTCGGCCTCCCCGGCGTACCGAAAGCGGCCGAGACGATCGTACTCGAGCGAGACATCCGGCTGGTCGAGATCACCGGCGGCCGCTACCACGCAGCGACGATCTCCTGCCGTGAGAGCCTCGACATTGTTCGCGCCGCCAAGGCGGCAAAGCTGCCGGTGACGTGCGGGGCGTCTATCAACCATTTGACTCTCAACGAGAACGACATCGGCCCCTACCGCACCTTCTTCAAGCTGCGCCCGCCGCTGCGTGCGGAGGACGACCGCGCAGCGCTGGTGCGAGGACTCGCCTCGGGCGACATCGACGTCATCGTCTCGAGCCACGATCCGCAGGACGCCGACGTGAAGCGGCGCCCGTTCGCCGAGGCTGCCGACGGGGCAATCGGGCTGGAAACGCTGCTGTCAGCGGCGCTGCGACTGCACCATACCGAGGGGGTCAACCTCACCGTGCTGTTGCGGGCGATGACGATCAATCCGGCCAAGCTACTCGGCCTTCCCTCCGGCCGCCTCGAGAAAGGCGCGCCGGCCGACCTGGTCATGTTCGACCTGGGGCAGCCGTGGGTCGTCGACCGGGATGCCCTGCGCTCCCGCTCCAAGAACTCGCCGTTCGACGAGGGCAAGATGCAGGGACGCATCCTCCTGACCATGGTTGCAGGGGATATCGTCTATCAGTACCCTGAGGCGCCGCGGGGTTGAGGAGCAACACCCGTTGGTCTCGCCGAAGATCTTCACATGACGGAACTCACCACCACCCCAGTCCTCCTCGCACTTGCCATCGGCTACGCCCTGGGCTCGATCCCGTTCGGGCTTCTGCTCACGCGTATGGCGGGGTTGGGCGACATTCGCAGCATCGGCTCGGGCAACATCGGCGCAACCAACGTGCTGAGGACGGGGCGGAAAGGGCTCGCGGCCACGACGCTGCTTCTCGACGCCCTCAAAGGCACTGCCGGAGTTCTGATCGGCGACATGATCGGCGGACCGCTGGCGGCAATGGCTGGCGGACTGGGCGCATTCCTCGGCCATATCCTGCCGGTCTGGTTGGGCTTCAAGGGTGGTAAGGGGGTCGCGACTTACATCGGCATCCTGCTGGGCCTCTATTGGCCGGCAGCTTTGGCGTTCTGCGCCGTGTGGCTGGCCGTAGCCGTGCTGACCCGATACTCGTCTCTGTCAGCCCTGACTGCCAGCGTAATCACGCCCCTGCTTCTCTGGCTTCTGGGGGAGAGCCAAATTGCGATGCTCGTCTCGGTGCTCAGCCTGCTCCTGATCATAAAGCATCACGCCAACATCCAGCGCCTCATCGCAGGCACGGAGAGCAAGATCGGTGCACGGTCGTGACGACACTGCGAGGCCCAGGCCACCGCCGCTGCCCACCGCCCGCCTCGACGATCCCCAGCGACTCGCTTGTCTACGCCTGATCCGCTCGGAAAATGTCGGGCCGGCTACGTTTCGCGCTCTCATCAACCACTTCGGTGGAGCTCGGGCCGCCCTGGAGGCTCTCCCGGAACTCTCACGGCGAGGTGGTCGCCGAACAGCTATCCGCATCTGCACGGAAGCAGCCGCCGAAGCAGAGCTCGCAGCGGCCGAACGCATCGGAGCGCGCCCGCTGTTTACGATCGAACCTGGGTATCCCGCCGCTCTCGCCGTTGTCGAGGGTGCGCCACCTCTCATCTATGTTAAAGGCGACGACCGGCTTCTGGGCCGTCCTTCGATAGCCATCGTCGGCTCGCGTGCCGCTTCGGCAGCCGGCCAGCAATTCGCTCGTCAGCTCGCTGCCGGACTCGGGCGTGCCGGCTACGTCATCGCCTCCGGACTGGCCCTGGGTATCGATACCGCAGCCCATCACGCGGCCCTTGAGACGG
>Ga0180216_1001909_pt1 | contig 17952 bp, 19 predicted proteins | sample eDN3rd37CBELigMG_FD_128879 | JGI IMG/M metagenome (GOLD analysis project Ga0180216, IMG submission 128879) | Enriched Miracle-Growth compost microbial communities from Emeryville, California, USA - eDNA 3rd pass 37_C BE-Lig MG (version 2)... ...
CCTCATACCGTCCTCCCGTGTTGTTTAAATTACCAACTCTATGATAACTTAAATGGGAAGGTATGGTTAATATTGATCAATCTTATTTAGCGGAATCTGCTAATTCTAGTTTAGCAGTTACATCTTTAACTCGTTCAATGAATTTATCAAGTAATTTACTTTTTCTGCTATCAGTCTCAATATCCTTGATATTAAGTTGGGCCTGATCACTAACAATAAATGCAAGGGTTGGAACGCCTTTAGACTTTGCATAGTTATATTCTTTTTCTGTATAACTTATTTTTTCCTTCGTAAGTGATCCATATCTTCTTTTATTAATTAATATATAATAATCAGACGTATCAATGGCTGCTTTAATTTGTTTCCATTGTTCCTGGTTATCTGCACTAAACATCTCCATACCAATTGGAAAATGGTTTGATTTCAAAATAGATGCAACAACTTTTTGTCTTTCGACTTTCAAATCCTCTTAAGTGGAACTAATAAATATTTGATACTTTTTATTCATTGAATTACACCTCTTTCAAGGATTAACTTTCTAAATTTATTTTAATGGTATGATGAGATGTACTCAGTTTTATCTTTCCCCCTTCTTCTTCAGCCACTCATACAATGCTGGTTCAGAATATATCTTCTCCATTACTAAATAATCATGCTTAAGCCCAGGATAGATGGTGTATTTAACATCTTTTCCTTCAGCCTTCATTGCCTCAACCATCTTCGTCGAGCCTGTAACTGAGACGACATCATCGTCTGCTCCATGAATCGCCCACACAGGGATATTGATATGAGCTGCAGCCTCTCCTTCATACCAGCCTGCAATTGGTACTGCAGCTGCGAATAGCTCTGGAGAATGTACAGCAATATCCCAGGCACCGTTGCCGCCCATGCTAAAGCCCGTGACATACACTTGACTTCTATCAATATTGTGGCTTGATATAACTTGAGATACTAACTGAATAACCTCGTGTCGTATTCCAACCCAGGAAGTGAAAGCTGGACACTGAGGGGCTAGCACGAAATATGGAAATGCTTCAGCGGCTTCTGCATGTTTAATCAATCCATAGCTATTTAACAAACTAAGATCATTTCCGCGTTTCTTAATCCCATGTAGAAACAAAATCAAGGGCCAGCTTGCAGTAGAATCATATTGTTTAGGTACAAATAGTTTATATCCGATTTCCCTTTTTATAGAAAATTCTAATTGAGTAGAATGATTGGTTACCGGCATAGTTATTCTCCTTATCTTATGCGTTAGTCAATGTGCAGCACTTTCAAACTTACTTACTCAATATTCCCTGCTCCACTGACTGATGGATAATTTGCTGTGCGTACTCCCATAATGCATCAGAGCCATTAGCGATTTCTTTATTTCTCGCTAGTACTTTTTCGCTAGTGATATTGAATTTTTGCCACGTATCGCCTTCATTTAAGTAGTTGTGGATTAACGGCTGTAAGCGATCTAGAGAAGCAGCAAATTGTGCTTCTTTAGTTTCTTTATTCTCAAATTCTTCCCACAGCTCCATTAGCTCGGCACCCTGTTCCTCCGGCAGCATTCCAAAAATTCTTTCCGCAGCTAGTAGTTCTCGTTCATATTTATCGCCTTGTCCATTAGTGTCATAAGCAAACGTATCTCCTGCATCAATTTCAACTAGATCATGAACCAGCAGCATTTTGATAACCCTAAATAAATCAATCTCCTGATTGGCGTGTTTATGTAGAACTATCGCCATCATAGCTAGATGCCAGGAATGTTCCGCATCATTTTCCCTTCTTGAGTCACTAATAATCTTTGTTTTTCTTTCTATCGTCTTCAGTTTGTCAATTTCAATCAAAAACTTTATCTGCTGTTCTAAATTCTCCATTTTATTGCCCCCACTTTTTATTTTCTAGATAACGGTAAATTCAAGAGACTTGGAACTTGTGCACCAATGTCCGAAACTTTTAAGATGAAATAATAACCTAACTTATTAAAGTGAAGCTCGCCGTCTTGGAACGATATGATCTCATCGCTTTGTAGCTTCTCAGCAACAGATCGAATAAAGACATGATCTGTCACACCAAAGGACACCTTTATTTTAGGAGGTAGGGCAACCATTGATATCGGTATCCACTTTCTGTTTATCGACGTAATGACGCAATGTGCCGTGCCACCTATTGCAAATGAGAAATTATCTAAAATTTTATCGAGCTTAACATTTAGTGTTTCTACAAGCCATTCACGAAACTGGATGACGTCGGGTACAGGAAAACCAACTTCTCTTAAATAGATTAGACTTAATGAACCTTTCGGCTCGATAACATCTTCTTTAATATAGAAATGCGAAATGATTTCAAGTAAATTACCATCGCCATCACGGAAATATACGTTCTCCCCCGTTTCAAAGTTATCAATTTCTCTTCCGTCATCCCATTTTAATAGTTGAACGCTGGACGCTTTTAGGTTCGATACTGCTTCAAGAAACTTGGAATTAGGAACTTCAAAGGCAATATGCACTGGAGAAATTGGTTCATATGCAAGATTAAAAGTTATTGTGCAATGATCTACAGGTTGAAACGTAATCCGCTGGCTAGTCTCTTCGACAATTGGAAATCTTAATTGGCCGGAATAAAACTGTTTCACGCCCTTAACAGAAACTGTATTCAATTCAACGTTTGAAAAATGAGTTATCATTAGAATCACTCCTTTATGACTGGTGAATTCAGATCCTACAGATTATATTCAGCTGCAGCTGCAGAACGTAGACCACGATTAGAATCCTCAACAATTAACGTTCGCTATAATAGTCGTCTTCAAGAAACCTCTCCAGCCTACCCTTAACGTCACTCCATTCTGAATCAATGATGCTGTAAATGACATAGTCCAAGTTGTTGTATTTCATTCTAAGAAGTCCTTCTCTAATTGCTCCTAGTCGTTCAATTGCTTTTTGTGAACGTTCATTAGTCGTTGTCGTTATTATTTCAACCCGATTGACATGGAGATTCTCAAAAGCATAGCTCAGTAATAAATACTTCGACTCCGTATTCACGCTAGTTCGCCATACGACCGGAGAGTACCATGTCGAACCGATATTCAAATTGGTATTGGCTTCAGATATTCTGAGATACCTTGTTGTTCCTACGATTTTGTTCAACTCTTTATCAAAAACAACATAGGGAAACTGATCGCCTTGCTCCCGACTTACTAATGCGTTATGGACAAATTGTTCCATCTTTTCTATCGTCGAAATGGTAGTCGGGTAGTTTTCCCAAACCTCTGGGTATCTGGAGCAATCATAAAGTGCTTGAGTATGTGCTAGCTCTAGGGGAATGAGTTTTACTCGCCTGCCTTCCAAACCATAGAATGGATACATATTACTCATCCTTTCACAGGGGTGTCAGGGATCAAATTGGTTAACTAGATTACTCTAATCTTTGAGGGGATCTATGATGAGGTGCTTACTGTAAGCTTTGCTACAGCAAGAAACAGGTACAACAAAGCATTAATGGGGTGATTCAATAGCTCGAATAATGTCTTCCATTCTATATAAAGCGTGAACTCTCAATCCAAGCTCTTCTAATTTCCTTCTACCTTCAGCATTTCTTTCAATGACACAAATGACATCTTCAACAATTGCTCCTGCTGATCGCAAGTCATTGGTGCTTAAAATAACTTGTCCGCCTGTAGTAATCACATCTTCGATGATACAAACTCTTTTTCCTTTAATATCTGTTCCTTCAGCAAATTTACACGTTCCATATTCCTTTGCTTGTTTACGGACAAATGCTGCGGGAATGTTAGTCTTTAATGATAGTGCAGTCACGATTGGGATGCCGCCCATTTCTAATCCTGCTAGAACCTCAATACCATCTGGTACCAATGAGCCTAATTTATCGGCAATTTGGGATAAAACAGCAGGATTGGATTCAAATAAATATTTATCGAAATACTCATGTGAGATTTGACCTGAGCGTAAGGTAAATATTCCTGTCAAATGCGCGATATCATAAATCTCTTTTGCAAGACTAGTGTTCATGTACAACCTCCTCAAAAGTCTCTTAGATTTAGAGATGATTATACCATTTTTCTTCATTTCTGTATGGAATATTACAATGAAAGTTGGATAAAAGTTATTTATTCAACTGATAAATCATCCAAACATTGGTTGATGGAACAGATATAGCTCTCCATTCTGCGGTGTCATGCTTACCTTCCCCTGGTAGCCTCTACGTTTAAGTTCCTTACTCATCACTTTCATAAATGCCCCGTGAGTTACGATAAGTACATTGACGTCAGGATAATCATTTTCTATAGCATCAATAAATAAATTTGCTCTTTGTTGAGTTTGAACTCTACTTTCTGATTGAGATATATGAGAGAAGTACCAAGCAATACGCCCCAAAACCAGCCATAGATTAACAGGAAGCTTCATTATAGAATTGAAGCTTGCGTGAATAGCTATTTCTCTTAAATACTCGGTTGGTATAGCGGTACCGGTGAAAATGAGCTCTGCGGTCTTGGATGCGCGTAGCAAATCACTTGTTAAACAAACATCCCAACTTACATCGGTTGTAAATTGATTCGAAGGATCAATGTCCGCTTGATCATACTCAGCTACCCACTGATTGAATTGTTTAGCAGTCATCCATCTACGGTTTGATCGGAAATTCACTTTAAAATGCCTCACGATACCAATCATCGGCATATTCCCCTTAAGACAGGTGCTTTCCAAAATCCCCTAGGGTTCCATGTGATATTGGGATTGTCTTCGATGCTTTGACCATGTAGTTCTAAGGGTGAAAAATACTCGGGAAGTAAGTAACAGGTTGTTATATTATACTGGGACGCATCATAATCGAAGGTGCTAATCTGAGGAGACGTAAACCAGAACAAATTTTTGGACATATAACTGAGATAAAAGCTTGCCCACTCTGTATGCTCAGGATTGCCATTTACCCGTACAGGGAGCTCTTTGGCCAGATGATGACGGAATTCCTCTAATCCGAGAATAGTTCCATGATCATCGGTAACATAAGTGTTCCAAGACGGATCTAGAAAGATCCACTTATCTAAAGAATGAACAAATACAGCTGTAACGACATGACTATCTAGATCATACGCATCATAAGCTCTACAACGGATTCTGCGAGCGTAGAAGCCTAGAGAAAGTAGCAATTCAAGCAATACGGTAGCTAGCGCATAACAATTCATCGTTACTGGCTTGTCCTGAGCAAGCTCTAATATATGTAGCGCATTACATTGCTCAGGGAGAGGCACATTATCATGCTTCACTTGTTCATGCAACCAGTTCATCACATTGAATAATTGCGTTAATTCATCGGAATGACCAGCTACCTTATTCAGATTGTAGCTCTCACGTAATTGTGCTAATGTCTTGTGATTGAAATCGTATTTGAATTCTAGCCCATCATGATGGTGACTAAGATCATAACTTGTATGCTGAAGTAATTTGATATAATGATCACTAAATTCAGACATGTAACCGAACAACTGATCCACCTCAGTTCATTTTCCTAATTGCTCCGCCAAGCCGATAAGTAGTCCTTCCACCCCTCTAATATAGCAAAGTCGATAAGAGTCTTCATACTGAACAATCTCTCCGACGAGCTGTGCTCCATGCTCTGTTAGTCTTGTTACCATCTCTTCAAGGTCTTGAACCGCAAACATGACACGTAAATAACCAAGCGAATTTACAGGTGCAGCTCTATGGTCTGAGATTGTAGGTGGATTGAGAAACTTGGATAGCTCAATTCGATTGTGACCGTCAGGGGTTACCATCATAGCAATCTCTACCTTTTGATCGCCAAGTCCAGTAACACGACCTGCCCATTCACCTTCAACTGTTGCTCGCCCTTCAAGAATTAGGCCGATCTCTTCAAAAAATGCAATCGCCTTATCCAGAGATTCAACCACAATGCCGACATTATCCATGCGTAGTAACTTGTTATTGGTCATCAATATTCTCCTTTTCATCTAATAATTATCTAAATGTGAAGATTTCAGCCTCGTACTTCCTCAGAGAGTCTAGAACAAAGCTGCCATGTAATGAGCTTTCGACTAATCGGTTGCTAGAAAATTTGGATTGAGTTATCGCATAATTGACTACAAATTGACTGAGCTTCTCGCTTTCTATGGTAATCAACAATTCATCTGGACTCATCGATCGAAGTGATGAAGTTCCTGTACGATTTATCATTATTGCTTTAAGCTGAGATAGAAATTGAAGCAATGTTTCTTGTTCAATCCAGGTAGTGATTTCACCAGAGAAAGATTGATCATTAACTACGACTTGAAAAGAAAGTGAGGGGCTTCTATTTATTTCGATTTCAACTAGGTTAAGATGTATTGTGCTTCTAAGGTCATTAGATTTCAGTATGAATTTATGGTCATACAATGAGGTAGACATGGATTATCATTTCTACCTTTCCAGCATCAATCAATCATGAAATGGATGTAATACTAATATATCCTAATGTTTGCGAACTAATTTTGCTTGGTAGTCGATATGGATGCGACCAATCAATCGCTCCTGCTCGCTAAACAATAATCTTCGACTGTCCTTATCCTTTTCTCTATGCTTCAGCTCACCTTCCTAATTGCTACTCTTGTGGAAAAAAGGTATTTATTTAACCTCATTAATTAAATTCATTCGAAGCCTGATCATATCCCTACATCGTATACCATCCTCATAAATTTCTTCGTCATAATTTCTTATGAAAAAATCGTGATCAACTCCGATGATTCTAAATCCACATTTTTGATAGAGCTTTAGCTGCGGGATACTTGAGTTTCCGGTTCCAATTTCTAGTGTAATTGCTCCAAGCCTTTTAGCCTCTTCTATCGCCTTTTGAATTAATTGCTTCCCAATTCCTTTTCCTTGATGCTTTTCTTTTACTGCTATATTAACGATTTCATAATGATCTAGATCATTATGTACTAACACGACTACTCCCACTATTTCTTCGTCGAGAAAAGCTAAAAAGCAATGACCTCGATTAATGTATTCCGTTACTAATTTGACAGAAGGATCTGCAAGTAACAGTAAGTAATATGGGATTTCGTCTGTTGTTAGATCTAACGTTTGAAGGTAACCTGCAAGGTTTATGTCTCCCTTTACTAAAGAAATTGATTTTTCCTCAATTGATAAAAGTGTTCTTAACTCTTTCAGACTTCAAGAAATAAGGAATCCATATTAAACATACGACCACTCCCTGAATAAGTGAGCGTAGCGCAACTCCATCCCCTATTTCATTGGCAACAGGGATTAATTGAACAAGGATATAATCAATAACGCGAGCAGCAAGACTTCCTGCATAAAAAATAATCATTAGTTTAGGTAAGATTGCTTTCTTGGAGTAAAAATTGAATAAAATATAGAGACAAAAAACAAACATGATGATAAGAACTGCCATTTCAAATATAATAGTTGGTCCCCATAATGGATGATAGAATTCAGAGTCTTTTGAAGTAAGGAGTGACCATACTTCTGGATCTAGAACAGATAGGTATTCATTAAAAAATCGTATTAATGAAAGTAGTAATGTGGCGTAGATTCCAATTTGTACTAGGACTAACCATCCATTTAAGCCTGAAACCCCGAGAGGCTTTTGAGGGATTTCTGTTTCAGCTTTGTTCGTTTCGGATTGCATTATAACCACTCCCTACTTTTATTGTTAATCTTAAAAATTACTGTACGCTTCTCATTCAATATGTTGATCATTCCACAGTCTAATCACGTCAACTAATGTTGTTCCCTTAAATGTTGCTTGATAAATATCAGGCATAGATGTAGCTTTCCAGAAGGAATAATCAAATTTCTTATCAAAGTAGTTCAATATTAATGTCATTATATCTCCGTGCGTTCCTATAACGATGTTCTTCCCTGCATGGTTATCTAGTATGTTCAGAATTACTTTCGAAGCTCTCAATTGTGCAGCCTCACTAGATTCTCCATTAGGAAACGCAAATTGGAATTGCTCATACACACGATCCTTCGCATCTGAAAATGTCTCTGGTGCGAATTTACCAATTGTTCTTTCTCTTAAATCTTCTTCGAGTTGAATAATCTCTCCATGATATATCGCTAGAGGTCGAATTGTTTCAATGGCTCGTTCATAGGGACTTGAGATGAAAACATCATATTCTATAGCTTGCAAACGAGCTTTGATAGACTCAGCATCCAGTAATCCTTTCTCCGTTAAACCCCGTGTTCTTTCCTTGCCCTCAACAAAAATTGATTCAGCATGTCTGATAAAATACAAAATCGTCTCATTCAATTATGTATACACCACTCTTTTCTGATGTTCATTCTACTTCAACTAATTCATCCAAATGATTACTAACCCATTCGTTCATTTTAATGATAAAGTGCACTGAGCAAGCTTTATCTCTCCAATGAATTATAAAGCTTTGTAGCTCCTCTAGTTTTAATCTAACCTTCATTCATGTCTCCTTTGTTATTCTATTAAGTCGAGCACGATTTCCCCATTAAATACTTCTCCAGTAGCAATAAAATTATTTAGTAGTGAGATGTGCGAGTTTGTGCTGTGAGGCTGATCCCGTAGTTCAATTCTTATAAACAAGGAAGCAGCCCGATGTGCGAGTGATTACTTGAGGATTGGTAAGTTTCAGCTTACTACGAGTAGAAGACAAATAGGAAAGTAACGATCCAAATGGCTGGAACAAGGTTAATTAGTGTAATAAAGACTGGCTTTAATTTCTTTAACAGAAGCCACGCAAGAATGGAGCATACAATGACAGCAAGTGGATACAAGCCTATCACAGTCATTAGCCCGACTTCCCAAAGAGAGATTCCATTATCAAATACCATTACCGACAGTCCCAAAATAACGATCCACGGCAGCAGCATCACAGCATAGATGATCTGTGAGATAATTAAAAAAACCTTCATATACCGCTCCTAACTTGATATATATTCTTTAATCAGAATATTCCATTTAAGGGTTTTTTACAATTGATTTTTTGAGAAGTATGTCGGGGGCAGCTAACTCGAAATCATCCGCGTAATTTATAATAATTTTCGGCCGTATTTACTGACCAGTTCCAAAACTTCGATCCTTGACTAACGATAAAACGATCTAGCCATAACTCAAAGTTCATATTTAATGGTCTTGACTCATCATAAGGTTCGATATGATCCTTTACATAAAGGTAATTTGGATTACCGCTGTTATATACGCTTAAATTGATAAATATCTCATCTTGATAGATCCAGGCAACCTTCAAATACCCCATATTTTCCTCTCCAGAGGAGTATTGTAAGGCTTCCTGTAGCCTATATACTTGAGCTTCACCACCATACACTGGATCATCAAACAGTGAACAACCGTTCGAAATCGTTAGAAAGCGATGATAGTCTACTGGTAATTGGTAGCCTAGACGTTTTTCGGCGAGTTCTAGCTCGTCAGTACTAGCAGGCTCACTAAACTGGCACGTCACATAGGCAATATTGCCTTCCCTTAATTGTACTTCAAAGAGCCCGTTCCCTCTTATAAGTCGCTCTTTTACTCCTTCAATTGTTTTTCCAATCAGTTCACCTGGTTTCATGAGTGTTGCTCACTCCTTTTCTATTAAATGATTCATTTAGAAAATACGCACTTAAATTACCATAAATACATTGTTATGTATAGTGATGCAAGCAAATTAAAACAATCTACAGCGTTACAATATTCAAAACAAGCCTGCAGGACTATTTCTCCTGCAGGCTTGTCGTTCTGTTCAGCGATCCATTCAATTAAAATCTAACGATTTCTCGTAGCTCGAAGAGATTATTCTTTCTAGGAATACTGCAGCTTCTGCTCTGCTCGCTGTACGTAGTGGGAAGAGCGAATTAGCACTTCCTGTAATCCATGAACGCTCTATAAAGGCAGCTATAGGAATTCGGGCAAATGCACCAACTTCATCTCCATCCGTATATAGATCAATTAGATCAGTAGATACAGATTGAAGCTTGATGAAATCAACATGCTGCAAGGCACGATAAGTCATGACAAACATTTCTTGACGTGTAATGGCTACAGAAGGCTTAAAGCTTCCATCTGGATAGCCAGAAACAATACCAAGCTGTTCTCCAATCGATATGGCTTCAGCTGCATAATACGCTGAAGGTACATCAGTAAACGATGATGGTTTATGATTTCGTGTTGTTATACCGAACGCTCGCATGAGCATCGTGATATACTGTGCTCTCGTAACGGTATCATTTGGAGCAAATTCATTATTATTAATGCCGTTAACTATCCCTTTAGCTGCCAGTATCGAGATTGCTTCAGCTGCCCAATGCTCACTTGATACATCGACAAAGCCTTTCTCTCGCAGAACAACGGCATACGAGCTTAGATGATTAGTTCTCCCCACGATGTACCCAGTGGCTTCATCATAATAGGCATTGGAAATTGGTGTGAGTTCACCAGAATTATCGATATAAACGATCGACAGCTTTCTAGGATCGTCCCCTGCCTCAGATGCGTTGTGCGGAATATATAGCGTAATGGTAGACTGATCTTCAACGAGCAATTGCTTACCGCTTGCGTTCAACGTGTAGCTCACGATCGGTCTTGCTATTCCATCACTATTAATGCTAGAAGCTAAAGCATCATCCTGAATATGCTTGATTTGAACAGTAATCTCACTAGCCTGATCATTATACAATTCAGACAGTAACTGTGATGATAGCTTGATGCCCCCTATCGGTGTACTAATAAGCAACTCAGCCCTAAATTCAGGCTGTGCTAATAAGCTAGCAGGAACAGTCAATGAGTATTGGTTAATCGTCTCTGTAGCGGGACCCTCTACAATAATGCTAATTGGTTGCCGTGTTGCATTATCCTCACTGTGCTGTAATATGGCATCTACCTGCTCCTCACTTAGCGCCACCTGTACCGTACCATCTTGTAATGAGCCTTGAACCTTTAACTCTAATTTATAAGCAGGTGACGCTGGTGCTGGTGTTGCAGTTTCACTAGGATTAGTTGGGCTAGCTGTTGGACGAGGTCCAGTAGTTGGCTTAGGAATGTTAGGCTCGATGAAGCTTAAGAAATCTCTGAGAATAATACTTCCATCCTCATTGCGCTCAAACTGCTCTGGCATGACTAGGCTCTTGAAATTATCCTCCGATAAGGCTATACCAGCTCCATTTATATAAGCAGCACCGTCATTAAAGTAGTTCGAATTAGTAATCGCTGTGCTTGGTACTTGATCACGCGGAATGGCAGCAGTACCGAATGAAATAAACCGAGAAATCGTGAAATCTGGAGTAATCCCACCATACGTTGTAAATACAATATTACCTTTACCATTATTAAAGCCGATATTGTTGTGTGCGATGACTCCAGGATTACTATTGCTTGTAAATCCAACTGTGCCATTGTTGAAGGCGATACTATTACGTATTTCATGAGGTACATGAATACCCTCTCCGCCTAATTTAAAGCCATTGCCATCTCCCATCAGCTCCGTACCTCCAAGCTGGAAGCCATTGCTATATGCGATGCTATCCTCGATCAGCACTGCTCCAATAGCTCCCGAGCCTGCCTTCGTATATAAATCCCAGCCATCATCGATGTTATGGTGAGCAATACATCCTCGGAACACATTGCCTACACCTGAAGTAAGCTTAGCCGCAAAACCGTCGGCATTGTTGTTAGATGGATCACGATTCGCAAATGAGGTGCTGTTGAGAATAAGATTATACGATGGCCAATCATCAATATGAGTGGATTGATCTGTCCTACTAATTTGTAAACCTGTATCTCCATGCTCATATAAATGAACGAGCTCAATCGTATTGTAGCTACCTCCAACCGTAAAGCCTTTCGTATTGTTGGCAGAGCGAGCAAAGTCTAGACCAATAATATGCCAGTAGTTACCGCTTAAGACTACGCCCTCGGACTTTTTATCAAAGTCTATGACTGGACGTGCCCCCTCAGCTGCTCGTAATGTTTTCATTGCTTCAGCTGTACCATCATTGTATTTCTTAATTTCTAGCTTGCTGGATCGCTTATAATGTCCATCGAGCACAATAATGGTTTGCCCAGGAGAAACATAGGTGATCGCCGTATCAAGATCTACTGGATCATCGATCGTCCCTGCTCCTTGTGCAGTGCCCTCTGGTGAAACGTAAATATCCCCCTCAAATGACTTTACAATTACCGTACGATTAAGAACGATAGGCTCATAGCTCGTTAGCAGCTCGCTCTCATTAGGGATAAACTGAATACTGAAGCGATTGCTGCCAAGCGTTAGTGGTGCTGGATAGCTGAATATTGAATGAGCTGCAACGGCTTGCTCCTGTACAATGATTTGATTACCTTGCTTCACAGTGACAGTGCCTGAGCTATTTGTCACTAAGCGCAGCTGATAGTTACTTGTGTCAGATGTTTCAAGTAAAGACACCATATTAAGTGTTGGCGAAATCGGCTGCTGTGGAGGCTCAACACGCGGCGCATCAGATGCAACAGCAGTTAATTTGAGCTCGATATTATGCACCTCGATCGTAGCTAGACGAGCAGTATAGAAACCAACATACATTTTTTGATCCTGCACGTTCATAATGTCATCTGTATAAATGAGTTGTGGCTCTTCATCATTAATTTGACCTACAAATCCACTATTTGTTTTACTGAGCGTTAATCGATATGGCTTTTCAGGGTGCGTATTATTTAAGGACGGTCGCTCTTGCTGAAGCATAACCGCTTTAATGCCTTGACTTCCGCTTCCGTCAGGTGATTCTATTCCCGTTCTAACAAAGAGCTGCGTTCCATTGGCATTTCGTGTTCCTCCGCTATATCCGCCGATTGCTGCGATATTGGAGGCAAATACGCTGGAGTCATTGGCTGTACCAATCGCATCACGCACCATAATACCGAAGGATTCCTGACCATCATGCTCTGGTGACTTCGCGTATTCGATTACCTTGATGTCAGCAGACAGTTCGAAGTTATCCTCTACCGCATCAAGCTCGACATAATAGAAGCTAATTCCGTCATGGTCACCTGTAACCTTACCTGCTGAACCACCTACTGCTTTTAATGTGACAACTCCCTCTTCATCAACCGTAATGGTGTTGTTACTATTCGAGGTCGATTGCCCGAAGCGAATGCTGCTCCACTCCATGGTTTGTGCTTCTCGTACCGTCACGATAAACGTTTGCTCTGGTAAATCTAGCTCTGTAGCAGTTAACATAACGGCATATTGTCCCGCTACATTCACATTTACGGCACTTGAATCGAGGGTGTATTGATTAGCAGTCAGCAGTTGCTGTTCACCGTTATCATACGTAATGGCAACCGCTAGATTAGAAAAGTCCAGCTCCTCACCGACTGTATAGGTTGACTTTGGATATTGCGTGATGGTTAGCTCTGATGCTTCCTTTTCCTTAACGGTCACAATAAACGCTGCTGACCCATTTCGATATGTAATGGTTATCGTAGCTATGCCGCTAATGCTTGTGTCAAGTCCCGAAGCCTGAAGCTCACTGCTTCGTATTCGAACCTTAGAGCTGTCGTCATAGGTGGCATATACAATGATCCCATCCAGTGATAACGACTCACCAATATAATAAGTTGTCTTGTTTGGAAGCTTTGTAATTTCTAAATTCGTGATCTCTGCTTCAACTACCTCAACTTCAAAGAAAGCAGTAACCTCCTCATGATCAATAACATGAATACCAATTTGATAGCTTCCTGGAGTAGTGAATATATGCCCCTCCCCATCTAGATTGAAGCCATTACCATCATAGGTTTGATTCTCCACCCTTATCTCATACTCAGATGGATCAAGCTCTGTAACTAAGTATCCGCTTTCATAATTAGCTTCAACCTTTAGCCCCTGCAGCTCTAAGCGATCTCCGATATAATAGCTTGTTTTAATCGGCTCATATAAGATCGTAAGCTCAGTTAACTGCAGTGCTTTTACCTCATAATCTAATTGAGCAGTTACTCCGCGATAATGGATCGTAAGCTGCTTACTACCAAGCGTTGAGCTATCAAAGCCAGTTACGATATAGTCTGAATTAGAAAGCACGATAACCTGATCATTACTTAATACCGCTCTAACGACAAGTCCAGTTAGGTCGAGTTCCTCCTGTAATCGATAATTACGCTTTACTTCTTCTGCTTCAAGCTCAAGTCTGGTAACGGTAGTAGAAGCAATTTCTACACTTAGCTCGCTAAACTCTACTCTTGCATCTCTAGCAACGTAAATTCCAGCGTAAGCATACTCCCCAGTTAGCGCTGCTTCCTCAATAATTGAAGAATTTCCATTGACAGAAACAGTGTAGGAAGCACCATTCTTTTCGATTTCAAGCTCATACATCTCGTTAGCGACTGGAGCATTCACTTGATTTATTGGATTCAGCTTTGTTTGTGTTCCTCCTGCTTGATTAACTACGCCTTGCTTGTAAAAGCCTTTCATCACCTGATCAAGAGCACCTACCGCGACATAATTCGCAGTGGTAGTCGCTGATGAATAATGTTCACCCACATGATCACGAATCATTAAGCCAAAAGACTTTTGATTTGGTGTACTGATTGAACCCGCTTCATTAAATGAGAGCACATTGGCAGTCGCCTTCAGCTTGAAGTTCGTTTGGAGCGGTAATTGGTAAGCGAGAAAAGACAAGCCTTCATCACCCGAAGCAACTTTCCCTCCGCTCGCTTCAAGCACATAGCCATCTTCTGTTTGGAGTGGTTCTGGATTTTTTTCGGCTGATGTATTACCGCCAAATGCATAAAATTGAAGTTCTGGTATTGGGATATTATCCTCTTCGAATTGAAGGCTAGTATTCGTAAATGTTACTGATGCATTTCGTGCAGTAAATAATCCGATGTATGAAACCGGTAATGTATACTGTTGAATAATACTGTAATCGTCGATGGCTATTGTATATATGCCGCTAGTTCGCTTAATGCTTAGGTTATAGGAGACGTCAGTAGCAGGAATAGAAAGCGATGAGTCGCTATCGATTTTACTTAGGGTGCCTTCCTGACGAGAAAAAATCTTCATCTTCTGATCTAAGGCCCCCACAGCTAGATAATCATCCTTCGCTACATCTGAGGAATGAATATGATCGTAGACCGTGTTACGCAGCATAATACCGAATGAGGCTTGATTGTTGCTTGCGATCGATTGAATGGTTGCTGTCGTTGTAAACTCAAAGTCCTTCGATAAATCCCCTTCTGCTATTTCTTGATATAAATAGGCTATTCCGTCTGTTGTTGAAGAGATTTTACCGCGATCATTCATACTTCTAAGTGTTAGTTCGCCATCTTCACTCTCATGAATAGTAAAATTAGTATCAGTGATCTTGTCCTGCCCACCAACATCTCCAAAAACGGTACCTTGCCAAATCGAATCTGGTTGTAGCTGAGCGATAGAAGGTGATGCTTCTTCAACCGTTTCATTTGCCTGAATAAGGTAAAGATTAGAAGGTATACAAAGTAATACAATGAACGAAATAAGTAATGCTTTCTTAAGAAGTTTTGAACTCATATGATCGTACTCATCTCCTTATCAAATGGTATCTACTTCCTTATCCAATTCCTTATGCGTTCACTCCGCTGACTTTCTTCATACTCCTCCTTCCCTTATCAATGTGGATGGCTTTCATCCTGTTCATCGTAAAGCAATTGAGAGCAGTGCCTCAATAATCATCAGAACACACATTGCGAAAATTTCCTAAATACTGTCCACACCAATGCGTTGACCTATGAAACTGAGTTAATGCTTATTACAAGAGGAGATGATTATTCTGCAAAAAGCTTCTGTGTAAAATAAGAAAAGAGCGTAATGACCGCCATTACCTGGCATGCATTACGCTCTGATCAGATAGATTCTTTGATACCTTTTTGTTATAAGCCTCTAATCATATCTACTTCAATGGTTAAATACGCATTTAGCGCTGAGAGTATATTCAAAACGAGAAAAAATAGAGCAAGTGTTTTAAATCTTCTGCGCAGTAATCCAAAAATAATTATGACGACTACAATAAACAAAGCTAACATTAACTCTATGCTGATGACTGCCTCTTGAGAATAATAGGGCTCTGAATGTGCAAGCATCACCTCGTAGATGCTTATACAGTATTTGAAGATGAATTTATTCAATATGCCTCTGACAATAAGAGTAAGAATGATGGCTAATATGAGATTGAACAATATTCGCTTCTCCAATACACCACACCTTCTTTGCTTTTCAAGTCCTCTTCCTAGCAATGATATGTGTAAATATCGCAATATCCTTGTAAGGGCTCTGATTTCCCAGCTCTAATTCTAACTTTACAATGTTACTGTTCCATTCCTCATTTATTTTGATTTCATTATCTGCGATATAGCCATAAATATTATGAATCCCGAAATGTTCTACGATTTCATATCCTATCTCATCTAACCATGCAGACAATTGATCAAATGGATAGGTAGTTATGTCGCTTTGGATGATGCCACTGTATTCCTTATTGTTACCAATGCTTTCAAGTGCACCTTCAATCAAATTTCCCAAGATTCTCAGTAATATTCTCAAAGGATTGGCATAGATAATTAACTTCTATTCCGCTTTGCTTAGCAATATCGATCATATCACCTGTAGGTTCAATACCAGTGACTTTATTCCCTCGCTTCGCATATTCATTAGAAGTGAATTAAAAACCTATCGATTTGATGCCATGCTGCAGTATAAAACAAGCGTCCCCATGGCTTTTGAGTATAATTCATGTATTGGTTAATGGACTTAGAAAACGTTTCTGAGATATTCATACTCTCTCACCTACACAATCAATTTAATTCTTCTTACAAATGATTAAGCCATGAGTACTGATCCCTAGAATGCTTGGCTCTCTGCATGTTTTGTAATGATAGTTTTGGTATGTTTCAAACTGCTCCTCTGATAGTTCATCTACCTCATCACTAATTGTATGGCTTACGCCATCACTTCCCAAATGATCAATGATCGTTACATTATATTGTTGTAAGAAATTTTCAATTTCAGCTGGAGAAGTATAATGTGAATCCGTCCAGAAAGATTCAGGATCTTCTCCTTTTAGATAACCCAATTCTACAACTTTATTTATCGTGCCTTCTTGAATGAACGCAGGGAGTTTTTTCACAAGCATAGGAACAACAGAGTATTTATTAATGTATGCTATTGCTAATATGCCTCCAGTACACAATACCCGTAATGATTCTTCTAGTAATTGATGACGTGTTTCATCGTCAATAATATGATAGTAAGGTCCGAGGCATAGCACAGTATTGAATGAGTCGGCATGAAATTTACTGAGATTCGTTGCATTACCTATCATTGTATTAAGGTTAATAGCGTTATGCTCTGATATTTTCTTATTAATTTTGTCGATATTACTTGGCGTTATATCAAGCGCAGTTACCTCATGTCCATTCCTAGCATAGTAAATCGAATAAGCGCCAGAACCTGCACCCAATTCAAGTATTGTTGATGATTTTTCAACCCATGGATTTAAAGCTCTTAAAGTTGTAAGAAACTCTATTCTTCTTGAATTTCTCTGAAATCGTAGCTCCTCATCTACATTTTCATAAAATTTAATAACTTCATCCATTTGTGTCCCTCCAGGAAATCATTATTAATAGATCCCATCTGTATCCTTATTTCTTATTATTAACTCAATACTGTCTTGATTGGACCACGTATCAAAATGCGTATGTCCTTGTTCTGTCTATTACTTACAAATTTCTCGCCAATATTTCCATGCTTGTAAGTATTCTTGAAGATCGTTTGGATGATGCTTGATGGAAAGGCCAATTCGACAATAAAGTTGAATTGCTACCTCATCCAATAGTCTTGTTCTATCTACTTTTCCTTTTTCAAGATAATCAAAGGCTGTGTAGAGAGTATCTAAATTAATATCATCAGGCGAAGAACAGAACGCATAAACAAAATCATAAATTAATGGGCCAATC
>Ga0180216_1001912_pt1 | contig 17938 bp, 22 predicted proteins | sample eDN3rd37CBELigMG_FD_128879 | JGI IMG/M metagenome (GOLD analysis project Ga0180216, IMG submission 128879) | Enriched Miracle-Growth compost microbial communities from Emeryville, California, USA - eDNA 3rd pass 37_C BE-Lig MG (version 2)... ...
GTGAAATTATTCAACTGAGCGGAGATAGCTTTCGACTCAAACACCGTGAAACCATATTTGGAAACAACTAGGTGCTCAAAGTTATTTAACGGAAAATGCTCAAAAGTACTTGACGGTTACAAAAGATAGTGACCCCTGTGACTTTTGGATAAATGAAGACCATTTATGTACCTTAATTGAACAAGCTCTACAAAAACAATTCATTCGAAATCCTCAAAGAGGTTGGAGTAGAGATTTAGATATGCCATTATCCTTGTATAGTAATGAATAGATTATGGGATTAGGGAAGAAAGTATATTATGAATTGATTGAACGTGAGAATAATATTAGACTGGCATACGATTGTCTAGATAATATATCATCGAATATTTTTCAGCTAATTTCTATGCAGACTTACATCGATAAGTTCGTTAGACTAGTAACGATAGAATTCGGTAGTGATCAAGAAATTCTTGTGACCACGAGAACCAGTATATCCTATGCCAATCTTAAAGAGGGGGTAACCTACTATTCTTCAAATCCTAGGTTTATTTATGAAAAAGATGCGAGATCACATAAGAATCTTGAATTCCGAATTGATGGCATTGACTATACAGAACAAGTTAGGCATGAAATTGTACATGTAGAAGAGAAGCGTTGGCCATTCATTGTAAGAAATAACTTACCATTAAAAGAATTAATGGACAATAAAGTTGAAGTACTTCATAAACCTCAATATTTGACTCAAATCAATAAATTTTATCAATTGCACCAGATAATCTATCCTTGTAGAGATTATCAGATTAATGTCTTGCTAAAAAACAATCTAGATAAAAAATATACAATTGCAATGGGCAGTTTCTTTCCATTTAATACTTTATCCTATAAAAACTTTAGATCAGAACAGCGCAATGACGATCTATATCAGGTTCATATTCCAAAATGGACCCTGCCTGGTTCAGGGTACTCATTTACTATCCAAAAACACAATTAGTGGAGGATTTCATGCAACAAAAAAAAGTTAAGCAAGCAATTGGTTGTGCTGTGTTTCATGAACTATATACGGGTGAAGTGGAGGAGAGTAGCACTACGAAACGTCGCTACTATCTTGCCCGAACTTGGGATGAAATCCTCCCGAATTTATGTGTATTTATGATGAATCCAAGTACAGCCGATGAAATATTTTTAGATAATACAGTAGAATTTATGATCAACTATGCCATTCATAATGGTTACGGCAGTCTCAGTGTCGTAAATACTAGCCCAATTATTAAATCTTCTGACACGACTGCACAGGATTTTGTATATGATCAAGCAAACTTTCGTTACATAGAAAGTGCTTGTAAAAAAGCAGACACTATCATATTAGGTTGGGGGAAAAATGGTCAAGTATGGGGCATACCTATACTTCTTCAGTATCCATTATTTATTGAGTTAATGAGAGCTAATAAAGAGAAGTTACATGTTTTTACTTATCGAAATAACAATAATTTAATCTATCCAGCTCATCCGCACCCTCAGAGAGTTGATCAGCGGTTTCCACTTTCACACCCTTTGAAAAAAGTAAGCGAGAGAAGATTTAGAGAGTTATTTATTTAAGTTTCAGAAAGAATAAAGGAGACTTTATAGATGCTAGATATCTCTAATTTAGACAAACTAGAATCAATAAAATCTATAAGAAGAGACTTAACGTAGCACGTATCGGCCTAGCTATACTCGAACACGTTTGGACTCGAATTCCCAATCACTACACTGATGCAGTTACATGGATCCGTCTATTAATGTGATAAACAGTACATTTGAAGATTGGGACGGTGAAGGAAGACCATTTGATCTTGCGATATCAGGGACGGCATTTCACTTTATTGAACCAAAGTTCGGATATCGACGCGTATGAGAACTGCTTAACCAAACCGGAACAATTGGATTTTTCTGGACAATCAATGTGCCGATGTATGATAATCTATAACGAAATTCTTACTCATTATAAAGTGTATGCCCCACATTTAGATAATTCTACGTATAAATCACCGCAAGAAACAATCAATGAGAAAATGAAAATTACAGAAGACTCGGTTTTGTTTACAAACATAATCGTCAAAGAATATAGTCGCATTCAAATGTATACGAGTGAAGAATTTATTGCTTTACTCGATACTAACTCCAAACATCGACAACTTCCGGTAAAGAGTTGCCTTATATTTAGGTAAGAAAATGGAGTGAGTTAGTTTATTCTAAGCAAAATCAGAAATTAGAGAATTGAGTTGAACTTACTTGAAAATAAATTTAGAAAGAGATTTTTCTATTCTAGCAAGCGAATTAAACAAGAAGCTAAAAATAATTCCTTTAATGTACGGTTCTTTGGGATTGGAACATATAACTTCAATCAAATTAAAACACAGCGATATTGATATCCTAATTCCAAAAATATTCATTAATGAAAGATGGAATGACTTGAAGAAAATAGTAGAGAGCCTGGGATATAGGTTAGAAGATATACGTGAACATGAATTTAGTAATGATAGAGTTAGAATTGCATTTTCTGATATAGAAGAATTAGAAGCGTTCGTTGGAATCAAAGAGCAGGACATTATGGAAAAAGAAATCAATCAAATTAAATATAAAGTACTAAGTTTAGAACAATACGAAATGGTATATAAAAAATCAATAAAAGATGGTTATCGAATTCAAATGCGAAACAAAAAAGATCAAGAAAAGCTTGATCTAATTAATCGCTTAATGAAAAAGTCCAATTAAGTTACGCTTCAATTAAAGCTTCCGAGACCGTGAAATTGTAATTGACTGGATTAATGTTTTAATAGGAAATCATGTAGCAGATGTTTCGTTACTATCAGGAATTGACAATAAAAGAGTCGATGAATAGATGGCACCTACATTAGCCTATTGAATAGAAGAAATGAACAACGATTCAACGCATGAAAATGTTACAAAATTAATGAATATTCTAAAAGATTAACGTGGAGCGATAAAAATATAAAGAAAGTAGGTTACATTATGACAAAGTTCAGTACAAGACAAGCCACAATCGATGATTTGGATCCCTTAGCCGAATTATTTGATTTGTATCGAATATTTTATGGACAAGAATCAGATATTGATGGAGCCAGACAGTTTTTATTCCAACGATTTGAGCACCATGAGTCGGTCATATTTTTAGTCCAGGATCTCGAAAAAAATCAGTACGTTGGATTTACACAACTATACCCATCATTTTCATCAGTCTCCATGCAGCGTTCATGGATTTTGAATGATTTATATATTAGACCAGAATATAGAGGGATCGGATTAGCTACCTCACTACTACAAAGTGCTGAAAACTATGCACTACAAACAAAAGCCAAAGGAATATCTCTAGAGACAGCAAAGAGTAACGAAAGAGCACAACAGATCTATCAACGCTCTGGGTATGTAACGGAAGAAGAGTTTGTTCATTATTATAAGAGAGTATAGGTAAAAACATCCTCAAATAAGCCAGTTCTCATTTTACAATAGAGAACTGGCTTATTAAATAGTCCTTTTAAATTATTGACTGTTCGAACAAACAGTTTTATAATTGAAGTAATTGTAAATCTACATTCATATTCAATATCGTCATAAAAGAGGGAAGTAGCATGATTTACATCTATCAACGTTATTAATTATGGATTGGGCTAATCTTTGCTATAGCTACTGGAACCGATGTATTGAATGAAAGGCATCGATTACGCAATAATTGCTCATATGTGCTCGGATCTATTGTTACATATCTTTTGGTTTAATGGTTTTCAGTAAGCTTAACAAGTAATCAATTTTCAAGTTGAAGGGGGATGATAATCTGATGGTTAATAAGCAGGGAAACAAGGATGAAAGACGCTTGGCGATTATGCAAGCAGCCTATCATTTGTTTGGCAGAGTAGGATATGTTAAGGCTACGATGAAGGATATCGCAGCCGAAGCAGGTGTAGCTCAAGGGTTAATCGGATACCATTTTGGTACGAAGGAAGCGTTACTTGTGGCAGTCGTAAGAGAGTGGATGATAAATCGCGGGATGAAAGATGCTTTCTCACGGTTTAATATGGAGCAGCCACCAGAGGAAGTGCTTCAGGAGGCGCTAAACCATGTCATACAATTTCGTAAAGAAAATCCTGAATGGTTTACGCTTCTGGTAAGCCTATATCTAGAAAGTCTGCATAATAAGGAGCTAGCAAAAGAACTGCACGAGATCTATAAAGAGATGAAGCTTGGAGTGCTTCAGATTGTTAATACTTTAGATCTCAATTTAACTGACCAGGAAATGCATACATTAACTTCTGCAGTTCAAGCTGTGTTCGATGGGTTGACACTTCAATCAGCATTTGAAGAACAAGATAGTACATTTTATTCTACAAGTTTGATTTCGACGATCGATTGGCTTGTAAAAGGAACAACTAATCCTTGAATAGGAGGAGAGATCTAATGAATAATTTAATTCTTAAAATGGAGTCATTCATAGTATTAGCCGCAGCTATTGTGTGTTATGCCATGCTTGATTACAGCTGGATTCTGTTTGGAATATTATTTTTCCTGCCAGATGCTGCAATGCTTGGTTATATGAAAAACAATGAGACAGGTGCACGAATATATAACTTATTTCATAATTACTCCGTTCCGATCATAATTGTTGCGGTAGGGTATTTTCTTTCTAGCGATATATTAATGAGCATCGGGTTAATTTGGATTGCACATATCGCTATGGACAGAGCATTGGGATATGGGCTGAAGTATTCAACAGATTTCAAAGACACGCATCTTCAACGGATTTAACTCTATTTTCACTTGTAAGAAAACATATCTGGTAAAATACTATTGTAACGCAATTGTAAAAATAATCTAAGTGTGATAAATTAATATTTGAAAAACCAAAAATTGTTTTATTCGGAGGAGCCTGCACACTGCGGGCTCCTTTTGCTTTTTTTTCCTTATTATTATGGCTACTCATGAAAAGAATGTATTGATGGATATAAGGGATTTGACTAAAGTTGCAATAGTTTATGGCATTAACAATGCAAAAACTAAGGAGGAAGAATTTTATGATTAATGTACAGGACCTTATATTTACTTATCCAGGACAAAAAGAACCAACCATTCAAAGCATGAATTTCAATATTCGAAAAGGTGAGATTTTTGGCTTTCTAGGTCCATCTGGTGCGGGTAAAAGTACTACTCAGAAAATTTTGATCGGTGTACTGAAGGGTTACCAAGGAAGTGTCAAAGTAATGGATATAGAGATCAAGGATATCGGGCCTAACTACTATGAACGAATTGGGGTAGCTTTTGAATTCCCAAACTTTTACACAAAGTTTTCTGTCTTAGAAAATTTAAAGCTCTTTCGATCACTTTATAGTGGACGAACGGAAAATCCGATAACGTTACTTGAGAAAGTCGGTTTGGAAAACGCTAAGCATATGAAGGTATCTCAACTATCAAAAGGGATGAAGATGCGTTTGAATTTTTGCCGTGCACTCTTAAATGATCCTGACATACTCTTTCTCGACGAACCAACATCAGGTTTGGATCCAGTTAATTCAAAACAAATGAAGGATCTTATTCTGGCGAAAAAGAAAGAGGGGAAAACGGTACTAATTACAACACATAACATGCAAGCAGCAGAGGAGTTATGTGATCGTGTAGCATTTATCGTTGACGGACAAATCAAACTAATCGATTCGCCCAGGGAACTTAAGCTTCGTAAGGGACAAAAGAGAATTATCGTTGAATATCGTAAAGACGGAGAATTAATGAGTTCAACATTTCCTCAGCTAGGAATAGGGGAGAATAGCTCGTTCTTATCTCTTATTCGAGATTACTCCATCGAGACGATGCATTCCCAAGAGGCTTCACTTGAACAAATTTTTATTGAAGTGACAGGGAGAGAGCTCATATGAGATTCCTTACTGCTTTTGCCTTTGATATCAAATTCCAGTGGCGCCATGGATTTTATATGGTATATGCCATTGTGTGCGCCTGTTATTGGATTTTACTAACCTTTATTCCTGATAAACATTTGGAAAAGAGTGTGATTATCTTAACTTTTAGCGATCCCAGTGCATTAGGATTGATTTTAGCTGGAGCGATCTTGCTTCTTGAGCGGGATCAAGGAGTTCATGATCCACTTTTTGTTACTCCTCTTCGTACTCGCGATTATTTGTTTGCAAAGGTTGCTTCTTTATCTGTGCTATCTTTAATCGCAGCGTGGGTGATTCATGCAACATCTAGTGGATATCCGGAGTCACCTATTTTATTTTCAATTGGTGTGATGTTAACCTCAAGTCTTATGACGTTAATATCGATTGGAGTAGTCGTTCGTTACCAAACGATTAACGGCTTTATCATCATGTCCCAGGTCTATGCTTTTCCTTTAGTACTTCCATTACTCGGTTTTTTTGATGTATGGGACACTTGGCTGTATAATGTTTTCCCAACACAAGGCACATTACTTTTATTACAATCGGGCCACTCAAGACTGTCAATTGATCAGGTAATTTATGCTCTCTTTATTTTGAGCATTTGGAATTATGTGATCTATAATTGGGCTAATCATTCTTATCGGAAGTATATACTTGAGAAAATTGGTGAGGGGAGGGATAGAAAATGAACCGACTCGGAGCACTTTTGCTGAACGATTTCCGTCACGCAGGAAAAGATCCTGTTATATTGGTAGGTTTTTTTGGTCCCTTAATACTAATTATTCTAACTCGGTTTGGATTTCCAAAGTTAGCTCAATGGTTAGACTTAACTTACTCATTTGACTTATACGCGTACAAAGACTTTACTGCTGTTCTTCTTGTTGTGACGATCCCAATGCTATTAGGTATGATTAATGGTCTGTTAATATTGGATGAACGAGATGAGAATCTAATTTCCTACTTTGCAGTAACCCCGCTTATGAGAAAAGGTTATTTGCTATACAGATCGACTTTACCTATGATCTTAAGTACTTTTTTTACCTTATTGTTTTTTTTACTATCGGGACTGACAAAGCTCCATTTGGAGCATTTTCTCATGTTATTGTTATTAGTAATTGAGGCACCATGGTTTGCACTGCTTGTCGCAGCTTTCTCTGCAAATAAGGTGGAAGGATTAGCTTTATACAAAATAGGTGCACTATCATTTCTTGCTGGTCCTATACTAATTTTTTTTGTGCCAGAAGTATGGAGGTGGGTAGGAGTATTGATACCTACCTATTGGCCAGCTATAGTTTTTATGGCAGGTGAGGAAGGGATCTCCAACGCTGTAATGTACAATTTCAGTATTGGACTTGTTTTTCATATTATTTTACTTTTGATGACAATCAGAATATTTATTAAGAGAGTGGATTAAATTTAAACTGCCTTAGCAGAGTGGAAGCTCAAACTAACGCAGAAATTCAATCTAATTTAGGTAATATACGAACATATTCTCTGGGATAAAATTCTTTACTTTGTTCTTCTGCAAAATTAACGTCATTTATCCACTTTACATTAAGTTGCTGAGATTTACTTTGCGGCTTGCTATAATGACTCATCAATAATCCAGTCAGAATAATTACGAGGAATATTGATAAACAAATTGTAATTTGGCGGATAGGCAATCGGTTTCCCTCCGTACTTTTTTTAGAATTAAGTTTGTTCTAAACCAGATGAAACTATACCTGATCATTTCATATGTAACAACTTAAGGTCCTGCTATTAGCAGGATTTTTTTGTATTTTTTTATGTTCTTGCGATTTGATTAACTGTAATAGGGAATGATAGAAATAGATAATTATGACGAAGGAGGAGCTTGTTTGTCATCGTTGCATTGGGCTGTTATTTTACCATTTATTTTTTCTGCAATTTTGCTACTAAGTAATAAACTTTCTGAAAAAGTGCACAGAGGATGGCTAGTAATGCCAGTCCCGATTGTGCTTTTTATATTCTTTTTGTCGCATATTCCTCAAATCCAAGATTCCCCAATCATTCGCGTAATGTCTTGGATACCCTCCATTGGAATATCGATTTCATTTTACTTGGATGGCTTATCTTTGCTATTTACGCTTTTAATTAGCGGTATTGGATTACTTGTTGTACTGTACTCCATATTTTATCTAGATGAAGAGAGAAAGGACCAGCAGCGGTTCTACGCGTATCTTCTCATGTTCATGGGGGCAATGCTTGGTGTTGTTCTTTCTGATAATTTACTTGTACTATATGCATTCTGGGAAATTACCAGTATAGCATCCTTTTTGCTAATCGCTTTCTGGTATGAACGAGAAAGATCGCAATATGGCGCATTAAAATCGATGCTGATTACAGTATTCGGTGGCTTGGCAATGTTTGCAGGGTTTATTCTGCTATATGTTATGACTGGTACATTTAGTATCCGAGAAATGATTACTTTGATTGACAGCATTACAGGACACTCGCTCATGGTACCAGCACTTATACTTGTTCTGCTTGGAGCCTTCACCAAATCAGCGCAACTCCCTTTCCATATATGGTTGCCAGATGCGATGGAAGCTCCAACTCCAGTTAGCTCTTATTTGCACTCGGCTACGATGGTAAAAGCAGGACTGTACCTCGTTGCGCGATGCATTCCGATATTTGCTATGCAGGCTCTATGGTTCTGGATCGTTTCAGTAGGTGGACTTTTAACGCTGATATATGGATCAGTAAAAGCTGTAAGACAAACTGACTTAAAAGCACTACTGGCTTACTCTACGATTAGTCAGCTGGGCCTAATGATGTGTTTACTTGGGCTTGGCTCTGCGGCAGGCTTGCAAAGGGATGTAGCAGAATCCTTATTCTTTGCACAAGCAACGGCGGCAGCTATATTTCATCTATTCAACCATGCTGTGTTTAAAGGCTCCTTATTTATGGTTGTGGGCATCGTGGATCACGAGACTGGAACACGTGATCTAAGAAAACTAGGCGGATTAATCAGCATTATGCCCGTTACGTTTTCCATTGCGGCAATCGGTGCGTTCTCAATGGCAGGCTTACCTCCGTTTGGGGGATTTTTGAGTAAGGAAATGTTTTTTACCGCAGTACTGAATATAAGAGAATTGAATATGTGGAGCATGAGTAGCTGGGGTGTCATGATTCCTGTATTGGCATGGATAGCAAGTGTATTTACCTTCATATATAGCATCATTCTATTAATCCGAACATTTGGAGGAAAATATGAAAATGAGCGATACAACAGTAAACCGCATGAAAGTAGCATTGGCTTGCTTGTCTCACCGACAATTCTTGCAGCTCTTGCGCTAGCCATTGGGTTATTCCCAGCACTACCTGCTACTTGGCTGATTGAGCCTGCGATGGCTTCTGTACACCCTAATTTACTTACGCCAGGAGAACATTTCCATATCCACATTCGCATGTGGCACGGATGGACAACAGAGGTTTGGATGACAGCAGCGCTAATCGCTTTAGGAACGATATTCGCCATCCTATTCAAAAAACGTGATTGGAAGCTTCCAGGCAGTGGCGAGAAGGCTCGCTTCACCATAAACCGACTATATGACAAGGCTCTGCATGGAATTGAGTTTGCTTCCGAGAAGATAACATCATTATATATGAACGGATCAATTCGCCAATATTTGATCTATATATTTATATTTTTTGTTGTTGCACTTGGCACTATGATGCTTAGAGTTTCGGTGTTTCCACTGGATTACAAAATTTTCGCACCAATTGAAGACTATGAGCTTGCAGCGATTGCAGCACTTGGATTGGCAGCATTAGCTGTTCCATTTTCTCAAAATCGCATTGCAGCTATTTTGTTAACAGGTGCTGTAGGGTATATGGTAACACTGCTATTCGTTCTGTTACGCGCACCAGATTTAGCATTGACGCAGCTTATTGTTGAGACGGTATCTGTCGTACTTTTTTTGTTATGCTTCAAGCATTTGCCAAAGCTAAAGAAGGAAGATGTCAAACTGAGGTTCAAGCTTACCAATGCAGTGATTGCCGGTTCCGTTGGAATTGTGGTTACGAGCATTGCGCTCGGAGTTCGTAGCGGTCATGATATTAAAACCATATCTCAATATTTTATCGAGGAAAGCCATCGTCTAGCCGGTGGAAAAAATATGGTTAACGTTATACTCGTAGATTTTAGAGGCTTCGATACTATGCTTGAGGTTATTGTACTAGGCATCGCATCATTAGGTATATTCGCATTAGTAAAGCTTCGTATCGAGGACGGAAATAGCACTAAGCTTGATGGGAATGGACTGTCTGGTTTGACATCGAAGCATCAATATAAAAGCAATGATGTCATCCTGATGACCGCTGCACGGGTAATCACGTTTATTATTGTCCTGTTTTCAATCAATTTGTTCTTTGCTGGACATAATGCGCCTGGTGGAGGCTTTATTGGTGGATTGCTGACAGCTTCAGCGATCATATTGTTTGCTATTTCCTTTGGAATGGGTGCTGTAAACCGGGTATTACCTGTCAATTATCGTACTTTGACTGGGAGCGGCTTGCTAATTGCTGTGCTTACAGGCGCAGGCTCCTTCTTATTCAAGGTTCCTTTCTTAAGTCATTCGTTCGGCCATTTCCATTTACCGATATTAGGTGATACTGAGCTTGCAACGGCTGTATTATTTGATCTTGGAGTATATCTGTCAGTCATAGGTGTCACCTTGACGATTATTTTGTCTGTAGGAAAGGAGCGTTAAGATGGAATTAATTATGGCGATCATGACAGGCATACTTTTTGCTGTTGCGGTCTACCTTATTTTGGCACGAAATATTCTTCGTATTATACTAGGGACGTCCTTGCTTACACACGGTGTTCATTTGCTTCTAATGAATATGGCAGGACTAAAAAAAGGGGCGGCTCCAATATTAGGTGAGGAGACAGTAAGCTATACAGATCCACTGCCTCAAGCACTGATCTTGACGTCTATCGTTATTAATTTTGGTGTAACGGCATTCTTCCTTGTTTTGGCTTTTCGTGCTAATCAGACACTAGGAACGGATGACGTGGAGAAGCTGAGAGGAGGAGGCCATAATGAATAATTTTATTGTGCTTCCTCTGCTGCTTCCGTTATTGACGGCGATTTTGCTTATCTTGTTACATAATCAAGTTGCTTTGCAACGTTGGATTAGTGGTATGAGCGCATTGCTTAACATTGCTATCGCAATATTACTTGTTAGCCAGATACAAAGAGACGGGATACAAACGCTATATATGGGCGGATGGCTGCCTCCATACGGGATTGTATTCGTAGCAGACATGTTTGCAGCTTTGCTCATACTAACAGCATCAGTGGTAGGCGCCGCAAGTTTATTATTTTCTTTCGGCAGTATTAGTGAAGACAGGGAAGTAATGTACTTTTATCCTCTGGTTCATTTTTTACTGGCTGGAGTATACGGTTCATTTTTAACAGGAGATTTATTTAATCTGTTTGTATGCTTTGAGGTTATGCTAATTTCATCCTATGCACTGATCGTGATTGGAGGAAGCAAACGTCAGCTGCGCGAATCAATAAAATACCTGCTGGTCAATATATTATCTTCAGCTTTATTCGTAACTGCTGTAGCTTATCTATATGGTGCGCTCGGTACGCTAAACATGGCCCATTTATCACAGCGAGTAGCTGAGATGGGGCAAGGAGACATGCTTAACGTTATTGCGATTCTGCTGATGATCGTTTTCTCACTAAAAGCGGGGCTTTTCTTGTTTTTTTGGCTTCCAGGATCGTATGCTGCTCCTCCTGCTGCAATTCGAGCTTTGTTTGCAGCGTTACTTACAAAGGTTGGGGTGTATGCCCTTGTGCGTACATTCAGCTTGATCTTTTATCATGATCCCGCTGTTACGCATACCTGGCTTGGATGGATGGCGGGAGCTACGATGGTGTTAGGAAGTATTGGTGCGATAGCCTATCGAAATGTATTAAGTATTCTCAACTATCAGGTGGTCATTGGAATAGGCTTCATTGGCCTAGGTTTAGCAATCGCTACGCAAGAGGCTTGGGATGGGGTAGTTTTTTATCTAATGCATGATATGTTAGCAAAGGTATTACTTTTTATTTTAGGGGGCATGCTCATTACTTTTGCAAGAACAGAAAACTTAATAAGGATGAGAGGCTTAATTGTCCGTTATCCACTGATTGGCTGGTTGTTCCTTGGGACAACACTTGCGCTTGTCGGTATCCCACCATTAAGCGGTTTCCCAGGAAAGGTTATGCTCATTCGCAGTGCGTTCCATGAACACTCCTTTTTACTAGGCGCAATCGGATTGCTTTCAAGCTTTTTCGTCTTGTACTCGCTCATTAATGTGTTTAAGCAAGCCTTTTGGGGACCTGAGCTGGAAGAGCAGGGAGTTCATGCCACCATACCTCCACCTTCCAAATTGCTAAACGGTACGATAGTCGTGGTATTTGCACTTCTCATATTTATAGGAGTTAACGCTGAATGGGTATACGGCTTTGTTTCTCAAGCAGGGCAAGTTATTGCAGAGCCTGCATTATATATTCAAGCCGTCATGAAGGAGCAATGAAATATGGCTATTCAAATATTACTAAACCTAATGCTAGCATTCATTTGGATGTTTTTACAAAACGATTGGACGCTTGGCGGTATGATTGTCGGTTATGTGCTCGGCTTATTAATCGTTGGCGCGTTCCGTCGTTTTTTCTCAAAGCCGTTTTATATGAGAAAAACATGGGCAATGCTTCGGTTGTTTCTGTTATTTAATAAAGAATTGGTTCTTTCCAGTTTTACTGTTGCCATGCAAACGGTCTCGCCTAAGCTAAGCTTTCGACCAGGAATTTTTGCTTATACTACTGAACTCGAAACGGATTTGGAGGTTACACTGCTTGCATGTTTGATTAGTTTGACACCAGGGACATTGACTCTAGAGGTATCGCAAGACAACAAGTATCTGTATATTCATGCAATGGACATTAAAGATGTCGACGAGCATATTCAGCAAATTAGAAATACGTTTGAAACTGCGATTATGGAGGTGAGACGTGCATGATTGATAAAATGCTGTTAGCAGCACTTGTACTAATCGGAATAGCTATACTTGGTTGTACCTATCGGCTGCTTCGAGGTCCTTCATTATCTGATCGTATCGCTTCGCTTGATACGCTAGGAATATGCACCCTTGCCTTAATTGCGGCTGTTAGCTTGAAATATAATACACAAGTCTATTTTGATGTTATACTCGTTCTAGGGATATTAACGTTTATTGGAACAGTTGCACTAGCGAGATACATCGAAAGAGGCGTTGTACTAGAGAGTGGGGACAGGACAAATGATCATTGAATATATCGTCGTTGGTGTCGTATTATTCGGTGCTCTATTTTGCGCACTCGGAGCTTTTGGATTAGTCAGATTGCCCGATGTTTATCTACGATCACATGCAGCGACGAAAAGCGCGACACTTGGTGTGCTTTGTGTATTGTTAGGTGTATTTTTATATTTTTGGCTAGTGTTGGCTCACTTAAGCATCAAGCTTTTGCTTGGCATCTTATTTGTATTTATCACCTCGCCTGTAGCTGGACATTTGAATGGTCGAGCAGCTTATCGGAGTGGAGTAAAGCTGTGGAAAAATAGTGTTCGCGATGATCTCGATCATAAGAAAGGATCGCCATCAGACACTGAATAAAGGAGATTTCTAATGACTCAAGCTATTGCTGTGCAACCCTATGTCATTATTGAACGAGCTATTGCAAATCAAGAACAAATGATAACCGTTCATGCGCATGAGCTGCACTTGTTCAAAACGAAGATTGTTTCACATCTCCGTGAGTATACGCTGCATAATGTGTATGATTTGTCCTATAAAATTATAAGTGGTAAAGAAGGCTTTTTGTATTTGCATACTAACCAAGGAGTTTATTCCTATATTGTCAGAACGGATCCATCGGCATTTATTAGGGAGTTCAACGATCTTCGAAGTAAGTAATTCATAGACAAGAAGGTAAGTTGAATGAAAATTTAATAGTTGTAGATAAAGCTTCAGACTTTAATAAAATAGCATAATTGTTTATTTTATAAAAATACGGCAAACTTAAGAAAAGTAGTAATAAATCACCCACCCACATAACACTTCATTGTATTCATCTCTCATCTCTAACCTACAGTTAGAATCCATCAAAGGTATTAATATGCGGACTCTTACAATATTTAAGAAGGTGATAGCTTATATGAAAAGTCCATTTAAAGGTAAAGTTACTGTTGTTGTAATATTGTTGATTATTTTTATCTTCTTAGTGCTAACTTGGTTGGTAACCATTATGATTTTGAATACTCCATCCCAAACCAATCACTAGTTCAGCTTAACTTCTATGGATAACCGCTTGTTCTGATACGATTTTCTTCAGAATAAAAAAATCTATTAAAAACATTCATTAAATTAGAAATGAGGTGCTTCTATTGGGGATAGAATTATATTTTATTCCAATTATTATATTGCTGATCATTATTGTGTGCGTTTTATTAAGCATGCAGGCTCGTCAGCAAAAGCAAAATAAAGAGCTCATCGATGCAGTATATAGATTAATTGAGATAACAAAAAAGAATAATAAAAATTAAGTTGTATAATTCGAAATTCAGAAGGTGAACTACTATATATGCGCAATTAACACCACTAATACCGATGTAAGTGATGTAATGTACTTTCGATTAATTGATGTCATAACTCATCATAAGTGTCATATTAAACTAATGACGAATATCACCTGCGGTTTCTATCTATAAAAAGATATAATAGAAGAAAGGAGAATGTACGGAAATAGGAGGGACTTTAAATGCTCAGCACTAGCTTAAATATCGGGATATTGGGTGATTCTATTGGTAAAGGGATTTTATTGCATCCAGAATCTAAGCGATATCGCACGTTAAAAATAGATTTACATCACATCATTGGCATTAGCAAACAAAAATTGTCTATTCAAAACCTCAGTATGATGGGAAGTACAATTACAAAGGGCATATCGATATTAGAACGTCAGCTGGATAAGGTAAAACAATTTCAACATGTATTTTTGGAGTTTGGCGGAAATGATTGTGACTATAACTGGAAGGAAATATCAGAAAACCCTCAGAGTAATCATGAATGTAATACTCCTATCCCAGTTTTTCAAAAAAAATATACAGAATTGATTGAAACATTACGTGCTCGTAATTGTGAACCAATCATCTTAACTCTCCCACCACTTGTAGCAGATCGATACTTTAATTGGATTTCACAAAATCTCAATCAGGCAAATATTATCTCCTGGTTAGGTGGAGATATAAATAAAATATATCGTTGGCAGGAACTATATAATCTGCAAGTCACCTTATTAGCAACAAAGCTTTCTGTTCCACTAATTGACATTCGCTCAGCATTTCTAATGCAGCCTCAGTACCAAAATCTAATGTGCGAGGATGGAATTCATCCGAACGAAGCTGGATATGAGCTAATCTATAAAACAGTTTCTGAGCAATTTCAACAATTAGTACCTGTGCGAGGTTAGCATAGGTCTGCATAAAAAACACTAAGTTGAGCAATTTGTATTTGTTAGAAGTCTTGCATAGCAAGGCTTTTTTTTATTTAATAGCTGTGAATAAACAAGAGATCGTTTTACCGCAACTTTCTCCAAGTTATGTAACCCCAATAGGCTAGGTTGGAGCCTTAGTATAAAAACTTACTGAAACATTTTCGAGCTTAGCTTCGTCACAATGGTAAAGAGCTAGCCTTAATAAATTAAGCATGAATAAAATAACGAACGCAGTAACATATCGTTCCCCTTAAACTGTCCCGGATATATAAGAGGTGCTCAACATTTCTGCTTGTCAATTAAGAATAAATAATAAGACAGTAGAAAAAACACTTGAGACTAGGAGTTGATCAATGATGAAAATCAGAAAGAGTTTTCTCCATCTAATGATGCTTTGTGCAATACTGCTGATAACAGCTTGTGGAGGAGATATGAGTAATCAGAATGGAGCAGGTAATGAGCCTTCTATGGATGATGTTCAGGCTATGAAAGCGATCGAACGTGGAGAAATTATTCAAAACAATAATAATAGCTTATTAATTACTACCTTTATAGATAAGGGGGAGGACTCTTATATAGATGCAATTTCGTTCCGAATTGATGAACAAACTGAACTTCTAAGTAAGAACGGAGAAGTAGTTTCCCTTGACAAAATGACTGTTGGTTCACAGGTGGAAGCATGGCATACTGGAACAGTTGCAGAATCTTATCCTACTCAAGCAACAGCAGTGAAAATCGTATTGCTTGATGAAGAGAATGCAGTGGATGTTACGGTAAAGCGTGCGGAGGCAATTCGAATTGCACTTGATGCACAAACAGAATTGAATGGTCCTTGGGCGGTCAAACAAGCGAGGCTCGATGAAAGCAATGAGTTCTGGCTGGTGGAAATCATTAATTTCCAATATATTGATCAACCGATAACTGTACGCATTAATGCTACATCAGGTGAGATCGTTCCGGCAGTTGTAGGATTAGAGAATGATGCATTCCGTGTATTCAGCCCAATAGCTGATGAAGAAGTAGGTTCTACGTTCAATGTTGAAGGAGAAGCTCGAGTGTTCGAGGCAGCATTCAGTTGGGTTTTGGAGGATGGTCACAACGTACTAGCTGAAGGCCATGAAATGACTGATGCAGGTGCGCCTGAATGGGGAAGATTCAATTTTGATGTAAGTTTCGAGTACGCAACTCAACCCCATATGATGTTAATTTTGTATGTAAGTAGTGCTAATGACGGCAGCCCGGAACACCAGCTCATTATCCCACTAAAGGTTCCAGAAAACTTGATTAAATATTCTGCTGATCAGTAAGAGCTCCCATATCTAATCGTTAGATATGAGCACTTGACCTAAATAATCATGTTAAAAAGTCTTGCATAGCAAGGCTTTTTTTATTTAATGAACCCAGTTCTTGTCGTTTGCTCAGACAAGAAGTAGGTTCGTTAAATGTTCGAGTGATTACAAGTTTTGCTCTTAATTTAGAAGTCATTGTTGGTATTGATGGTACAAAAGCATTAATGCAAGTTGAAAAACATCCAGAATTAATATTACTAGACGTAACAGGCGCTCAGTATGCTGCTCACTTTATTAAGCTAACGGGCAGTATAGAGCAACTATTTTAATCCTGGAAACGTTAGATTAAGGAGAAGTTATTTATATATGGAAACACTTTGTTCAAAAAATCCCATCCGGTTTCTTGTCTGTAAATAGTTGAGCGAAAGTAGGGGTAATATTGCACCATATTAGTGATCAAGAAATGTTAAAAATATTTGATAACGATAAGAATCAAATTGGAATAGCGACTCGTGATGAGGTGCACAGACTAGGATACTTGCATGAAGCCTTCCATTGTTGGTTTATAAGCAAAGAGGATGATAAGTATTATATCTATCTTCAGCTCCGAAGTAGTATAAAAAAAGATTATCCTAATCTACTGGACATCACTGCTGCAGGACATTTATTAGCGCATGAAACGATATTAGATGGTGTTAGGGAGATAAAGGAGGAAATTGGGATTGATGTTTTACCCAATCAATTAGAGATTTTAGGAAGTATCGATTACTGTGTTGTAAGGGAAAATTTTATTGATAAAGAGATAGCACATACATATTTATACCTATACAAACAATCTTTAAGTGATTTCGTATTACAAGAGGAAGAAGTAGCGGGGATTTTCAAAGCGGATTTTGATGAGTTTTATGAGCTGTGGACAGGTAGTTTAAATGAGATAACAATGATAGGTACTAATCAAAACGGTAAATCTCTAATTGAAATGCCGGTTGGAAAAGATCAATTTGTACCTCATTATGAATCGTTCTATCAAACAATAGTCAAATTAATGTTACTACTTACCTATCCTGAAAATAAAATAAAAAGTTTAAAGGGTTTTGGCTTCCCTCTATCGAAATAGTTAGCAAATAACTATTGAAACGGAGGAGCGACCATGAAGTTATCTTCGCAA
>Ga0180216_1001916_pt1 | contig 17921 bp, 16 predicted proteins | sample eDN3rd37CBELigMG_FD_128879 | JGI IMG/M metagenome (GOLD analysis project Ga0180216, IMG submission 128879) | Enriched Miracle-Growth compost microbial communities from Emeryville, California, USA - eDNA 3rd pass 37_C BE-Lig MG (version 2)... ...
CCTGATGAAACCTTCGCAGTTGGCGGCACATGCAGCCTGGTAGACCTCCTCCTTGGTGGCCGCGGGGCGCGCAAAACGGATGTTGTCCATGATCGTGCGATGGAAGAGCGTGATCTCCTGCGGCACAACTGAGAGGGCACTGCGCAGGCTGTCCTGCTGGACGCTGGATATGGATTGGCCATCGATGAGGATATCGCCGCTTTGAACATCGTGGAGCCGCTGCAGGAGGTGGACAAGCGTGGACTTGCCTGCGCCGGACGGCCCCACGATCCCGATCTTCTGACCTGCAGGGATGTGGAGGTTGATATCATGGACCGCGTCGCGTCCATGGCCGTAGGAAAATGAGACATCCCGGAATTCGATGGCGCCGCCCTGGGGCTCGAGAGGTGGCGCATCTGGAACATCCCGGACCGTCTGCGGCTGTGCGATCACGCGCAGGGTGTCTTCGATGTAGCCGAACTGTTGCACCACATCGACGAGAGAAAGCGCCATGTCGCGGGACCCGTGGAGGATACGGAACGTAAGGGCGCTGACAACCACCACGTCGCCGGGGGTGATGTTACCCTTGCTCCACAAGGTTACCGCCCAGGCCAGCATGCCTCCTGCCATCACCCACAAGGCGACGTCGTGAATGAGGCGGGCCTTTTCCGTGTACATCCAGCTCGCCCGCTGGGCGACAGCTTCGTGCCGGAACAGGCGGGCGAGACGGGCGCGCTCGGATGTGCGGGCGGAGAACGCCTTGACCGCCCACATGTTGGAAATGACATCGATCAGGTCCCCTCCGGCCTGACTGGCTTCGCCGGCGTAGCTCCGGTGCAGGTGGCGGCCCCGCTCCCCGAACAGGATCAAGCCGGCCATGATAATGACAACGGCCGACGCCAGAGCCAGCATCATGCCCGTGTCGACAGTCGCGAAGACGACCAGGGCACCGAGGAAGTCCACGCCCGGAGGCAGGACCCGCCATACGACCGTGTTCGTCAGGGAACCGAAGTTTCCGGCGGTCAGCGTAATCCGCTGGCCCAGGGAGCCGGCCAGGTTTTCTGCGAAGTAGCGCATCGGCTGGCCGTTCAGGTACTCGAAAAGATCAAGCCTCATGTCAACGCCGACCCCGACCGTGGTACGGCAGCCGAGCCAGCCGCTGAGCCGCAGGAGGAGACTTTCGATCGCTATGAAGCCGATGAAGGTCCAGAGGGCTTGCCACGCCGCTTCACCGTCGCGCGCCCCCGTCATCGCATCAACCAGCAGCTTCATCACGTACTGGACGTATACGGCACACGCAGCCGCTGCGATCACCATCAGTGCGAGCGCGGTAAAATGGAGAGGTCTGGAGCGAACGTAATGCCAGATGAAGGCGCCCGGGCCCTGCAGGAAGGGCGGGAGAAAACCTGGTTTCCGCACCTTCGCGCCTGGCTTTCGCGAGCGCCAATTCAACGACATGACGTTTCATCCTGTAGAGCTAACGACCTCACGGCTCCCCGTCATCCGACGGAAAAGCCTTTCCAGGCGGATCAGTTCCGTAGCGGTGCGTTCGCAGACAATGCGCTTGTGATCGCTCAGAGGATCGCTGAGCAGCCCGACCCTGCAGATGCGACCATTCTCCCAGCCGGGATAGTCGACGATGGGGTAGATACAGATCCCTTCGATCAGGACCTGGTTGCAAATCGCCTCTTGAACCTCAGCTCCCACGTAGTGGAGCCAGGACGCGCGTCCCGAGCCTTCTGCGCCGGTTTCAGCAATCAGGAGGGGGCGGCGATAGCGCTCGTAAACTTCCTGGAGCATCTCCGCCAGCGGGCGGAAGGCGTGATGCCCGAGTGGAATTGTCGAGCCGCCGAGATACCACTGATTGAAGGGGTAATAATTGACGCCCAGCACATCCAGATACTCGGGCCGTCCGCCGAGTTCAGGCTCCTGGCGACCGGTTAGGAGATCGACAGCTTCGTACTGGACCAGCCGGTACTCTTCCGCGTCCCGGATGTGCTCCGGATCCTCTGAATGGCTGGTGACGTGGATCAACGGCTCGGCAGTCACGAGCCTCGCTCTGGGATCGACGTCGCGAATGGCCTCGGTGACAGCGATGGCTGCGCGGACCAATTGCCGCTTCAACTCGCCTCCCCTCTCGACGGCGCAAGGATTGAACAGCCCGACATGCCCGCCGGCCCACGCCCAGTACGACATTTCATTGACCGGGCAATACCACGCCGCCAGATCCGTCTCGTCCTTGACCAACTGCGCTGTGGCAGCAGCAAAGCGGGCGATGCGCTCTACGAATTCGCCGGACCAGATATCGAGGTCGTCGGGGTAGCCATAATGGCAAAGATCCCAGATGACTTGCGTGCCTGTAGCGGTAGCCGCACGCAGCATCGGAAGGAAGCTCGACCAGTCGTAATGACCGGGCGTTTTCTCAATCAGGTGCCAGCGCAATCCATCGCGTACGGTGCGAATGCCGAAGGAGGCGAGCTGACGGTAGTCGGCTTCCGCGCGCTGGTCGTGCCCGGTGGCAGCCAGGAGATCAAGACGCTTGCCGTCATTGCGGCGATGGCTGGCACACTCGAAGCCGCCGAGCCAGAAACTATTGAACAACCGCGGGGAGTTCACGTGCATACTTCGCTGCCTCCTTGAGGTGGCGCGTCTGCGACGTCGGGTGCGAAGTCGGACGCCTTGACAGCCGCAGACCCTTGAATGTCAGGGGGGTGCGGAGAGGCAGCGAAGATCGTGTCCTTATCAAGGTGCCGTCGAACACAAACGCATGAGCGTATTGCCACGCGGCTGCAGGCGGACGGCCCACGGCTCCGCTGAAGTGACGACGGATTACGAGGAAGGACTGCCCGTGACTGCCATGCGCAATGACACTGGCCAGGCGGAGCCGGCTGTCCGCCGGTATCGCCTCTGGCTCAATCATCTGGGCACCTGCTCCGCGACACGGCGAGGCACCTGCTCCTCGATACGACGGAAGGTGGCGAGTGCCTGACCGACGACCTGGTCCATGTTGTAGTATCGGTAGGTGGCAAGCCGCCCGACGAACCAGACATCCGGGATTTCCCGTGCGAGCGCTTCGTACTGCTTGAAGCGCTCGGCGTTTTCCGGACGTGGCACCGGATAGTAGGGATCTCCCTTGTCGGATGGATACTCGTACGTCACGCTGGTTTTTGGATGTTTCTGACCTGTCAGGTGCTTGTATTCCGTCACGCGTGTGTATTTGTGCTGCATTGGATAGTTCACAACGGCAACGGGCTGATGGAACTCCTTGTCGAGGGTAACGTGCTCGAAGCGAAGGGAGCGGTACGGCAACGCACCGAACCGGAACCCGAAGTATTCATCCATGGGCCCCGTAAAGATAAGTCGTTTGTACGGGATCACGTCTTTGATTTTTGCGAAGTCTGTCTCCAGCCTGATCGTGATGTTCGGATGTCCCACCATGCGTTCGAACATCCGCGTGTAGCCCTCTGCGGGCATGTATTGGAAGGTATCGGAGAAGTACCGGTCGTCCCGGTTCGTCCGGGTCGGGACGCGCGCCGTCACCGACTTGTCTAGCTCGGAGGGATCGATTCCCCATTGCTTGCGCGTATATCCGTGGAAAAACTTCTCATAAAGCTCCCGCCCGACACGGCTGACGACAACATCCTCGGACGTCCTGATCTCATTCACGGGCTCTGCGCGCTGCGCCAGCCAGTCCTCCATCTCTTCAGATGTGAGATTGAGCCCGTAGAGCTTGTTGATCGTGTCCAGATTGATCGGGATCGGAACGAGCTTCCCATCGACCTCTGCGAGCACCCGGTGTTCGTAGGGCCGCCATTTGGTGAACTGTGAAAGATAGGTGAAAATCTGCTCGCAGTTCGTGTGAAAGATGTGCGGCCCATATCGGTGGATCAGCAGACCTGCATCGTCGAGACAATCATACGCGTTGCCGCCGATATGGGGGCGCTTGTCGATGAGCAGGACCTTGTCGCCGCGCTGAGTTGCCAACCGCTCCGCAAGCACGCTGCCGGCAAAGCCGGCACCGACGATCAGCCAGTCATACACGGGCTGCCTCCTGGATTTCGCTGCTGGCACGTACGCGGACCGGGCGGCTCAGTGCCTTCTCGATTAGTGCGTTCATGCCATTCCAGGTCAGATCCCAGGACATGGTCGCCAGATGCTCATCGACCTTGGCAAGCCACCGGCCGCCAGGCCGCGACATGGCCTGCCCGATCTTTTCTATGAACTCTTCCGTTCCGCGCGCGATGTCGACGAGGGCCATGTCTCCGTAAGGATGGATGACATCCGTGATCGCGGTCGAAACGACGGGCAATCCGGCAGCAAGGAATTCCGGAGTCTTTGTCGGGCTGATGAAGCGGGTGGATTCATTGAGCGCAAACGGCATGATGCCGGCATCCCATCCGCCAAGATACGCCGGGAGCTCCTGATAACTTTTCGAACCCAGCCAGTGCAGGTTTGGCCGTTGCGGAAGGATGGCCGGATCAATCTTCACAACTGGTCCGATCATCACGAACTGCCAGTCCGGCCTGAGGTCAGCGGCTCGCTCAACCAGCTCGACGTCCATGCGTTCGTCGATGACGCCGAAAAAGCCGATCCGGGGCCGGGGTATTGAATCCTGGTCAGGAAGTGGAGGCAGATTGCGCGATCGGGCCCTGTTGAAATGAGCGGTGTCTATGCTGCTGGGAAAGGCATGCACGCTCCGGTGACGGCGGCGTTTCGCTTCATAAAGACTTTGTCCCCCTGTGAAGACCAGCCCCGCACGGCGGAACAGTACACGTTCCAGTGCGATCATTCTGGACGGCGCTCCACGGAATGCCGAAAGCTCGTCCATGTTGTCGTAGACGCAAAGGTCAGCCTTGAGATGTCTGCTGAACGGCAAGGCCATGGGCGTGTAGTACCAGAGAACAGTACGTCCATTATTACCCAGTGATGCCACCAGATCATCGATGAGGATGCGCTGGGCTGAAATGATCTGAGGCTTGTTCAGATTGGCAGGTAAAATTGGGACAGAAACGGTGACGCCTTCGGGTGTCAACCGGGAGGAGAGGTGTGGTCGGACATTCTCCTTGAATACTGGTTCCTCAATGAAGTGTACGCTGTAATTCCGTGCGGCTCGGCTAAGAAGATGTTGTGGTCTTTGATAAACGAAGTTCCATCGAAGGTGGGAAAAGCAGATCAGGGTGTCTGCGGATCTTGCTGTGGGTTCCAATTCGCTCGGAGCGATATACACGTAACTGTCCTCCTTCGCTGACCCGTAGGGCAACGAGTAAAAAAGAAAACTTGTGTAGCAATGGGCATCATTTGGGATTAGCGGCCCAACGCGGAATGTAACGGGCAAGCAGGGAGCCTGGTTCCACGACCTTTTTCCGAGTATTGGTGCCACCGCCTGAGGCATCACTTTAAAAGATGATGAGATCCGCGGATGTCTTGCCTGTCGATGAATAAACCGGCGTGAGACGCATTCGTTCCGATAAATGGATTGTCGTTGCCGCGCGATGTTATTTGCGCAAAATTTCCCGTTTTCGTTTCTGGAGCTGTCGCTAGGGTAGCCTGTTGATCTATTGCGGAATGGGCGCGGGAACTTTGTGGGTGAAAGCGTATTGTAAGGAATGGCTGGATGAATTGATGAATGTCCAGGCGTTTCTGTTGGGATTTCCTGAGCATGTTTTCGAGTTTGTTTCTCGAAACCGCGTCATATTTCCACTTTCCGCTGGAGTAAGAAATGAAGACTGTGATTGTAACCGGTGGCGCCGGCTACATCGGCAGCCACGCCTGCAAGGCTTTGCATCAAGCCGGGTATCTTCCGGTCACTTACGACAATCTCAGCCAGGGGAATGAAACAGCAGTTCGCTGGGGGCCACTCGTCGTCGCAGATATATCGGACCGCGCCGAACTGGACCGGACCATCGCGCGGTACCAGCCCGTTGGAGCAATGCACTTCGCGGCGTTCACCAGCGTCGGGGAGAGCGTCACCGACCCGCGGAAATATTATCGCAATAACGTGGCGGGAGCCCTTACGCTGTTCGAGGCAGCTTGTGCCGGCGGATTGAAAGCCGTGATCTTCTCGTCGACGGCAGCTGTGTACGGTGTACCCGAGACTGTGCCCATTACCGAAACGAGCGAGCTCAGGCCCATAAACCCCTATGGCCGGTCGAAGCTGATGATGGAGCAGATGCTGTCCGATTTTCACCAGGCTTATGGTCTCGCATCGATGTGTCTGCGCTATTTCAACGCCGCTGGCGCCGATCCCGAAGGAGAGATCGGAGAGGACCACGATCCGGAGACGCACCTCATTCCCCGTGCATTGATGGCAGCGAGCGGCGAGATCAGCGAACTCGACCTTTTCGGAACGGACTACGAAACGCCTGATGGCACCGCGATACGCGACTATATCCATGTCACCGATCTGGCGCAGGCCCACGTCCTGGCTCTCCGGTACGCGCTCGAAAAAGGCGGCGCGAGCCAGTTCAATCTGGGCACTGGCGCCGGCTTCTCGGTTCTCGAGATCATTGCGTCGGTCGAGCGCGTAACAGGCCGGAAACTACCCGTCAGAATAGCGCATCGCCGTGAAGGGGATCCTGCCTGCCTGGTGGCCGATCCGACCTGCGCAAAACGCGAACTCGATTTTGTTGCTCACCACTCGGATATCGACAGCATCGTCAGGACCGCATGGCGATGGCAGGAGAAGAAGCGCGATCGGGACATGCAAGCGCGAAAGAGCAACGCTTCTGCTGCCTTGCCTTGAGATCGGCACAAAAAAAACGCGCGCTATGACCCTTTGCAATCAGCTTCGATCGTAGGCGCTGCCATCTTCAGCCCGGGCCGGATTTGTGACGTACTTGCCGCGTCCGGGTACGGCAATACGATTGAACCTGTGGGCCAGTTCGTGCAGCGTGGCGCGCATCTCGGGGCCCCTCATCGGCCGGCCATGCCCGGTAATTGCGAGCTCTGGGTTAAGCTGCGCCAGCATCTCGACAGACTGGCGCGCCTTCTCCCAGTCCACCGTGAAGTACATGGGCGGGCCATGCATTTCCGGATCTTGCACGGTCACTGCATAGGCTGATTCCTGGCGCGTCGTGATGAAGGCATCACCTGCAATAACGGTGCGGTCAGCCGCGCGCCAGAGCGAGATGTGCCCGGGACTATGGCCGGGTGTGTGAAGCCAGCGCCAGCCCGGCATTTCCGGAACAATGCCATCGGCCGGCAGAGTGCGCAGCCATCGGCTCACATCAACCGGGCCCCGGGGGTAAAGCGGACATAGCCACGACATCAGACCGCCGCCAACCGAGGGATCTGGCGGTGGGTAGGAAGCGCTGCCGTCGAGATACGGACGTTCCAGTTCGTGCGCATAGATGGGCGCCTCCCACCGGTCGGCAAGTTCCTTCAAGGCTCCGACATGGTCAAAATGACCATGGGTCATGATGATGGCCGCAGGCCGCGCATCAGGACCGAAACGCTCCCTTGCCGCCCCTGCAATCAGATTGGCGGTGCCAAACAGGCCGGCATCAATAAGCACCCATTCACGATCACGCGCACCCGGCCTGCCATAAAATACAACGTTGACAATCGCCAGGCGCTTGTACGCGAGGTCGGGTGCGATCTCGTGAGTGCCGTCGTCGCGGATAAGATCGCTATGGGGATCATCGGCGCGGCCCGTATAATCAAGAGGGATCTGCTGTCCCATGCCTGTATCCCGTCCAATTGCACGGCAAGCCACGCGGAGCAGATGCCCCGCTGGCGATTGTGATGCGTGCTAGAGCTAAGGTCCGGAGGAAACGCCCAACGAGGTCCACCGTTCCCTAAAAAAATGGCAGGAACGCTCGCCCTGATTTTCGCAAGGCAGCAATCGGCTCCACGGCCCACGGCAACAACAGGGCTTGTTCACTTAAATGGCTGTGAAGCCTTCTGGATTGCTCGGCTCAGGCAACCTTTTTGATCTGGGCTTCGCGCTGCGACCGGGCGATCAGATCGTCGATGCCTGCGAGCAGGAAGTCGAGTGTTCCGCTATCCACCAGGCGGCCTTCCTGCACCTTTTCGTGTACCGAACCCACCACGAGTTGAGGCCGGATCACGAGGCTTGCCCCTATCGCAATCAGTGTTTCGTTGAGCTGGGCCTGGGCGCGCACGCCTCCGGTGAAGGCAGGTGAGGATGAGATCGTCAGTACGGGCTTGCCGATCAACGTTGACTCTCCATAAGGCCGCGAGGCCCAGTCGAGGGCGTTCTTCAGCACGCCCGGTACGCCATAATTGAACTCGGGAGTAGCAATCACGACAGCGTCAGCCGCGCCGATCCGAGAGCGAAGCGCGGCAACGCCGGCTGGTGGGGTCGCGGCGTCTAGGTCCTGATTGTAGAGAGGGACGTCATCAAGCCGCAGCACATTCAGGTCGGCTCGTCCGCTGAGCGCTTCGGCGAGGGTTTCAAGCAAAAGGGTACTGAAGGACCCGCTGCGGAGGCTGCCGGATATTCCGAGAAGCTTGGGATGAGTCATGGCCGGTCTCCTGTTGATCTCCCGCGACCCGGGAACAGGTGCGGGCAAGTCTCCGGTAATTACGACTTTCCGACCTCTCGAAAAATTGGGATGATGTTGCGCATCTTTATCGAATTAGTTGATTATCATGAATGGTCTCGTCCTTGATTATGTCCGCATGTTCGTTGCCGTGGTCGAACACGGCGGCTTTGCGCCGGCCGCGCGCAAGCTGAAGCGGGCCCAGTCTGTCGTCACATACGGCGTTCAGAAGCTGGAAAGCCAGCTGAACCTGACGCTGTTCGACCGGACCACGTACCGTCCGACACTAACGCCCGCCGGCCAGGCGCTGTTGCCGCGTGCGCGCCGCCTTCTTGAGGAGACAACGGCCTTCGACGTGCTGGCGCAAGGGATGGCGAAGGGGCTCGAAGCGGAAGTTGGGGTGGTGGTTGATCCATTGTTTCCGATGAGCGCCCTCGTCGGACATTTGCACGAGTTCGAGCGCAATTTCCCGACAGTGCAGGCGCGGCTGTTCGTGGAGTCGCTGGGTGCTGCCACCGCCATGGTGCTCGATGGCAAGGTCGATCTCGGCTTGCTGATCGATTTCGGCACCCATGGCAACGAACTCTACAAATCGCATCTGGCGCCTATCGAGCTGGTACTGGTCGCCGCGCCCTCCCATCCCCTGGCGACACTGACGGGGCGTATTCCGCTGGAGCGTGCGCGCGACGAACTGCAACTGGTGCTGAGCGATCGCTCGGACCTGACCCGGGGTGTTGATCGTGGTGTGCTTTCAACGCGAACCTGGAGGCTCTCCGATCTGGGCGCGAAACATGCGCTGCTGCGCGCGGGTCTCGGGTGGGGAAGCATGCCCCGGCATATGGTGGAGGCCGATCTTGCCCGTGGTGAACTGGTGGCCTTGCCGATTGACTACTGGGAGGGTGACGGCACGTTACCGCGTCTCCCGGCGGTGATTGCTCACCGGCACGATCGCGCGCTGGGGCCGGCAGCGGTTTGGCTGCTGGAGCGCTTGAAGATATACGTGAGGGAAAGCTGCCGTGCGGCGACCGCCGCCCGGTAGATGTGCTTCGTCTGATGCGCTCGTTTTATACGGTTTCAGAAAAGGCGGCTTCCATTCGGAACCGGCTTGTCAGGCTGAACTAGCACAACATCTCCCTGCTCATCCGCGAAACCAAGGGTCAGGACTTCGGACATGAATTTGCCGATCTGGCGCGGCGGGAAGTTGACCACCGCCGCGATCTGGCGCCCCACGAGTTCTTCGGCGGTGTAGTGCCGGGTGATCTGCGCGCTCGATTTCTTGAGGCCGATGACCTCGCCGAAATCGATGACGAGCTTCAGCGAGGGCTTGCGCGCTTCAGGATAGGGTTCGGCTGAAACGACCGTGCCGATGCGGATGTCCACCGCCAGAAACTGGTCGAAGGTGATTGTCGGCCCCGCGGGTGCCTTCAGGGAGTGATTTGCGTGCATGTATCAGTCCTTGGCGGCGGCTTCGATCGGCATTGATACGGAGAAGGCCCCCCGGATTTCTCCGGGTGCGAAGCCCGTCGCGGCATCAGCGGGATAAAGGCTTTTGACGGTGCCGAGAACTTCTGGGGCAATGGCCTTTCCATGACACGCCGCACAGGGCTTTTCAGCCATGACGATGGGCTTCATGAAGCGCAGTGTTCGCCCAGAGCCGTCGCTGACGATCTCGACATGTTCAAGTTTCTCCGGATCGGAACCGCGCGCAGTCTGCGATACGAACTCCTCAAGTACGCGGCGCTCGAAATCATCGGGAGTATTGTCCGGGTTGCGGACCCGCAGCGCCGTCCGCCGAATGGTAAGGCCATGGGTTTGCGACGCACTGGCGGCAGCCTCCGGCGCAATCGATTTGCATACCGGGAGCGCAGCGATCGGCCCACCGGCATCAAGAGCCTTGACGAGGCTCTCCTTGAGGCTGGCAGCAAGCTCGGAAATGGCCAGCCGCGCCTTTGCAATACCCGCATCCGTCTCCGCTGTTGAGCCTTCGCTTGCGAGCGCGGAACAAACCGGAGCCGCGATGATTGCCATCATGGCAAGGCACTTCAATGCCGGTCGATAAAGTTTGTCATTCATGAAAATCATCTGGTGCAAAAGCCTGATCAATTCCCCTGGTGATGAGGGCACGATGGCATAGTCGCACCATGATGTTAACCGGAGCGAATACCCCGACAAAATCCGGCGACAAGTAGGGTTGACAATCGATCTGCACTGTTCCGATGCCGAATTTTCGGCAGAACCATACTGAGGCTCGCGCATTGTCCTCCATGGCGGCCGGTCCATCGGCCATCCTGAAGCCATGCTGGAGACTCCCATGTCCGAATTGCCCGGAACGCCGGATTGCTGCTGGGTCGTCAACGCCCCGAAAACCGGTTTCCCGGAGTTTGGCGGAACGCAGGAGTGCGACGTGGTTGTCGTTGGAGCAGGCATCGTCGCGTTGACGGCGGCGCTGGCGCTGCTTGATGCGGACAAGTCGGTCGTAGTACTCGAGGCGCGCCGCGTCGGCGCTCAGGTCACGGGCCGGTCCTCTGCCAAGATCACGACGCAGCATGGTCTCATATACCGCCGGCTGCTCGACACGGCCGGTCAGGGTATCGCCGGAGCCTATGCCGATGCCAATCGTGCGGGCGTCAACCATATAAAGGAATTGATCGATCAGCTGCATATCGATTGCGATTACGAGGCCAGATCAGCCTATACCTACACGTGCAATCCACAACGGGTGAACGATATTCATGCCGAGGCCGAGGCTGCCAGGTCGCTAGGGTTTGATGCCCGCGTGCACGACCAGGCGCCGTTGCCATTCCCCACTGCGGCAGCGCTGGAGTTTCCAGATCAGGCGCAATTCAATCCCGCACGTTATCTCATTGGCCTGGCTGGAACAGTCGTGCAGCGGGGGGGCCGGATCTTTGAACGAAGCCGGGCCATGACCTTCGAGCGCTCGGGCGGATGGCGAATTGGAACCGGGCAGGGGCAGGTCACAGCCCCTAATGTTGTCGTCGCCACCAACATCACGGTGAAAAGCCCGGTTGGTTATTCCAACTGCACGCAGCCGCGCTGCCATGTCGTGATGGCCTTCCGCACGGACACTCCCGAGGCAGTCGACGGCATGTTCATCAGCGTGGATGACCCTACCCACTCGATCCGCACCGGCCGCGATGCGCAAGGTCCCCTGATCATCACCCTCGGCCCCCGCTTCAATACCGGTCAGGATGGCGACGTGGCGCGCCGTTTCCGTGATCTCGAAGATTGGTCGAGATCAAACCTGCCGGTCGGCGAAGCGGTTTGGCGGTGGTGCAACGAGGATTACGATACAGCTGACGCTATACCCTATGTCGGTCAGCCGGACGCTTCAGGCTCTCCCGGTTTTTATGTGGCGACCGGCTTCAACGGCTGGGGCATCAGCAACGGGACCGCTGCGGGCCTCGCGATCGCGTCCGAGGTCATCACCGGATCCAGCCCGTGGGGTGCGCTTTACGATCCTGCGCGACCGGCTCCCGATGGCTTCCATCAGGATGGCGATGGCCAATCCAAGGTCAGAGACGTCTCGCAGATTGCTCGTTGTCAAGGCGGGGTCATCGATAAGGGAGAGGAGCAGATTGCCGTCTGGCGCGACGATGAGGGCTCTCTCCACGCCTTTTCGGCAAGCTGCACTCACAAGGGCTGCACCGTCACCTGGAACAATGCGGACAGCACGTGGGACTGCCCTTGTCATGGCTCTGTGTTCGAGCGGGACGGCACTGTGATTCATGGTCCGGCCCGTGAGCCGCTTCCCCGACGCGAGATCTGAAATGCGGCACGCCGGCCCTCTGCGGCGTCATGATCGTGCTCTGGCCACACGGTCGCCAACAAGATTGGTGATGGAGCTACATCAATTCGACACAGGACGCGCTTCCCCGATTGAAACGTATCATCGCCACCTCCTTCATGATCGTAGCGGCATCGTCGGCCGTTGCCGACGAAGCCCCACCTGTCCTCATTGCAGGACCGCAACAGGTCACTGCACACGAGCGGCGTCTCCAGATCGGTCCCGAGCTCGCAGCCAGGGTGGGCCGCCAGGTCTGGTTGAACGAAACCGGTGGCAACAGGGACCAGATCACGGCGTGGAACGCGACCGAGGATTTTCCCTCTCTCGGTATCGGCCATTTCATCTGGTTCCCGGAAGGCCTCGAAACGAGGTTCAAGGAAAGCTTTCCCGCAATGCTGGAGTTCCTGCGGAGAAATGGCGCGAAGCCCCCGGTATGGCTCGACAAATCTCCTGTGCCGCCCTCACCCTGGAAAACCAGAAGTCAGTTCATGCGTGACTTCCACTCACCCCGGATGGTGCAGCTGCGCAGGTTCCTGCATGACACCGTTGACCTGCAGGCGCAGTACCTTGCGATACGCGTGAACGGGGCACTCCCCGCGATCTTGGCGAGCTTGCCAGACCCGAAGGATCGGGAACATGTGCGCCGGCAGTACAACCGTGTTGTTGCCGCTTCCCCGGATTTTTATCCCTTGATCGACTACGTCAATTTCAAGGGTGAAGGCGTCAGTGACAGTGAGACCTTCCCGAACAGGAAAACCGGGGAACCGGAAGGCTGGGGACTGAAAGACGTACTCCTGGCAATGAAGGGCACCTCGCAGAAGCGCGAACAGGTCCTGAGCGATTTTGCCGACGCTGCCCGGTTCGTGCTTCTGCGACGGATCGCCAATAATCCAGTTGACAGGAAATGGCAGCGCGGCTGGCTTGCACGGGTCGAAACCTACCGGCGGCCGTTGTAAGACGAGGAAATGCGAGTTGCGTCCGATCGGGACGTGTCAGCCGGAGCAGACTGAAAAGTTTTGGCGTCTTGGCCAGTCGGGCAAGTGCCGCAACTTCTAGCCCAGCGGTAGTAAGCCTCTTTCTTTCCCCCGGTCATGTAGCCTCTTCCGCACCGAAGGGTCCTTGATGCCTCAAACGCCAGAATACGGGCGGACATGGTATGACGATTATGAACACTGGTCTCGTTCGTCGGCGTTTCCTTCTGCTGCACAATCCCGTGGCTGGTGTGCGCCGCCGCACTCTTGCCCGTCGCGTCGCTTCTGAACTCGAGCGTCGCGGCGCTGAAATCGTCATGCTTAGATCCTGGGGCGTCGCGGCAAGGGCAGCGCCAGAAGCCATTGCCAGGGACGTGCAACTTGAAAGCTTCGACGCCGTCATCGCTGCTGGTGGCGATGGCACTGTTCGCGCTCTTGCAATGGCTGTAGGCGAGAGGACGCCCATCCCGATAGGTATTATCCCTACAGGCACCGGGAACGTGCTCGCGAATGAAATCGGGATGCCGAAAAAGGCGTCCGATATTGCAGAGGTGCTGATGCGAGGGCCGGTGGTCGAAGTGGCAGGTGCCTTTGCGGATAGTGAGGCATTCTTCCTGATGGCGGGCGCAGGCTTTGATGGAGAAGTCGTGGCCGGGCTCAATCAGAAGCTGAAACGGCGTTTCGGAAAACTCGCCTACACACTTCCCATCCTGCGTTCCATGATGAAGAGACCAACGCCCTTTGCGGTCATGGTGGACGGAAAAGAGCTTGAGGCGACATGGATCGTTGCCGCCAACGGACGCAATTATGCAGGTACGTTTGTTCTGGCTCCGCAGGCGCGGCTGTCTGTACGGGGATTTGATGCAATCGTTTTCAACGCCCGCACCAGAAGAGGGCGGCTTCTCGAATTACTGGCGATTGTGACGGGACTGCACACCCGTCTTGCCAGCGTTACGGTCGTGCCCTGCCACGACATCGCTGTGACCGCTCCTGGTGTTCCCGTCCAGATTGATGGTGACCCGATGACCGACAGTCCGATTACGATCACTTCCAGAGGTCCGCGCCTACGCTTGATCGGGCCCCGGGCACAACTCTGACTGCGATTTTCAACACCCCTCAGGGATGTACCGGATGTCTCGTTACGCTGAGCTTGTACGGCGCGCCATGGCCAGCCGCCGCTTTGTAACGTTCCGCCCCTGACCCGAGAAAAGCGCCGTCTCGATGTTGGCGAGAAACAGCCGGGCGGTTGTTTCCCATCCAAATTCAAGTGCACTGTTCCGAACATGAGTCCGGTCGAGCCGTGCGGCAGCCGCCGCAGCTTCGGCGAGATTTTCAGACAACACCCCGGTCTCGCCCTGGCGGATGAGGTCCATCGGCCCGGTAACTGGATAAGCTGCGACCGGCAGCCCTGATGCCATCGCTTCCAGAATGACGATTCCGAACGTTTCTGTGCGGCTTGGCATCACAAATACGTCCGCTGATGCATAGCATTCCGCGAGATCCTCGCCGACTTGCTTGCCGGTAAAGATGACTTCAGGATGTCTGACACGCAGCTCGTCGAGCAATGGCCCGGCCCCGACGACAACCTTCTTCCCGGGCAGGTCAAGATCCAGAAACGCTTCGATATTCTTTTCGACGGCTATCCTTCCGACATAGAGATAGACGGGACCGTCGCCGAACCGGCGGACCTTGCGGGGGCGGAACAGGTTCGTGTCGACGCCGCGGGTCCAGGGCAGGATCCGGCTGAACCCGCGCGCCTCCAGCTCCCGGGCGAGGCTGGGCGTGGCGACCATCATGCCAGCCCCGCGATTGTGGAAGCGGCGCAGGCCCGCCCAGACCCAGCTTTCGGGAATATTGAACCGGCGCGACAGATAGTCGGGGAAGCGAGTGTGAAAACTGGTCGTGAAGGGAATGCCGCGCCGAAGGCAATGAGAGCGCGTCATCCAGCCCAGTGGCCCCTCGGTGGCGATATGAACGGCATCCGGCTGGATGAGGCTCATGCGCTCGATGATGTAGGCATACCCCGGAAGGGCTAGTCGTATCTCGGGATAGGTGGGGCAAGGCCAGGTCGTAAACTCGGCAGGCGTGAGAAACGTCAGCTCTGCGCCCAATGAAATCATCTCATCTGCCAGACGCTCATAGGTCCGCACAACTCCGTTGACTTGCGGCCGCCAGGCATCTGTAGCAATGAGGATTTTCATTCACGCCGCCCGTAAGTTTCCTTTTGCCGAGGCCGCATCAGAGAGGGCCGCGCGCTCGCGCACAACGTCAAGCCATCGGATAAGTTCAAAGTGCCCGTCTTCTGTTTCGCAGATCGCCGTGCAGCTCTCTACCCAATCACCGGTATTGAGATAGTGGATGTCATCGAAATTGCGTGACGCCGCGTGATGGATATGTCCGCAGATGACGCCATCAGCTTCCCGGCGCTTCGCCTCGCTGGAAAGCTTTCGCTCGAACTCGCCAATGAAGTTCACTGCCGATTTGACACGCAGCTTGAGATAATTGGAGAGCGACCAGTACTCGAAGCCCAGGCGCTGGCGGACCCAATTGATGGGAGCATTGGTCCACAAGGCCATCTGGTAGCTGCGGTCGCCAAGGAACGCGAGCCATTTGGCATAGCGCACGACAACGTCGAATTCGTCGCCATGCATGACGATGTAGCGCTTGCCATCGGCAGTCTTGTGGATGGCCTGGCGTTCGATTTCGATACCGCCAAAACGCTGCCCGCAGTACTGGCGCAAGCCGTCGTCATGGTTGCCGGGAATGAACACGATGCGTGAACCCTTGCGTGCTTTCCGCAGGATCTTCTGCAACACATCGTTATGGGTCTGTGGCCAGACCACGCCGCGTTTGATGCGCCAGAAATCCACGATGTCCCCCACGAGGTAGATCGTATCGGCGTCATGTTCTCTGAGAAAATCCAGCAGAAGCTCAGCCTGGCAAGCGCGCGTACCAAGATGGACGTCTGAAATGAACATTGCGCGGTATCTGGTCATTCTCAACTTTCCTGCAGACCGGACGGCCCGTTTAATCGATGTATCCCGCCATCACAGATGTAAGGATTCAAGTTTCAGCAGTATGACAATTTCAAGATAATGCGAGTGCGCCAAACCATGTGGCTTCAACGCCTCACCCACATCAACTCATTTTCATGCCCGTGCAACCCAAGGGTCAATAGACCCGGAAGGGGAAGTAGCGCGTGACCAGTTCGACAAACCGCCCGCCTGTGCGCACCTGTTTGAGGGCCGCGTCGAGGTCTGCCTTCAGCTGGCGATCGCCCTTGGCCACGACTATGGCAATGCCGTCGCCGAAGAACTTCGGCTCCAGAAATGCATCGCCCTTGAATTCGCAACACTGATTCGATGCCGTCCCATTGAGCCAGAACGACAGGCTGATGGCATCTCCGAAAATCACGTCGATCTCGCCATTCTTGAGAGCCTCCCGCGGCGCGTCCGCGTCCCTGAATGTGACGATCTGGCTCCCTCTGAAGAACTGCCGGATGAAGGCCTCATGCGAAGAGTTCGAGGCAACTCCGATTCTGCGGCCCGACAGGCCCTCCGGAGTTGCTTCCAGATCCTTGGTGTCGCGTCGGCCGGCAAAGCGGCCGGGTGTATGGAAGTACCGGTCGGTGAAGTCGAATTCCGACAGGACCTGTGGTGTAACCATGTGGGAGGCAATGACGGCGTCGCCCTCCTTGCGCTGCAGTGCAGGCAGCAAATTCTCCCATGCCTCGACCTTGATCTCGCAGGTGACGTCAAGCTCAAGGCATATGGCGCGCGCGAGATCTATATTGAACCCGGTCAGCACACCGTCTTCATCGTAGAAGTTGAATGGCGGGAAGTCACTTGTTGTCAGGAAACGCAGGACCACCCGGCGGGTTGCCTCGCTCTCACCTGCCTCGGGCACATCGCTTTCCTGTGCCGTTGTTGATGCAACGGCGCTCAGCAGGAAAACGCAGGCCGCCAGGAAGGCGGCAAGATGAGAGGCAGTTGCGCGCACCAGCCTTGCGCATCGCTTGTCGTACGACCTGGTCATCTTATCGTTCAAAAGGCAAATGTCCCTCCCCGCGTCTTGTATGTATGTCCAACCGCAATCACGACGCGGCTGTCTCGGATTCCATTGTCTCTGCCGATTTTGTTCTTCTGGCAACACTGACGGAGGATTGTTCACCTCCGAGATGCAAAAAAGGCTGACCTATGTATGTATACTGATTGTTTCTGCCTTAAAGTTTTCCCCGGTTATCCATGTAGTTCGAGCGGGGAGTGCCTCGCCTCGCTCATCTGATGCTGCACTTTGCGCTCGTGGACGGGGAATCGATATGGATTGGCAGCGCGAGCATTTCCCCGACACGCCCCGCGCTGAAGTCCGTACACGTATCAAGCAGCCACCCCAGCCTGTCCCACCCGGCGAGGAGCAGGAGCGCCTGTGGCTCGACTACGCCGTTAATCATCTTCTTCGGACCAGGCCAGACTTGTCATCCGCTCACCGTCTGGTCGGCTGGCAGATCGCAGCCCTGTTCGGCCTCGCGGCCAGCCTCATTGTTGGTGTGGCGCTTTCGGCGTCTGCAACCCTGACGATCGTCTTTGCCGCGATGGCGGTGCCGTTTTTCTGCACGGTCGTCATCCGGGCTCTGGCCCTTGTCACCGCGCTGAGACAACCTCC
>Ga0180216_1001917_pt1 | contig 17913 bp, 18 predicted proteins | sample eDN3rd37CBELigMG_FD_128879 | JGI IMG/M metagenome (GOLD analysis project Ga0180216, IMG submission 128879) | Enriched Miracle-Growth compost microbial communities from Emeryville, California, USA - eDNA 3rd pass 37_C BE-Lig MG (version 2)... ...
AGACCATCACGCGGGACCAGGTGCTCGCCGATCCGGTGGCGCGTCCGGCCGAAATCTTGGAGGCGGCGACCGGTCTGATCGTCACGCAGCACAGCGGGGAGGGCAAGGCCAACCAGTATTTCCTGCGCGGCTTCAATCTCGATCACGGCACCGATCTCGCCATCACCGTCGACGGCATGCCGGTGAACATGCGCACGCATGGACACGGCCAGGGCTATGCCGACTTGAATTTCCTCATCCCGGAATTGGTGCAGGGCATGCGCGTGCGCAAAGGCCCTTACTTCGCGGACGAGGGCGACTTCTCCTCGGCCGGCGCCATCCGTATCGATTATCTCGACCGCATGCCCAAGAACGTCGCCCAAGCGACGCTCGGCAGCTTCGGCTATCGCCGCGCGCTGGCGGCAGCGTCGGCGGATGTCGGTAACGGGTCGGTGCTGACCGCGGTCGAGGGCAATACCTATAACGGTCCGTGGTCGACGCCGGACGACGTGCGTAAGATCAACGGCATTGTCCGCTACAGCCAGGGCACCGCGCTCGACGGCTTCTCCGTGACCGGCATGGCCTCTGCCAACCGTTGGAATGCGACCGATCAGGTGGCGCAACGCGCCGTGACGTCGCGCCTGATCGACCGCTTCGGTACGCTCGATCCGACCGATGGCGGCGAAGCCAGCCGTTACAGTCTGTCCGGGCGCTGGGGCACGAGCACCGATACGACCGCGACGAAGATCGAAGCCTACGCCATTCGCGCGCACATGCGCCTGTTCAACAACTTCACCTACTATCTCGACGACCCTATCAATGGCGATCAGTTCAGCCAGCGCGACGACCGCACCGTCCTCGGGCTCAACGCCAGCCATACCGTCAAAGGCCATCTCGGCGCCTTTGATACGGAGACACTGATCGGTCTCCAGACGCGGTACGACGACATTCATCTCGGGCTGAACAAGACCGCGCAGCGGCAGATCCTGTCGACGACGCGTGACGATCACGTGAAGGAGGGCAGCGTCGGTCTCTATGGGCAAAGCACGGTGCGCTGGACAGACTGGCTGCGCACCGTCGTCGGCCTGCGCTACGACCGCTATGACGGCCGCGTCGATAGCGACACACCGGAGAACTCCGGCAATGCCGCCGCTTGGATCGCCAGCCCCAAGGCGAGTGTGATCTTCGGGCCTTTCGCCGGGACTGAGTTGTTTCTCAATGCCGGCCGCGGCTTCCACAGCAATGATCTGCGAGGCGCCACCATCACCGTCGATCCCAGCGACAAGGTGACGCCTTTGCCGCGCGTGCCGCTGCTGGTCCGTTCGCAAGGGGCGGAGGTGGGCGTACGCACGCGCGCGATTCCGAACCTTGAGAGCTCGATCGCGGTGTTCGTGCTCGATTATGCGTCGGAATTGCTGTTCGTCGGCGATGCCGGCACCACTGAGGCGAGCCGGCCGAGTCGCCGCGTCGGCATCGAGTGGACCAACCACTATCAGCCGCTGCCCTGGCTCGGATTCGATGCCGATCTTGCTTATACACGCGCCCGCTTCACCGACGACGACCCGGCCGGCAACGACATTCCCGGTGCGCCGGCGGCGGTCGCGTCCGCGAGCATGGTGTTGGGCTATGAAACCGGCTGGTTCGGCACCGTGAAGCTGCGCTATTTCGGGCCGCGGTCGTTGGTGGAGGACGGGAGCGTACGCTCCGGCGCTACCACTCTGGTCAATGCGCGCATCGGCTACAAATTCGACAATGGTTTTAAAATCTGGCTCGATGCCCTCAATCTGCTCAACAGCCAGGCGAGCCAGATCGAATACTATTACACGTCGCGCCTGCCGGGCGAGCCCGCGGGTGGGGTGGACGGCATCCACTTCCACCCCGTTGAGCCGTTTGCCCTCCGGCTGACCGCGGCCGCTACCTTCTGACGGTGCATTGAAGTGCGTTAACCGGCGCGCCATATGGTGAGGGTTCCTTTCCTCGCACAGACCGGTCCTCATGGCGAAAACCGCAGCCCGCAAGAATGCCGCCCCTTCGTCCAAGCTCGGCAGCCTGCCCGAGTGGAACCTCAACGATCTCTACCCAGGTCTCGACAGCCCGGAGCTCAAGCGCGACCTCGATGAGGCGGACGCTGACTGCGCCGCGTTCGAAGAAGCGTTCAAGGGCAAGCTGCAGGCGATGGCGGCTGGCGCGGACGCCGGCAAGAAGCTGGTCGAGGCGGTAAAACGCTACGAGGCGATCGAGGACAAGCTCGGCCGGCTCTACTCCTATGCCTCGCTGCTCTACGCCGGCGATTCCACCGATCCCGTGCGCGCCAAGTTCTATGGCGATGTGCAGGAGCGCATCACCGCCGCGTCGATCCATCTGCTGTTCTTCACGCTCGAACTCAACCGCATCGACGATGCCGCGCTCGACAAGGCGATGGCCGATCCCGCGCTCGGACATTACCGGCCCTGGATCGAGGACGTGCGCAAGGAGAAGCCCTATCAGCTCGAAGACCGCGTCGAGCAGCTTTTCCATGAGAAGTCGATGACGGGCTATTCGGCCTGGAACCGGCAGTATGACGAACTGGTCGCAAGCCTGCGCTTCAAGATCGGCACCAAGGAGCTGTCGATCGAGCCCGCGCTCAATCTGCTGCAGGACGCCGACGGCAAGAAGCGCAAGGCGGCGGCGGAAGCCCTGGCCAAGACTTTCAAGGAAAACCTGCGGCCCTTCACGCTGATCACCAATACGCTGGCGAAGGACAAAGAGATCTCCGACCGCTGGCGCGGCTTCAAGGATGTCGCCGACGCGCGGCATCTGTCGAACCGCGTCGAGCGCGAGGTCGTCGATGCGCTGGTGGAATCCGTGCGCACCGCTTATCCCAAGCTCTCGCACCGCTACTATGCACTGAAGGCCAAGTGGTTCGGCAAGAAGACGCTGCCGCACTGGGACCGCAACGCGCCGCTGCCGCAGGTGCCGCAACGCACGATCTCGTGGAGCGATGCGCGCGCGACGGTGATCACCGCCTATGGCGCGTTCTCGCCCAAGATGGCGGAGGTGGCCGATCAGTTCTTCACCAAGAGCTGGATCGATGCGCCGGTGCGCCCGGGCAAGCAGCCCGGCGCCTTCGCGCATCCGACCGTGCCCTCGGCGCATCCTTATGTGATGCTCAATTATCAGGGTAAGCCGCGCGACGTGATGACGCTCGCGCACGAACTCGGCCATGGCGTGCACCAGGTGCTCGCCGCGCCGAACGGCCCCTTGATGGCGCCGACGCCGCTGACGCTGGCCGAGACCGCCAGCGTATTCGGCGAGATGCTGACCTTCCGCAAGCTGCTCGCCGCGACCACCGACGACAAGCAGCGCAAGGCCATGCTCGCCGCCAAGGTCGAGGACATGATCAATACGGTGGTGCGCCAGATCGCGTTCTACACCTTCGAGCGCAAGGTGCATCTGGAGCGCCGCAACGGCGAACTCACCGCCGACAAGATCTGCGAGTTCTGGATGTCGGTGCAGGGCGAGAGCCTGGGGCCGGCGATCGAATTGAAGGAAGGCTACGAGACCTTCTGGACCTACATCCCGCACTTCATCCATTCGCCGTTCTACGTCTACGCTTATGCGTTCGGCGACTGCCTCGTGAACTCGCTCTATGCCGTCTACGAGCAGTCGGCCTCCGGCTTTGCCGAGCGCTACCTCGAGATGCTCTCGGCCGGCGGCACCAAGCACCATTCGGAGCTGCTGGCGCCGTTCAGGCTGGATGCCCGCGATCCGAAGTTCTGGGACGGCGGGTTGTCGGTCATCGCCCACCTGATCGACGAGCTGGAGGCGCTGGAGAAGGCCTGAAACTCAATCCGGATCAAGGCGTTATACGTCCGTTGAACGGGCGTTATACATATGTTATACGTGCCTGAGACGGGAAATTCGCGATGAAAATCGAGATCAAAAAGATCGGCAATTCCGACGGCGTCATTCTGCCGCGTGAGTTGATGCAGCGCTTGGATCTTAAGCGCGGACAGCAACTGCACGTCGTTGAGCTCGCCGGCGGAGGGTTCCAAGCGCTACCGTACGACCCGGATTTCGAACAGACGATGGAAATCGCCGACGAGATCATGGACGAGTATCGAGACACGCTCGCGGCCCTGGCCAAATAGCAGGCGATGACCGACCCCCAGCCGAAATGGGTCACCTACGATCAGATCGTCGCCATCCACAGCCGCGAGCTGCGCCGCTTTGGCGGCGCAGCCGGCTTGCGCGACGATGGTCTGCTTCGCTCGGCGCTCGAGCGTCCGATCAACAAATGGCAATATGAAAACGCCGACTTGGCGGTAATGGCCGCGGCCTATGCATTCGGCTTGGCCAAAAATTACGCCTTCGTCGACGGGAACAAGCGCATCGCTTTCATGGCGATGATGACATTCCTGCGCAAGAATGGCGTTCGCTTCGCGCCCGAACCGGCTGTCGCGACACGCATGTTCTTTGCGCTTGCCGCAGGTGAGGTGAGCGAAGATAGCCTGGCACGATGGATCAAGGACAACTGGCCCAAGTCCTGATCGACCTCCTTTCTGTTCCGCCGGTGCATGATTAGATGCCGTCTATGAACACGCCGCCATCTGACGACTCCGAAAGAAACCGCTTCACCGCCCGCGCCGCGCGTTACGCGCGCGTGGGTACCAGGGTCGGCGGCGTTGCCGCGCGCATGGCCGGCCAGCGCCTCGTCGGCGCGCAGGACACGCGCGCCGGCAACGCGCTGGCGCTCGCGTCCGCATTGGGCGGCCTCAAAGGCCCGATCATGAAGGTGGCGCAGTTGCTCGCCACCATTCCCGACGCGGTGCCGCCGGAATACGCCAGCGAGTTGATGAAGCTTCAGAGCCAGGCACCGCCGATGGGCTGGGCCTTCGTCAAGCGCCGCATGAGCGCCGAACTCGGCGCCGACTGGCAAAGCAAGTTCGCGCATTTCGAGCATCATCCCGCGGCGGCCGCTTCGCTGGGCCAGGTGCATCGCGCCACCGCGCGCGACGGCGCGCCCTTGGCCTGCAAGCTGCAGTACCCCGACATGCAGTCCGCGGTGGAAGCCGATCTCACCCAGCTCCAGCTGCTTCTGTCGCTGCGCAAGCGCTTCGATCCGGCGATCGACACGTCGGAGATCGCGGAAGAGATTTCCGAGCGTCTGCGCGAAGAGCTCGATTACGCCCGCGAGGCCAAGCATGTCGCGCTCTATCAGCACATGCTGCGGGACGCGTCCCTGATCCGGGTGCCGAACGTCTGGAAGGAGCTCTCCACCGGCCGGCTGCTGACGCTCGATTGGCTCGAGGGCGACAAGCTGCTCGCCCACAAGGACGACCCGATCGAGGCGCGCAACGCCATCGCCACGGCGATGTTCACGGCTTGGTGGTTCCCGTTCAGCCGCTTCGGCGTGATCCATGGCGATCCGCATCTCGGCAATTACACGGTGTTCGCCGATGGCGCCGGCGCCCCGGGCGGGATCAACCTCCTCGATTACGGCTGCATCCGCATCTTCCCGCCGTCTTTCGTTGGCGGCGTCGTCGACCTGTATCGTGGGTTGGAGCGCGGCGACGACGACTTGGTCGTCCACGCCTATGAGACCTGGGGCTTCAAGCGCCTCACGCGCGACCTGATCGACACGCTCAATATCTGGGCACGCTTCATCTACGGCCCGCTGCTGGACAACCGCGTGCGCACCATCGCCGACGGCGTGAAGCCCTCGGACTACGGCCGCAAGGAGGCCTTCCGCGTCCACCAGGCGTTGAAGGAAAAGGGGCCTGTCACCGTACCGCGCGAATTCGTGTTCATGGACCGCGCCGCCATCGGGCTCGGCGCCGTCTTTTTGCACCTCGCGGCGGAGTTGAATTTCTACAAGCTGTTCAACGAGGCGATCGAGGATTTCGATGTCGGCAAAGTCGCGGCCCGCCAGGGCGAAGCCCTCGCGGCGGCCGGGCTCTAGTCCGTCCACCGGGGCTTGTCGCGCCGCCGTTGCTCTCGCGCCACAATTGCGGTAACCCCTCTGCGGCCCGCCTTTTTGAGAGACCTCGGAGATCCTTCCCCATGGCCGACCACGGCACCGTCGAATACGCAACCGCCACCGGCAACGACTATCCGGCGCACGAGAATACGTACGAGCGGTTCGTCCAATTCACCTTCGTCGGCACGATCCACGTGATCAATCTGGTGCTCGGCCTGGCGACCGGCGGCGTGCTCGGCCACTGGCTGTGGGCGCTCCTGGTGTTCATCATCGCCATCCTCGGCGCCATCCCGGGTTTCGTGACCGGCACCAAGACCTCGAGCTACGTTGCCTTCGCGCTCAGCTTCCTGATCTTCGGCTTCCTCGCGTTGTCCTAAGACCTGAGCTGGCCGAAAAAGAAAAATAGGGGGAGGCGCGGATGCAGATTGCCGTAGCGCGAGAGACGGACGCCAACGAGCCGCGCGTCGCCGCCTCTCCGGAGACCGTCAAGAAGTTCAAGTCGTTCGGCGCCGACGTGGCTGTGGCCCGCGGCGCCGGCGTCGCTTCCGGCATCCTCGATGCCGACTACGAAGCGGCGGGCGCGACGATCTCCGACACGCCGACGGCGAACGCCGACATCGTCCTGAAAGTGCGCCGTCCGGAAGCCAGCGAGCTGGCCGGCTACAAGAAGGGCGCGCTCGTCATCGCCATCATGGATCCGTACGGCAACGATGCGGCGCTGAAGGCCATGGCGGACGCCGGCCTTGCCGCCTTCGCCATGGAACTGATGCCGCGCATCACCCGCGCGCAGTCGATGGACGTCTTGTCGTCGCAGGCGAACCTCGCCGGCTACCGCGCCGTCATCGACGGCGCCTACGAATACGGCCGCGCGCTGCCGATGATGATGACCGCCGCCGGCACCGTGCCGGCCGCCAAGGTCTTCATCATGGGCGTCGGCGTCGCCGGCCTGCAGGCGATCGCGACCGCCCGCCGTCTCGGCGCGGTGGTCACCGCCACCGACGTGCGTCCCGCTACCAAGGAGCAGGTGGAAAGCTTGGGCGCCAAGTTCCTCGCGGTCGAGGACGAAGAGTTCAAGAACGCCCAGACCGCCGGCGGCTACGCCAAGGAAATGTCGAAAGAGTACCAGGCCAAGCAGGCGGCGCTGACGGCCGAGCACATCAAGAAGCAGGACATCGTCATCACCACCGCGCTGATCCCGGGGCGTCCCGCGCCGCGGCTGATCACGGCCGAGATGGTCGCCTCGATGCGTCCCGGCTCGGTGATCATCGATCTTGCCGTCGAGCGCGGCGGCAACGTCGAGGGCGCGCAGCCCGGCCAGATCGTCAATGTGAACGGCGTCAAGATCGTCGGCCACCTCAACGTGCCGGGGCGCCTCGCGGCATCGTCTTCGGCGCTCTACGCCAAGAACCTGCTCACCTTCGTCGAGACCTTGATCGACAAGAAGGAGAAGAAGCTCGCCGTCAACTGGGACGACGAGCTGGTGAAAGCCACGCTGCTGACCCGCGACGGCGCCGTCGTGCATCCGAACTTCCTGCCCAAGACGGCAGCCTGATCATCCAATTGGGGGCTTTGCCATGGACCACCTGGCAACCGCGGTCGATCCCTTCGTGTTTCGGCTATCGATTTTCGTGCTGGCCGTCTTCGTCGGTTATTACGTCGTCTGGTCGGTGACGCCGGCGCTGCATACACCGCTGATGTCGGTCACCAACGCCATCTCGTCGGTGATCGTGGTGGGCGCGCTGCTCGCCGTCGGTGTCCCGCTCGCCGTGAACGACCAGGGCCCGCTCTGGTCGCGCATCCTCGGCTTCGTCGCGCTCGTCTTCGCCTCGATCAACATCTTCGGCGGCTTCCTGGTCACCCAGCGCATGCTGGCGATGTACCAGAAGAAAAAGAAGTGATGGCGATGAGCGCGCGACACACTCCGCTGTCATGCCCCGCGAAAGCGGGGCATCGAGTAACCACCGGCTTCACCATCCATATCGAGCGCTGCGGCGTACTGGATCGCCCGCTTGCGCGGGCGATGACACTCACGGGTGCCTGCCATGAGCGCTGATATCGTTGCGCTGCTTTATCTCGTCGCCGGCGTCCTGTTCATCCTGGCGCTGCGCGGACTGTCCTCACCGGAATCGAGCCGCCGCGGCAATCTGTTCGGCATGATCGGCATGACGATCGCCGTGCTGACGACGCTCGGCTCGCATCCGCCGGCCGACGGCCTCGCCTGGGGCCTGGTGATCGGCGGCATCGCCATCGGCGGCGGCATCGGCGCGGTGATCGCGCGCAAGGTGCCGATGACCTCGATGCCGGAGCTGGTCGCCGCCTTCCACTCGCTGGTCGGCATGGCGGCGGTGCTGGTCGCGGCCGGCGCCTTCTACGCGCCCGCCGCCTTCGGCATCGGCGAGGAAGGCCACATCCACGCGCAGAGCCTGATCGAGATGTCGCTCGGCGTCGCCATCGGCGCCATCACCTTCACCGGCTCGGTGATCGCCTTCTTGAAGCTCTCCGGCCGCATGAGCGGCAAGCCGATCATTCTGCCGGCACGCCATCTCGTGAACATCGTTCTGGCGCTGGCGCTCGTCTACTTCATCTATGGCTTCTTCGTCTCGCAGTCGGCGATCGACTTCTGGTTGATCGTCGTCATCTCGCTGGTGCTCGGCGTCCTGATCATCGTCCCCATCGGCGGCGCGGACATGCCGGTCGTGATCTCGATGCTCAACTCCTATTCGGGTTGGGCGGCGGCCGGCATCGGCTTCACGCTCGGCAACTCGGCGCTGATCATCACCGGCGCGCTGGTCGGCTCCTCGGGCGCGATCCTGTCCTACATCATGTGCAAGGGCATGAACCGCTCGTTCATCTCCGTCATCCTCGGCGGCTTCGGTGGCGAGACGGCGGGCCCCGGCGCGGCGCAGGAGCAGCGGCCGGTCAAGCTCGGCTCGGCGGAAGACGCCGCCTACATCATGAAGAACGCGCAGAAGGTCATCATCGTGCCGGGTTACGGCATGGCGGTGGCGCAGGCGCAGCACGCGCTTCGTGAAATGGCGGACCATCTCAAGAAGGAAGGCGTCGAGGTGAAGTACGCCATCCATCCGGTCGCCGGCCGTATGCCGGGCCACATGAACGTGCTGCTGGCCGAAGCGAACGTGCCCTATGACGAGGTGTTCGAGCTCGAGGACATCAACTCCGAGTTCGCGCAGGCGGACGTCGCCTTCGTCATCGGCGCCAACGACGTCACCAACCCGGCGGCCGAGGAAGACAAGACCTCTCCCATTTACGGCATGCCGGTGCTGCAGGTCTGGAAGGCCGGCACGGTGATGTTCATCAAGCGCTCGCTCGCCTCCGGTTATGCCGGCATCGACAACCCGCTGTTCTACCGCGACAACACGATGATGCTGCTCGGCGACGCCAAGAAGATGACCGAGAGCATCGTCAAGAGCATGTGAGACGCCGTCTCAGCGCCGAAATGAGTATGGCCGGGCTCGTCCCGGCCATTTCTTTAGGCGGCGGCGTTCTTGTGCTCTGAGCGCGTCAGACCGTCGCTTCCCGCGGCAGCGGCACCGTGCCCTTCACGCGCACGCCTTCGGGCCGATAGCTGACGTTCGCCTTCGCCTGGATCTGCCCGGGCAGCACGATGTCGACGAGGCGCGTGCCGAAGCCTTTGTGCTTGGGCCGCTTCACCACAGGGCCGCCGGTCTCGATCCACTCGAAGTCGAGGCGCCGGCCGCTGGCGGCGATCGTCACACTCCAGGTCACGTCCACCTGACCCTCGGGGGCGGAGAGGGCGCCGAACCGCACGGCGTTGGTGGCGAGTTCGTGGATCGCCATGCCGAGCGTCACCGCAAGCTGCGAGGGCAATTCGATATCGGGTCCGCTGAGCGTGATGCGCCCGTCTGGGCCGGTGTCGAAGGCGTCGAGCTCCTTATGCAGGATGCCGCCGAACTCGACGACGCCGCCTTCGTCGCTCAGCAGCAGGTGCGTCTTGGCGAGCGAGCCGATGCGGCCGATGATGGCGTCGCGAAACTCCTCGATGGTCCGCGCCGAGCGTGCCGTCGAGCCCATGATCGCCTGCACCGTCGCCAACGTGTTCTTCACGCGGTGGTGCAGCTCGCGCACCAGCAGCGCCTGCTGGTCCTCGGCGGATTTGCGCTGGCTGATGTCGGTCAGCATGTTGACGGCGCCGACCAGCTTGCCCGCGGCATCGAAAAGCGGCGTCGGCGCCGCGGCGAAGGGCACGCGCGTGCCGTCCGGTCGCTCGGCGATCGCCTCCACCCCGCGCACGGGCCGTTGCTCGCGCACGGCGACGGCCATGGGGCAGTCGCTGTGCGCCATCGGCGTGCCGTCGGGCCAATAGAGCTTCCAGGCGCCGCACCATTCTGTGACGCCCAGGGCCGGCTGGTGGCCCCACAATTCGGCGGCTGCGCTGTTGTAATAGGTCAGGCGCCCCATCGCGTCGGTCGTGTAGACGGCTGCGGGGAGCGCCTCGAGCAAGGCATCGAAGCGACGCTCGCGCTCGCTCAGCAACGCCTGCGTCCGTGGCAGGTCGCCGATCGAGACGATGTTGTCGTTGTTGTTGCTGGGTCGCGCATCGCCCCGTGCGGCGCCCGCGCGCTCGCTTTCCAGGAAGCTGAACTTGGAATCCACCGCCCCTGCCTCGATTTCTGACATAGGGGTGGTTGCGTGACGACCACGTCCCCCTACCGCCTATTTCAATGAACGCGGGTGCGTGCATATCGTTGCAACGGCGATGAGATTTTCCACCGTAGAAGCGGGAATTACTTAACGACGTACCTTTTTCGGCATTGGGAGCCCGTTAGCAAAGCCTTGCAACGGTAATTACGATTGCTGGCAGTGGTATGCGACGGCGCGGGTGCCCGAAAAACGAACGCAGCCGAACCGGATCAGGGACGTCGTCGCGTGGGCTCCAGCGCGACCGGGGGTGGCGGGATGACGGTAACGAAGTGGATATGCATCGGCGTGACGATCGCCCTCCACACGTTTGCATGGGCAGCGCCGGTGTCGGCCGAGCCCTGCGCCGATCCGCTCAAGCCGATGCTCCGCGCCGAGCTGTTCTTCGGCCGCTCGGTCGGCAACCGTTTCGGCGTCACCGACCGGCTGTGGCAGGGCTATGTCGCGCGTGAGCTGGCGCCGCGCTTTCCCGCCGGCTTCACCGTCGCCGACGGCAACGGCCAGTGGCGTGAGGGCGGCGCCGTCATGCGTGAGCGCAGTAAGATCGTGATCGTGGTCGCGCCGGACAGCGCCGACCTGCGCGCGCGCCTTGCCGAGGCCAGCGCGGCCTACATCAAGCGCTTCCAGCAGAAGTCGGTCGGGCTGGTCATGCAGCCCGTCTGCGCGGCATTCGAGCGCCATGGCGCTTCTCAAATGGCTGCTCATTGCCGCCGTGCTCGGCTATGGCGGGCTCCTGGTGCTGATGTACGTGTTTCAGCGCTCGCTGCAGTATTTCCCGGATCGCACGCGCACGCCGCCGGCCATGGCGGGCTTACCCCAGGCGGAAGAGGTCGCGCTCAAGACGAGCGATGGCGAGACCGTCATCGCCTGGCATGTGCCGCCCAAGGACGAGCAGCCGGTCGTGCTGTATTTCCATGGCAATGGCGGCGCGCTCAATCTGCGCGCAAGCCGCTTCACATGGCTGGTGGCCGAAGGCTACGGCCTCCTGGCGCTCTCCTACCGCGGCTATGGCGGCTCCAGCGGCACGCCGAGCGAAGCCGGCCTGATCCGCGACGCGCAGACGCTCTACGACTATGCCGCCGCGCGCTATCCGGCGCGCCGCCTCGTGCCGTTCGGCGAATCCCTCGGCACCGCAGTGGCGGTGGCGCTCGCCGCCGAACGCCCCGTGGGCGGCCTCATCTTGGACGCACCCTTCACCTCCGCCGCCGATGTCGGCGCCGCGGCCTATCCGTTCGCCCCGGTGCGTTGGCTGATGAAGGACCCGTTCCGGTCCGATCTGCGCATCGGCCGCGTGCATGCGCCGCTGCTGGTGATCCACGGCGCGGGGGACCGCATCGTGCCGATCGCGTTCGGCGAGAGACTGTTCGCGCTGGCCAATGAGCCCAAGCGCTTCGTGCGCTTTCCCGCCGGCAATCATGTCGATCTCGACGACCACGGCGCGGCGGATGCTGTGAGGCCGTTTCTCGCGTCGCTCCCGCGCTGACGCGCCGGGCGCTTTCGGCTGGGGCGGGGCCCAAAACAAAAGCGCGAGCCGCAAGGGCCCGCGCCATGTGAAACTCAAAACCCGTATCGGCCGTTCGGCCGGCTTGGCTCAGCCGAAACGACGGGCGCCACCAGCGCCGCCGCGGCCGCCCGCCGCACCCGGAGCCGGCTTCGGCTTCATCGGCAAGAGGCCCTCGCGCTGCATCTTCTTGCGCGCAAGCTTGCGGGCGCGACGGATCGCTTCCGCCTTTTCCCGCGCCTTCTTTTCCGACGGCTTTTCGTAGTGACCGCGAAGCTTCATCTCGCGGAAAATGCCCTCACGCTGCATCTTCTTCTTGAGCGCCTTGAGGGCCTGATCGACGTTGTTATCGCGGACGAGTACTTGCACGCTTGCTCCTTCGTTGTGGGCCGGACGGGTTAAGGTCAAAAGCCCACAAACGGCGGGCCTTTTGAGTCGGCGGGCTGTAGCAGAATTGGACGATAGAGTCCATGCGGCGCGGCCCAAAACGGCCGCAGCACGGGCTTTTCGCCAATATAGAGCACCAGGTGCCGGCCCGCCAGGGTTCCGTCAGGCGCCGGGCCGGCGTCGGGTCTGGCGCGGAAGGGCAGTCAGAACAAGGGTTTAAGCGCCGAGTGCGCATGGCAGCCTGTGGCCTATCGGCCACGGCCCGCCGCAGCGTCCGGTCCTGGCATGCCGCGGCCTCTTCAGTCGGCCTCCAACAGGGCGGCGAGGGCGCACGGGCGCCAGCGTGCGGTAGATTCGCGGCGCCCGGTCGGCCAGAGAGCCACCCTGCCGTCGCCCCGTATTGATGAAGCTCCTAATGGGGCCGGCGTGTCAGCACCACATGCGTCGCGTGCTCGCTCGGCACGTATTCGGTGCGCTCGAAGCCGAGCTTGGGCAGGTCGATATCGGCGAACAGGTTCTCGCCGCTGCCGAGCAGAACCGGCGATGCGGCAAGATGGATCTCGTCGACGAGTCCGGCGCGCACATACTGGCGGACGGTCGCGACCCCGCCGCCGACCCGCACGTCGCGGCCCGCCGCAGCCTCCCGCGCGCGCTCCAGCGCCGCGTGAATGCCGTCGGTGACGAAATGGAAGGTCGTGCCGCCCTGCATGACGATCGGCTCCCGCGCATGATGCGTCAGCACGAAGACGGGACAGTGATAGGGCGGGTTGTCGCCCCACCAGCCCTTCCAATTCTCGTCAGGCCACGCGCCGCGGATCGGTCCGAACATGTTGCGGCCGAGAATCCAGGCGCCAATGTTGTCGAAGCTGCGCACCGCGAAGTCGTCGTCGACGCCGGTCGCGCCGCCCTCCTGCCCGAACATCGACTTGAACGTGCGGGTGCCCAGCATCCAGGTGTGCAATCCCATGCCGCCGATGCCGAGCGGATTGTCGAGGCTTTGGTCCGGGCCCGCCCCGAAACCGTCGAGCGACACCGAGAAAGCCCTCACGACCAGCTTCGACATGCACATCCTCCCGAACCGATGTTGTTGTGAAGCCAAATTACGTGCGCGATGCGCCTTTGCAAGCGCGATGACCGCCCACTTGCGGAACGGTGAATTGGCGGGACGCCATTCAATTCGCGTGAACGACCTGTGGCGGATCGTTTTTCGGTGGACCTCTGGCGGTCCGGATGAAGTTGAAGTGATCGACTATCACTCGTCGAATGGGGATCGGAATAGACCGAGCCTCTCATAGAGGATCGAATGGCCAAGAAGCTTGCACCGTTCATCCCGGAGAAGTCCTTCGCGAAGAATTTCTGAAGCCGCTCGGGCTGACGTCCTATGCGGTTGCCGCCGCGATCGGCGTTCCGCGCACGCGCATAGAACGGCTCGCGCGCGAGGAGACGCCCGTCACCGCCGATACGGCATTGCGCCTGGGCAAGTTCTTCAAGACGTCGCCGGCATTCTGGATGAACATGCAGGCTCAGCACGACCTGGAGGTCGCGGGCGACGAATTGGAGTCGGAGATCAAGAAGATCTCGGCCTATAAGGCCGCGTAGCGGCCGGCTACTTCGCCGGCCACACGCGCGTGACGTGGCCCATCTTGCGGCGCGGGCTCGGCTTGCCTTTGCCGTAGATGTGCAGCGAGGTGCCCGGCTGTTTCAGCCAGCGCGCGGTGTCGAGAATCTCGTTGCCGATGAGATTGGTCATCTCGACTTTCTTGCCGAGGCGCAGGGGCTTGGCGAGCGGCATGCCCGCCACGGCGCGCATGTGCTGCTCGAACTGCGACACCGTCGCGCCGTCGATGGTCCAATGGCCGGAATTGTGCACGCGCGGCGCGATCTCGTTGACCAGCACGTGCTGCACGCCCTTTTTGCGCACGACGAACATCTCGACGCCCATGACGCCGACATAGCCGAAGGCCTTGGCGATCTTGGTCGCGACGCGCTTGGCCTCCGCGTCGAGCGCGGGCGAGACTTTCGCCGGCACGGTCGAGATGTGCAGGATGTGGTCGCGGTGCACGTTCTCGGTCACTTCGAAGCATTCGACCTGGCCGTCGGCGCCGCGCGCCGCGATCACCGAGACCTCGCGCTCGAATGTGACGAAGCCTTCCAGGATGCAGGGCACCCCGCGCAGCGCGCGCCAGGCGGCGTCCGCCTGCGATGCCTTCATGATCTTGGCCTGGCCCTTGCCGTCATAGCCGAGCGTGCGCGTCTTCAGCACCGCCGGCAGGCCGATCTTCTCGATCGCCTCGCGCAGTTCGGCCGCGCTATTCACGGCCGCGTAAGGCGCGGTGGCGATGCCGAGCGATGAGACGTAATCCTTTTCGATCAGCCGGTCCTGCGTCAGCGCGAGCACCTTGGGGTCGGGCAGCACCGTCTTGCGCTTACGCTTGCTCAGGAACGCGGCGGTCTTCGCCGGCACGTTCTCGAATTCGTAGGTGACGACATCGACCGCGTCGGCAAAGCGCGCCAGCGCCGCTTCATCCTCGAAGTCGCCGACGGTGTAGTCATGCACCACGTCGAAGGCGCAGGAGTTCTTTTCCGGCGAATAGACGTGGCAGCGCAGACCGAGCGGCGCTGCCGCCAAGGCCAGCATCCGGGCCAGTTGCCCGCCGCCGAGGATTCCGATGGTCGCGCCGACTTTCAGCAAAACACTCTCCGCTCATTCCCGCGTCTAACGGGAATTCAAGTCATAATCACCGAGGCCAAAGTTTGTCGCGCTTCGTCTCCGCTTGCGCGACGACGGCGGCACCATGGCCCGGCCGTTCAATCTTTCGGGCGTTTGGCGACCGCCTTGGTCTGCTGCGTGCGCCACTGGTCGAGGCGCTTGGCGATTTTACCGTCGGAGAGGCCGAGGATGGCGGCCGCGAGCAGCGCGGCGTTGATCGCGCCGGCCTTGCCGATCGCCAAGGTGCCGACGGGAATGCCGCCCGGCATCTGCAGGATCGACAGCAGCGAATCCTTGCCCTCGAGGGCATGGGTGTTGACCGGCACGCCCAGCACCGGCAGCGGCGTCATCGACGCCGTCATGCCCGGCAGATGCGCCGCGCCGCCGGCACCGGCGATGATCACCTTGAAGCCGGCGTCGCGGGCGCCATGCGCGAAGTCATAAAGCCGCTTCGGCGTGCGATGGGCGGAGACGATGCGCGCGTCGTAGCCGATCTTGAGCGCGTCGAGCGTGTCGGCGGCGTGTTTCATCGTGGTCCAGTCCGACTGGCTGCCCATGATGATCGCGACCGGTTTTGTAGCCATCGTGCCCCCTCTGTCCGCACACCCCTGGCGGAAGGAAGCGCCGGATTATAGGTAGGGACCACTTGCTGGCAAGGCGAAACATCTCTTTTCGGTTGTAAAATAGCGGCGATTCGCAGGGGACCCTTCGTGGCCTATAGCGCGACATATCCGGCGGCTCAGGAGCAGAGGTTGCAGGCCGAAGTGGAGCGCCTGCGCGCGGAGCTTGCCGAGGCGCATCGCCGCATCGCCGAACTCGAGGCGCGGGCCGACGTCGATCCCTTGCTGGACATCCTCAACCGCCGCGGCTTCGAGCGCGAACTGGCGCGCTCGGTCGCCTACGTTCAGCGCTACGGCACGCCGGCGGCGCTGATGTTCATCGACCTCGACGGCTTCAAGGCGGTCAACGACCGCCACGGCCATGCCGTCGGCGACGCGCTGCTGAAGGCGGTGGCGGCCGCGCTCACCGGCCATGTCCGCGCCTCGGACGTGGTGGGCCGCCTCGGCGGCGATGAGTTCGGCCTCGTGATGTGGAACGTCGAAGGGGCGAGCGCGGTGGCCAAGGCGCATGGCCTGGAGCGGCTGATCGAGGCGGCCGGCATCGCGCACGGGGCAGGCCGCTTGAGTGTCGGCGCCAGCGCGGGGGTTGTGTCGCTCGCCGACGCCCAGGACGTCACGCAGGTTCTCGATGCCGCCGACCGCGCCATGTATGCGCGCAAGCGCGAGCGGAGAGGGTAGGATTTAGCCGCGTCGAGCCTGAGAGAGATTGCGGCGTATGGCTCCGCTTTCGCGGGACGACATCAGGCGATGATGTCCGGCGTGAGCTGGTCTTCGATCTGGCGAATGGCGTCGCGCAGAACCAGTTTGCGTTTCTTGAGCCGCTGAACTTGAAGCAGATCGGAGCCGGGGGAGGCGGCCAGCGCGGCGATTGCCGCGTCAAGGTCGCGATGCTCCTGATGCAAACGCGACAGTTGCGCGCGCAGCGCGTCTTCTTCTTCTTCCGTCATCGCCACCGCTGATCGCTTTTGAGGCGGTTAATATTTGCCAAAAGCGGAACAATTATCCTGATTTCCTCGTGGGCATTCAAGCCTTTCCGGAATCAATAGAAAACGAGAGTCTTCCAAGTTGATTTGCCGCTCCTAAATCACAGGTGTAGTGTTTGCGGCAGTGGCTCCGCGCTGGGATGGATAGCTGGCCGGAGCGTCACAAGATTGAGGAGACATACTGAATGTCGATGCAATCGCACCTTGCGGAACTCGAAAAGCGGCACAAGGCACTCGAGACCGAAATCAACGACTGCCTGGCCCACCCCGCGGTCGACGATCTCAAGATCGTGGAACTGAAACGCAAAAAATTGCTGGTTAAGGACGAGATAGAACGTCTGCGTATCAACGTGCCCATAAGGGTGCCCATGAGCGTCCACTGACGCCGCATTGATCTGCCTCTCCCACAGCGAGAGGACAACCGCCGGCTCGCCGACCGCGAGGCGGCGGTTTTGCTTTTCGGATTGCGGCGCGATCCGTTCGATAGCACCATGAGTTGCATCGATAAGGAGCGACCGGCCAACGGTCCCGCCCGCCCAAGGAAAAGCACATGCGTCTTCGCGCCGCTGCTCTCATGCTCGCCGCCGCCATGGCGGCTGTCATCTCGTCCGCGCCGGTTGCCGCCGCGGCCGACTATCCCGTCCGGCCGATCACGCTCGTGGTGCCCTATCCCGCCGGTGGCGGCGTCGACGCCATGGCGCGCGTCGTCGCGCTCAAGCTGTCCGACGCGCTCAAGCAGCAGGTCGTGGTCGAGAACCGCGGTGGTGGCGGCGGCACGGTCGGCACCAAGTTCGTCGCGCGCGCCGCGCCCGATGGTTACACGCTGTTGCTCGGCCACACCGGCACGATCTCGATCAATCCGGCGCTCTACACCAATCTTTCGATCGATCCGGAGAAGGAGTTCGCCCCAGTCGGGCTCGTCGCCTCGATGCCGGTGGCGCTGCTGGCGCATCCTTCATTCACGGGCAACACGGTGGCCGATTTCATCAAGCTCGCCAAGGAGAAGCCCGGCGCGCTGAATATCGGCACGTCCGCCATGGGCACCGGCGGCTACATGGCCGCGGAGCTGTTCAAGGTGGTCGCCGGCATCGACG
>Ga0180216_1001918_pt1 | contig 17907 bp, 17 predicted proteins | sample eDN3rd37CBELigMG_FD_128879 | JGI IMG/M metagenome (GOLD analysis project Ga0180216, IMG submission 128879) | Enriched Miracle-Growth compost microbial communities from Emeryville, California, USA - eDNA 3rd pass 37_C BE-Lig MG (version 2)... ...
CGCGATCTTCGAGGAGGAGAACCGCCGCGTCGTGGCCGAGGGCGGCACGCCCGCGTCGGGCCGTCCGGTCCTGATGGGCATCACGAAGGCCTCGCTGGCCGTCGAGTCGTGGCTGTCGGCCGCTTCGTTCCAGGAGACCACTCGGGTGCTGACCGATGCTGCCATCCACGGCAAGTCGGACTCGCTGCGTGGTCTGAAGGAGAACATCATCATCGGCAAGCTCATCCCGGCGGGCACCGGTCTGGACCGGTACCGCAACATCCGGGTCGAGCCGACCGAGGAGGCCCGTCAGGCCGCCTATGCTGTCACCGGCTACGGCGATTTCGACTACGGCTTCGGCTCCGATGCCATCACGATCGACGACAGCGACTTCGTCTCGTACGACAGTTAGTCACCGATCACCAGGACGGCCCCCGCTGCGGCGGGGGCCGTTCTTCATGAACTGCGCTTCTCGGCCGGGCGGAACAACAGTCTCAACTTGGGCTCGAAGATCGGGCGGAAGACCTTCTTGACCGGCTCGGTCATCAGCAGATTCGCCAGGACGACGGCGATCAGGATCGCTCCGATGACGGCCTTGACGCCGTACTGATCGGTGTTCTCGAACACGTCGAACTGCTCGCGCAGGATCAAGATGACGTAACCGTGCAGCAGGTAGCAGTAGAACGTCCGCTCGCCCAGGCGCGTCGTGACGGACTGGGTCTTCGGCACAAGGGACAGCGCCGCGAAGGTCAGCAGGAAACCGATGACCAGCAGTTCGGCGCGTTGTGCGACGCCCTCCAGCGGGGTGGCGTCCAACGGTGACTCGTCATAGCGCGACTTCCACAGCAACCAGTCGACGGTCCAGTCCCTGGAGTACAGGTAGCAGATCACGAATGCGGCGGTCAGGGTGACGGCCGACGCGATCCGGACGTGGGTCTGCGTCAGCCACAGGAAGCGCTCACGGGTCATGTGCAGACCGACGACGTAGAACGGCAGGAATCCCAGGATCTTGGGCAGCGCCAGGACGTTGGGCACCTCGATCAGGCCGACGGCCAACGAGATGATGATCGAGGTCGTGATGGGGTACTTCAGCGCCCGCCAGATGGGTGTCGTGAGCCGCCACACGAACAGGGCCGCCATGAACCAGGCCAGCCACTGCGGCGACAGGATCGCCAGATGCTTCGGTGTGCCGTCGTAGTGGCGCGTGATGAGTTGCAGTGACGTCTCGACCAGCAGATACGGGACCACCAGAGTGCTGACGATGCGCTGTACCTGGCGGGCATCGCCCATGTAGTGCCGAGCCGTGTAGCCGGAGATCAGGATGAAGAACGGCATGTGGAACGAGTAGATCCACACGAAGATCGCTTTGGCCGAGTCCATCTCGACGTACTGCGTCAGGGAGTGTCCGATCACCACCAGCAACATGACCCAGTAGCGGGCGTTGTCCAGATACGCGACCCGCTCCTTCGGAGGAGAGGTCACCACGGGGAGCGGTTCAAGGGCACTCACCCTGTGATTCTATGGAGCGTGCCCGAGGAACAACTGTCAGTGACCCGTGTGCCGCGTCGGACGCAACGGCTGGGCTCCTACGCGGTCGTGTTCCGTACCGATGCCGAGGGCCGTGATCTGATGCTGCTGACCCGCATCTCACCCAGCGGCTATCCGGCCGGCTGGTGGACCCTGCCCGGCGGCGGTGTCGATCACGGGGAGTCGCCCAATGACGCGGTGGTTCGTGAACTGTTCGAGGAGACCGGTCTCGACGCGCTGTCGTCCCGACTCGTGGAGGTGCACGACATCCACATCGTCGATGAGGGGCGCGACGACATGTACGAGGACTATCACGGCGTCCATCTGCTGTACGCCGTCCACGTAGACCCCGACGTCGAGCCCCACGTCACCGAGGTAGGCGGCTCGACCGATCTGGCGCGCTGGGTGCCGGTCGACGAGATCGGCTCGGCGTACCAGCCCGTGCTCCCGATGGTCGAACACGCCCTGCGGTCTCGTGACGACTGCCGCTGACGCCCCACGAAGACGGCCTGGCGCCGCGCAAGCCGGTGCACATGCGATCACATGTGAGGTGCCGCTGGGTTCAGAGGCGTTCGAAGATCGCTGCGAGCCCTTGTCCGCCCCCGATACACATCGTTTCGAGAGCGTATCGGCCATCGCGGCGTTCCAACTCGCGTAGCATCGTAGCGAGGATCCGCACGCCCGTGGCGCCAACGGGGTGTCCCAGCGAGATGCCTGAACCGTTGACGTTGACCCGCTCGAAGTCTGATTCGGCCAGGCGCCACACGGTCGTGCAGGCCAGAACCTGGGCGGCGAATGCCTCGTTCAACTCGATCAAGTCCATGTCGGCGAGCGTCAAACCGCATCGGCCAAGGGCCTTTTCCGTTGCGGGTACGGGGCCGATCCCCATCCTGGATGGGTCAACGCCAGCCGACGCCCAGGTGACGAGGCGCGCGAGCGGGCGAAGCCCCAGTGCCTCGGCCTTTGCTGGCGTGGTCACGAGGCAAGCTGCTGCTCCGTCGTTTTGTCCGCTTGCGTTCCCCGCCGTCACGGTGGCCTGCTGATCCGCGCCGTGCCGTATCGGCCGAAGCGCGGTCAGCGAATCCATCGTGACGTCGGCGCGAGGATGCTCGTCGATATCGATGACACGGTTCTGATGGCGTGTCGTCACGGTGACGGGAATGATCTCATCGGCGAATCGGCCGTTCTGCTGACTGGCGATGGCTCGCTGGTGCGAGGAGAGCGCGAGGCGGTCTTGCGCTTCTCGGCTGATCGAGAACTCGCGGCGTAGATTCTCTGCGGTTTCGAGCATGCCGCCCTGGACTGGATAGCGCTTGCCGCCTGACGTGATACGACCGCGCGCGATGCGATCCCACAGAGGTGTTGAGTCTCCTCGGTGTCCGAACCGGCCGCCGAGGACGTAGTGTTCGGCTTGGCTCATGCTCTCTGCCCCACCGGCGATGACCGTGTCGCACGCGCCGGTCTGCACACGCATGGCGGCATCGATGACCGCCTGGAGGCCCGATCCACATCGACGGTCCAGTTGAAGACCCGGCACGGTGATCGGGAGGCCAGCATCCAGTGCGGCCACTCGACCGATCGCCGGGGCTTCGCCGTTGGGATAGCACTGACCGAATACCACGTCATCGATGCTTGCGGGATCGACTCCCGTTCGTTCCAGGATGGCGCTTAGGACAGTACCGGCAAGTTCGCTGGCTGGTACCTCTCGGAACATACCGCCGTAACGACCCACCGCCGTGCGTACCGGCTCGCAAATCACTGCATCTCGCATCGTGTGCACTCCTTCTGTCATCAGTCGCTTGACAGTATCCGAACGAGCGCTAGTATGGAAAGCGTGAAACAGGACACGCGGGGCACTCGACCAAGATCGGGCTCGTATGGGATCGAAGTAGCGAACCGCGAGGCGTTGAGAGGTGCGTTGGCAGAGTTGGAAGAATTCCGGGGACGATGCCGTACACAGCACCAGGCTCCCGTACCGAGCGAGCGCCAGTTCCGCGATGTGATGGGACGATTCGCCACTGGGGTTTCGGTGGTGACCAGCACGTACCTGGGTGAGCCGGTCGGCATGACGGTGCAGGCCATTGCCTCCGTGTCGCTGGACCCACTGCTGGTCGCGTTCTTCCCTGCGGCCAGTTCGAGCAGTTGGCCCAAGATTCGCGAATCGGCGAAGTTCTGCATCAACTTCCTGCCGTCCTCAGGCGCAGAGATCGGCAAACAGTTCGCTCGTTCAGGAACTGACAAGTTCGCGCATGTTGATTGGGAGTTCAATCAGTTCCAGCTGCCGGTCCTTGGGGCAGCGACATCGACGATCTCGTGCAACATCCAGGCTGCGCCTGCCGTCGGTGACCATCTGTTTGTCGTGGGCCATGTCATGGACGTAGACACGCTCTCGAATGATGACCCCCTCCTTTTTTACTCAGGGAGGTTCTGGGAAATGGGACAACAGTTAGTTGATGGAGAGTGAGTTTTCGCGCGCGAGAGCTCGTGTCAGAAAGGAACGTGTTGGATGAAGATTTTTGACGCCCGCCGGCCGAGGAGTACCCGGCGGCGAAGCTTGAGGCCTTGGTCGCTGGCTTGCATCGCGCTGGCTTTGGTGGTGTCCGCCTGCTCAAGCGGAGATGATCAGTCCGGCGACAAGTCCGCGGACCCGATCACCATTGCGGTGATGGCGCCGTTCAGTGGTGACTACGCGATCTTCGGCGAAGGTTATAAGGCCGGCATCGAAACGTGGATCGCCGTCAACGGTGAGCCGGAGGTCAATGGCCGACCCGTAGAGTTCGTCTACCCCGACGAGGGGTGTGATGTCTCGACAGGCCAAGAGGCTTTCCGCCGGGTGTCGAACAAGATCACGGCCGTGATGGGGCCATCGTGCAGCGCGGTGGTCAAAGCGTTGAAACCGGCGTTCGCGCAGGCCAAGACGCCCGTCCTGTTCCTCGGCCATTCCTCGTCGATCACCGAAGACGAGACCGATGGCTGGGTGTTCCGGCTGAGCCAACCCGACCGTGCGATCGTCGGAGTGTTCGCCGACTACCTGTTCGAGCAGTGGAAGTCCGAGGGCGTCTCCAAGGTAGCGTTGATGCACGACACCTCGACGACCAATGCCGATGCCCCTCAGTACTACGCAGGTTCGGCCAAGGACGCGGGAATCGACCTCGTCGAGAACCTCTCCTATGAACTGGGCACCACTGACTTCACCCCGCAACTACTCAAGGTTCGCCAGAGCGGCGCAGAGGCGCTCATTTTGCAGAGTTTCGGCGGTGACGAGGCAAAGATCATCAAGCAGGCGGCAAGCATGGGCCTGAAGTTGAAGCTGGCCTCCGGATCGGATACCCCGTACCCGGAGACGATCGAAGGCGGCATGCCGGAGATCGACGGCGTGGTCTTCTACGCCGATTATGTCGCCGGCGCCGACGACCCGGGCATCAAGAAGTTCGAGGACGCATGGAACGCGGAGAACCCTGACGTCCTTCCGGTGGACCTCAACTATGAGGCCTACCTCGGTATGAGCCTGATGATGGAGGCGCTGAAGCAGCCGGGCGCCGATGCGGGCGGTGAAGCGCTGCGTGATGCGATCGCCAACATCAACTACAAGTTCGGTGACATCGATATCTCGTTCCTGCCGAATGGTGATCAGGCGAACCTGCTGACCTTCATCGGCAAGGTCGAGGATGGCAAGGCCAAGCTGGTCAAGCTGGCTGTCAGTCCGCGGGCAGAAGCCGCGGGATACGCGAAGTAGGCAGTGCTACCTGGTTGGCATAGCTCGCGGGCTACAGGAACCGAAGCGACAACTCGGTCCCAAAGTCACTAGCCGTTCTCAAGAAAAAGTAGCGTCTGGCTCCGTTGGTCCGGAAAGGAAACCGGACCAACGGAGACCAGCACAGCCAAGGTTGGCGAGGTCTTATCGGCATGGGTTCAACGCTCTTCCAACTCCTCATCGCAGGAGTGTGCATCGGGTTTCTCTATAGCTTGCTGGGCGCGAGCTATGCGCTGTTCTACCGCAGCAAGCGCAGCATCAACTTTGCTCAAGGCGACATCGCGATGTTGGGTGCGTACATCGCGTTCTGGCCGGTGCTGGGTGCAGGTCATCTGACGGTCTGGACCGTGCTGGTGAGCCTGGTCGTTCTGACGCTCGCCGCTGGCGCGATCGAAGTCGTCTTCTTCAGGCCGTTGTATGCCCGCGGCCCTCTCTACGTCATCGTGAGCAGTATCGGACTCGTTTTCGTCGTCCAGACCGCGATTCTGCTGATCTGGGGTCCGCAGACCGTGCTGCCCAAGCCACTGTGGCCTGGGTCGATTCACGTCTTCGGTTTGGTGCTGTCTCACCAGTTGCTGTTGTTGGTCATCGTGTCCGGAAGCCTGGCGATGCTGCTGCAGCTCGCCTTCAGGGGGCGCATCGGCATCGCGATGCGCGCGGCCGCGGAGAATCCCGCGGTCGCGCGGCTCTCGGGCGTCGACGATCGGACGATGGCGACGCTCAGCTTCATGGTCGCCGCGGCCCTCAGCGGTATCGCCGGCATCCTCGTCGCACCCGTCAGCGGCATGAGCCCATCGGCCGGTGCCGCGCTCGGCCTGGCGGCACTCGTCGGCGCGATCATCGGTGGTCTGGGCAATCTCTATGGCGCGGTCGTCGGTGGTGTGTTCATCGGTCTCGTCAACAGTTTCGCGGTCTATTACGTCGGTGCGGTCTACGCGGACGTCATCACCTATTCGCTGCTCGTCATTGCGCTGGTGCTTCGTCCCGGAGGACTGCTGCGTGAAGAAGGGATGGTGTCGCGATGAGACGACATCGCATCATCGGGTGGAGCAGGGGAGCACTGGCTCCGGTCTTGCTTCTGGCTGTAGCGCTCCTGGTCCCGAACCTGTTCGCTGAGGGCTCGTATTCGCAGTACATGATCGAGCTGATCGGGGTCTACATACTTGCGAGCACCGGTTTGAGCCTGTCGATGGGTCTGGCCAAGCAGTTCCACGTCTTGCAGACACTCTTCATGGCCATCAGCGCGTACACCGTCGCTGTCCTGGCTGACCGGTACGACGTGCCGTTTTCGCTCGGTGCCCTGGCGGGGTTGGCGGGTGCCCTCCTACTGGCCCTGCTCTCCGCGCTGGTCACGTTGCGGGCGCAGACCCATTACCTGCTGCTCGCCACATTCGGCATTGTCATCGTTGGCATCACCTTGATCGACGGCCTCGACTCGATCACCGGTGGGGTCAACGGCCGCCCCGCTATCGCTGGTATCGACATCGGCGGCTTCCAAGCGTCGGGCGTTTCTCGCGAATACTCCCTGATTGTTCTCGTGATCGCCGCGCTGGGCCTGTTGGGGGCGCGACGTATCGAGCAGAGCATGGTGGGCAATGCGCTGCGAGGGATCGGCCTGGACGAGGGAATGGTCGCGGCGCAAGGACTGTCGCCTGGCCGCTACCGCATCGTGGCACTGCTGATCAGCGCTCTCTACGGTGGTATCGCCGGCGTGCTGGCCGGCCCCGTGCTGGGCTACTTGTCGCCACCGAGTTTCGACATGCCGGTGACCCTTCTGCTCATTATCATGGTCGTCATTGGCGGACTCGATCGGGTCTACTGGGTGGCGCTGGCCACCGTCGCCGTGACCCTGGTGCAGCAATCAGCTGCGAGTTCGGTCTCGGCGTGGCCGCTCGCGTACGGCCTCGCGGTGATGGTGCTGATCATGCTTCCCGGCCGCGACGTGTCCCGTTGGCTGCCGGAGCGATGGCGACCGCGCCGGGTGGCGCTGGACGGATCGTCCGAGGTTCACGCCGTGTCATCTGAACTGGCAGAGAAGGGGAGTGTCGATGCTCCGCGTTGAGAAGATCAGAAAGACGTTCGGCGGCATCGTCGCGGTCGACGAGGTCTCCCTAGCGGTCGAACCTGGGCAGATCCATGGTCTGCTCGGACCCAATGGGTCGGGAAAGACCACCGCGCTGGACATCATTTCGGGATATCTGCGCCCGGATGCCGGTGAGGTCTATGTCGATGACCGTCCCATGAGGAAGAGCAGTCCTGCGCGCCGCGCTCGGTTCGGGCTCGCGCGCGGATTCCAGCACCCGTCGCTGCTCGAAGACCGTTCCGCCCTGGAGAACGTCGCCTTGGCTCTATTGCCCGGCCTGAGCCTGCGTCAGCGTTTAGGCCGTGTCGACCGCGTGATGGAACAACCGTGGTCGCGTCCCGCCGTCCAGGCCCTGGAAGTACTCGGTCTGCTGGACATCGCGAATGAACGCGTCTCGGAACTGTCGTTCGGCCTGCGACCGCTGCTCGGTGTGGCGCGGGTGCTTGCGTCGGGGTCTGATGTGCTGCTGATGGACGAGCCTGCAGCGGGCCTGGGCGCTCATGAGATGGGTGTGTTGCGCGAGGCGCTGCAAGCGGCTCGCGATCAAGGCGCGGCGATCCTCCTGATCGAGCACAATGTGCAGTTCATCCTCGACACCTGCGAGGTCGTCACGGTTCTGAACTTCGGGCAGGTGATTGCGCACGACACCCCTCAGCTCGCCATGCAAAGCCCCGAAGTCCGCACTGCCTACCTGGGGAGCGCCCATGCTTAGAGTTCAGGCATTGACCGCTGGGTATGGAGTGCCGGTCGTCCAGGGCGTGTCGATCGACGTCGAACCGGGGCGCACCACGGTATTGATCGGTGCCAATGGTGCCGGCAAGACCACGACACTCAAGGCGATCGTCGGCCTGATCTCGACGATGCAGGGTCAGATCAGGGTGGACGATACCGTGGTCCGGCGGGTCAACCCGCAAGCGATGCTGGCGCGAGGCGTTGCGCTTGTGCCGGAAGGCCGAGGTGTCCTGGCCAGTCTGTCGGTGCGAGAGAACCTGCTGCTCGGGGGCTACGCGTGTCGGACACGCACGATGGTGCACGAACGACTCGACCGGGCGATGGATCTGTTTCCGTCCTTGCGTCGGCGCAGCGGTACGTCTGCCGGCTTGCTGAGCGGCGGCGAGCAGCAGATGCTCGCCATAGCTCGCGCGATGATGAGTGATCCGAGTTACCTGCTACTCGACGAGCCGTCGCTCGGTCTCTCGCCTGCATCGGTGTCGGTCGTCCAGGAGGAGTTGGCTCGGCTCGCTTCTGAGGGTCTGGGCATTTTGCTGGTCGAACAGAACGCCCAGCTCGCGCTGGGTCTGGCCGATGTCGGTTATGTGCTGGACCGTGGCCGGATCACGGTCCATAAGCCCGGCGATGAGTTGCGGGCCGATACCGAACTGCACCGTGCTTATCTGGGCATGTCGAGTTCCGATGCGATCAGTGGCATCTCCGCGGCGCCGGAGGCGTCATGCTGACGGGTCGGTGTCCGTCTTGCAGGCGGAGGTATACGCCGGCCGAACCGTTCTGCCAGATGTGTCCGATGACGCCCTTGGACTCGGCGGATCCACCCGAATGCGCCTCGGTTCTCGCGGTCTCCACGGTATACCGGGCCGGTCGTAGCGTGCTTCTGCCGGTGCCCTACAGGGTGGCACTTCTGGTCGAGAACGACCCGGTCTCGCACCAGGACGGGTGCGTGCTGTGGGCGCCCGTGATGTCGGAGGATGCCGTCGATATCGGGGACCGGGTCCAGTTGGAAGTCCGTGTGCTGGGCGGTGCCGCTGAAGATCTCGAAGCGGTCGTCGTGAGCGGGCGCCCGACTGAGCAGGAGGCCGCCACATGACTGGTGTTTCTGTCGCTGGCGTGGGCATCACACGCTTCGGATCCCTGGGCGACATGAGAATGGCCGAGATCGCGGCGCCGGCGGTCGCTGCTGCGCTGTCGATGGCCGACGTCGATCCGGCTGATGTTGACGAGGTGTTCGTCGCCAATAGCTTCGGTGGCCCCGCTAGCGCGACGAAGGTGGCTCGACAGTTGGGCTTCGGCGGTGTCACCGTGAACCGAGTCGATGAGGCTTGTGCCAGCGGCGCAGGTGCCCTGAGGCTCGCCGCGGATGCAGTCGCTGCGGGCCGGCGGGATTGCGTCCTCGTACTGGGCCTGGAGCAGATGCCGAAGGGGTTGCTGGAACCGCGCGGGGAGTCGCGCTACGGCTCTGCGCTCGGCCTCGACAATCTGCCGCTCTTGCACGCCTTCAAGACGCAGCAGTATCTGCGACACATCGGTGCGACCGTCGACGATCTTGCTCGGGTGGCCCAGAAAGCGAGGGAGCGAGCGCGTCTGGCGCCCCATGCCAAGTTTTTTGGCGCCACGGTTCCGAGCGTGGCCGATATCGCCGCCTCGATGCCGATCTCCGATCCGCTGACGAAGGAGCACTGCTGCCGCAATGCCGACGGCGCGGCCGCGGTGATCCTCGTACCGCAGTCGAGTACCTCCCGATTGATCATCCCCGCATGGTTGTCAGGAACGTACGTGGAAGACGTTGCTGTGCCGATGAGCGGGGGATCGGACTCGCGGGAGCAGGTCGTCCGGGAGCTCTCCGGCGCTCTATACGAACGTTCCGGTGTCGGACCAGAACAGATCGGATTCCTTCAGGTCAACGACGCTTTCACCGTCGCGGAACCGCTCTATCTCGAGGCACTTGGATTCGCCGAGGGCGGTGACGGCCTCGCCCAGAGTCTGCGCGAGGCGGAGGGGGAGACATCGTTCGTCGTGAACAGTGACGGAGGTCTCTTGGGCCGCGGGCACAGCATGGGGGCTACGGGAGTCGCCATGCTGTACGAACTGACGATTCAGATGCTCGGACTCGCCGGAGAGAGGCAAGTCCAGTCCGGCCTGAGTCATGGCCTGGTCCAGAGCCACGGTGCCGGCGGTGAAGAACTGCTGCTGCTGGAACGGAAGTGGTGAATGCCCGCACCGACTGCCGGTACGGCGGCGGTCTTCTTCGCTCAGAGAACGCTCAACAAGAGAGGTCATGATGTTCGTCCATGAAATTCTGACTCTGCATTCGCAGAAGGACCCTGACCGGATCGCGCTCACCTTCGAAGACGGTACGGCGCTCGCGTGGGGCACGTTGGCAGAAGCCACCACCTCGGTGGTGAACACGTTGACTGACGCCGGACTGTCCCGAGGCGACCGGGTCGCATTCGCCGGTCGGAACTGTCTTGAAATGTTTCCGCTGTACTTCGCCTGCAGCGCCTTGGGCTTGGTGTTCACGCCGGTCAATTACCGCTTCACTCCGACTGAGATCGAGTCGATGTTCGTCAATAGTCAGCCTAGTTTCGTCTATTGCGCCGACGAGTTCAACGAAACCATGCAGCCGGCCAGGGCCCTGATGGAGCGGCCCGAGAACTTCCGGTTGTTCACCTTCGGTGATGTCCTGACGTGGGCGGCGAGCGCTGATGGCCCCGATTTCGACCGTGGTATCGACATGACAGGGCGGACCGAGGACGACGTGTCGTGGATCTGCTACACGGGAGGCACGACCGGCGACCCCAAGGGCGTCATGCTCACACATCGCAACATGATGAGCACCTGCTTGTTCTTCGCGACGGCCGCTCGCCCGTGGCGCGGGGATGTGTACTTGGCGATGGGGCCGCTCTTCCACATCGCGCTCGTCGGGCCGATTGCTTATCTGTTTCTCGGGGCCCGGGTGGTCGTGATGAACTTCGAGCCCGCCAGGGCATTGGAGTTGATCGCCCGCGAACAGGTCACCACGACGGTCGCCACGGGCACGATCTTCAAGATGCTTGTTGAGGCACAAGAACGCCAGCCGGTTGAACTGAAGTCGTTGCGGCTGATCGAGTTCGGAGGTGCCCCGATCTCCAGCGCCCTGGCACAGCGGGCGAATCGACTGTTCGGTTGCCAGGTCGCTCAGATATACGGACAGACCGAAGCGTGCTTGCCGGTCACGTACATGTACCCGGAGGAGTATGCCGCTTTCTTCGAATCGGGCGATACCGAGTCTGTCGGATCCATTGGCAAGCCGGTCACGACGGTGCGCGTCAAGATCGTCGACGACAACGGCGACTGTGTGCCGCCCGGTGAAGTCGGGGAAGTTGCCGTGCATGGCGAGAACGTGATGGCGGGTTATTGGGGTCGCCCGGACCTCACCGCTCTGGCGATCAGGGACGGCTGGCTGCTGACCGGTGATTTAGGCCGTCTTGACCGGCGGGGATATATCCACTTGGTCGATCGCAAGAAGGACATGATCATCAGCGGCGGCGAGAACGTCTATAGCGGCGAGGTCGAGCGCGTCATCGGTGGGTTTGCCGAGGTCGTCGAGGCGGTCGTGGTCGGACGACCCGACCAGCACTGGGGCGAAGCGGTTCACGCAGTCGTCGTCCTGGCGCCCGGCCAATCGTGCACCGAGGACGAGGTCCGTCGCCGTTGCCGCGAGGTCCTGGCCGGCTACAAGGTGCCGAAGTCCGTCGAGTTCGTCTCCGAGTTACCACGCCTACCGACCGGCAAGGTCGCCAAATCGGTCATCAAGGCCAGATATGGCGACACCCCCATCCATTCGATTTAGCCAGAAACTGACCAACAAACTCCAGATAAGGGGATGCAAGAGTGAAGTTCTACCTGAACGCAGTTCCGTTTGCTGCCGACTACGACGAGATCGAGGAAGGAGTCAAGCTGGCGGGAGCCGACCCGACGCGCTACCAAAGGATGCTGGATCGCCTGCGAGGGGTTGCGCAAGTGGCCGACGACGGCGGATTCACCGGCATCTGCTTTAGCGAGCAGCACGCCAATATCGAGGGAATCCCCGAGGTCACGACGAACCCGTTGCTCCTCGACGCTTTCGTGGCTGCGCACACCAAGCAGCTTCGAGTCGGTCAGCTGGGCATGACGTTGACCGTCCACCACCCGTTGATGCTGGCCGAGGACATCGCGCTCCTGGACCAGATCACAGGTGGCCGGGTCTTTGCCGGTTTCACTCGCGGCAACTCCAGGCGTTGGGTTGATACGTTCGGGCATTCGTTCGGCACCGCCGCGACCCAGTCGGACAAGTCCGCTGCCGACGAGGCAAATCTGCGGGCAGTCGAGGAAGCCTGGACCATCATCAAGAAGGCGTGGACCACCGAGACGTTCTCCCACCAAGGTGAGTTCTGGACCGTGCCGGGCCCAGACATCGTCTGGGACAGCGAAGTGACCCGCAGCTTGGGCCAAGGTGTCGACGAGAACAAGCGCCTGCACGAGATCGGATCGGTCCCGAGTCCGCTGCAGAAGCCCCACCCGCCGCTCTTCGCCCCTCTTGCGGCGCGGATGACCACGGCCGCGTTCTGGGTCGAGCAAGGTGCGACAGCGGTCTGCTACGCGGCCAAGGACGACTTCCTGCGCACCGCGTATGAGGTGCTCAGTGAACACCGGCAGCCGGGTCCTTGGGCCGATCGACCGGCTCTTGCGCCGGCGGCGAACCTTTTCATCGGGGCGACTCGCGCCGAAGCCGAAGCGCTCAAGGCCAAGCACGATGCCCTGTACGCCCGTGCGTTCGCGGCTCCGCCCTTCAACGTGCCGGCAGGACGCGTGATCTGCGGTGATCCGGACGAGGTGTCGGCCGAGATCGAGAAGCTGACGAAGCTGTTCCCGTTCGAAGACCTGTTCTTGTGGCACAGCATCAACTGGTTCACCGAGGCAGAAGAGATCGAGAGCCTTGAGATCTTCTGTGACAAAGTCCTGCCGCGCTTCGCCGACTGAACTCGATATTTGTGGGAAAGGTTGAAACAGTGGAACTCACAACAGATACCTGTGCATATGTGAGCCTGGTCTGTGATGATCTCGAGACCAGCGCACAAGCTCTGGAGAAACTTGGCTTCGGTCGGGTCTGGGCGGGCCACCACCCGGCTCTCGGTGCGACCTGCGCATTGCTGGCGAGCAGGTCGGGCGGCATCTTGTTGGTCGCTGACTCAGATCATCCGGTCGTCACCGCGACCCGGGCAACCAAGGAACGCTGGCTGCACCTGAGCATCCTGACCGACGCTTCGACGGCGCGTGAACGTGCCGCTCGTGCCGTCGGGGCCGGTGCGACGGTCGTGGACTTCGAGTTGGAGGGATTGGGGTCCGGCATATTCGTTGAGTTTGGCGCCCCGGCGCAGGGCGAAGCGGCTATGCGGGTGGAATTCCTGATCGCCGACGAAGCCACGGTGATGTGTGCCGGGTCATCGATCCGCCGGATCGAAAGCATCGCGTTTGCCGGCCTGACCCGGACAGCGTTCACCGATCCGTTGGTCAGCATGGGTTATGCGATCGATCCCAAGACAAGTGATGCGGACTTCCCGAGTCTGGGCGGCCTGAACAGCATCATCTGGTTGCGGGACAACTACCTGGAGTTGAACGAGCCGCTGGCTGCCGGGGGCGTGATGGAGAACATCAGAAAGCGGATGGGCAGAGATGGCGTCTTCGGCATCAACTTCGAGCCCGATGACCTGGAGGGTGCATGCGCTCGGTGGCGGGCCGACGGTATCGAGACCAACACCGAAGCCCCGATTCTCCTCGAGGGCGATCTCCACGGCGTGACGTATCCAGTCTGCGACATCGTCACGATCAACCCTCGCAGCACCGGCGGCGGCAGGATGTTCGCCTTGCGGCCACTGACGTATCCGTGGGAACTTCGCTGAGCTGGCCTCTGGAAACTGGTAGACCAGGCGGGACGCAGAGACGCGTTCTCTGCGTCCCGCAATGAAGGGACGAGTATGAGTGAATCGGAACCGGGCGCGGACGCTGCGGCGACACCGAGACGAACGACGAATCGCAAGCCTGGCCGGCGCGACGACATCATGGCTGCGGCCCAAGCGTTGTTCAGCGAACAGGGGTATCACGCGACGTCAGTGCGCCAGATCGCCGATGCGGTCGGCATTCGTGTGGCCAGCCTCTACACCCACATTGACGGGAAGGAGGATTTGCTGAACGAAGCAATGATCGCGGTGGCCCGACGATTTCGGGATGCCGCCAGTGATGCGCGTGACCGTGGCGGATCGCCCTCCGATCAGCTGTCCTTCCTAGTTCGCGCCCACCTGGAGATCGTCGACGTGGAAACAGAACTCGCGCGAATCTTGAACTTGGAGTGGCGAGAGGTCGAAGTGGCCAGTGAGCTGCGTTCGCTGAGGTCGGGCTACGAAGATATCCTCGAGCAAATCCTTCGCCAGGGAAGCGAAGCCGGCGAGTTCCGGTTGACCCAGCATCCCAAACTCGCCGTGTACTTCATCGCCACGGCACTGAACAGCGTGTGCCTGTGGTACCAGGCGGACGGGCCTCTCGGTATTGATCAGATTGCCGTCGAATACTCGTCGCTTGTTCTCAACTCGGTAGGCGCCCGCGGCTAAGCGGATCGTTTGCCCTAACACTTTGGAGAGGTCTGTGACCGACTCGATTCAACACTCGCTCTACATCGACGGCGGGTGGATCGCTCCCACCCAGGCCGACGAGGTCATCGAAGTCGTCAATCCGGCGACCGAAGATGTCGTCCGTCGACTTCCGGCGGCGTCATCCCGTGATGTCGACGCGGCGGTGGAGGCAGCCAGGCGCGCGTTGCCGGCCTGGGCGTCCACTCCTGTTTCGGTCCGGGCGCGGACCTTACTTAAGGTGGCACAGGCCCTGCGCGGACGCCGTGACGAGATCGCCTCGGTGATTACGACCGAGATGGGATCGCCGATTACTGATTCGCGTCGAGTGCAAGTCATGGCGGCGGTGAATGACCTTGAAGTTACCGCACACATTGCGCGGTCGTTCGCCTTTCAAGAGTTGGTCGACGGTTCGTTGATCAAGCGTGTGCCGATGGGAGTCGTCGCGGCGATCGCGCCGTGGAACTACCCGTTGCATCAGATTGCGGCGAAGGTCGGGCCGGCGTTAGCTGCCGGCTGCACGGTCGTGCTGAAGCCCAGCGAGCTGGCACCCCTCGACGCCTACCTCTTGGTAGAGGAGTTCGAGCGGGCCGGCCTTCCCCCGGGAGTGCTCAATCTTGTTGTCGGCGGCTCCGAAGTGGGAGCCGGTCTGGTGGAACATTCTGGTGTCGACATGGTGACGATTACCGGCTCGGTGGGTGCCGGGGTCAGTGTGGCCAAGGCAGCCGCGCCGGGATTGAAGCGTGTCGTGGCGGAGTTGGGCGGTAAGTCAGCGGCGCTGCTCGCGCCCGGCGCCGACTTCAATCGTGCGGTCGCGAGCGTGATCGATTCCTGCTTTTTCAACGCGGGACAGACCTGTGGTGCGTTGACTCGCCTGCTGGTTCCGGCCGGAATGCTGGAGCAGGTTGAGACGCTAGCGGTGGATTCGGTTCGTCGCTATCGGCCGGCGGATCCGATGTTGGACACCTGCCGCTTGGGCCCGGTCATCAGTGATGATCGCGTCGCTTACGTTCGCCAGGTCGTCGACCAGGCGCAGGCATCCGGCGCGGAGGTCTTCGGCAGTGATGACAGCCGTCTCCCGGATCGCGGATCCTTCATGAATCCGGTTGTCGTATCCCGGGCCGAGCCGACGATGCGAGTCGCGACCGAGGAACTCTTCGCGCCGGTGTTGACCGTCCTGGGCTACGACGACCTGGACGATGCGGTGTCGATCGCCAATTCCACGGACTTCGGGCTGAGCTCGGGGGTTTGGGCGGGCAGCCGGTCGGAAGCTCTCGAGATCGCTAACCGGATCAATGCCGGACAAGTCAACCTCAACGGCGCCAGCCCGAGTGCCTATGTCCCGTTCGGTGGATTCGCTCGCTCCGGCCTTGGTGTGGAGTTCGGCCGGTACGGATTGGAAGAGTTCTTGGGGTACAAGTCGATTCAGGGCGTGAGTCTGTGAAACGACCGCTCGGCGTCGTCGATGATGTGTCAACAGAATGACCATGGTTGATGGCATGTCCTGGGCCGTGGATTGGCCCGCTGAGCGCCGGCTCTCAGTGGGCGGTCTTTTGGGGATAGACCATCAGCAGGACGTAGTTGCGCGGGCCGACATGACGTGGGTGCCGCGGTAGTAGGTGCCGTTGGCGGCGCTGCCGCTGTACGTGGTGCCGACCTCGTTGAGGTCCTCGACGACGTCCTTGTCGGGCTCGCCCTCGATGCGTTGAGTGACCCAGTCGCGGGCGACCGCATCGGCCGCTGTGGCACGCTCGATGAACACTGCGGCGAACGATGGCCGGAATCCGCTCAACAGGATCGTGCTGCCGGCCGGAGCCGTCCAGCCGTCGACCAGTTCGGTCGTGGCGGCGGCATCGATGTCCATGCGGGGCCAGATCAGACCGGAGGCGTCGGCGGTCTCGTCGACGTCTTCGACATCGCCCAGGTCGTTGGACTCGTGGGTCTCCTGCCCCAGTTTCGGATCGCCGACGTAGGTCAGTTGAAGCGTCATGACCGGGCTGCGCAGCGACGACGGCGGAGATGTACGGGTCGTGAGGTCACCGGGATCGACGGTCATCCGGACCCTCACATCGCGTTCGTCCGCGGTGCTGCCGGTCGCGGTGAAGTCGCACCGCTTGATGCGGTCGTCGGCCCTCTCGCAGACCTTGCCGAGATCGTCGGTGGGAACTTCGGTGTCGGGAAGCAGGGCCGCGATCTGTGCCAGCATGCGTCGCGTGACGACCGCGGGATCGCCGTCGACGCGCATGGCCGAGATGATCGTGTCGGGGCGCGGCGACTGGTCCAGGATCTTGAACGAGTCATCGCTGGGTGGATCGTCGGGCTTCGGGGTCGGTGTCGTCGGCGTCTCGCCGGGCTCGGCCTCCTCGGCCGCCTTCTCGAGCAGCTTCGCCTCGCGTTCGGCCTGGGCGGCTTCCAGCTCTGGACGGTACGCCTCGATGAGCGCTTCGCTGCGCAGCCGGATCAGCGGGCCGAGTTGCACGGCGCCCTTGGGCACCGACAGCCCGTAACCGATGGGCGACTGTGGGCCCGACTCGTGCGGTGAGACGTCGGGTGCGGCTGACGTGGTGACGGTCGGGGCGGGTTCGTCGCCGTTGGCCGTGCATCCGGACAGCACCGTGGCGGCGGCTAGGGCCAACGCAGCGACCGGGTAGGACCCCACCTTCGCGGACAGACGCAATACGCCCACCTCCTTCGGCCCTCAAGACTAGAGGTTGCCTCGATTCGTATAGATACACACACCGTGCAAATAGTGTGGTTATCCTGATCCCAGTCGTCGACGAATGAGGATCTGACGTGCCGTTCAACCCCACCAGCCCTGAGTCGGTCTTCACCTACGGAGCACCAGGACTGAAGTTCGGTGCTGGTGCGCGTCATGAACTCGCTCACGATCTGGGCCAACTCGGCGCGCGGCGCGTCCTGGTCGTGACCGATCCCGGCGTGGCGGCCACGGGCGCCCCGTCCGAGATCGCCGACTCCCTGGGTTCCGGTGGGATCGAGGCGGTCGTCTTCGACCGCAGTCGCGTCGAGCCGACCGACGGCAGCCTGACCGAGGCGATCGAGTTCGGCCGCGCGAACGGACCGTTCGACGCGATCGTCGCCGTGGGCGGGGGCAGCAGCATCGACACCGCCAAGGCGGTCAACCTGTTGTTGACCAACGAGGGGGAGCTGATGGACTACGTCAACGCCCC
>Ga0180216_1001919_pt1 | contig 17881 bp, 16 predicted proteins | sample eDN3rd37CBELigMG_FD_128879 | JGI IMG/M metagenome (GOLD analysis project Ga0180216, IMG submission 128879) | Enriched Miracle-Growth compost microbial communities from Emeryville, California, USA - eDNA 3rd pass 37_C BE-Lig MG (version 2)... ...
AGAAGCGATAGGCGACGTCGATCGTGATGCCCTGCTCGCGCTCGGCCTGCAACCCGTCCACGAGCAGCGCGAAATCGAGGGCGTCGCCTGTAGTGCCGTGCTTGCGGCTGTCGGCCGCCAGCGCCGCGAGCTGATCGTCGAGCACCAGCCCGCCGTCGTAGAGCATGCGTCCGATCAGCGTGCTCTTGCCGTCGTCGACGCTGCCGCACGTGAGGAAGCGGAGAAGACTCTTTTCCGTCGTCATCAGAAGTAGCCTTCCTGCTTCTTCTTCTCCATCGAGCCCGCACTGTCGTGGTCGATGGCCCGGCCTTGCCGCTCGGAGGCGCGCGCTGCCGAGATCTCGGCGATGATCTCATCGACGGAGCCCGCCTCGGACTCGACGGCGCCCGTCAGCGGATAGCAGCCGAGGGTCCGGAAGCGCACGCGCCGTTCCTCCAGTTGCTCGCCGTCGCGAAGCACGAGGCGCTCGTCGTCGCGCATGATCAGCAGCCCGTCGCGCCGGACGACGGGACGAGGTGCGGAAAAATAGAGCGGGACGACAGGGATTCCTTCGAGGGCGATGTATTCCCACACGTCGAGCTCGGTCCAGTTGGACAGCGGAAAGACCCGCATGCTTTCGCCCCGCGCATGCCGGCCGTTGTAGAGCCGCCATAGCTCGGGGCGTTGCGCCTTGGGATCCCAGCGATGGCCCGCGGAGCGGTGGGAGAACACGCGCTCCTTCGCGCGCGAGCGTTCCTCGTCCCGGCGCGCCCCGCCAATGGCGCAATCGAACTTGTGCGCATCGAGGGCCTGCCGAAGACCTTGCGTCTTCATGATGTCGGTGTGCACGCTGCTGCCGTGCGTGAGCGGCGAGATCCCCTGCTCGAGACCGTCGCGATTGATGTGCACGATCAACTCGAGGCCGAGACGCCGCACCGTCTCGTCCCGGAACGCGATCATGTCCCGGAACTTCCACGTCGTATCAACATGAAGAAGCGGGAACGGCGGCTTGCCGGGATGGAATGCCTTCATCGCGAGGTGCAGGAGCACCGAGCTGTCCTTGCCGATGGAATAGAGCAGGACCGGCTTTTCGCAGTCCGCCATCACCTCTCGGTAAATATGTATGGCTTCCGCTTCGAGCTGTCGAAGGTGGCTGGGAAGGGTCAAGGCATCATCCTGCAGCAGTTTCGCGCACACCGGAGCGGCTTCGGCCGACCCCGGAGCAAATGTGCGTCGACGTTTCTGTTCCCCGCGTCTCCGAGGGCAGCCGCACCGTAATTGGTCGACGCGCGTACCCCCTTCACCGGTGCCTGCCGGAACAGGACCACCGCACAACCTATCGAATGCGCAGGAGAGGATTGCGCTGCCCGAACACATCGGGGCTGACCTCGGCATTCCGCCGATCTTGCCGCAGTCCTGCTCGCTATCCCCCGCTGCGATCTGCATCTACATGCAACAAGATCGAGACGTTTGCGATCCGGCACGGCGAGATACATTGTCGCAAGTTGAAAAGCCCGCCGGGAATCGAAGATATCCGGGACCTGTTCACGGCGAACGGGTATCACCGTTCACTTGCATCATTCTTGCATCGCCGGATGCATGGAAAATGGTCATTCGACGGTCAAATTCGGAGCCGATCTGCTGTATGCACGCGGTTAAGCGTCGGTCGCAAGATCAGGGTGTTTCGTTCATGAGCAAGATCTATCCAGTCATTCTGTCCGGAGGCTCCGGGACCCGGCTCTGGCCCCTCTCCCGGGCGATGTATCCGAAGCAATTCATTCGCTTCTTCGACCACTCGGAGCCGAGCTTTCTCGGCGCTACCCTGAAGCGCCTGACCACGTCTGCCGGGTTCGCCGCGCCCATCCTCCTGTGCAACAACGATCATCGCTTCCTGGTGAAGGACGAGCTCGATCGCGCCGGGATCGCCGCCGGCACGATCTTCCTCGAGCCGGTCGCCCGTAACACCGCCGCCGCCATCGCCGTGGGGGCTCTGGCGGTGCTGCGGGAGGATCCCGAGGCCATCATGGTGGTGATGCCGTCGGACCACGTCATTGCCGATGAAGCGGCATTCGAACGGGCTATACGCAAGGCTGCCCAGGTTGCGGCGACAGGACGCCTCGTCCTGTTCGGCATCAAGCCGGCCGAAGCGCACACGGGCTATGGATATATCCGTCGGGGCGTCGCGCTTCCCGGCGCGGATGGCGACGTGTTTGCTGTCGACGCCTTTTTCGAGAAGCCCGATGCCGCCACTGCAGCGGACTACCTCGCGGCCGGCACGTACTTCTGGAACAGTGGCATCTTCGTCCTCCATGCGCGCACGTTCATCGAAGAGCTGGAAAGGTTGTCGCCGGACATCCTTGAGGCCGCGCGCAGCGCACTGGCCTCCGCAGAACCGGACCTCGGCTGCCTCCGTCTCGGCCGCGCCGCCTTCGAAACTGCGCCCAGCATCTCCGTCGACTATGCCGTCATGGAGAAGACCAACCTCGCCGCCATGCTGCCCCTCGACGTGGGCTGGAACGACGTCGGATCATGGGCCTCGCTCTGGGAGGTTGCGCCTCGCGACAAGGACGGCAACTCGGTTCAGGGCGACGCGCTGATCGAGGACAGCACGAACCTCTACGTTCACTCGGAGCGTTCCCTCGTCGCCGCCATCGGCGTGAAGGATCTCGTCATCGTTGATACCCCGGATGCATTGCTCGTTGCCGACAAGGCGCGGTCGCAGGACGTCTCCACGATCGTCAAGCGCCTCAAGGCATCGAACCGCAAGGAGCAGGAGCAGCACCTTCGCAACCATCGGCCGTGGGGCTTCTTCGATACGCTGAGCCTCGCGCCGCGCTTTCAGGTCAAGCTCCTGCACGTCAAGCCGGGCGCCAAGCTCTCGATGCAAATGCACCATCACCGGTCCGAGCACTGGATCGTCGTGCAAGGCACCGCCAAGGTCGTCATCGGCGACACCGAGAAGCTCGTGCGCGAGAACGAGAGCGTCTACATCTTCGCGACCCAATGGCATCGGCTCGAAAACCCCGGAAAAGTGCCGCTGGAGATCATCGAGGTGCAGATCGGGACATATCTCGGCGAGGACGACATCGTACGCACCGACGACATCTATAAACGTGCACCGGAGGAGACACGCTAGCGTCCCGATTCCTAAGTCCGTCATTCCTCGTGGCAGGCTCCGAATGAGCTTCGGAGTCGGTCGAAACACTATCAAGAATATGTTTTTATTGTTATTTTTGGATTTTAAGCCACTTCTGATCCTGCTCTTGGCGATGTGGGCAAACTTCAAATCCACCACACGCGGTCGTGTGAACTCTTGGAGGCCCAAGGCTCTGCAAATCAGAGGCCCGAATGCGCCGGTGCGGTTTGTGCTCTCTTGGGACATTCCGGTGCCAGGGTCGTGGTTGCCCTGTTCCGTCCTGCGAGAAGTGCATCGACGGCCGGCTGCCGCAACGCGCGAGCCCACGCCCTCCAACTCCTCGGATGCCCGTCTTGGCCGCGATTTCATCCCATGGCGACACCGCCTTTAACGGGACTTTAGTGTTTTCGGAGCATTTAGGGCCATCGGCTACACCCGGGGGCCCTGCTCATCGACTGCCGGCATTCGGCTTGCACGCCCGCCGCTGTCGATGGCGTAGGGTCCGATGGAGAGTTGCAGATGTTCGCCGGTGTGTTGAAAGCGGCCGAGGACGTCAGGCGCAGCATGGCGCGCGACGAACGCGGCGCGATCGCCGTCATCTTCGCGCTTGGCATTTTCGTTCTCATCATGATCGTCGGCCTCGCGGTCGATGTCGGCCGTGTGATGCACGCCGAACGCACGCTTTCGGCGGCCGCCGATGCGGCAGCGCTTGCGGCAGCGAAGGGCATCCGCAGCCAGAACCTCACGGATGCCGAGGCCATCGAAGTCGCCGGGAGCTATTTCGAGGCAAACATCAAGGGCGCCGGCGGCAGCTATGCGAACATCCAGAGCTTCACCGTCGACATCGATCGTGATCACAACTCGGTCGCCGTGAACATCGCGAGCGAGGTGCCGACCCTGTTCGCCAAGGTCGGCGGCATCTCCAAGATTTCCGTTCCGAAGTCGGCGACGGCCGTCTTCAAGTCGAAAGACATCGAGATTGGCCTTCAACTCGATGTAACGCTCTCGATGTGCTCGCCGTGCACCAAGATCGAGGCGCTCAAGGACGCGGTCGCCGGCAAGGACGGCATGCTGGACATTCTGCTGCCCGACAACGGCACGGCCAACAAGATGCGCATCGGGCTCGCGCCTTTTGCTGCCGGCGTCAACGCGGGCGACTACATGACGGCGGTTGCGGGCGGGCGCAACCCATCGGACCACTGCGTCTACGAGCGTGCCGACGCCTCGCTCCAGGCGACCGATGTGTCTCCGGCCGGTGTGGGCCGCTTCCTGGTGCGCTCCGAGTTGAAACACGCCACAGCATGCCCCGGCAACGCCAACCGCGTGATCGCGATGACCGACAGCAAGAGTGAGTTGCGCGATGCGGTCAACCGGCTGACGACAAGCGGCTCGACGGCCGGTCATTTGGGGGCATCGTGGGCGTGGGGCCTCGTCTCTCCCGAATGGGCCGACATCTGGGGTGGCACGGCGCCCGCGCCCTACAAGGATGGCCGGACGGAGAAGTACGTGATCCTGATGACGGACGGCGATTACAACACCGTCGGCGGCGTCAAGGGCGGCGGCAATACCTCCAATAAATATGCCTCGGACACCTGCACGGCCATGAAGAACAAAGGCGTCGTCGTCTACACGATCGGCTTCCAGGTCTCGCGCGACGCGAAGTCCAGGCTTTCGGCCTGCGCCAGCAGCACAAGCCGCTTCTACGACGCCAAGGATGCCGACTCCCTGCGCAGCGCTTTCCGGGCCATCGCCGAGGAGATCAACAGCCTGCGCCTGTCGAGCTGAGAAACCATCGGAAAAGCTGCTCTCCATCGGGTTTCCGGAAGGCTCGCACAGCGGGCCTATCCCGGATCCTTCCACATCCCGGACGTCCGCAAGGCGGCAGGTCTGGGAAAACACCTCGACGGGCAAGGGCCCCGGCTCGGCGCACGGCTCGCGCAGTGCTTGGCCGGGGACTCGGATGTTCTTGGCCTCCGTGATAGCTTCTCCTTAAGACGATCCGTTCGAAGGGAGGTGAGCCGGATGTACACCCAGGCCCTCAATGCGAAGGACGACACCCGACAGGCACCCGAGGACGCCGCGCGCCTGCACGTCTTTCAAAGCACGATCGACGGCGAGGGGAAGATCGAGCCGAACGACTGGATGCCGGACACCTACCGCCGCACGCTCGTCCGCCAGATCTCGCAGCATGCCCACTCCGAGGTGATCGGCATGCAGCCCGAGGGCAATTGGATCACGCGTGCGCCCTCGCTGCGCCGCAAGGCGGCTCTGCTGGCCAAGGTCCAGGACGAAGCCGGCCATGGCCTCTATCTTTATGCGGCGGCCGAGACGCTTGGGGTTTCGCGGGAAGAGCTCTACGCGCAGTTGCTGTCGGGCAAGGCGAAGTACTCGTCGATCTTCAACTATCCGACCGAGAGCTGGGCAGACATCGGCGTGATCGGATGGCTGGTCGATGGCGCCGCGATCATGAACCAGATCCCGCTCTGCCGCTGCAGCTATGGGCCCTATGCGCGCGCCATGATCCGCGTGTGCAAGGAGGAGAGCTTCCACCAGCGCCAGGGCTACGAGATCATGCTGTCGCTTTGCCGCGGCACCTCGGCGCAAAAGCAGATGGCGCAGGACGCGCTCGATCGCTGGTGGTGGCCTGTGCTGATGATGTTCGGACCGTCCGACAAAGAGAGCATTCATTCGGCGGATTCGACGCGCTGGAAGATCAAACGCTTCTCGAACGATGACCTGCGCCAGCGCTTCGTCGATGCGACGGTTCCGCAAGGACATTATCTCGGCCTCACCTTCCCCGATCCCGATCTCGCGCTGGACGAGGCGACGGGCCACTGGCGCTATGGCGAGATCGACTGGGAAGAGTTCAAGCGCGTCCTCGCGGGCAATGGACCGATGAACAAGCAGCGCATGGCCCATCGCGCAGAGACCGAAGCCGATGGCGCATGGGTTCGCGAGGCCGCCATGGTGCATGCCGGAAAGCGCCGGCAGCGCGCCGAGGCTGCCCGAGTCGCCGCAGAGTGAGCGTCGCATGACCGAGAAGCCGATCCCCCTCTGGGAAGTTTTTATCCGCGCTCGTTCCGGCTTGCCGCACCGGCATTGCGGATCGGTTCACGCGGCCGACGCGACCATGGCGTTGCAGGCCGCGCGCGACGTCTACACGCGCCGCGGAGAGAGCGTCTCCATCTGGGTCGTGCCGTCGAATGCCATCGTCGCGTCCGATCCCAACGACAAGGACCAGCTCTTCGAGCCGACGTCGACCAAGGTCTACCGGCATCCGACGTTCTACGACATTCCCGACGAGGTCGGACATATGTGATGAGCGACCCTCGCCTTGCCAGCTACGCCCTTTCCCTCGGCGACGATGCGCTGGTGCTGGGGCATCGTCTCTCGCAATGGTCGAGCCGGGCGCCCACGCTGGAAGAGGACATCGCGCTCTCCAATCTGGCGCTGGATCTGATCGGGCAGGCGCGGCTCTTCTATACGCTGGCGGGCGAGGTGGAAGGCAACGGCCACAACGAGGACCATTACGCCTACTTTCGAGAGCCCGAGGCGTTCCGCAACATCCTGCTCGTGGAGCTGCCGAACGGCGATTTCGCACACACGATGGTTCGCCAGCTTCTCTACGCGGCGTTCGTGCATCCGTACTTCCAGGCGCTCGCCCGGTCGGTGCATGGCGGCCTGTCGGACATCGCCGCCAAGGCCGTCAAGGAGATGGCCTATCATGTGCGCCATTCGGCAGAGTGGGTGATCCGCCTCGGAGACGGGACGGATGAAAGCCGCCGGCGCACGATCGCGGCGTTCGAGGCACTGTGGCCTTACGTCGACGAGCTGTTCGAAAGCGACGCGGACGAGCACGTGCTTATCGAGGCAGGGATTGCGCCGGATCGAGAGGCGCTGCGGGCAACCTGGGAGAACGTTATCGATCGCGTGCTTGGCGAGGCTCAACTGAAGCGTCCTGACGCAGGCGGTCTCGTCCAAGGTGGCGGTCGTACCGGACATCACGTGCATCTCGCGGAGATGCTGGCCGGTATGCAGTCCCTCGCCCGCGCCCATCCAGGAGCCGTGTGGTGATGGATACGAAACCCGACGAAGCACATGCGATTGGGGACGAGCTTCTGGCTCGCGCCCGCGCCGCTGCGGCTGCCGTTCCCGATCCCGAGATTCCCGCCGTAACCATTGCAGACCTTGGCATTCTCAAGGGTGTCGAACGTCGCGATGGCATCATCGAGGTGACGCTGACGCCGACCTATACGGGCTGCCCGGCGACGCTGCCCATTCGCATCGATGTCGAAACCGCATTGTTAGCTGCCGGGATAACAGACGCGCGCGTGCACATCGCCCTCTCGCCGCCGTGGACGACGGACGACATCACTGACGAAGGCCGCCGCAAACTGCGGGCGTATGGCATCGCTCCCCCGCCGCCGCGCCACTCGGAGAACGGCGCGTTATTCTCAAGTCCGGCCGTCGCCTGCCCCCGTTGTGGCTCGTCCGCCACGCAACGGATCTCGGAGTTCGGCTCGACGCCCTGCAAGGCCCTGTGGCGTTGCCAAGCCTGCCGCGAGCCCTTCGACGTGTTCAAGTGCCTGTAGCGTTCATTGATATTCTCTCCGCGTTCCCGGAAACCGCGGAGCGGTTATCCGGGATCTTTTCGCGTCGAATTTTTGACGGACAAGGGCCCCGGATCGGCGCGCACCTCACGGTGCGCTTGTCCGGGGATCCGGATGCTCTTTCAGAACTCCGAGCGATCAATTGAGATAACGACTCCAGCAGCCACGGAAGTACAATCGGCACACGCCAGCGTAAGGTCTCCCCATGCACGACTTCGTCGCGCTCAGCATCGACAGGACGCACCGGGAAACGAGCGACGCGCTCTCGGTCTCGTTTACCATTCCTGATGCGGTGCGAGAGGCCTTCCGCTTCAGGCCCGGCCAGCATCTCGCGATCAGCGCGCTTTTGGATGGCGAGGAATTGCGGCGCACCTATTCGATCTGCTCCGGGCCCGACGATACGGCATTGACCGTTACGATCAAACGAGTGCCCGGCGGTCGCTTCTCAGGTTGGGCGTTCGAGCATTTGAGGCCCGGCATAACGTTGAATGTCATGCCGCCGGCGGGCCGTTTCGTTCTGCCGGACACGCTCGACCAAGGCTTGCATGTTCTCGCGATCGCAGCCGGTGCCGGTATCACGCCCATCATGTCCATGGCCGAGCACGCCATGCGTCGCAGCAAGGCCGCGCGTTTCACCCTGATCTACGGTAATCGCGATCCGGACAGCATCATCTTTCGCGAGCGGCTGGAGGATCTGAAGGACGCCTTCCTGGGACGTTTCTCGCTCGTCCACGTTCTCTCCCGCAATCAGGAGAGCGACACGCCGCTGCTCGAAGGACGCATCACGCCGGAGAAGATCGAGGCATTCGCCGGGCACGTATTCGAGATTGCCGATATAGACGACGCCTTCCTCTGTGGCCCGGGAAGCCTGATCCGTGACGTCCGCCAGTGCCTGATGGCGCTAGGTCTTCCCCGCGAGCGCATCCATCACGAATTCTTTGCGCCCGCTGCCGGTGCCGTACCTCGTCCCAATGCGCCCGACGCCAGTGCGCCCCCGTCCGCCACGGCACCCGCCGAAGCAATCGCGTCGGAAATCGTCGCCATTATCGACGGTCGGCGTCACACATTCGGAGCGCGGCCCGGCGAGGCGGTGATCGACGCGGCCTTGCGCGCCGGCGTGCGCGTGCCCTATGCGTGCAAAGGCGGCATGTGCTCGACATGCCGCGCGCGCGTCGTGGATGGTCGCGCCCGCATGCGCGTCAACTACAGCCTCGAGGCGTGGGAGATCGAGAAAGGCTTCCTTCTGACCTGCCAGGCACTGCCTGACACGCCGCATCTCGTGGTCGATTTCGACCAGATGTAGCGCCCAAGAACATATTCACTCGGATCGTCATACCAAATATTTAAGTGTTATCCCCGCACCCGTCGCCGGAATCCATCCACGGGCGCAGCCGCGAGAAAGCCAACATAGCACGGCCTGCTTTTCCGGACGCCGTGCGCAGTACGGCGATCCGGGATCACGTGATCGATTTGGCTTGCGAACATCTACGCCAAGCGACCCCGGGTCTCCGTCGTCGCTGACGCGCCGGCTTCGCCCGGGGACGCAGGTGGAAAGCGGGTAGCGACGAGCGAGGGGAACGCACTGACTATCCAAAGTCGACGGATAGACTGCTGCTCGGTCATCATCCTTGCGCACGCGCCTTTGCGAAGTCGGGCTTCCGTTTCTCCAGGAAGGCGGCAAACGCTTCGCGGGCTTCTGCGGTCTGCAATAGCTCGGCAAAGACGCCGGCTTCGCGTCTCAACTGCTCGAACGTGCGATCCATCGCGCCCGCTTTCATGAGCTTCTTCGCGGCCATGAGCGCTAACCGAGGCTTCGCGGCGAGGCGATGGGCGGCGCCGAGCGCCTCCGCTTCGAGTGCTTCGGCTGACATCACGCGATTGACGAACCCGGCCCGGTATGCCGCATCGGCATCGAAGGCTTCGCCCAGGCAAAGCAGCTCGAAGGCGCGCTGGTGCCCCATGATCTGCGGGCCGAGCAAGCTCGAACCGGCTTCCATCACAAGACCGAGATCGAGGAACGGCGTACGGAACACCGCGCGCGGGCTCGCATAGACGAGATCGCAGTGGAACAGCATCGTCACGCCGACGCCGATGGCGAGGCCATCGACGGCGGCGATGAGCGGCTTCTCCAGAGCTGGGAGCGTTTCAATGAAGCTGGTGGCGCCGCCGGGGGCTCCGAGCTGCGTGGCGCGCTTCGCGAAATCCTGGATGTCGTTGCCCGCGCAGAACACACCGTCCGTGCCCATGACGATATGCGCCGCGATCGAGCTGTCCGCCTCTCCCGCTTTGAGAGCGTCGGTTACGGCTTCGTACATGGCACGCGTCAGCGCATTCTTCTTGGCGGGGCGGTTGAGGCGGATGACCTGCACCTCATCCTCTCGCCGGATCAGGACCTCGTCGGACATGGGAGCAACTCCGTTGTGGCGCCGGGCATGTTGCGGCAGGCCGCGAAGCCTGTCGAGGTGCTGCCGGAAATTGGTCGACCGCACCCTCTCCGCGTCGTCCGCACGCGTCAGTCGTCGCTATCCGCTTGGAGGCCGCGAACTTCGGCTGCTCTCCATCGCCGGATGTTGCCGCGCGCTTCGAGACGACCTGCTTCGACGAGGGCATAGATGCGCTGCGCCACATCCTGTCCGCTCGGCGCAAGACCCTGTGCCTTCGCCGCGTCCACGACGATCGCGATGAACCGAGCGATCTTGCGCCATTCCGCATCGGCGACGGACAGCACAATCTCTTCGAGCGCGTCGTTCCCGGGTGGGGCCGGAGCTTCGCTCATTGCAATTTCGCCGGCTGGATGCGCATCGTTCAAGCGGGCTCTTCCTCGAGGAAGCCGGTGGCGGTTGCGGCGGGCTCGAGCACGAAGCCCTCATATCCGCGCGCCGCCACCTCGTCGCATGTCTGCGTGTATTTCGGGACCCCGCCTGCGTAGGGCATGAAGATGCGCGGTTTGCCCGGAACGTTGGCTCCGACGTACCACGAGTTTTCGCTCGCACGAAGCGTCTTGCTCGCCTCCTCGGCGACGTGCGCCATCCAGGCGTTCTGGGCCTCGGCCGTCGCCTCGATCGAGCCGATCCGGCTGTCGCGCAGCGCCGCCAGGCAATCCGCGATCCACTCGACGTGCTGCTCGATCGACGGGAGCATGTTCGTGAGCACTGACGGGCTTCCCGGGCCGGTAATAGTGAACAGGTTGGGAAACTCATGCACCGCGAGACCGAGGTAGGTGCGCGGGCCGTCATGCCATCTCCGCCGGAGCGTCACCCCATTCCGTCCCTCGATGTCGATGCGCAGGAGAGCCCCCGTCATGGCGTCGAAGCCCGTCGCGAGAACGATGATGTCCACTTCGTGCAACGCGCCTTGCGCAATGATGCCGGTCGCCGTTATCCGCTCGATCGGCGCCGCCGAGACGTCGACGAGCGTGACGTTCTCCCGGTTGAAGGTCTCGTAATAGCCGAGGTCCACGCAGAGCCGCTTGGCGCCGATCGGTGTCTTGGGGCTCAGCCGCTCGGCAACGGTTGCATCCTTGACGATGCTCCGGATCTTGGCACGCACGAAATCGGATGCGGTTTTGTTCGCGTCGCGGTCGGTCAGAATATCGCAGTAGGCGCTGAGAAACGTCAGGCCGCCGCGCCGCCAGCGGCGCTCATACTCGCGCTCGCGCAAGGCCGGCGGCGTCTCGAGAGCCTTCGCAGTGCTCGAATCGAACAGCACGCCGGTCGGCATCTGCTTCGCCCGCGCGCGGAGCTGCCTGTAGATTGCCTTGATGCCGGCGAGCACGGAGGGTGGCAGCTTGATGTTACGGGCAGGCACCGAATAGGCGGGCGTTCTCTGGAAGATCGTAAGATGCCGTGCTTCGCGCGCGATGACCGGGATCGATTGAATGGCGGACGAGCCGGTACCTATCACGGCGACGCGTTTGCCGGCGAAATTCACGCCCTCACGCGGCCATGTTCCAGTGTGGTGCACCTCTCCGGAGAAGGATGAGAGCCCGGCGATCTCGGGCCAGGTGGGCACGGAGAGGCATCCGGTCGCCATGATGATGAACCGTGCCGAGAATTGCCGTCCGTCCTGGCTGCGCAACTGCCACGTCTGTGTCCGCTCGTCGAAGCGCGCCTGCGCGATGCGCGTTTGCAGCACGATATCGCGGCGCAGGTCGAAGCGGTCCGCCACATGGTTCGCGTAGCTCAGGATCTCGGCCTGCGAGGCATAGCGTTCCGACCAGCACCATTCCTGCTCGAGGTCCGGCGAAAATTGATAGGAGTACTGCGTGCTTTCGATATCGCAGCGCGCGCCGGGATACCTGTTCCAGAACCAGACCCCTCCAATCCCATCGCCGGCTTCGAGCACGCGGGCACGAATTCCCACCTGTCTCAATCGATGCAGCATGTAGAGGCCGGCAAAGCCCGCGCCGACGATCAGCGCGTCGTCGCCACGACCGGCTCCAGCGGCGCTCATAAGCCCCGTGCTCCCATGGATCATCTCGTTGTCCCGGGCGCGGTTATCCCCGAGTACGGACAAAGAAGCGCATAACGGGCGGATTGCGCAGCTTCTTATGCGGGAACACGGTTAGCGAAAAAGGTAAATAATGAGGTGGTGACATACCGCCACTTTTCCGGGCACCATACGGGCAGTCTTGCCCGATCCGATTGCAACCATCCGGCGGAGCGACCCCATGAACGACATATCAGCCCTCAAGGTCTCCTCGCGCATCAAGAGCATCGAGACGCTCGCCGCGGACGCGGGGTGGCGCAATTACCATTTCGTCAAGGTCGTCACGGAGGACGGCATCACCGGTTGGAGCGAGTTCGACGAGGGCTTCGGCGCACCCGGCGTCGCGACCGCGATCAGCCGCCTCGGCGCGCGCGTGGTCGGCCAGCCCGTCGGCGAGCATGAACGCATCTACGCCGAGCTTTATGCGCTGACGCGTCCGGCAGCCGGAGGGGTGGTCGCGCTGGCGCTCGGGGCAATCGAGAATGCGCTGCTCGACGCCAAGGCGAAGACGCTGGGCGTGCCGTGCTACGAGCTTCTCGGCGGCAAGGTGCGCGATCGCATCCGGGTCTACTGGTCGCATTGCTGCACCTGGCGGATCAACCATCCGGCCTGGTACAAGCCCGCGATCACCGACCTCGACGGCGTAATCGCCATGGGCCGCGAGGTGCGTGAAAAAGGGTTCACGGCCTGCAAGACCAACATTTTTCTCTATGATCAGGATCGCAAGAACCCCAAGGGCTGGCGTCCCGGCTTCGGCTCGCCCAACCAGCCGGCGGTCAACGTCGAGCGCAACGTGATCCGCAATCTGCGCATGCACCTCGAGGCGCTGCGCGAGGGTGTCGGACCGGACGTCGATATCCTGCTGGATCTGAACTTCAATGCCAAAACGGAAGGTTATCTGAAGATCCTTCGCGCCATTGCCGATCTCGACATGTTCTGGATCGAGATCGACAGCTACAACCCGGAGGCGCTGGGGCTCATCCGGCGCCAGAGTCCGCATCCGATCTCGTCCTGCGAGACCCTGCTCGGCATCCGCGAGTTCCTGCCCTATCTCCGCGAGCAGGCAATGGATGTCGCGATCATCGACACGCCGTGGAACGGCGTTTGGCAGTCGATGAAGATCGCCAATCTCGCCGAGGCGCATGAGGTCAACGTCGCGCCGCATAACTTCTACGGTCATCTGTGCACGATGATGAATGCGCACTTCGCGGCGGCCGTGCCTAATCTGCGCATCATGGAAACGGATATCGACCGGCTCGCGTGGGATGATGAACTCTTCTCGCACGTTCCCGAGTACCAGGACGGCCATCTCGTCATGCCGTCGCGTCCCGGCTGGGGCACGGAGCCTGTCGAGGACGCACTTCGCGCCCATCCGCCGAAGGTCGGCGGCGGCCTGCTCACATACGGCCAGAAGCAGAGTTGAGCGCTGCGCGCACATATTGCGCTGGATCCCGGATAGCGCTCGGCCTTCAGCCTCACGCTTCCGGGATGACCGCGCGGGGCTTGTGGATGAGAGAGAAGAGTCCGGCAGTCTACATCCTGGCCAGCAAGCGGAACGGCGCGCTCCATGTTGGAGTCACCAGCGATTTCGTGGACCGCATCTCGCTTCACAAACAGCACATGATCGAGGGGTTCTCGAAGCGCTATGGCGTGGATCGTCTCGTCCACATCGAGTTCCATGAGGACATGGCAAAGGCCATCGCCAGGGAGAAGCAGTTGAAGCGCTGGCGTGGCGGATGGAAAATCGCGCTCATCGAGAAAGAGAATCCAGTTGGCGGGATCTCTACTGGGAGATGTCGGGCATGTCGGAGGTATGACCGTCATCCCGGCCAAGGAGGCGCCATGGCGCCGACACGAGCCGGGATCCAGCGCAAGACTCGTGCGACGCACACATCAGAGGCACGGAGGATACCGGCATGGACTATGGGGTAGCGATCTTCTTCACGGACTATTCGATCGGACCGGCCGACCTGGGCCGGGCGCTCGAGGAACGCGGCTTCGAAAGTCTCTGGGCTCCGGAGCACAGCCACATTCCGCTGACACGCAAGTCGCCGTTTCCGCAAGGCGGCGATCTGCCGAAGAAATACTATGACGTTATGGATCCGTTCGTGACGCTCTCGGCGGCTGCCGCGGCGACATCGAAGCTGAAGGTCGCGACCGGCATATGCCTCGTCGTGCAGCGCGATCCGATCCAGACGGCAAAGTCCGTGGCGAGCCTCGACCAGATCTCGAGCGGCCGTTTCCTGTTCGGCGTCGGCGCCGGGTGGAACGAGGACGAGATGGCGAACCACGGCACGACGGACTTCAAGGGTCGCTTCAAGCTGATGGACGAACGCATTCGAGCTATGCGCGAGATCTGGACCCGGTCGAAGCCCGAGTTTCATGGCGATCACGTGAACTTCGGACCGATGATGACGTGGCCGAAACCCGTCCAGAAGCCGCTGCCCGTCATCGTGGGGGGCATGTATCCCTATGGTGCCCGTCGCGCGATCGCGTTCGGCGACGGTTGGGTGCCGCATGCCAAGCGGCCCGAGTACGGCGGAGCGGACGTGCTCGACCATCTCCCGAAATTCCGCGAGATGTGCAAGGAGGCCGGCCGCGATCCCGCCTCGCTGCCGGTGACGACATTCAACACGGGGCACGATCCGGATACGCTGAAGCGGTTCCGTGATGCCGGCATCTCGCGCATCGTCTTCTCGGCGCCGTCCGAGAACAAGGACAAGACGCTGGCGCTTCTCGACACGCTGGCAAACAGCATGCAGCAGGCAAGGTAGGCTTATGGGCACGCTTTCAAGTCAATCGCTCCATCCGGAGTTCGGCGCCCGCATCACGGGCGTCGACTTGCGCACCGATCTCGATGAGGCGACCGTCAGCGCGATCCGCGAGGCCGTCGACCGGTACGCGTTCCTTGTGTTTCCCAATCAGAAGTTCGACGACGCGGCGCAGCTTGCCCTGACGCGCCGGTTCGGAGAGCCGGAGCCGAGCCATGTCGCGAAAGGCGAGGGGCGCCTCGAATACTTCGGTACGATCGGCAACGTGCAGGCCGATGGCAGCGTGCTCGGCAACACGCACAAGAAGACGGTCTTTCTCACCGGCAACAACATGTGGCACTCGGACGCCTCGTTCAAGGAGACGCCTGCGTTCCTGTCGATCATGTGTGCCTACGAGACGCCGGCCGAGGGCGGTGCCACGCTCTTCGCCAGCACGCGGTCTGCGTATGCGCGGTTGCCGGACGCGCGCAAGTCGCAGCTCGATCCGCTGATCGTCATCCACGACTATGTCTACTCGCGTTCGAAAGTGGCGCCGGACGCGGTCTCGCCCCAGCTTGCCGCGACGCTGCCACCGGTTCGGCACCGGCTCGTGCGCCGCAATCCGCGGACGGGCGAGAAGAACCTGTTCATCGGTTCGCACGCCAAGGCCATCGAAGGTTGGAGCGATGCCGACAGCCGCGCCTTGCTGGAGGGTCTCGTCGAGGAAACGGTGGGCGAGGCGCACGTCTATGCGCACCGGTGGCAGCCGGGCGAGGTGGTGTTCTGGGACAACCGCTGCCTGATCCATCGCGGCGAGGGCTACGATGCCGACAAGTACCGCCGCTACATGCGTCAGACCCGCACCAGCGGCCATGGCCCGACGTTGGCGGAAGCGGCGTAAGGAGGGCTCACTTTACATGGGCGCATAACCGGCGTTGGGGAGTTCGAGCGATGTGGCCGATTCTGGCCGCAGCCCATTCCCTTCTTCCCCCTCGCAGGAGGGGTTAGGGGTGGGGAAACGGTTATTCGTGGCGTCGAAGCAAGGTTCTGAGGCCGATCACCCGTCGTGCTCTCAGAAATCGGAGACGATGCCACCGTTCTCCCAGTCTCCGTAGCGCACCGGGTCGGGACCGGCGCGTCCGCCCAGCTCCTTTCGGCGAACCTCGTTCTCCCGTGCCGCATCCTGCTGGCGCCGCCGCTCTTCGGCCTCGGCCAAGGCGCGCTGGGCGGCCGGCGTCAGGGGGCGGCGTTCAGGTTCCGACGGCGCTTCAGGCCCTGTCTTGTCGGTCATTGCTCATTCCTGCCGTATCGTGCGCGGCGACACGCAAAGCCGCCGTGCCGCCACTGCTTCCTTGTTGCCAGCGATACCATATACGATAAGCGCCTGCGCCGGGACCCTGTAACGCTTCCCGATGGCCGGCCTGGAGATCGCAATGCCGACCAATTTCACCAAGACCGCGCTGCTGCTCGGCCTCCTGACGCTGATCTTCGTCGGCATGGGATCGCTGATCGGAGGACGCGAAGGTCTGATCATCGCATTCTTCCTGGCCCTGGCCATGAATGCGTTTGCGCTCTGGCGGTCGGACAGCCTTGTGCTGAGATTGCACGGCGCGCAGGAGGTCGGCCCGGCGGATGCGCCGCAATATTACGGCATTGTCAAGGATCTGGCCGAGCGCGCCGGGCTGCCGATGCCGCGCGTGTGCATCATGCACCAGCCTCAACCGAACGCCTTTGCGGCGGGGCGCAGCCCGTCGCGTGCCACGGTTTGCGCGTCGACGGGGCTGCTCGAGACGCTGTCGCCCGAGGAGGTGGCAGGCGTCATGGCGCACGAGCTGGCCCACGTGAGGAACCACGACACGCTGACCATGACGGTCGCCGCAACGATCGGCGGCGCGATCTCGATGCTGGCGCAATGGCTGCAGTTCTCGATGATCTTCGGGGGCGGGCGGCGCAACGGAAACTGGATCGGCGCACTGGTCGCGATGCTCGTCGCGCCGTTTGCGGCAATGTTGGTGCAGATGGCCATCAGCCGGTCGCGGGAGTATCAGGCCGACAGGCTCGGCGCCCAGATCTGCGGCAATCCGCTCTGGCTTGCATCGGCGCTCGCCAAGATCCAGTCGATGGTGCGCGGGATCCCCAATGAAACGGCCGAAGCTGTGCCGGCGACGGCGCACATGTTCATCGTCAATCCGCTGACCGGGCGCGGCTTCGACAGTCTCTTCTCCACGCATCCGAGCACTGAGAACCGCATTTCCGAGCTCGAGACCCTTGCGCGGGAGATGGCAGCCAACGGACAGCTTCCGCAGGCGGCAAGCGACCAAGGCCGGGATATTCCCGTCGGACCGTGGGGGGGAGGGGGCAACACGACCGGCGGACCGTGGGACCGTCCGCGCGGGCCTTGGGGGTAACACAGGTGAAGACGACGAGACGGGTTTCCCGCGGCAAGCGTCCCAAGGCGGTGCAGCCGAGCGGCGGATTGAGAGCCTGGCGCGCGGATGCTGGAAAGCAAGCAGCGCGGGGCAAGCCCGACACGCGTGAAGGGGGCGAGCTCGCTGGTCTGGCGGCCCGCCGTCTCGCCGTGGACTTGATCGAGGCGGTGCTGGTTTCGTCGCGAACCCTCGATGATGCGATCGAAACGATCGGACGAGACGGAGGATACCGCGGGCTCGAAGGGCGGGACCGCGGCTTTGCGCGGCTCATAGCAGCCACCGTTCTACGACGGCTCGGTTCTCTCGACGCCGTCCTGTCCCGCTTTCTCGAGCGGCCGATTCCCGTGACCCAGCCGCGGCCACGCTCGATACTGCTCGCCGGAGCGGCTCAGGTTCTGTTCATCGGCACGCCGGTTCACGCCGCCATCAACCTTGCCGTCGAGCAGTGCCGGCGCGACGAGAAGGCCGAGCGCTTCGACAAGCTCACCA
>Ga0180216_1001922_pt1 | contig 17875 bp, 16 predicted proteins | sample eDN3rd37CBELigMG_FD_128879 | JGI IMG/M metagenome (GOLD analysis project Ga0180216, IMG submission 128879) | Enriched Miracle-Growth compost microbial communities from Emeryville, California, USA - eDNA 3rd pass 37_C BE-Lig MG (version 2)... ...
CACGGGTGTTCGTCCCCTCGACCACGAACATCGGCCAGATGAGATCAGAAGTCGTGAGCGCGTTCTCGGCGACCAGCCGGCGCGACCATTCCGTGCGGCGATTCCGGCGCATGCGCACGGCTGGAAACGTGCCTGGGTGCGTCTTACCGAAGCGGCTTTCTGCGAGCGGCGTGCAAGATTCCTGGCCGGTTCGGAGCTTCATGGCAGACCCTGATTTTGCGAGGACGTGTCTGCCTCACACCATCACCATCCCGACGCCGCGGCGCAAGTGGACGATCTGGCCTGATACAATCATTCGCAGTAATTGCTGTGCTTGCGCTTGGCCATGTCCAGGTGGAAGTGGTTCCGGTGCGCCTCGTTGGCCTCTGGCCCGAGAACGGTGCCGAAATGCCGGCACGCTGCCTGGTGTGCTGCCCTGAGAAATCGCGCCATGCGGTCGTCGGGGTGCGGTATTGCCCCAGCCTCATCGGCCAACATTTTCTCTGGGCCGCCGAGGTGATTGGCGGCAAGGAGAACGCCAGCCTTTTCGGACGGCTTGCTGCCCTCTTTGATAGCAACCTTGCGCCCACCGGCTTTGAGTTGCACCGTCCAGTTTCTGACCGACTCGTCCGGTTTCCGAACCGGCAGGGGGATGGTCGATGCGGTCGCGAGGCCGATGTTGCGGCCGGCCCGCCGATTGTCCGCTGCGGCTTTGGACTCGGTTTTTTCAGGCGATTTCGACTGTGCCGAAGCCGATTTCGCCGCGGCCTTCTCTGCCGCCTTGGCGCGGGCCACGATGGCTTCGACATCGCGCGCCGTTAGCCCCCAGCCGGTGACGAGATCAACCTCAAGCCCCGATTGGGTCGTGAATCCGCCCACATCGACGGCATTGGCCAGCGCGTGCTCGCTGAGGCGTGTCGTCTTGCGACCGTAGGCGTTCCGGCACGAATAGGAGCTCATCGTCCCGATCTTTATGACCGGGCCGCCCAGGTGCTCCTTCGCAAGAGGCTGCAAATCGTCCTTGATCCATCGAGCCAGGGTCGCGACCATGTCGCACGTAACGGTAACCGGGGGCGACAGTGTCACTTCAGGGCTCCGGCCAATGCTGATCAGCCGCACGGGAGCAGGAGCGCCACACTCCCCCTCCTTGATGGGATCGGCGGCTTCGATCACCGCCTCGACACCGCGAAGCACCTTGTCGCAGTGAGCTTTGGCGTTACGGATCTCCTCGTCGGACCACGTCGGCGGAGTTGCAGCGGCAGGTTCCGAACCTTCACCCGCTTTTGCATCCTTATCTGCTGATTGAGCATTGCCTGCCTGCTCGGCCGGTTGCGTCTTCTCACCGGGCTTGCTCAAGCTGGCCGGCTCGGATGCCACCGCCGGTGGCACGCTCTTGGCGGCGCGATGTCGTGGCTGCTTTGCGGACGGCTGGTCCGCAAAGGCCAGCACCAGGGCGGCCGAGGCCAGGATTGCGGTGAGTGCAACTCTCGTCATGCGATGCCCAGTGGTGCCGCGCCTCTCGGACGCCTTCGACAGCGGTGACGTTTCCCCAGCGGCTGAAAGGCTGAGTTTCGCCCGATCCGCGTGCCGTGTATAGGGCCATACGTCGCTCGAAGGCGCCGTAGTGATCTTTCGGCCAGACACCAGCAAGTTCTAGGCTCGATGGGAAGCATGACAGCAGCAGTATCATCCACAGACGCTTACCGGGAGCTTACGATCTCTCGTGAGGGGGCTGCAGCGCGCATCGTTCTCGATCGGCCACGGGCGCTCAACGCCATCAACAATGCGATGCGAACGGAAATCTCTGCCGCTATCCCGGGCTTCGCCCGCGATCCGAACGTCTACGCGCTGACGATCCAGTCCGCGGTGCCCGGAGTTTTCTCCGTCGGCGGCGACCTGCGCGAGCTGAGCCGCGCCGCACGCGAGCGCCCCCAGGATGCGCGCAAGCATCTTGCCGCCGATTACGGCCTCAGCTGGCTGCTGGAATGCTTTTCGAAGCCGACGATTTCCCTGTTGAACGGGGTGGTGATGGGTTCCGGTGCCGGCCTTACGTTGTATGGCACCCATCGAGTCGCTGGAGAAGACTACAAGTTCGCCATGCCCGAGACCGGCGTCGGCTTTTTCCCCGACGTGGGGCTCGCCTGGTTTTTCGCCAGGATGCCGCGCCAGGTTGGGATGTATCTGGGCCTCACTGGGCGCCAGATCGGCCGGCCAGATGCCTTTCGCTTGGGCCTGGTCACGCATTGCGTATCGTCGAGCCTGTTTCAGGAGATCGAGGCGGGGTTGCAGGCTGCGGACCCCGTCGATCCTCTGCTCGACGACCGACATGAAGATCCGGGCCCGGGCGAAATCGAGACCTATGGCGAGGTGCTGGAGCGTTGCTTCGCGGGCGAATCTGTCGAGGAGATCTTCGCGAGGCTTGCAGAAACAGCCCGCCGCAGCGATGCGGAAGGCAAGTGGTGCGCCGATGTACTTGACGCGCTCAATAAGCGCTCACCGACAGCGCTCAAGGTCACCTTCCGGCATATCCGCGAGGCGGCCTCCCGGGACCTGCGGCAGACGCTCATGCTCGACTATCGGCTGGCCTGCGAAGCAATCGAGACACACGACTTCCAGGAGGGCGTCCGCGCCTTGCTCATCGACAAGGATCGGAACCCGCGTTGGGCACCTCAGCACATAAGTGGAGTGTCGAACGCTATGGTCGACCGCTTTTTCGCTTACCGCCCCGGCCGGGAGCTCATCCTTCCGACGCGTCAGGAAATGCAAGCCGCGCGCGTCTGATCCGACCCGAAATTACGGAAAATTCACCAATTCCTTTAGGGACTGATTCAGCCTGCCCACGTAGCGTCGCTTCAGCAGCGGCCGCAAAAGCCGCCATCGTCAAAAGTGCGGGGGAAAGGCATGACGCTCGTCCATACTCAAACACATGCAGCTCCGATTGCGCCCGAGGATCTGGAGGGGGAGTATCTTCAGGCCCTGCGGCTCATCGAACGGTTGCACCGGCTTCTACTTGACGTCATTAAGGACGAGCTGGACCGGAATGGGGGGTTCGATTTGAACCCCGTGCAGGCTCTTCTCCTGCACAACCTTGGCAACGACGAGCTGACGGCAGGGGAGCTCAAGACCCGCGGCTACTATCTGGGCTCGAACGTCTCTTACAACCTCAAGAAGCTCGTCGAGCTGGGCTACATCCATTACAAGCGGTCCAATCACGATCGCCGTTCCGTCCGCGTGCGGTTGACGGAAAAGGGTGAGGAGATCTGCGCACTCGTGCGGAAGCTCTATCAGCGCCAGCTCCGCTCGCTCGGCAGTGTTGGCGAGGTCGCCTTCGAGGATCTCGAAGATCTCAACCGGGTTCTGATGCGCCTCGAACGGTTCTGGTCGGACCAGATCCGCTATCGCCTTTGATGTATCGCGAGAATCGTCTGTCCAACGGGAATCAGGCGCGTCACACGAGTTCCATCGGCCGAGTCTTGGCCTTGGTCATTTCATCCTCAGCGCCACCGTAGGCTAATTCCGAACCTTTCAATCGATGGTGGCGGCAGGGCACGTGAAGCTGTTGTAACCGAGACCGGATTGCCGGTCTCGCGCGCCGCCTTTGCAGATCCATCCTTGGACTGCAGACCGACAGCCGGCGAGAGTTTCATTCTGTAAGGAAGCGTCGCAACCGGCCAGCAAGGCCGCGCACGCCACGAGGATTGCCAGCAGCGGCACGGCGCGGTTCTGCTTTCTCTGGTTCCAAGCCGACAGACTCCGCCCCGTCATGACGCAAGCTCTGGGGGTGTCAACTTTGGGGATGCGGTAGGTCGTCTGACGAACGATTGCCAAGCACTCCTTTTGGGCGCGTCGACACCAAATGGTGGGCTTCCTCCTCGCCGACCCGGCGCGCGGCAAGGTCCCGACCCCGTAAGAGATCCGGCTTTCTGGTGCGGACATCGTGAGCATCCGTCGCCAGAACATGCGCATACCCCTCATCGAGCATTCGCTCTGCCCAGTATTGCGCACGGGACCCAAATGAGCCGGCCAACGACCCAGCAGTGATCTGCATCCAGACGCCTGCATCGGCCAGCCTGCGGATCAAGTCGTAATGGGAGTCGACCCACCGCAACCGCTCGGGGTGCGTCAGGATCGGCACGTACCCGGCGACCTGCATGTCGAAGAACACCGCCTCCATTCGCTGCGGAACGACGTGATGCGGCGGCTCGATCAGAACGTAGCGGGTATCAGCAATCGCGAGCATCTGCCCATTCCGCAATTGCGCTGCGCAATCAGGCGCGATGTGATTGTCGGCACCTGGTAAGAGCCGCAGCGGAATTTCCTCCCGCTCAAGTACGGCCTGCAGCTCTGCGACAGCCGCCCTGATTCCGTCGGCCGTATTGTGATATAGACCGGGCAAAATATGCGGCGTGCACACCACGACAGACACGCCGTCGGCCACAAAAGCGCGCGCCATTTCCAGCGACGTCGCGAGATCCGGCGCACCATCGTCCAGACCGGGCAGAATATGGCAATGCAGGTCGATCATTGCGTTTCCGATCCTTCAGGCCGCACGCAAATGTCGGCGCAAAAACGCACAATAAACGGAATTACAGCTCGCAATAAGAGCTAATGCTGACCGTGCTTTTCGCTACCGTTGCATAACTAGCCTTTTTCTCAAACCGAGAACGCCGAGTTGACGGCTCTTTCAGCCAGGCAATTCACCATCACACTGAAACGCGGACTACGGATTTGATCGGCGACCTGAAACGCCTCCATCGCTATCTAATTCAATTTTCGAAGGCGATCTGAAGCAGATATTCGGACGAAGTGCTTACCTCCGCCCCTGTTCCCGGAGTAACTGCCGGCGTAACTGCCTTCGGTCATCATCGCGCCTCCTGGGTGAGATGGCGGAGATCAGCGATGCCGGCGTCCGAAATAAGTGGCTTTGTCGCATCGGCCCTGGTTCTCGCGACCTTCGCGATGAATGACATGCGCTTGCTGCGCAGGACCGCAATCGTGAGCAATATCGCATTCATCATCTACGGAGGCCTAAATGCGCTTTTGCCGGTGCTCCTCCTCCACCTGCTGCTGTTACCGATCAATATCTATAGACTGAGCAAATTCCGGCAGAAGAACTAGCGCGAGGCCGAACGGTCAGGTTGCCGGCCATCACTGAATGGCCCCCAACGGGGGCGGCAGATCGTAATCTCTGACCTAGTCTCAGCCCCAAAAGAATCGGCGACCTCGAGGCGCTGAACTGGAAACCACCAACGCATTTTGTCTGCCCGCGTGACCCGAGCGGTCTTGATCAAGCCGGTGCGCGCGGCAGCAGGAATGCCAGCAATCCCAACGCCGGCAACCAGGCGCAGATCTTGAACACAGTGATTATCCCAACTTGATCGGCCAGCAATCCGATTGCCGCGGCGGCCAATCCACCGAGCCCGAACGCCAAGCCGTAAAACAATCCGCCCACGAGCCCGACGCGATGGGGCACCAGGTCGATCGCATAGATGAGTATCGATGCGAACGCGCTCGCCATGATGAGGCTGATGACGACGCTGAGCACACCCGTCCAGAAGAGGTTTGCGTAGGGCAACAAAATTGCGAAGGGCAGTGATCCTAGGATTGAAATCAGAATGACGTGATAGCGCCCGATCCGGTCCCCGATCATCCCGCCGATTATCACGCCTATCGCGCCCACGAAGAGATAGAGGAACAGCATGATCTGCGAGAACGGAACGCTAACACCGAACCGCTCGATGAGGTAAAAGGTGTAATAAGAGGTGAAAGCGGCCGTGTAAGCGTTCTTGGAAAGCAGCAGTGCGATCAGGATGGCCATCACCATCAGTACGCGCCCGACCGGCAGACTCTGAACGGATTGGCCGCTGACTTGCGATTTGCCCGCGGCAGCCTGCGACCGGCGCATTTGGGCGTAGCGGGTGCCGGTCCATGCCATCAGCACCATCGCCGCGAGTGCCACGACCGAAATCCAGGCCAGGCTCGTCTGCCCGCGAGGAACGACGATCATAGCGGCGAGCAGCGGGCCGATCGCATATCCGGCGTGGCCACCAATTTGGAAAATACCCTGCGCAAATCCCTGCTCGCCGGCGGCCGCGTGCCGAGCCATGCGGGTAGCTTCGGGGTGAAAAACGGCTGATCCGAGCCCGACCATTGCCGCGGAAACAAGCAGCACTCCGTAGCTGCCCGCGAACGCTAATCCAATAACCCCGCTGAGCGTGGCTGCCATGCCCGCGACCATGGCGTAAGGCCAGGGCCGGTGATCCGTGACGAAGCCCAGCAGTGGCTGCAGCAGGGAAGACGTCACCTGAAAGGCGAGCGTAATCAGCCCGATCTGCACGAAGTCCAGGTTGTACGTCTCCTTGAAGAGAGGGTACATCGCCGGGATCATCGACTGGATCAGGTCGTTGAGCAGGTGCGCTCCGCTCAACGCCAGAAGAATCGGTAGGAGCGGGCGGTGAGGAGCACTTTTGGCGAGGGTCGTAGTCATGCCGGAGCAATGGACCTCGCGGATGCGCGCGTCAACTGGGTCGTCGCTTCTAGAATGAACCGGCGGGCAACTGGTAAAAGGCTCGGTCCAAAATCGACCACCCCCCCCCGCCTGGTCAGCTCACCGTAATGACCTCGGCATTGACCTTGTCCCGAAGCTCCGCCGGTGAAACGGGAAACACCGACTCCGGAGTGCCTGCCGCCGCCCAGACCACATCAAAGTCGAGCAGGTCGTGATCCATGTAGGTCGCGAGCGGCGTCGCATGGCCGAGGGGCGGGATACCGCCGATGGCAAAGCCCGTGATCTCGCGCACGTAGTGGGCATCCGGCCGCTGCAGCGCTTCGCCGAGGATTTTCGCCACCGCCTTTTCGTTGACGCGATTCGCGCCCGAAACGAGCAGCAGATACGGCTTTCCGCTCTCCTTGCCGCGGAAGACCAGCGACTTCACGATCTGAGCGACGGCGCAGCCACACGCCGCTGCCGCTTCTTCAGCAGTGCGCGTCGACTGACTCATCGAGCGGACGTTGATCTCGAGACCCAACTTCCGCGCCTCCGTGACGACCCGCTGCGCAGCGGGCTTCAACGCACTCTCGTCGCTCACACGGAACCCCCATTCGCTTGCTCAGGACCACCATCTATACCGGGCGAGAGCACGCGCAAAGCCGATCTTTCAGCTGAGCCCGCCTCCTCTGCGGCTGTTCGCCAGCAGCCAAAGAGGTGGGAGACCCACCCAATTTGTAGGCTGGAACTCAAGGGCTTGCTTGGCGTTAATCCTGCGTACGTTCAGCTACGTACACCCCCTGTGACGCTAACTCCCCCCTCGTCGCGTCACAGGGCGCCGACCAACTCTGGCACTCAAGCACTCAGCAAAACTGAGTGCCTTTTTTGCCCGATGAGTTGCACCAGCATCGGTGCACCATTCCTCTCACTCGCAAGAGATTGATCACGATCTGAGTGGTGACGCGGAAGCGTTGTGGTAGCGTCTCGCGGTTGAGAAGCATGGGAAGCGGATGAAGAGGATTCTGTGACCGTCGAGATCACGTCGCTCCGGCCCAATCGCCGCGTCGGGAAGTTCGACGATCCCGACTGGACGGCCACTGGCGAACGGCGGGCCGCAGTTCCGCTCCTCCGCCTCGAGACGCTGTGGATCAACACCGGCACGCTGTGCAACATCACCTGCAGCAACTGCTACATCGAATCCAGCCCTAAGAACGACCGGCTGGCCTACATCACTGCGGCGGAGGTCAGCTCTTATTTCGATGAAATTGCGGAACAGCAGCTAGGCACTCGGGAAATCGGGTTTACCGGGGGCGAACCGTTCCTCAATCCCGAAATCCTGACCATGCTGGAAGCCGCGCTCGAGCGCGGCTTCCAGGTGCTCGTTCTGACCAATGCCATGCAGCCCATGCAGCGGCCGAGGATTAAGAAAGGCCTCCTGGGGCTGAAAGCGGCACACGGGAGCCGTTTGAAAATCCGGGTCAGCCTCGACCACTACACGAAGGCGCTTCACGAGAGCGAGCGCGGCCCGCGGACATGGGATAAGACCCTCCAAGGCCTCGATTGGCTATCGACCAACGGGTTCAATTTGGCCATTGCCGGGCGGATGCGTTGGAATGAGGACGAGGCTACGACCCGAGGGGGGTATGGGGCCTTGATCAATCATCGGGGCTGGTCAATCGACCCTCAGGATCAAGGCCAACTGACATTGCTTCCGGAAATGGACGGCCATTCGGACGTGCCGGAGATCACGACCGCTTGCTGGGGCATTCTCAACAAGTCGCCTGCAGACGTCATGTGCGCCACCAGCCGCATGATCGTTAAGCGCAAGGGGGCGCCACACCCTGTTGTCGTCCCTTGCACACTTCTTCCCTACGAGCCCGCATTTGAGATGGGCCGCTCGCTCGCCGAGGCAGCGCGAATAGATGGGGGGATGTTCGCCCACGGAGCCGTGAAGCTCTGTCATCCCCACTGCGCGAAGTTCTGCGTGCTCGGCGGCGGAAGCTGCTCCTGAGGGTTACTGCTGTCGGTCAAACCTGCCGCTTTACCAGCGCGTCGCGAATCTCGCGAAGATAAACCTCGGCCGGCGGCTCAACTTTTGGTGCTGCAGGAGCAGGTCTGCGAAAGCGATTCACCGCCTTGACCAGCAGGAAGATAGCGAACGCAGTGATCACGAAGGAGATAACAGCGTTCAGGAACATTCCATATTTGATCTCGACCCCATCACCCGTCGGCGTCGGCAGCGTCAGGGCAAGCTGAGAAAAATCAATTCCGGCAAGGATATAGCCGATGGGAGGCATGATGATCCCATCGACCAGAGTCGTCACGACCGGCCCGAACGCCGCGCCCATGATGACCGCAATGGCGAGGTCCAACACATTGCCTCGCATTGCGAATTCCTTGAATTCCTGGATGATGCTCATTGCAATTCTCCCGTTCGCTATACTGCGGTCCGCCGCTGCAACAATCTGATTCGTGCGCGGGGGCACTTTTCAACGCTAGTGCTCTGCTAGCCGGTGGTAAATCACCTTCCGATTTTAACTGGAAAATACTTGGGGAGTTGGCGTTCCCCAGAACGCAGCTATTGCGCTGAGCTCAAGTTTTTGCGCAACATCGTGCATTCGCGTGCTTGCGGTCGATAGGTTCGACTGCGAGGCGCTGTTTTTTGTTTGTTCCGGACGTGAGGGCCGGGATTCATGTTCGACGGATGGGCCATTCTGGCGCTTGGCATCGCCTATATCGGCGTGCTGTTCACGATTGCTTGGACTGGCGACCGAACCATCCGTTCGCGTAAGGGCGGCGAAGGCCGGCCACTCATCTACGCCTTGTCCCTAGCCGTCTACTGCACGTCCTGGACCTTCTTCGGCAGCGTGGGGCTTGCCGCGTCCACCGGGTACAATTTCATCCCGGTCTACATCGGTCCCATTCTGATGTTCGTGTTCGGCTGGCCGCTGATCCTGCGCATCATTCGCCTGTCGAAGAGCCAGAACATCACCTCGGTCGCCGATTTCCTCGCCGCCCGGTATGGCAAAAGCCATGCCGTGGCGGCCGTCGTCACTCTGGTCGCCGTTGTCGGGACGCTCCCTTACATTGCACTGCAGTTGAAGGCGGTCGTCATCTCGACCGAGGCACTGCTCGTCGGCAACCTGCCCTTGCCGGAAGACTGGAGCCAGGTCGTGGGCTTCGACGAGCCGGCCCTGCTCGCGGCCATCGCGCTGGCTGCGTTCGCCGTGCTGTTCGGCACACGTCACATCGACGCCACCGAGCACCAGGACGGGCTGATGCTGGCCATCGCCGCCGAGTCGCTGGTGAAGCTCGCCGCCTTTCTGACCGTCGGCATCTTCGTGATGGTCTCGGTCTTAGGTGGGATCGACGGCTTTGCCGAGCGCATTCGCGAGAATGCGGAAGTTCAAGCGACCTTCATCCGGCCATTCGACGGCGGTGTTTGGCTGACCGTTTCTTTCCTGAGCTTCGTCTGCATCATTCTTCTGCCGCGGCAGTTCCACGTGACGGTCGTCGAGAACAACGCGGAGCGGGAGATCTACCGGGCGCGCTGGCTATTCCCCGTCTACCTGGTGCTGATCAACATCTTCGTGGTGCCCATCGCGGCGGCGGGCCTTGCCGAGTTCCCGGACCACTCCATCGATGCTGACCTGTTCGTTCTTTCTCTGCCTATTTCGCGCGACGCCAACCTGATCACGACAGTCGCCTACATTGGCGGGCTGTCCGCCGCGACGGCCATGGTGATCGTCGAATCGATCGCACTCGCCATCATGGTCTGCAACGGCCTTGTCATTCCGCTGCTTCTGCGGCAGCGCTTTCTCGAGGCGAGCGAGCAGGACAACCTGTCGAGCGTCCTCCTCGTCATCCGCCGGGCGGCGATTCTCGTCATCGTTCTATTGGGCTACCTGGTGTACCGGGCCCTCGGTGAGGCGCAGGGCCTTGCCGCGATCGGGCTGATCTCATTCGCGGCCGTGGCGCAATTGGCGCCGGCCTTCTTCGGCGGCCTGTTCTGGCGCAAGGGCACAGCGCGCGGTGCCATTGCGGGCATCCTGGCTGGCTTCACCGTGTGGGCCTACACGCTGCTGCTGCCGTGGGTCGTGAAAGCCGGCTGGCTTGCGCACGATATCCTGGAGCACGGACCGCTCGGCATTACTATGCTGCGGCCGCAGGCGCTGTTCTTCCTCGAGTTCGAGCCGCTCACCCACGGCGTACTCTGGAGTATTTTCGCCAATGTTTTGTCGCTTGTGATGGTCTCGCTATTGCGGCCGCCCGAGCCGGTCGAGCGGCTGCAAGCGCACGTCTTCGTGCAGGACGACCTGCCACGGCTCGCTCCTACGCCGAGCTTTCGGCTATGGCGCACTTCGATCACCGTAGGCGATCTGCAGGAGACGGTTGCGCGATACCTCGGTGCCGAGCGCGCGGAACGATCGTTCGCCGAGTTCAGCGCAAGCCGGAACACTCCGTTGGCGCCCCACGCCGAAGCGGACATTCAGATCATCCGCTTTACAGAGCATCTGCTGACGAGCGCCATCGGCGCTGCCTCCTCGCGGCTAGTGCTGTCGCTTCTCCTCAGACGGAGCAACGTGGGCAGCCAATCTGCGTTGCGGCTGCTCGACGACGCCTCGGAGGCCTTGCAGTACAACCGGGACCTCCTGCAGTCGGCCCTTGACCAGGTGCGGCACGGGCTCAGCGTTTTCGACAAGGATCTGAGGCTGACCTGCTGGAACCGGCAATTCCGGGAGCTCTTGGACCTTCCTGCTGAACTCGGCCGGGTGGGGATGCCACTCGCGGGCATACTGCGCGCCTGTGCCGAGCGGGGCGATTTCGGCGAGGGGGCCATCGACGAGCTCGTGGCCGACAGGCTGGTTCGGCTCGCGGTGCGGAAGGAAACCGTCCAGGAGAAACTCAGCAACGGCCGCATTATCGAGATCCGCACAGCGGCCATGCCGCAAGGCGGCGTGGTGGCGACCTACTCCGACATCACGGATCGCGTGGCGGCCGCGAACGCTCTCGCAAGGGCGAACGAAACTCTGGAGCGCCGCGTCCGTGAGCGCACGGCTGAGCTACTGCGCGTCAATGCGGCCTTGGCCGTCGCGAAGGCGAAGGCGGATGAGGCAAACCTCGACAAGACCCGCTTCCTCGCTGCGGCGAGCCACGATCTGCTGCAGCCGCTCAATGCAGCGCGCCTCTATGCATCGAGCCTGGTCGAGCGCCCCTTGAGCGACGAGGACGCCCTCATCGCCCGCAACATCGATGCGTCCCTGGCCGCCGTTGAAGAAATCCTGAGCGCTTTGATCGACATCTCCCGCATGGATGCGGGGCGGCTCGAGCCGGAAATTACAGGTGTATCTCTCAAGGAGCTCTTCGCGCACCTCGAGGTCGAGTTCGCCCCGGTCGCCGGGGAAAAGGGCCTCAAGCTCAAGGTCGTTCCGACATCACTCTGGGTTCGCACCGACCGCAAGCTGCTCCGGCGCGTGATGCAGAACCTTGTGGCAAATGCCGTCAAATATACGCGCAAAGGGGGAGTGCTTCTCGGTGCGCGCCGTCGTGGCAACTCCGTCCTTATTCAGGTGATCGACACGGGACGCGGTATTCCGGCCTCGAAGCAGCAGCTGATTTTCAAAGAGTTTCAGCGGCTGGAAGAGTCGGGTACAGAAATCCGCGGGCTCGGCCTCGGCCTATCGATCGTTGAACGGATATGCCGGGTGCTCCAGGCGCCGATCGAGGTCAAATCGCAGCCGGACCGCGGCTCCGCGTTTTCGGTGTTGCTGCCCCGCGCCGAGCCTCAGACTGTCGCTGCACCCCCACCTGCCCGACCGCGCTTGCAAGGCCCGATCGCGGGTTGCGTGGCCCTCTGCATCGACAACGAGCCGGCGGTTCTTGAGGGGATGGAGACGCTACTCGCCGGCTGGGGCTGCAAGGTCCTGTGCGCGAGCAGCGGAAGCGCCGCACTGGATGCGATCGCGCAAGCCGCGGTCACGCCCGACATTATCCTTGCCGACTATCACTTGGATGGCGAAACGGGGCTGGAAGCCGTACTCGGCCTGCGCGAGTTCATGAAGGCGGACGTCCCAGCCGTCTTCATCACGGCGGACCACTCACCGGAAGTTGAGCGGGAGCTCCGCTCGCGTGGCTTCGCACTGCTCCGGAAACCGTTGAAGGCGGCCGCGCTACGTGCGGTGATGACTCAGCTCACCTTGCGCCGCATGGCTGCAGAATAGCCTGCTTTCGCTTTCGATTACGGTGTCTTCCCGTTTTCATCGAGCTGGCGCGCTGCTTCGACCGTCATCAACGGCACGCCTTCCCGGATCGGAAACGCCAGCCCTGCCGCGCGACTGATGAGCTCCTGATTCTGCTCGTCATACTCGAGCGGCGTCTTTGTGAGCGGGCATACCAGAAGCTCGAGCAGCCTCCGGTCGATCGTCTCCTTACGTTCGCTACCAGGGAATTGCGGGGGTTCAGTCATGGCGAAACCTGCTGCGAGACTTCAGTTCACTGCGCCGCCCGAACCACCCTCACTGGAGGCGAGTTCCATCTCTGCAAGGGCCACCAGCACCTCGGCGCGGGTCTTGAGATCCTTGGCCTCGAGGAGCGCCTGCTTCTCCTCGGCACCGTAAGGGCACACGACCGAGAGCGAATTGACGAGGTACTCGCTCGGCGCACTCAGGATCGAGCGCCAGTCGGCCTTCAGGTTATGTGACTCGAGGTAGCTGCGAAGAACGCGCAGCAGATTCCCCCTGTCGACGTTCTCTTCACCCGCCCCAGCCTGAAAATCCTCGCTGAAGCGATCGTAATCGACCTCGAAGATGCGATACGGCTTCTCCGTCGGCACCTCCGAAACGAGTCCGAACCGGGATACGCCGGTGATCGTCACCAGGACCCGGTCGTCATCGAGTTCCTGGAATGCGGTCAGGCGACCCGCGCACCCGATCGGCCGAAGGCTGACGTCCTTTCCGGGCGGACTTTCCTCATCGCTGTCTGAACGATCAGGCTGAACGATGCCCACGATCCGATCGCCAGCGAGGATGTCCTCCAGCATCGCGAGGTAACGCGTCTCGTAGATGCTGAGCGGCAGCACGGCTCGCGGCAGCAGAATAGCGCCGCGCAGCGGAAAGAGAGGAATGCGCTGCGGCAGATCGGCCGGACGTTGATAGCGGTCCGTAGGGGCCAAAACGGCCTCCTTTTGCGGGGTTTGGATCAGGAGAACATCAGCGAAGACAGCTTGCGGCGCCCCTCCATGGTATGCGGGTCTTTCGGCCCCCATGCCTCGAAGAGCTGGATGAGCTGCTTGCGCGCGGCTTCCTCGTTCCAATTGCGGTCGCGGCGGTAAAGCTCGAGCAGATGATGCACAGCACCGGCCTTGTCCCCACGGGCCGCCAGCGCCAACGCCAAATCCAAGCGCGCCTGGTGATCCGCTGGATTGGCATTGACCTTGGCTTCAAGGTCCGCCGTGTCGCCGGTGTCACCCGCCTTCTTCGCAAGTTCCAGCGCGGCAACCACGCTAGCCACGGCGCTCGACTGGCGCTTGTCGGGCGGCACGAGCGCGATGGTCTGCTCCGCGCGAGCGACGTCCCCGCTCTTCAGATAGCACTTTGCCAGGCCAGCAAGAGCGGCAACGTTCTCGCGATCCTCCTGCAGAATCGCGGCATACATCTCAGCGGCCTGCTGGAGATCACCGGCCTCCAGCGTTTCTTCGGCGGCCTGGAGGAAAGCTTCGATATCCGCCTGGCTGTCCTCGCCGATCAGCCGGTCGATGAAGGCTTTGACGGCACTCTCCGGCTGCGCGCCCATGAACCCGTCGAGCGGACGGCCGTCGCGGAACGCATAGACCGTCGGCAGCGATTGTACGCGAAGCTGACCAGCAATGGCGGGGTGCTCATCGACGTTGAGCTTCACCAGCCGAACCTTGCCGTTATAGCTCCGGACGACCTTCTCCAGGATAGGAGTGAGCTGCCGGCAAGGTCCGCACCAAGCCGCCCAGAAGTCCACCAGCACGAGTGCCGACCGTGAGGCTTCCAGGACGTCCTTGGCAAAATTCGCAGTCGTGGTGTCTTTGATCACATCCGATTGACCTGCAGCCGCAGGCTGGCGCGCACCAATCTCCATCTGGATCTCCTTAAGCCGGCTTCGTCCTCCGCGGCTCACTCAGCGGACGACCACAAGATTGTGGCGATGAACGCCTCAGACAATGGGGGCGTCGACCAATCCGACGATAAGCGGCTCGTGTCCACAGGAGCGAATGAACCGCAAAAGATCGTCGCGCGCAATGTTCGTTGTGGCAGTGTTCTCGAGCGGATGGCAGTTGATCGTATCGTACGCCATCAGCCGCTGGTCGAAGACGAATGTCACCTGACGCTGGGTGTCGTTGATGAGGGCGAGGGCCGTCACAGAGCCGGGCGCCACCCCCAGCACCTCCATCAGCAGCTCCGGTTTGCCGAAGCTGAGGCGAGCGCAGCCGAGAATCTTGTGGAGCGACTTGAGGTTGACGGGGCTGTGGCTTTCTGCCGTCACCAGGAAGAGCTTGCCTTTGGCATCCTTGAGAAACAGGTTCTTCGTGTGCCCGCCCGGCAGGTCGCGCTCGAGCTTCTCGCTCTCGGCGACCGTGAACACCGGCTCATGCTCGACGGTGCGCGTTTCGATGCCAAGTTCGGCGAGGCGAGCGAAAAGGTCAGCGCGGGTGGCAGGCATTTCCGGTCTTCCGGGTGATCGCTTCGGGCTTTGGGCCAGCGTCCTAGCCCGCCGAGGCGCATAGCGCAACCGATGTCGCAAGCGAAGCCGACCGCTTGCAATCTGTCGGGAGTTGCGTCATAAGACGGGCCTCGCCGGGACACGGCGCTTACCCCATTCAAGGACGCGGGCGTAGCTCAGGGGTAGAGCATCACGTTGCCAACGTGAGGGTCGTGAGTTCGAATCTCATCGCCCGCTCCATTCTCTCCCAAGACAAGCATTCGAGTACCGGGCTGGATGCCAGCCTGCTTATCTGCGCACCGGCGCTGCTTCGGCATCGTCAGAGGCGCGGGGCTGGGGTTGGCGCGGGCGTGCATTATGAGCCGCCAAACGCGCCAGGACCTCTCCTGTCAACGCGCGCACGGCTTGGCCTGCTTCGCCCGGATACTTGGCCAGATACGACCGCTCGATCGTCGAGTAGCGCGCCGCGTTCTGCAACGCGTTCACCCGCGGGATGACCTGGTTGAAGCAGTTGTTGCCTGGGTTTTCCTGCAACCAACGGTGGTATTCGTCATCGACAATGGATGAGCGGTCCTTCATATTGATGAGAACGCCGAGGTTTTCGGCAAACCCCATCTCCGGATTGAGCTGCTTGAAGCGGCGAAACACTTCGAGCCCGCAGGACGAGATGTAGTCGGGCTTGGTCGGCGAGATGTGGAAATCCGCCTCGCGCAGCCACGACTCGGTGAGGACCGAGAGCCCTGGCGGACAATCGATGAGGATGATCTCGAAAACCGGCCGGACTTCGTTCAGCAGCTTGCGAATGGTAGCCCGCAGCCGCGCGTGAAGCGATTCGCGCGATACTTCCCGCTCGAAGAGCGTAAGTTGCATGTCGCTCGGGAAGAGGAAGACGGAGCGCGCGTCGTCCACATCCGAGACCCCGCGCACGACGAACTGGGGCCACTCCACGGGTGAATTGTTGAGGACGGAGGCGACCAGATAATCGACGAGGGTCAGCCCGGCCTCCTGCAGTCCGTGCAAACTCGCCGGCGTCATCAGCATCGAGCTGACGCTCGCCTGAGCGTCGGAATCTATGACGAGAACATTCTTTCCGTGATAGGCGGCGAGCGTCTCGGCCAGTGCCAGCACGATGGTGGACTTGCCGACACCACCCTTCGTGTTCATGACGGCAATCGTGTTCCTCATCTCACCCACGGCGGACTGTACGTGCGCTGGCTTATGGCTAGTTCTGGCCCCCTCGGCCAGCTTCTCTTCTCAAAGTGCCACGGGGTGATGGCATAAGGAAGGGCAGTTGCGCCGAAAGCTCCTGAATCAGCGCTTTTTCGGCCTGTTGGAGTTGCGGCTCCCCCGATGAACAGGTTGGCGCACCGCGTAATGGTACTCCTTGTTGGGCCGCATGTCGGTTGCAGAGGCGATACGGTTTGACATGTTGTAGAAGCCGGTAATGGCCGCAATGTCCCAGATGTCCCGATCGCTGAAACCCACGCGGCGCAAGGCCTCCCGGTCCTCGTCCTCGATTTTGTCCGGATGCTCCGTGAGCTTCACTGCGAAGTCGAGCATCGCCTTCTGCCGCGGCTCTAATCGCGCGGCTCGGTAATTCTGCGCGACGAGCTCGCCGAGCTCCGGATCGTTGGAGCGCTGGCGAACGGCTGCGCCGTGAGCCGTTAAGCAGTAGTGGCAATGGTTCACCGAGCTGACGGCAACGGCAATCATCTCGCGTTCGAGCTTGGAGAGCCCGCTGTCGCCCAGCATAAGGTCATCCACCATGTCGATGAACGCCTGCAGCTTGGTGTTGTCGAACGCATAGGCGCGTAGCACGTTGGGCACGAAACCGAGCTTCTCGCGGCACTTGTCGAAGTAGGCTGCGATCTCCGGCGTAGGCTCGGCATCAGGGCCGAGGTCGAGGGCGATGATCCGTTCTTCGCGAGCTTGCCACATGGTCGTGTCCTTAGGCTGTCCGCAATCTGCTGCGAAAGGGTAGCCCTGCCCTGCAGCTCTGTCATTCGGCCTTGCAGGCACCAGCTATGCTATCATGTATCCGTTCGAGTATCCGTTCGAGGCTCCTGCGCTGACGAGCCGACGAATGATCACCCGGAGTTCCTGTCCATGGCACTCGAATCGCCACGCGATGGCGACCTTCTGAACACCATTGCCTCCAATCTTGGCGCCTCCCCCGAGCTTCGTGCGTACTCTCGCCTGCTGTTCGGTGAGCTGCTCGATGGCCTCGATCAGTTCGATCCGAAATCATTGGCAGCGATCGCACGCTCGAGCTTCGAGTTCGCGAAGGTCAAGCCGCCCGGCAGACATGTCGGCCGCTGGCAAAGGATTGAGCTCGATACGGCCTCCGGCCCGCAGCCATTCACGCTGGTCGAGATCGTGAACGACGACATGCCCTTCCTCGTCGACAGTATCCTCAACGAGCTGCAAGCCCGCGGAATCTCCGCACCTCTCGTGATGCATCCCATCCTGAAGGTGCAGAGGTCGGCGGAAGGAGAGTTCAAACGCATCATTGGACCGGGCGACCGGAACTGGGGCGACGGCACTCAGGAGAGCTGGATCACCCTCCTTCTCGATGCGATGACGGACGAGGCAGCGGACCACCTGATGGAAACGCTGTCCTCCGTCCTCGATGATGTGCGGGTTGCGGTATCCGACTGGCATTCGATGACCGCGCGCTTCGACCGCGCCGTTCGCGCGCTCGAAGCCTCACCTCCGCCAATC